>Ga0180433_10001355_pt1 | contig 40973 bp, 33 predicted proteins | sample SS_ome_8_FD_132980 | JGI IMG/M metagenome (GOLD analysis project Ga0180433, IMG submission 132980) | Hypersaline lake sediment archaeal communities from the Salton Sea, California, USA - SS_1_D_1 metaG | ecosystem: Environmental > Aquatic > Non-marine Saline and Alkaline > Hypersaline >... | reverse complement strand
CTGATTTTTTCCCGGCTGTTCTTGCTGGCGTCGATCTCCGGATCCCCCTTCAGGTACAACCGGCCGTGACTGGTCAGACGGGCGGAGAGGGACTTTTCCACCCAGACCTTGATGGTGCCGTGGCTGCTGTTGGAGACCCGGCAGTGGTCGCTTCGCACCCCGGCGGCCAGGTAGTCGCCGTGGCTGGAGAGACTGATATCCTGGTCCCGTACTTTTCCTTCCGAGATCCGGATCTTGCCGTGGCTGCTCATCCGGGCGTCGATGGAATCCGCGGTGAGGACGCCGATGTCAATGTCCCCGTGGCTGGAGAGGCGGAGTTCCAGGTCATCGGTTTTGATCATTTTGATGTCCATGTCCCCGTGGCTGGAGAGGCGGACCCGCACGTTTTTGCCGGTCAGCTCGGGCACCTCGGCGTCCCCGTGGCTGGAGAGGCTCAGGTGATTGAGCTGCCCCTTTTTCACCGTCAGGTGGTAGCGGATCCCCCGGCGGGAAGACCAGCCGCTGCGCAGGCTCTTTTCCGTGCGGATGACCAGGGTGTCCCCTTCCACCCGGGTCACGATCCGGGGCAGGATGTTGTCGTCCCCTTCCAGGGTCAGGCTGACCGCATCGCCGATCTTGACATAAAGATCCCCGTGGTTGGCCACCGCCACCCCGGAGAAATCCGGGGAAATCTTGCGTTCGTCGGTGACGATCCTGCCGGATCCCTTCAGAGATGTAAACCAGGATGCATGCAGGGTAAAGGCCAGCACCAGCATCATTACCAGTATCCATCTGAATTTGGTCATAAAATCCTCCTGTAAAAAACGCATTGTATTAGGATAACGAAGGAAAGGGGCAAGAGGTTTCAGGGAAGTGGAATTATAAGAAGCAGCAGGTAAAAAATAGGAAGGCGATTTTAAATTTTAAATTCTGGATTTTAAATTGGCGCTCATCCGGCTTCATTCAATTGAATATACGTCAATAACATAAGCGTCGGTCGCTTCTCTTTTTACGTACATTTTCCCTTCGCTGACGACCATGAATTCCGGTTCCAGGATGAAGAAATCGCACTGATATTCAAGCTGTTGGTTGTACTTTGCCACCCTTACCTTCGCTCCCTCTCTCTCGTTGAGTTGCAGATAAAGATTGTCCTTTTCATCTGCATAGATCATTTCGATCATGTTTGCACGATCCGGATAAGGTATATTTGATACCAGTTTATCTTCTCCAGTCTCTTTTTCTATCTTTGCAACCTTCTCCTTATAACTCTTCACGACTTCAGTGGAGGGCGCCACAGGCGAATATGAATCATCGACCAGTACACCGGTACATGCCATGCGGGAAATGGAATAGGCATCAATTCGGAAGGTTTTTTTGTTCTTCAGCAGGAAAACGAATTCTCTTCCACAGGCCACCATGGGGCGGGTATTGAACAGCACCTCCCGGAACATCCGGATCAAATTCGTTCGCCAGGACAACAGGGTTTTCTCCTGACTGGTCGTGATCAGCTTGTAAGAATGGATGGAATTTCCTTTGCGGTCATAATCGATATCAATGACCACTTTGATACCGTTATCATATATTTTGACCAATGCGGAAAAAGACAATTCCTTCAGGGATTCGGTGAAACTTTTTTGGTAATTACCCTCAAAATCAAACAGGTCAACCCGTCCGGTGGCGTTGGTCACCCAGATCAGATTGCGGTAAACACCGATATTGACTGGATCCATCAGGTACCCGGGCCCGCTGCCCTTTTTCCCGAAGGTATTCAGCAGTTTCCCTTTTCGGATCCGATATACTGTAGTGGTGGTTTTTTCAAGTATGAAGATATCACCGGAAGAAACAGCCATACGGTCGGGCTCAAAGATGGACAATCGATCAAGGTCAATTGAATACTCAAATACAACCTTTGCGGGTAAAACCAAACCGAGGGCGAGTATCCCAATTATAACCACTGTTTTTTTTTTCATTCTCCAGACTCCTTATAAAGTAAGAAATTTTATTTTCGAATAGGATATCCCGAGTAACAACCAAAAAATAATAAAACCAGAATATAAGACATGAAGACCGGATTTTTTAATCTCGCACATATTATTTGCTCCTCTTATGATGAATACCAGCCAGATAATATTGAACACATTCATCTGGGATAATGCCATCATTATCCATTTCGGGCCTCTGAACGACTGAAAAAAGAAATCAAGACCCAGGTGGATATTATAGGGATTCCCCAGGTTATGAAAACTGGATTTAACCAGAACGATTAAAATAAAGGTGATGGGCAGCAGCAACAGTAGTATTGATGAATGCGCAGTCAAAGATAAGCATTTTTTAATACGGATCGGCGTGTCAGATATACTCTTCAAGATCAACCATAAAAAAATGGTGGTCACCAGCAGCAAAAGAAAATGTTCAATGGGAATTGATAACAGGTTACAGACCGCTCTCCGGCTGTATTTAACCATCAGGTCAATCGAATTACCACTGGATGCCCGCTGCACCACTCCCTGCATAGAACGGTATACATAAATATGCCAGAATGTACTGATGCAGATACTGGATAACGAATAGATCAGAAATGGACCTATCCATTTGGATTTCTGATCTATTTCTTTATATATTCTGTCTGGTGAAAAAAATACATCTTTTATCAATTGCAGGGTTTTTTTCACGTTGACAACCACCTTTCTTTATACCGAATATGAGAAAATTTTTTTATGAAAGACATTTTATCTGTAATCGGATTCAGCTATTAAATGAGGGGAGCCGGTTGCTTCCGGCTCCCCAAGAATCCAGAAAAATCTGATACTACTTGACAAAGATGCAATTCTGGCTCACATCCGCAAGGGACAAACCATAGGCGGCCCATGCCGATGATATCACCCAGGGATTCCCAGATGAAGTTGAAACGATCGCGGCAGTGGCAGCTCCGGCGGCCCGGAGGACCGATTTCAGGCATTTCCAGACTCCGGACCCATAAACCAACTCGTAGGGTTCTGGGTTGGCATGTTGCGGTTGCCCGGGCAGCAGATTTACACCCACTGTCAACAGGATGGCTGATACAACAAAAATGATGGTGATTTTGTTTCTCATCATTCCTCCTTTTAATTTTTATATTTTGCATCCAACAGGATACAATTCCCACTCCATAAATTCTGAACGGAATCTATATCGGTACGTATTTTACCGATTGCTGGATCGATGATAAGCAGATGATCTTTGATACTGCTATACAGTAATATGTAATGGTTTGAATTCAGATGGAGGATGGCCGGAGTCTTAAGGCGAGACAATGGTACGAATTTCAGATTCTTCACTTTGCAGGGGATACCCAAAGAACGGATCGCACCAGCAAGATTGGTCATGGAAATGCCTTTACCGGTAACGGTGATCTTTCTCCAGAAATTATAGGATTGAAGAACTTCTCCTTTTCCCAGCATTTTCAAGGCATTCTTTATCACAGCGATACCACAGTCATAGCGGTTAACCTGTAGTTCCACTCCATCCTTCCCCAAAAATTCGCTCCTCTCCGAATAAAAACCAATGTGGTGATCCGGTTCCATCTCCAAATGAATAAAATTCCTCAATTGATCTATTTCTTTATTCAGGTTGTGAAATCCAAGGGTTGAATACTCAATTATATTTGATTCATTCACAAACATAATCAGGGGCGTCTGAATCCTTTTGCCTTTGGACAGCCCTTCATATTCAACGAGAAAAAAAACCGGTAATGCCTGTAATTCGGAGCCCAACCATTCATAATAGCTATCAGAATAATTCACGCTGATGAGGATAATTTCCACATTTTCTTCTTGTTGAAATTCAGGATAATGAAACATTCGTTTGATTCTTTTTTGACATGAAAGACAACGCAAATCGATAAAGGCAATATATTTTTTCCTGCCGAGCAACTCACCTGAATGGAAATCCCTGCCATTTTTATCCTGGTAGATAAAAGTGGGCAGTTTTTCCCCGGGAAGAGGCCCCTGATCGGTTACTCGATCTTCACAGTCTGACTTAAAAAATATTGCCGTTGCCAACAGCAACAGCAGCAATAATCCCGGCAATATTGGGATGGACAAAATCCGTCTTGAAAGAAAACCAAAGACCTTCATTAAGGAAAAACTGGTTAGACGGATATCAAATGACTAAGCAGATCCTGAATCGGGAACACAGTGGTAATACATTTAGATTCCGATATAACTTTCCAACATGACACATCATCCTTCTCCTGAGTCAAACTTACCAAAAAGAAATAAAATGTCAAGGAATGTGGGGGTTTTTTCGCCAGAAAGAGTCCTTTTTGAAAACCTTTCCCGGTGTACCTGCCCGCTATTTCCACCCGCCCATCTGATTTCTCTTCCCGGCAGGGTTGGCCGGCACACGATCCTCTTTTCCATTTTTGGAATAGATGGAATAACCGCTATTTACAAAGCGGCGGGATTGATTTACACTGATCCCGGCAGGAGGGAGATATGAAAAAACCGGTCACGATTGTCCTGGGGGGACTTCTGATGCTGGTCGCATCCGGATGTGATCCCGGCAACAAGGTGGATTTCTCCGGGCGGTTTTACGTCACCCTGGGACCCAACCCCCGGGGCACCATGGACTTCACCCGGACCGCCGGCGGTTATGATTTTGTCCTCACCGGGGCGGGATACCACGTGCAGGGAACCGCCACCGGAACCGGGGACACCCTCACCCTCAAAGCCGACCTGCCCCCCCTGGGGCCCTTCACCGCCACCCTCACCTCGACGGACGAGGGCGAAACCTTCACCGGCGCCTGGACCATTGCCGGAAACACTCTGCATGAAGGCACCCTGTCCGGGACCCGGATCCCCTGGCCCACATATCACCTGGACCTGTCAGCCATTCCTGCCCTCATCACCCATCACTGCCTGGATCCCCGGCAGCAGCAGCGGGTGTCCCGTTTCCGCTCCGCCCACGGGCTGGACTACTCCGATGATTTTGAGAGCTGCCGGAGCATGAAACACAGTTTTGACCTCCTCGCCGGGATCGACCCCGAAGACCGCCGGATCCTGGCGCCCTTTGACGCCACGGTCATCGGCCGGCTGGAGGACTGGGAAGGAAACACCCGGTGGAAAGGCACCACCATCGGCCTGCAGTGCGAAGCCAGTCCGGCCTTCTGGGTGCTGATCTTTCACGTCAACCTCGATGAAGACCTACAGGTGGGGGACCGGATCAGCGGGGGAGAACAGCTGGGCCGGCCCCAAAAAGCGGACGGAGGGACCACCATCGCCGTATGGGTACACACCCCGGCGGGAGACCGGCTGCTCTCCTACTTTTCGGTGCTGACCGACGCCCGGTTTGCCGACTATCAACTGCGGGGGATGAATTCCCGCGGCTCGGCAATCATCAGCCGGGCCCGGCGGGACGCCGATCCCCTGACCTGTGACGGGGAGGAATTCACCGGTACCGGCAGCCTGCCCGACTGGTACTGTTTTCAATAACGAACCGGAGACTACCGCGTCTCCCCCAGCCACCGGACCGCCGCTTCTTCACTCTCAAACAGCTGCAGGGCCAGCCCCCGGTTGCGGGCCACGTTCTCCAAAAACCGCAGGTAGTCGTAGCGGTCAGGGGGATAGACCACCGCGAAGCGCAGCCGGGCCGCTTCCCGGACCAGGCGGGAGGCGAAGCCGAAGGTATCCAGGGTGTCGGGGAAAGTCTGAACCCGGGCAGCCACCACCAGAACCCGGTTCAGACCGCGGGTCCTGTGCAGCCGGAGGGTTTCCCGCAGGGTATACTCCAGAACATCCCCGTCGATTTCATCCCGGGGTTCCACCCGGATGATCTTTTCCTCTTCCATGACCGACACGATATCCGGCACCATCCGTCCTCTTCGCCCGGGCGGATCTCCTTTCCTTCCGCCGGTATCAAAGATTATACTTCCCTGAAAATGAAAAAGTCAAAATACCCCGGGTAAAATGACCTTCTTTCTGCGAATTCAGCCGATTTCCTTGACCCGGCCGACGGCCCCGCTGGTCAGCCGGACCTTGATCCCGTGGGGGTGGGTGGGGCTGCGGGTCAGGATATCCCGGACCACCCCGGCGGTTCTTTTCCCGGTCCGCTGGTCTTTTTTCAACACGATCCGGACGGACATTCCGGGCCGGATATCAGATCTGCGGGTACCGTCCATGGCCTCATTATAACTGAAACCCGGTCCCAATGGAAAGCCCCCCGGATTGATCATCCGGATCTGTTTGCCGGCAGGTACTACTTTTTCCTTCTTTCCACCCTCTAACCCGTTAACGCTTTCACCCGCTAACAGCCGCCAGCTGTGTGAGGTGGTGAAGGTTACTTCGGCATCTCCGTCTTATACTTCGCCACGAACCCTTCCCCCTCTTCGTCTTCCCCCGCCAGCCAGGCATAGCCGCCGGCAAAAAACGGACCCGCCAGCAAAACCGATCCTTCTTCTATTTTAAATATCCCGCGATAGAGGAATTCACCCTCCGGAGACACGATATCCATCTCCTGGATATGGGTGGGTACGAAGTGGGACTGGAATATATAAAGCAGGTCGTCGTAGGTGTCTATATTTGAGAAGCAGGTCACTTCATCCCGCAGGGTCTTGGCCATGGCAATGGCCAGTTCTTTGGGGGCAAAGCCCTTGGCCAGGCGGATCAGGACGTCTTCCCGTTCCTTGAGGGTCACCGGATTTCCTTTGCGTTGCAGGGTGAAACTGCCGTGGGGCGTGGCCTGGATGTCGGTGATGTATATTTTGTACTGGTGGTTCATCCCGTAATAGATCCGGTCCTGATAGCGGCCGAAAACCATCATCGGGGTAATGCTGGGAACCACCAGATTGGCGGTGCCCCGGTCGGTCCGCAACACCCCGCTGTCAAAAACCGTGAAATCGGCAATCACCCGGTCCTCGCCGGTCTTGAGGTTGATGTAGCGCATCTGGGCCTCTTCAGAGGGCAGACCGGCGATAGTGACGGGGGCGGAGATGTACTCGTCCAGGTTGATAAAGAGGTTGGCGCCGGCGGTTTTCCGGCGGGAGGTGGTGTATTCTCCCCGGTCGGTAAAATAGTGGAACCTGTCCGGGTCTTCGATCACCAGGGTATTTCCCACGGCGGTGAGGTCCGCTCCTCCGATGTTTTTGACCTGCCCGGGCCCTTCTCCCTGACTGCCGAAGGCAGCCAGAAATTTGCCGTTTTCGTCAAATGCATAGTATTCCCGGTTTTTCAGGTCCCGCAGCCCCACGTGGCCGGAATCGGTAATATCGATGTCGGCCACCATTCCAAAGGGATTTTCCCCGGCGGTATAGGTACGCCACACCTCTTCCAGGGGAAATCGATAGGTTCCCTTCAGGGGGTTTTCGGGATTGACGACTTCTTTGGCCAGCAGCATCCCCCCCCCGACCCACAGGGCCATCAGGGCCGGTAAAACGAATTTCATGTGAATGGATTTTTCCATAAAAACCCTCCCGTGTTCAAATTGTCACAGCTTGAATTGATTCTAAGGACATATCTCGGAAACCAAAATAGGAAAGCAGTGCCATTTTTCACACTTTCCCCAAAATGCAGCTGCGCATATCATGGAACGCACCGGCGCCGGAAAAAGTTCATATTTTTTTCCCCGGGGGGAATTTTTGGCCGCTCCGTCTGAAAGGAAGCCCGGATTTACTTGACCACCACCCGGACTTTGTCTTTCAGCAGGGCCTGGAATTTTTTGACATCTTCCTTGCTGCCCTCGGCCAAACCGTAGTGGAAGGGGATGGCCACCGAGGCCCCCACGTCCAGGACCGCCGCCGCCGCCTGTTCCACGGACTCCATGGTATAGGTCTGCCCCAGGGGCATAAATGCAATGTCGCAGGTTATCTTTTTCATCTCCGGGATCCGCCCGGTGTCCCCGGGGTGATAGACCTTCACCCCGTCAATCTCCAGCACGTATCCCACCCAGCGGTTGCTTTTGGGATGGTAGTCCTTGCCGGGGTTATAAGCCGCCACCACCTCCACAAAGATTCCCTCCAGGTCGAAATGTTCGCCGGGGGCCACCGCCCGGGTCAGGGTATAGCCCGCCCCTTCCACTTTCTTTTGGATGGTGGCGGGGGCGACCAACTTCGTATCGGGACCGGTAACCATTTTCAGATCCTTCGGTGAAAAATGGTCCCCGTGACCATGGGTGATCAGCACCAGGTCCGCCTTGACGGGCTTTTGGACCATGTAGGGATCGAGGTAGATGATCTTCACCCCCAGGTCGATCTTGATGGAGGACTGTTTGTCCCAGCTGATCATCTGCACCAGGGTATCCACCTTGTCTGCGTGTTCATCGGCCGCCAATACCCCTCCGGCCATCCCCAGCAAAACGATTCCCCCCATAATTATCGATACAATTTTCATTTTGCCTCCTTGTCTCATTGATCTTTTTTCATGGTAATCCAGGGCAACAAGGTTGTCAAGGTTGACAAAACCGATTCGAATTTTCAAAATAACACCAATGGGCTATTTAAATTTAAAGGGAAAAACCGGTACCATAGTGCCAACGGCATTGGGTCTGATAAACAGGGAAAATGCCGGCAGGAGGTGAAATGAGACATTTGATGTTCTTTCTTTGGATCCTGACCGTAATTGCTCCGGGGTACGGGGAGAAGATCGCCGAGTTTCCACAGGTGATGAAACCCAAAAAAATTCTGCTCGACGGCAACCGCCTGGTTATCGGGCTGGACCAGGAGTATACCGTGCAGGTCTATTCCAACCCCGGCTTTGAATTGCAGGCCCGGTTCGGGAAAAGGGGAGAAGGGCCCGGGGAGGTGAGACGCACCCCCCTGGTATTCGCCCGGACCGATTCCTACCTGCTCTTTTCCCGGGGGAAACTGCTCTGGTTCTCCAAAGAGGGAGAACTCCAAAAAGAGATGAAAATCAGCCGGGAGTACCTGTATGTCAAACCCGTTGCCAAATATTACGTGGCCGCCCGGGATTTTTTTGATCCTGAAGATTTCTCGCACACCATGAAGTTTTATCTGCTCGATTCAAAAACCAGTATTGTAAAAGAAATTTACCAGGGTGACCGGGACGTGAATACCGCCCGGGGTATGGTTTTCGAAGAATTCAGAATGGTCACCCATTTTCTGGGAGTTGAGACCCATGGGGATAGAATCTTCATCGGAGACAGCCGGAAGGGATTTCATATCGACGTCTTGAATGCCCGGGGTGATCATCTTTATGCCATCCATCCGGATGTAAAAAGAGTGCGGGTAAGCAAAGATTTCCGGCAGAAGATCACCGATGAATTCAGGTCCCATGAAAGCGAACTGTGGCCACTGATTCGGAACGTCATGACCTTCTACGAATATTTCCCGGCCATTCGAAACTTTACGATTGCAGATGGCCGGATATATGTCACCACCCATCACAGTCAGGATGACCGGCAGGAACTGATCACCCTGGATCTGAAAGGAAACATCCTCAACCGCAGGCTGATTCCCTTCCAGTCATGGCGGATTCGAAAATTCTACGGAAACCCGGTGGACCTCTTTGCCATCAGGGACGGGAAGCTGTACGAACTGGTGGACAACGATCAGACAGAAGTTTTTGAGTTGCATGTCACCGGCCTGGAAGAATTCTGACTGGGTATTCCCAGGGAATCAGGAGGTGGTTTCAAAACCGCTTCCTTTTAAAGGGATTGTAAAAAATGGGGTATTGGCCCGGTTTACAATACAGAGAGACCCAACTTGAATCCTGAAATTGTATGCGGAAAGAAACCTTGAGATTCAATTGGTATTGTATTAGACTGTGTTATGATCTCTGAGAATCCATGAACAAGCAAATGAAATACAGCATACAACCGGCCAAAGATGGCACTCACATCGTGCTGCGGATCAAAAGCGACTTTACCGGGGGGCAGATGATGGAAAGGATCATCGAGGCCCACGACCTTGGTAAGAAGCTGAAAACCAACCGGTACCTGGTGGATGTCCGGGGAGCCCGCAACATCGATACCACCCTGGACAACTATCATTTCGCCCACGCAGACATGAAAAAATCAAAAGGCGTCAACCTCACGGCCAGAGTAGCCGCCCTGGTCAGCGTGGGGGACCACTCCCACGATTTCATAGAGACCGTCCTGTACAATGCCGGGTATTCCTTGAAAATCTTTCACGAACTCAAAGAAGCAAAGAACTACCTGAAAGAGTGAGACAGTGCCTGGAGTAAAGGGGCCATCTCTTTCACCCGGCCGGATGGAATAAAAAAAAGGGGATCTTTTCAGGCAAGATCCCCGGCGTTCCGATCTATTTGAATCAATAAGCTGTTGGTCAGGGAAGAATATCTTCGTCCCAGTCAAAATCCTCCAGAAAGTCAAACACCCCCTCCAGGCTGTCCATCACCGAGCGGTTGATCTCCTCCGCCAGTCCTTCCAGACGAATTTCCAGGTCTTCCAATCCTTCCAGGCGGATATCCAGGTTGTCCAGGGCCTCCAGACCCTCCAGCCTTATCTCCAGGTCATCCAGGCATTCCAGGGCTTTGAGTCCCGACAAATCCACCCGGATATTCTCCAGGGCTTGCAACCCATCCAGACCGCGGATCCGGATGTCCAGATCGCGCAGGGCCTCCAGGCCTTTGACCTGCACCCGGCAGGGAAGTTCTTCCTTCTTGCGGTCCTGATCCCGGCCCACCAGTAAAAAGGCAAAGCAGAACAGCAGAACCAAAACGGTCACGGTTTTCCATGATTTCATCATCTGATCTCCCGATCTTTCATCTATAACCTATAACGATTTTTGGGGCGAAAAGGTTACAACAAAAAGAGGATGTCGGGAGAAAAAAACCCGTGAACCGGGGTCGGAGGGAAGAACCGCGAGAAGAAACCACCGGCCGGGCGGGGAAAATCCCGCCCGGCGAGGTGGAATCACTCCTTTTTTACCACAAAAAAACTTTGAAAAACCGGCTTCAGAGCAGCAGGATCAGCCCGAAGAGAATCCAGCTGATCGGCATGATCTGCATCAGGAAGGTCAGGCTGAAAAGACCGATGACCATCAGCAGTATCAGGATGCCGTAAATCAGCAGAATCCATCCCAGGATGTTCACCACTCCCTTGCGGTCAATGATCACCATGATGCCCACGATCACCATGATGATGGGCATCCACCACTGCTTGAAGGAAGTGAACACATTCAGGGACTCCAGCAGTCCCAGAATCCCGATGACCAGCAGGGCCAGGCCGATGTGGGTGGGGCTCCCCTTTTTGTCTGCCATATCTACCTCCTTTGGTTAATGAAACATGATATTGTACAACTGTTCAGATTGTAAAAAGAAAATAAAAAAAAATCAAAAAAATTTATTTTTGAACAATTCCTCTATCGATTGAGAGGAGACAGCGGGAGACAGAAAACCCTTACACCTCGTACTTTTTGGTTTTCTGGATCAGGCTGACCCGGGAGATCTTGAGGATCTTGGCGGCCTGGGTCTTGTTGTTTCCGGTGTACCGGAGGACTTTTTTGATATGTTCCTTTTCCATCTCCTCCAGGGACTTGGGGATGAAATCATCGGCCAGGGGCTCGGCGAAGCTGGTGTTTTCCAAAAAATAACTGGGCAGGGATTTTTTCTTGAGTTCCTGGGTGGTCTCCACGATAATGGCGGAATTGATCAGGTTCATCAACTCCCGCACATTGCCCGGGAAGGGATAACTGTAAAAGAGCTTGAGCACCGGTTTGGATATCTTCCGGACGTTCTTGCCGTATTTCTGGTTGTACTCCTTTAAAAAATGCTCCGCCAGCACCTTGATGTCATCTCCCCGTTCCCGCAGGGGCGGCAGGTATATGGAGTTGATGTTCAGGCGAAAGAACAGGTCCTTGCGGAAATTTCCCTTGTCGATCTCGTCGTAGAGGTTCTTGTTGGTGGCCACGATGATCCGCACGTCCACGTGGATGTTCTGGGTGGAGCCCAGCCGGTAAAACTCCTCTTCCTGGAGCACCCGCAGAAGCTTGACCTGGATGGGCAGGGACAACTCGCCGATCTCGTCCAGAAAGAGAGTCCCGCCGTTGGCCTCCTCTAAAAAACCCTTCTTGTCCGATACCGCCCCGGTAAAGGATCCCTTGGCGTGGCCGAAAAACTCGCTGGAAAAAAGATCGTTGGCGAAAACCCCGGCGTTGACGGCGATGAACTTCTTGTCCTTGCGCTCCGAAAGATTGTGGATGGCCTTGGCGATCAACTCCTTGCCGGTGCCGCTTTCTCCCCAGATCAGTACCGAGTTGTTGGTCCGGGCGAATTTTTCCACGTAGTGGAAGATCTTGAGCATCTTTTTGTCCCGGGTGATAATCTCCTTGAATTCCTTCTTCCCGGCCAGGCTTTCCAGTGAAGCAGCCTCCTCATCGGATTCCAGCCGCCGGCTTTCCCGGTTTTCTTCCGCCGCCCGTTCCAGGATGTTGAGCAGATTCTGTTCCTCGATGGGTTTGACCAGGTATTCAAAGGTACCCAGTTTCATGGCCTTGACCGCCAGTTCGATATCCTCCACCCCGGTCAGAACAATGGTGGTGATGTTGATATTGTGGTCTTCGATATATTTGAGGATGTCCAGCCCGGTGACCTGGGGCATGTCCATGTCCAACAGCAGGATATCGTACTCTTCCTTCTTGAGAATATCAAAGGCCTGGCTGCTGTCCTGCAGCATCTTGCCCTGATACTTACCGGACTGCAGCAGAAAAATCCGGATGAAATTCAGGATGGCCTGATCGTCATCGATTACCAGTACTTTGGTCATGGTTTGTCTCCGGGCAGATTGATGGTGAAAACGGTGCCTTCCCCCTCCTTGCTGTTCACCATGATCCGGCCGTTGTGTTCCTTGATGATGCCGTAGGATATGGAGAGACCCAGGCCGGTGCCGCCGCGGGCCCGTTTGGTGGTGAAAAAGGGGTCGAATATGGATTTGCGGGTTTTCTGATCCATGCCCACCCCGTTGTCCGATACCATCACGGTCACCTCGTTGCTCTTTTCATGGTAATCGGTGACCACCTTGATCACGCCTTTCTGACCCTCGGGAATGGCCTGGGAAGCGTTGACCAGCAGATTGACCACCACCTGTTCCAGCTTCTGGAGGTTCCCCTTGACTCCGGGGATTCCTTCCTGCAGACGTTTCTGCACGGTCGCAGTCTTGCGGAGCTGGTTGCTGACCAGCCGCAGGCTGCTTTCCACCACCTGGTTAATGTCCACATCGTCGTCGAGGGTGCCCTCGTCCTTGCGCGCGTAATTGCGCAGGCCGTAAACGATCTTCTTGATCCGCTCGGACCCCTCGACCATGTCCTCGATCAGGACCGGTATGTTTTCCCGGAACACCTCGTAGTTAAGGCGGGCAATCTTCAGGTTCGAATCCTTTCGGCCCTCCCGCTCCAGGATGGGAAAGATATCCTCCATGGCCTCCTGGATAATCCTGATGTTGCCCCGGATGAAGGTGTTGGGATTGTTGATTTCGTGGGCGATCCCGGCGATCAGTTTCCCCAGGGAAGCCAGCTTGTAGGACTGGATCAACTGGAACTCCATGTTCTTGGCCTTGGTCACATCCTTGCAGATCTCCAGCACCGTCTCCACCTGGTTTTTTTCATTTTTCACCGGAAAAAACTGCAGGTCAAAGTAGGTGCTGTTGCTGATCCGCTCGATATTGATGGCCCGCCCCTCATTGAAAACCCGGGTAAGGGGACAATCGGCACAGGAACGGGAATGTTCAAAGAGGGCCTGGAAACATTTGTCTCCCTCCTTGATCCCCGGCCGGTTGCTGAGGATGATATTGCGGTCCCGGTCCACCATGATAATCCGCCCTTCCATGGCATTGAGCATGGCCTCCAGCTTGGTCCGACTCTGCCCGCATTCCTCGGTCAGTTCCAGCAGTTTCTTGTTTTTTCGCAACAGAATTTTGCGCTGTTTTTCCAGGTCCGCCCGGCTTTCCACCCGCTCGATGGTCTTGGAAAAAGAGAGGCTGATCTCGTCGATCAGCTGTTTCTCCTCCTTGAGAAAAGTCTCCTGGCGGCTGTAGGAAACCTTGAGGTACCCGCGCTTTCTCCCATGGGTAATGATGTCGGAAGAAATGGCCGTCTTTTCCGGCCTGTCGTTGAGTCGATAGGTGTTTTTGTCCATAACAAAGGTCACATTGGCGATCTTGGAAAACTGCACCCCCTTTCGGATGGGGGGGAGAGAATTTTCGATCGCCTCTTTCAGGGTGGTGGCCTGGTCGATGGCATTGCTGACACTGTACAGGCAGGTCAGTTCCTTGACCCGTTCCTTGAGGGTCTGCTCCACCTGGTCCAGGTCCCCGTTGCGGCCCGGGCCCCGTCGCTCCTCCCTGAAGAGCACCAGGGACCCTCCTTTGCCCAGTGGCTGGTAGCGGCCGGTCAGTTTCTGATCGCCGATCCGCAGGGACCCGGTTTCCCGGTTCTTTTTCAATTCCTGCAGCTCCCCTTCAATCCGGCGCCGTTCTTCGGGATCGCTGAAGTGGTCCAGGAAATTTTTTCTGGGGGGTTTGGAACCCAGCAGCTTCTCTGCCAGGGTCCGGCCCACGGTCACCAGTTGAAACCGGGCGTCCAGGACCAGGGTGTTGTCCAGCAGCCGGTCAAAGGGATTTTCTTGCTTGAGGCTCGCCATACGGGGCCATTATAACATTAATTTCCCTTTAATTTTAGTGACAAAGTACTTTTCCGACAACAGAATGGACTGGTCTTTCTGCCGGAAAGAACGGGTGCTGGTGGGAAATAGGGCAAAGGCCGGTTTTTTGACCCGGGGGGCATGGCCCGCCGAGAAAAGGTCCCGTCCCCAGATGTCCCCCGGTCGGACCTCCTGGTAGTAACGGTTCACCCGGCGGATTTCATCCAGGATCACCGCCGGCAGGTCCCCCCGATAGGCCGGGGCGAATCCGCTGTAAATCCGGTTGATCAGCTCCAGGTTGTCCATCCCGGTGCGGGGTTCATTCATCCGCTCCTTGCGCTGCACCCGCCGTTCCGCCGAGGTGAAAGAGCCGGTTTTTTCCAGGTGATTGGCCATGGGCAGCACCACCTCGGCCTGTTCGGTGCTCTCGCAAGAATAGACATCGCAGACCATCAGGAATTCCACGTTGGCCAGGGAACGCACCGATTCCATATGGCTGAAGGGATTCTCACCGAAGACCAGGGCGCCCCGGATATTTTCCCGGATGCTGTCGTAGGTCATCTCCTCGCCGGTGAAAACCGCCGGCAGGTCAGCTTCCCACAAACGGGCGATCCGATCCACCTCGGTTTTTTCCTCCGGGGTGACGTAACCGGGCAGGTAGCGGGGATGCACCCCCATATCCATCAGACCGGTGGAATTGGAATAGTCCCGCAGCACGATGATCCCGCTGTGGGGCTGACCCACCCGGCCGGTGAGCATCAGGTAGTTGAGAGCGGCGTCCAGGTCATGTTCCGCCTTTTCCTTGAGGTTGTCGATGTTGGTCACCAGGGTGACCCGGTGTTCCCGGTTGACCAGCTGGGCGATGAATTCATCGTATACCTCCCGGGAGACCCCGCAGAGCCGGCAGACTTCCGCCGGATCAAACTCCTCGACCTGTTCTTTCAACCGGGGAAAATTGTCAATCCGGTCCCCGACTTTGGGATCGTGGCACTTCTGCCGGATTACCTCCCGGACCAGCCCGTTGAAGAGCACGGTATTGGTTCCCCGTTTGGTATCCACCCACAGGTGGGCAAAGGGGGTGAGTTTGGTTTCATTGGAATTGATTTCGATGATCCGGGCCCCCCGTTTGCCGGCAGACTTGATCTTCTGGGCGATGATATGGTTCTCTTCGGTAAAATCAGTGTTGAAGGTCACCACCACATCGCTTTCCTGCATCTGGTCAAAGTCCGTGGTGCTCACCGCCATCCCGATGGACCGGTCCACCCGATCGCCGTGAAGACCGCTGAGCAGGTTGGAGAAACTGTGAATCCGGTTGGTGCCGATTCCCCTGCGCGCCAGCTTGTTCAAAAGATAAAGTTCCTCATTGGACAGTTTCGGGCTGGCAAACACCCCGATGGATCCCGGCCCGTATTTCTCCACCAGATCCCGGATCCGCTTCTGCGTATGCTGGACAGCCTCTTCCATGGAAACCGTACGGGGCTTGCCTTCCCGCTGGATGGCGGGTTTCAACAGCCGGTCCAGTTCCTGCAGGTGACGGTACCCGAAACGCCCTTTGACACACAGATAGCCCTGGTTGTGGGATCGCAGGACCGCTTCGTTCTGGGCATTGGATATGTAATAAATATCATCGGAAATCTTCCGGTAGTTGAGGTTGCACCCCAGGGAGCAGAAATTGCAGATGGAGGCGTGGTTCTCCCGGGGAAGGGTGCCCACCACCTTGTAGGGATATTTTTCCGTAATGGCGCCGGTGGGACAGGCATCGATGCAGTTGCCGCAGGAGATACAGTTGGTCTCCATCAGGGCATTCTCCATGGCCGGCCGGGCCACCGCCGAAAAACCCCGGTAGACGAAACCCAGGGCGGACACCTTGAGCATTTCCGAACAGGTCCGGATGCAGCGTCCGCAGTTGATGCACTTGTTGGCATCCAGGCTGATGAAGGGATGGCGATTGTCCACCTGGTACTTGCGGACCTCACCCACGTAATTGCTGATATCCAGCTGGTATTCATCGGCGTACCTGCGCAGGGCGCAGTCATGGTACTCGGTGCAACCGCACTCCAGGCAGCGTAGGGTTTCCTTCTGGGCCTGCTGCCGGGAAAATCCGAGTTCCACCTCATCGAAATTTTCTTTGCGTTCCCTGAGGGGCAGTTCCGGCATCTTTTCCCGCTTGATTTTCTGGTGATGGGAAAGTTCCGATTCCGTGACTTCGGCCAGGTTGTGCTTGAAGCTGTAGAACCTGACCGGCGGCTTTGAAGCCCGGCCGGTCTTCAGGTAACCGGAAATGGCCTCGGCGGCCCGGCGGCCGTGGCCGATGGCCGCCACCGCGGTCCAGGGTCCCAGCACCGCGTCTCCCCCGGCAAATACGCCCTTGACCGAGGTTTCGAAGGTGTCCTCCCTGACGATCAGGGTCCCCCAGCTTTCCAGGTCGCACCGGGTGGGGGAATCGTTGAAGGTCGTGTCCACCTTCTGGCCGATAGCCGAAATACAGAGGCTGCATTCGATGGTAAACTCGCTGCCCGCAATGGGAACCGGCCGGGGACGTCCCCCCTTTTCATCATCCACCAGTTCCATTTTCAGGCACTCGATCGCCTTCAGCCGGTCGCCCTCCCGGATCAACCGCTTGGGATTGCTCAGAAAGTGCATTTCCACCCCTTCTTCCCGGGCGGCCTTGACCTCCGCTTCGTGGGCGGGCATCTCCTTGATCGAGCGGCGGTACACCAGTTTGACCGAATCGGCGCCGCAGCGCAGAGCGGTCCGGGCGGCATCGATGGCGGTATTGCCGCCCCCCACCACAATCACCGTACCGGACAACTCCGGATTGCCCTTGATCTGACAATCCCGCAGGAATTCCACTCCCCGGACGATTCCCCCGGTATCATCTTCGTGCTCCAGACGCATGCTGCTGCCCGCCTGGGCCCCCACCGCCAGGTAGACGGCATCGAAACCCTGTTCTTTTAACAGTGAGTCCAGGGTAAAATCCCGGCCCAGTTCCCGGTTGCATTCCGCCTCGATCCCGGTATTCAGTATCCACTGGATCTCCCGGTCCAGGATATCCTTGGGCAGCCGGTACTCCGGGATCCCGTAGCGAAACATTCCGCCCAGTTCGGGCAGCTTTTCAAAAACCCTGACCCGGTGGCCCTGAAGCCGCAGGTAATAGGCGCAGGTGAGCCCCGATGGCCCGCCTCCGATGACCGCCACGCTTTTGCCGGTACCCCGGGGGATATCGGGACTCCACATGTCCTTGAGATCCGCATCCGCCACATAGCGCTTGAGAAAATTAATGGCCACCGGCTCATCGATGATACAGCGGCGGCAGACGGTTTCGCAGTCGCGGACACAGACCCGGCCGATGGCCAGGGGAAAGGGGTTGGTTTTCTTGACCAGCTGCAGGGCCTCATCGTGCTTGCCCATGGAAATAAGGGCGATATAGGTCTGGGCATCCACCGATGCCGGGCAATTATGGGTACAGGGACCGATGCAGTCCGCGTAGTGGTTGCTGAACAGCAATTCCAGGGCGGTTTTGCGGGCCCTGATCACCCGCTCGCTGCGGGTCTGGATTTTCATTCCCTCCCGGGGACGGGTGGAGCAGGAAGGGAGAAGTTTCTTCTGACCCTCCACCTCCACCACACAGACAAAACAGGAACCGTAAGGCTCCAGTCGCTCTTCGTGGCAGAGGGTGGGGATGTCATCGATCCCCTTTTCGGTCACGATCTCGTAGATGGTGGACGCGGGGTTCACCGGGTATTTTTTTCCGTTGATGGTGATTTCTATCTTTTTCATGGCGCTAGGCTCCTTATCCGGTCATGTCCGTATCACCGCATCGAAATTGCAGGCATCGTAGCAGTTGCCGCACTTGATACACAGGGACGGGTCCAGCACATGGGGTTTTTTCTTATCCCCGGTGATGGCATCGGTGGGACATTTTCGGGCGCAGAGGGTACAGCCGGTGCATTTGTCCGGATCGATGGTGTAGGTGACCAGCGAGGGACAGCTGTGGGCGGTACATTTCTTATGGATGATATGGTCTTCGTATTCGTTGCGGAAATACTTGAGGGTGGTGAGCACCGGGTTGGGGGCGCTCTGGCCCAGGCCGCAGAGGCTGGTGGTGATGATCTGATTGGCCAGGTCCTCCAGCAGGTCCATATCGCTTTCCTTGCCCTGCCCGTCACAGATCCGTTCCAGGATCTCCAGCATCCGCTTGGTGCCGATCCGGCAAAAAGTGCACTTGCCGCAGGATTCATTCTGGGTAAAGGTCAGAAAATACTTGGCCAGGTCCACCATGCAGGTGTCTTCATCCAGGACGATCATCCCCCCGGAACCCATGATGGCCCCGGTTTTTTTCAACTCGTCATAATCGATCTTCAGGTCGGCCATGCGGGCCGGAATGCATCCCCCGGAGGGCCCGCCCATCTGAACCGCCTTGAACTTCTTGTCCTGCTTGATTCCCCCGCCGATTTTAAACACGATATCGTGAATGGTGATTCCCATGGGGACTTCCGCCAGGCCGCTGTGCTTGACCTTGCCGGCCAGGGCGAAGACCTTGGTGCCGGCGCTTTTTTCCGTGCCGAACCGGTTGAAGGCCCGGGCCCCGTTCAGCAGGATAAAGGGCACGTTGGCCAGGGTTTCCACATTGTTGATATTGGTGGGTTTTCCCCACAGGCCCTTCTGGGCCGGAAAAGGCGGCCGGATCCGGGGCATGCCCCGTTTCCCCTCGATGGAAGCCATGAGCGCGGTTTCCTCTCCGCAGACAAAAGCCCCGGCCCCTTCCTTGATTTTCAGGTTGAAGGTAAAATCGGTGTCGAAGATTCCCTCTCCCAGAAATCCCTTCCGGGTGCAGTCATGCAGGGCGGTCCGCAGGCGCTCGATGGCTTTGGGGTATTCGGCGCGCACGTAGATGTACCCTTCATCGGCGCCGATGGCGTAGGCGGCGATGATCATCCCCTCGATCACCGCGTGGGGATTGCCCTCCAGAACACTCCGATCCATGAAGGCACCGGGATCCCCTTCGTCGGCATTGCAGATGACGTACTTTTTATTACCGGGGGCCTGCAGGGCCAGTTGCCACTTCAGGCCGGTGGGAAATCCGGCCCCTCCGCGTCCCCGCAGGCCCGATTCCTTGACGATGTCCACGACCTGGGCCGGGGTGTATTCCCCCAGCACCTTGCGGATGGCCGCATAGCCGTCGCAGGCCAGGTATTCATCGATGGAAGTGGGATCGATCCTCCCGCAGTTCTTCAAAACGATCCGTTCCTGGTTTTTAAAAAAATCGATCTGATCGGCCACATCCCCCACTGAGATCAGGCTGTCCCGGAGGGGATTTCCCTTCAGCACATGCTCCTCGACGATCTTTCTGGCCTTCTCGCTGGTGACCCGGGAATAGAGAAAACGGTCTTTGCCGTCGAAATATTCGAGCAGGACCTCGGCATAACAGTTGCCCATGCAGCCGGTCTCCTTGACCTCTACTTCCAGGTTGCGCTCTTTGACGGCCTCCTTGACGGTTTTCATCACTTCCAGCCCGCCGGCGGAGATTCCGCAGGTGCCGAGCCCTATCATTATTTCCTTCATGATGCAATCTCCTTGCGGTTTTTCCCTTTTTGGAGAATCACCGGGCCTGTTTCCGGATCCCCCTGATGATCTGCTGGGTCTTCTTGGGGGTAAGATTCCCGTGGGTGTCTTCGTTGATCATGATCACCGGGGCCAGGGAACAGCAGCCCAGGCAGGCCACCGACTGCAGGGTAAAAAGCCCGTCTTCAGTGGTTTCCCCCACCGGCACCCCCACCTCATTCTGCAGGGCCTTGATGATATCCTTGCCGCCGTTGACGTGGCAGGCGGTTCCTTCACAGATCTTGACCACATATTTTCCCAGAGGCTTGAGGCGAAACTGGGCATAAAAGGTTACCACGCCGTATATCTCGGCGGCGGGAATTTTCGCCAGTTCGCTGATGTAGTAGATCACCTTCTTGGGAATGTAGCCGTAGGATTCCTGAGCGGACTGCAGCAGGGGAATGAGGGCCCCGATGTCTTTGCGTTTCTTGATCAGGTCCACCTTGAAAGACTTGATCTCTTTTTCAATCAAGCTGATATTTTCATTTCCCGTTTCCATGGAAAACTCCTAAAATTGAACCATAATTTGGCACCGGTGAACCCCGCGGACACCGGATCCGAATCGATTGGACACGCGTAAAAATCCATAGCAAAATGAAAGAGTATTATAACAAAAATACCGCTTAAATAAAGGGGAAAAAAAATTTTCCCTTTTTCACCGGTCCATAAAAAAAGGGCCTGCCCCCACGCGGGCAGGCCCTTTGATCGCAACCGGTTTTCCGGTTTGGGTTTACATCTCAAAAATATTGATCACCGGAAATTCCTTGACCTTTAAAATTCCGTTCATCGGAGCGATGCGTTCCTGGATCATCTTGTGGATTTCTCCGAAATAACTGCCGTGAACCAGCAGCATCAGGTCATAGCGCCCCCCGGTGGTATAATCGCAGGAAACCACGTTCTCGTTGAAACGAAGAGCGGTGTAGATGTTCTCCAGTTTTTCCTTCTCAATTTCCAGGGCGATGTAAGAGCAGACCCGGTTGCTCAGGTCCCGCTGTTTCTCCAGGTTCTGGTCGTTGTTGAAAAGAGCGTCTTCGCCGGTATCGATAATGCCGGCGATGTCCTCATCAAAGACCGGGTCTTCTACGGAGAGGTAGTCCACGGAGCCGATTCCATCCATGCCTTCCACCTGCTTTTTGAATTCCTGGCATTCGCCGTAGGATTTGCCCTGCACCAGCAGGATCAGGTCGTACTCCCCCTTCACGGCGTCACAATAGAGGACATTTTTTTCATAGTAGAGCTTGCGATAGGTCTCAAAGAAACGATCTTCCCGGTCCATCTTGACCAGCATGTAGGTGGACAGGCTTTTGTCAGGTTCGGGGGCCGGCTGGGTTTCAGCCTGCTCAGCAGTCTGTGAAAAGAGCTCCGCCAGCTGGTCCACGGAGAAGGGTTTTTCCAGAAAGGCCATCACCTTCAGATCCCGGATTTCCTGGGGATTGATCTTGTCCGCGTAACCGGTAATCAGGATCACCGGGATTCCCGGGTATTTGAATTTGATGATCTTGGCCAGTTGCGTGCCTTCGATATCGGGAAGTTTGATGTCCAGGACGATGGCGGAAGGACTCTGGTCGCTTTTCACCAGGGCTTCCAGTTTCTTCAGAGCGGACACCCCGTCTTCACAGGGATCGGTTTCAAATCCCCGCTGTCCCAGACTGACGCTCAGGCTTCTTCTGATCGATGACTCATCATCTACCAACAGTATTCTTTTTTTCATTTTATCACTCCTTGAAGGTTTTTTTCACACCCTACACTAAGCAATCGGGATGCCAAAACTTGATTTTCCTTTTATATCAATGGTTTTCATCGATCCGGCCCCCTCTGGCCCCGGGGGCCGGGTGTTAAGATTTTTTAAATCTTTCCAAAAAACTCTTTGATATCAAGGGTTTCGGCCGCCGTTCAATTTCCTTACAACAACAGTCCGGGCCCCGATCCAGCCATATCAAGGGTTTTTGGGTGTTAAATTTTTTAACATTAAATTATTTTACAGCTCAGAGGGTAAAGTAAGAAAATTCTGAGCTTGGCTGGAGGATCACCCATTTTTTTATGAAGGAATTGGTTATTTTTCTTCAGAATCTCAAGGACAGACAACTCAACCCTCCGTCCAGTTTGCGAAACTCGGAGACATCCAGGGTTTTAACGGCAAATCCCGCTTTTTTCACCCGTTCCAGGGTTCGGGGAAACCCGGCCGGCAGCAGGACCACATCATTGATCCTCAGGGCATTGGCGGCATCGGTTTCCTCCGGCGGGACCGGGATCCGCCGATAGGCTTCAAACATGCCAAAGCCGGCCAGCGCTTCCGAAACCAGGAGGGTATCTTCCCCCAGGTAAGAGACCCCGCTCTTCAGGTGTAAAAGATCCTTGATTCTGATTTCAAATCCCTCCAGGCCGTAGTGCCGCAGAAATTCGGTCAGCTGGTCCAGGCCGCTGTCGCCGGTCCGGCGGGAAAGACCGATAAAGTACCGGGAACCGACGGTCAGGACGTCCCCTCCGTCCAGGGTGCCGGGAGGATGGATGTGGTAAACCGTGGAATAAAATTCCTTCACCTTCCCCTCCACCGCCGCGGTTTCCCCCTGCCGGGAGGGCGCGCCGGGCCGGGTGATCAGGGCGAATTTCGGGGTCAGCACCGCCGTATCCTCGATAAAAACCGAGTCGGGGAAAGCCTCGTCGGCTTGCATGATTTCTACCTGCAACCCGCATTCTTCGAGGATTTCAACATATTTTTGATGCTGGGAAAGGGCCTTGCGGTAATCCGGGATTCCGAGGTTGCGGCTTTTGATGCCGTTGACCATATTCTGGCAGGGAGTTTTCACAATGGCTTTTTGAAATTTCACAGGCCCATTATAACATGGGCAAAACCAAAGTAACAGGTCACCAAAGGAGCCGTTTATCCGTAAACCAATTGCCAGAAGTGTGCGTTTTGTTGTATAAATAACAATGCCAAATCAAAAGGAGAACGCAATGAAATACTGGAAAAGCAGATCCATCATCATTGTCCTGGCCATCGTTTTGTTGATACCGGTTGTATCCCTGTCCGATTCTGCCGACCGCCGGCAGCGACCGGACAGCTGTACCAGTATCATGGTGGGGCGGAAAGCCTCCACCGACGGATCCACCATCACCGCCCACACCTGTGACGGGCCCTACCGTACCTGGGTGGAAATCGTGCCCGGGAAGGAACACGGCGGGGATGCCCGGACCGCGATTTACACCGGGAAACACTGGACCCGGACCCCCGATGACCGGCAGAGCCTGAAAGAAACCGGAGAGATCCCCCAGGCGGAACGCACCTATTCTTTCCTTAATACCTCTTACCCGGCCATGAACGAACACCAGCTGGCCATGGGAGAGACCACCATCATCGCCAACCGGCTGTTGAAAAGCAACAAGGGGCTGTTTCTGATCGAAGAGCTGCAGCGGGTGGCCCTGCAACGCTGCACCACCGCGCGGGAGGCCATCCGGCTGATGGGAGACTTGATCCGCGACTACGGCTATATCGACGGAGCCGAGTGCCTGACCATCATCGACCCCCGGGAAGTATGGATGTTCGAGGTGTACGGTCCGGGTCTGGGCAACCAGGGGGGAGTGTGGGCGGCGGCCCGGATTCCCGATGATCACGTGGGGGTATCCGCCAACAGCCCCCGGATCGGGCGGATCAACCTGGACAACCCGGATTATTTCATGGCCTCGGACAACATCTACAGCCAGGCCCGGGAATTGAAACTCTGGGACGGCAATGAACCCTTCGAAGTCAGCCGGGTGTACGGCGACCGCAGCGAGGAAGGCCGCAAGCGGTACCTGAAATACTGCCGCCTGCGGGAATGGTGGGTGCTCAACGCCCTGGCACCCTCCCTGAAACTGGATGCGGAGGCCGGGGACCTGCCCTTTTCGGTGAAGCCCGATCACCGGGTATCGGTGCGAAAGGTGATGGACCTTTACCGGGCCCACTACGCCGGCACACCGTATGACATGATCCAAAACCTGGGCAGAAAAGATCCCAAAACCGGGACAATAACGGTCAGCAATGCCGTGCATCCCTGGATTAACCGGAGGTTGATGGCGCTGTTCAACGATCTGGTCCCCGGGGTCATCGATTTCAGCCGTTACATCGCCATCAATTACTGCGCCTATTCCACGGTGATTCAAAGCCGCTCCTGGCTGCCGGACCCCGTCGGCGGGATCACCTGGCTGGCCTTTGACAACCCGGCCCTGGCGGTCCGCATCCCGGTTTTTGCCGGCACCCGGAAGCTGCTGGATGAATTCCATGTTTCCAATCAGAAGGGATACCGGACCGACTCGGCGGCCTGGGCCTATCGTCGGGCGATCCGCCTGTCCCAGCCCCGCTGGGACAAGAACCGAGCGGTGATGGAAGGGGTCATCAAGGAATACGAAGACAAGGCCTTTCACGAGCTGCCGGGCCTGGAAAAACGCGTAACCGCGCTTTTAAAAGAAGACCGGGAGAAGGCCCTGGAGGTGCTGACCGATTACGTCCTCAACTTCAGCCGGATGGTTCTGCGGCGATACTGGGAACTGGGAGACAGTTTCTGGCCGTTGTACACCGACGGTTTTTAAAGGGTGATCGAAGTCTGCTTGCGCAAACCGAAAATCTTCAAAATTAAGAACCGCAGCATCATCCAAAAACCGCTGACAAAACGGTATTCTTTCTTGACCATTCGTATTCGCAGCCGGTACCGGTTTGCCCGGCGCCACCAACCCGGATTCTTGTAACCCAGGTTCCGATACAGTTTCAATTCGGTCCCGGCCGGCGGTGAGGGCCGTAGGGGCAAACGGAATCCGGAGGGGAAGTCACCCGGGAAATACTCCCGGAGGTACCGGAGCATTTCCCGGACCAGGGGTTCCAGGTACACCCGGCCAACCCTGGAAAAAAAATAGGCGCGGTCCAGACGGGGGCAGCTTCGAAGGACCATCAGGGCATCCGCCACCCAGTGCACCGGCCGGGTCTGTTTCCAGTAAAGGGCATGCTCCAGAATATGGAGCAGCTGGTCTTCCGGCCGGAGGGTCAGCAACTGCCGCCCTTTCACCCGCGCCTTCCGGGGAGAGTGCCAGACTTCGCCATCAGCGCCGGGGAAATTGTAGTGTTTAAGCAGGTTCCAGTGCAGGTCACACCGCAGCCCCTCTGGATGGGCATAGGCGCAGGCGTTAAAAAGGATCCGCTGCACGCTGTTTTCCCGGGGAAGAACCAGCCGGTCCGCGGGAATCCAGCGCAAATTCCTGAGAATCCGATCCGCTGCCTTCAGTTGATGACGGGGAACCAGCACATCGATATCCCCCATGGGCCGAAGCCGGGGAAGGGGATAATACCCGGTGATCATGGCCGCTCCCTTGAGAAAGATCAGGGGAATGCCGCGGGACGAAAACCCCCCGGCCAGCCGGTGGATATGGTGCAGGATCAGCTGGTTCTGAAACCAGGTCTTTTTCAAGGTGCCATATAATATATCCCGCTCCATCCCCCCTTTCCAACCCTGGCGCTCGAGGTTCCAGGTGACCAGGGGTAGCAATCTCTGGCAGGATGGATCCGCCCGTTCCACGGACCCGATCCGGGACATCCAGCGCTCCCATTCAGCCAGTGCCTGGCTTCCCTTTCCCAGGGCGCACTGCAGCAATTGCTGTTGATGGGGCTCCGGAATCCAGCTGCTTCGCCCCCGGGGGATTCTGGATTCAGACATGGGAGCCCTTTCTGCGTTTGATGGCTTCTTGCAGCACCACCAGTCGCTCACGCTGGAACTGCCGGTTCAAAAGATCGCTGTTGCATTTATGCAGCCGCCGTCTGGCCATGATTTCCTTTGCCATTCCTTCCCGCAGGGGAATTCCCCGGGCCCGGATAAACCATTCAAGATCGGCCGCCACCCGCAGGTCCTCCCGGTACCATCCCACCCGGTAAAAGCTTTCCTTCTTGACCATGATCACACTGGCGGAGAAACCGGGCACCGGACCCGGGGGACAGTATATCCTGCGTCGATCCGACTTCGGCAGATCCTCGCTGTAAAACGGTTCCATCCCACCGCCGACGATTTCCAGCCGGGGATGCTCCCGGAACTGCCTGACCTGGAGCGCCAGTTTTTCCGGCATCCACAGGTCGTCGGCGTCCAGGTGGGCCAGGTATTTCCCCGATGCCTGCCGGATCCCCCGGTTGCGGGCGGCGGCCAACCCGCTGTGAGGCTGGGTGATCAGGGTGATTTTGGGAAAAGATCGGGCAATATCGGCACTATGGTCCTTTGACCCGTCATCCACCACCAGGATTTCTGCCGGCGGTAAGGATTGCCGGGTCACGGATTCCAGGGCGGCGGCCAGGTATTTTTCCCCGTTGAATACCGGGATGATCACGCTGACCGGAAATTTATCCGCATTCATTTTCTTTTGATAGACCGCCTGACCAGTTTTATCATGTCGGCCTTTCGATCGGAAAGCCGGTAAATCAGGTTGGATTGATGCAGCCGCCGGCGCAGAAGAACCCGGGAGAGCATCTCCGTCCGCAACCCCCTTTCCCGCATTCTGAAGAGCCAGTCCAGATCGGACCCGGTTTGTAAAGACGGGTTGAAGTTTCCGACCTTGGTCATGGCTTCCCGTCGGATGACCATGGTGCCGAGGGAGGGCATTTTCCCCGCCTGGGGAGCCAGCAGTACCTCCTCATTAACATGGGGAGGGATCCGGATTCCGGGCTGCACGTAATTTTCAAGCCAGCCAAAAACCGCATCGATATCGGACCTGTCCATCAGAAATCCCATCTGCAGGTCAACCTTTTCCGGCATCCACCGGTCATCGGCATCCAGGAAAGCCAGGTATTCGAGGCGGGCCCGCCGGATCCCCCGGTTGCGGGCGGCGGCCACCCCGGCATGGGACTGGATGATCAGCGACACCCCCGGAAAAGTCCGGGCAATACCGCCGCTGGCATCACCGGACCCATCATCCACGACGATGATTTCACCTGGCCGGCGGCTTTGGGTGAAGACGGATTCCAGGGCTTCGCCCAGGTACCGTTCTCCGTTGTACACCGGGACAATCACACTCAGGGGAGCCTTGGCGGTTTTCACAGGTTCCTCAACAAGTCCTTCAGGGCCGCGGGGACCCGCTGGGGCGTGTGACCCAGGGTGATTTCAAAGAGCGGCAATGAACGGCTGAGTTCCGCCAGCATCATCGATACCTTTCGTTTTCTCCCCGCCTGTTGAAAAAGGGTTCCGGGAGCCATGGCCAGGTAGGCTTCCCGGGGAGAGATTTCCCGGACGGCCGTGGGAACCGTGTCATCGATCCGGGGAAACACGATGGCATCCAGCGGACATTGTTTTTGCATGTTTCGGTGAAAAACCGAGCCGGCCAGGAGCACTGTTTTCTGTCCCGGATCAACCGCGGGAATCCAGACCCCCTTCTTGAGAACCGGCATTCCATCCAGGGAACGGGCATCCAGTTTACCGGTCTGGTATAGGCTGTGCAGGGAATACCCATCCTGATTGCCGATCACCACATAGTCATCTCCCAGGTACTGCAGCCCCGCCGACAGGCACCGGAAGGCCGTGGTGCTCTTGCCGCTTCCCCCCGCACCCGCCAGCAACATTCCCCGCCCTCCATGGGCCAGGCCGGCTGCGTGAATCAGATACCGGCCCTGCTCTTCGAGCCAGCGGTGGAGCAGGTCTTTGCAGGGTGCCGCGATTTGTGCGGGGGAAAGCCGCCCCAGGTCCGGCGCGGAATAGAACGCGCAATTTTGCCGCAGGTCCAGGAAACTCAGGGTACCGCTGGCGCGGTGCAGGGAAAGGTAAATATCACCGTTGTCAAAGAAGGGGATATCCTCTCCGGGTCTTCCCGGTTTCTCCGGGGGGGGGAAGCGCCGGTTGATGTCCGAAAAACCGGGCTGGAACCGGCAACAGATGGTCAGGGCCGGCGGATCCACCGGGGGGATCCCGAGGTGGGCGAGGGCGGGGGTGAGCCTGCTTCCGGATTGCCGATCGGGGAAAATCACCCGGATCGGCTGCCCGAAAAGAGCAAAATGGAAAACAAAATCACCCGGGGTTTCCTCTATTGCCGAGCGTACAACCTGCAGACCGGCAGACAGATAATCCATAAAATTCAACCGATACGTTTTCCCGGATACAAACCGAAAACCCTATTCATCGCGCCGTGAAGAAGTTTCCGCCCGCTCGGGCCATCCGAGAGGATCCACCTCATGAATGGGATCCAGCAGCAGCAACTCCCGCTGATCGGTAAATTTTTTCAGTACCGGAGGGTGAAATTCCCGGGGGAATTCTGGCAACAGCCGGTCAAGCTGAAACCCTTTATTCCCATCAGCGACGGGCAGCCCGTCGGTCACCAGGCCTTCATCCCGCAATTGCCGAACATATTGATCCAGGATCTTTGCCAGATCCGGGGGAGGATTTTTGAAAAAATCCCCAAGAGCCTCGGTCAGCTGAGGCAGATTCATCCCTTTTTCGATCAGGATCCAGACCGGGTAACCGGCCTGCTCAATGCTGTAATAAATCCCTTCATCGAGGTTGATCACCACCACCTCCTGATCAAACTTCTCAAAAATAATGGCCGGGATATTGGGCTTTAAGGCGAGGGATTCCATGATTACTCCATTGCATACATCTTTGATTTGAAAATACTCTTGCATCCTGGGCCGGACTGAATCCGGACCAGAATTGAATATATCACAGTTGCCCCCAGTAATCAATCTCAGTTCAGGCGACGCCCTGCCCCCCATCAGGTTTTTTTATGACCTCCTTATAAAGATTCAACCCACAGACAGGGGCGCTCGGCGTGGGCCTTTTCATGGTGACCACCTGAACAGATGGAAAATTCAAAGATCATCCAGCACCCCTTCAGGGTCAAAGCGGACCCCCGGGTCCGCCTCTACTGTCCCGTCTCCTTCTTGACATTGCTTGTTGATATGATAAAATCAATCATTCTTCCGAAAGTGGCCCCATAGCTCAACTGGTAGAGCAGTGGACTCTTAATCCAAAGGTTGAAGGTTCGATTCCTTCTGGGGTCATTCCCCCTATCTCCCCGTTCCCCGCAAAGATCTTTATGAGGATACCCGGAAAAGAAGAAACACCGGTTCCGTCAGGGGTCTTAAGGAAGGGATGGTGGGCGATGCAGGATTTGAACCTGCGACTTCTACCGTGTGAAGGTAGCACTCTAGCCACTGAGTTAATCGCCCACGGGTGCCACTATTTTAAACATTCTTACCGCATCTGTCAATCATTTTTTTCCTCCAACCGCAAAAAACCCCGCTTGCCCGTCCCGGGCGAAAAAACGCTGGCGGAAGGCGGGAATCTGTACTATAATCCGTGGGGGGAAAGGAGGATGCGTTGAAAAAAATCATCATCTTACTGTTGACCGTAGTGGCAACGGCTCACGCCCGGCCGGCAGCAGAGCTGCCCCGGGTACAACTGATCCGGGAATACCAGGTCAGCGATACGGCCGGACCTTTCTTTTTCCGACACCCCGGCAATCCCGTCTTCGGCCCGCAGGGCGAACTGATCCTCCGGGACCAGCGACAACTGCTGATTTTCGATTCCGGCCGGCGATTCATCGCCAACCTGTATCAGCCCGGGGAAGGTCCCGGAGAACTGCAGGGAATCATCGGCATCTGGCCGGGGGCCGGCCGGTTCCGGGTGTTCAACTCGGCGCCGGGGAAGATGGTGATCTTTGATTACCGGGGAAATCACATCAGAGAGGTCTATTACCCCAAACCGCTCTACAAGTCCCGCCTGCTCAGCCGCGTTGAGGGGAGATATTTCTTTACCGAGGAAGAGTACCGCAATCCCGCCAGCGGGGAAAAAACCATCGACACCCGGGTCCGGATCTTCTCCCTGGATGAGCAGGGGCATTTCCTGGGGTACCTGGATTCCGGTTTTACCAAGAAATACTTCCTGGGCCCCGCCACGATAATGAACCTGAATTTTATCCAGACCGGCACCGCGGATCACCGGAACATTTTCCTGGCCCACTCCGGTTTGTACGAACTCAAGCATCTCGACCTGTCCGCGGATACCATCACCTCCCTGTTCAGCCGGGAATACCCGAAGGTGAAGATCCGGAACGAATGGCGCCGGTATACCCACCCCACAAGTTACCGGACCCGCAGGCGCTATTTCCGCCATACCCTGGACGACATCCTGCGGATCCGGGTGCTCGATGACAAAATCTGGCTCTTCACCTCCACCTGGATCGACGGCCAGGGGTTACGGGTGGATGTGGTCAGCACCCGGGGAGAATCACTGGGAAGTTTTGCCTTTCCCCTGCCCGGCGGGATTCACCACAGCGTACTTTCCCATGCGCCCCTCACCTTCCACGGCCACCGGCTATGGGTGTTTGAGCAGGATGAATCCGGCTCCCTGGTTCTGAACGGGTACCGCCTTTCCAACATTCCCCCCTGGGCCCGGTAACCGGTACCCGGGAAGGATCCCGCCCGGATTTATCTTTCCCCCGCGTCGGAATCGGAGGCCTCCGGAACCATTCCGGTTTTCAGCCTTTTGATCAGGGCCTTGAAATCCCGATGACTCCGGATACTGTTCAGATCACTGTCGCTTTCCAGCAGGCCGAGGTTGTGAAATCCCGCTTCCACCGCCTTTTGCAGAGACTCCAGAGCCGCCGCGCGCTCTTTGAGCAGGGCATGGCAGGTGGCCTTGTTGTACCAGGAATCGGCATCGTCGGGTTTCAATTCCAGGGCCCGCTCGCAGGCCCGGATGGCGTCCGGACAACGACCCAGGGCCTTGAGGGCATTTGATTTGCTGTACCAGGCGGGGTAAAAATCATCCTTGATTTCCAGGCAACGGTCGTAAGCGTCCAGGGCTCCATTGAAATCCTTCAGGCTGTAAAGAGCCTTGCCCTGGTTGCACCAGGCGTAGTAGTTATCCGGTTCCAGCCCGGTGGTGCGTCGGTAGGCCTCCAGGGCCGACTCGAAGCGATCCATCTGGTGATGGGATACCCCCAGTAAAAACCAGATCCCGGCTTCCTCCGGGTTGATCCGTAAAAGCCGGGTAAAAACCTGGATCGCCTGCCTGTGGTTGCGCATCCGAAAGTACGCAATCCCCTGGTGGTACAATGCCTGGTAATCGTCGGCTTTCAGGGAAAGGGCCCGTCCAAAAGCCTTCACCGCCTGGCTGTACAGCTCCAGCTCCTTTAATACCACCCCCTGGTGGTACCAGATCCGGGGATCATCCTGCCGGATCTTGAGGGCCTCGTTATAGGCTTCCAGGGCCTCCCGGTATTGACCGGACTGGTAGAAAGTCACCCCCCGGGCCACCCAGGCCGGGTAATAATCTCCCTTGAGGCGAATGGCCTGATGATAGGCCTTCAATGCTTCCGGATACTCTCCCAGCTCAAAATAACTCAGGCCCAGTTCCAGCCAGGCCTGGGGATATTCGGGCCGGTGAATAAGGGCCTGCCGGAAAGATTCCACCGCCCGGCTGTAATCTCCGGATTTCTGCAGGACCAGCCCCCGCTGATACCAGGCATCGGGATCCTTCTCCCGGACCTGGAGCACCCGATCGAACTCCGCCAGGGCCGCCGGGAAATCTCCCAGCCGGGCCCGGGCCAGTCCCAGGTTGAACCAGATGGCGGGGTCGTCGGGGTTTTTTTCCCGGGCCTTTTGATACACAGCGATGGCTTCCTGGTACTGTCCGGACTTGTAGAGAGAAGCCCCCCGGTCATACCAGGCCGTATCCTGGTTCGGGTTCAGAATCAGGGCCCGGTCGTAGGCCTCCGCCGCCTCCCGGGGACGGTCCAGCTCTTCCAGAATCCTCCCTCTGCCGGTCCAGGCCCGATGATCATCGGGGTTTAAGGCCAGGGCCTGGTCATAGGCTTCCAGGGCTTCGGACAGCCGGCCCAGCTCCTGCAACCCACGGGCGGTTTTCAGCCAGACCCGGGGGTCCTCCTTCTGGATTTCAAGGGCCTTCTGGAACGCCATGACGGATTCCTTGATCCTTCCCAGCTGGTAGAGACTGATGCCCAGATGGTACCAGCCGCTGAAGGATCCGGGATCCAGGCGGGTGGCATGGTTCAGCATCCGGACCGCTTCCTGGTAATTGTTCCGGCCGGCCAGCACCACCCCCATCCCCAGCAGCGCCTCCGGGTTATACGGTTCGATCTGCAGTGCCCGGTGGTAGGAATCCCGGGCATCGTCCTCTTTTCCCAGCTCCACCAGGGTCCGGGCCCGGTAGATCCAGGCCGATATCATTTCCGGGTTGATGCGCACGGTGGTATCGAAAGCCTTCAGGGCCGGTTCGAATTCTCCCAGTTCATACAGAACCATCCCCCGGCTGCACCAGGCCTGGTAAAAGTCCTTCTTCAGGGCAATGGCCTGGTCAAAGGCTTCCAGGGCTTTCTCATAATCCTCGAATTCTACCAGGAGCGTTCCCTTGGTATACCAGAGTTCATAGTCCTCTTCCCCGGCCCCGGCGTCCTGGCCTCCCGCCGCCAGGGGCCACCCCAGCCAGCAGAGGACCAGGATTGTCAGCAGGGTCATGATTCCCTGGTTTTGAATACCGGTCTTGTTGTTCATCCTACATCCTTAGGGCACCAGCAGCAGCAATCCGCCGACTGCAAAACCCACGATCAGATTGACTCCTTTGATGGCCACAAAGGTTTTGCGCGATTCCGCCAGCATGGGCAGCATGCCATGCCCGTCCTGTACGATGGAATTGGCCAGTAAAATCGGGAAGCCAACCGCTCCCTGAGCGAAAAGAGTGACAAATATCAGGTGGGGGCCGGAATCTGGAATCAGTCCGATCAGCACCGCCATCAGGAGAATCAGAAGGGGATTGGAGCGGATCCATTCTTCTACCCGCAGGTACTCGGTCAGGAAATAAAGGGCCAGCAGGGTTCCGAAAATCCAGAGAAACATCTGGGGGATGTGTTTTTTTACCACGTGATTCCACAGATGCTCTTCCAGGAAATGTTCCGACACCGTGAGAATGATCAACAGGGCCACCAGGGAAACCCCCAGGAAAGTGATGCGCACCCAGTTCCAGGACTCCGGCCCGATTCTGCCGGAAAGGATCCCGGCCAGCACCAGGGCCAGCAGGAATATCAGGGTGCCCCGCTGCAGGGTAAGGTTCTGCAACTGCCTCCGGATATTCTCCCTCTTGAAGCAGACACACTCCTCCCGGTGAATGGGCAGTTGTTTCGCGCCGGATTTGAAACGAAAGAAAAGGTCCACCGCTTTTCCGGTCAGCAGGCCAATGACCAGCAGGATACCGGTGAGCAGGAGGGCAGTCCCCGGGATCAGCGTAAACATCAGGAAGGCGGCATCGCCACTGGTGGCGATCATGCAGGCCAGCACCGCGCCGAAGCTGAGCAGTCCGTGGGAATAAAGCCCCACCACCGTAAAACTGCCCAGGCAGCCGGGAATCGCACCGAAGACCCCCGCCAGAAGGTACTGGTTCCACCTGCTTTTCATCAGGTATTTCTGCCACACCCCCCGGGTCTGGGTGTTGACCACGTCGATGATCACCATCATCAGAAAGATGAAACCGGTAATCATCAGGGCCTGGCTGAATACTTTCCAGATCATCCAATCTCCTGACGCCGTCTGTCAAATCGCGCTCCCATGTTATATCATAAAACCAAATCTTTTTAAATTCCCCGGCGATGAAACCCATTGTATTTTTTTCCCGAAATCCATAGAATATCAGTATCGAATCAAAAAGGAGGTCACATGTTGCAACTCAGACAATTACCGGTTATCGTTATGATTGGTATGCTGATATTCTGTTTCGGCTGTACCAAGGAGGAAAAAAACCTGATGGAGGGCCTTGCCTATCCGGAAACCCAAACCGTGGAACAGGTGGACGACTACTTCGGAACCCAGGTCAAAGATCCCTATCGCTGGCTGGAAGAGAGCAACGATGAGGTCCGGGAATGGATCGAAGCGCAAAACGCGGTCACCTTCGCCTACCTGGAGAAGATTCCCTACCGCTCGGCCATCAAGGAGCGGCTCAACGAATTGTACAATTACCCCCGTTACTCTTCTCCCCAGAAGGTGGGAGAGTATTATTTCTTCTACAAAAACGACGGCCTGCAGGACCAGTCGGTCATCTACAGGCAGAAAGGTCTGGAGGGAGAGCCCGAGGTTTTCCTGGATCCCAACACCATGTCCGAGGACGGCACGGTGCGGGTCTACCTGGGAGAACCCTCTCCGGATCACCGCCATATTACCTACATCCGGTCGGAGGGCGGTTCCGACTGGCAGGAGATCCGGGTGATGGAAGTAGAGACCGGAGAAGAGCTGCCGGACCGGATCCAGTGGGTCAAATTTTCCGGCACCAGCTGGCTGGAAAACGGGTTTTACTACAGCGGGTATCCCCGCCCCGAGGCCGGGGAGGAGTTGACCGCCGCCAACCGCTTTCACCGGGTCTATTTTCACCAGATGGGAGATCCCCAGGAAAAAGACCGGCTGATCTTCGAAGACTCCGACCACCCCAAGCGCTATAACTTCGCCGAGGTCACCGAGGACCGGCACTATCTGATCCTCTACCAGTCCGAGGGAACCCACGGAACCCAGGTTTACATCCAGGACCTGACGGCGAAGGGTTCCACCCTTACCCTGCTGTTCGAGGGCTTTGAACATGACTACACAGTCATCGACAACCTGGGTGACGACCTGCTGGCGCTGACCAACCGGGAAGCACCCAATCAGAAAATCATCCGGCTGAACCCCGCGGATGGAGAGCCCGTTGACTTCCTGTCGGAAGGGGAGAACGTGATCCGCGGCGCCGACATCGTCGGCGGTAAACTCTTTGTCTCCTTTCTTAAGGATGCCGCCACCCGGGTATTCCAGTACAGCCTCGATGGGGAGCAGGAAAGGGAAATCCAGCTGCCGGGCATCGGCACAGCCTACGGCTTCTACGGCAAGAAGGGCGATGACCTGCTCTTTTATACCTACACCTCCTTCAACCACCCCGCCACCATCTACAAACTGACCATCGAATCCGGAGAATCCGAACTGTTCAGGGAGATGAAAGTCCCCTTCGATCCGGAAGCTTTTACCGTCGAGCAGGTCTTCTACCCGAGCAAGGACGAAACGCGGATCCCGATGTTTCTGGTGTACAAAAAAGGCCTGAAAAAAAACGGCAAGAACCCGGTCTACCTCTACGGGTACGGCGGTTTTAACGCCAGCATGACCCCCAGCTTCAATACTTCCCGTATCGCCCTGCTGGAGAACGGTTTTGTTTACGCCATGGCCAACCTGCGCGGGGGAGGCGAATACGGAGAGAAATGGCACCAAGCGGGCATGCTGCTCAACAAGCAGAATGTCTTTGACGATTTTATCGCCGCCGCCGAATATCTCATCGAAGCGGGTTACACCGACAAAGACCGGATCGCCATCGCCGGCGCCTCCAACGGAGGATTGCTGGTGGGAGCCTGCATGACCCAGCGGCCCGATCTGTTTGCAGTGGCTCTGCCGGCCGTGGGCGTGATGGACATGCTGCGCTACCACAAGTTTACCGTGGGCTGGGGATGGGCCGTGGAATACGGCTCCAGCGACGAGGAAGCGCATTTCCAGAATCTCTACTCTTATTCCCCCCTGCACAATATCCGGGAAGGGGTGCGGTATCCGGCCACCCTGGTGACCACCGCCGATCACGACGACCGGGTGGTGCCGGCCCACTCCTTCAAATTCATCGCCGCCCTGCAGCAGCACCACCAGGGCCCCGAACCGGTATTGATCCGGATCGAGACCAAGTCCGGACACGGATCCAGCAGCCTTTCCAAGGGCCTGGACATCACCGGTGATGTCTACGCCTTCATGTTCCAGAATCTGGGAATCACACCCGATTATTAATTGCCAATAAAAAAGGCCGGGCCGTAGAGACGGTCCGGCCTTTTTTTATCGAACGGTCAGGGGGTCAGATCATGCATGGCCGCCAATGGGGGCGTTTTCACCTTGTATACGGGATAGGTACCCGGCCCCCACCACTGACGGATGATCATATGATCGAAGAAATTCCAGACCAGCAGCCCGTCCCGGGAGCGGGGCTCCAGCATGTAGGCTGCCAGTCGGGAGAGGGGTTGTCTGAGAGAAACGTAGTAGGCCCCGGCCGGAACGGATACCTCCACTTCCTCCTCTTCAAAGGTAATCGACTCATGGGCAAAATGCCCCTGGAAGGGACGGGCGGCGGATTTTAACTCCTGCAGCTGATAGCGCCTGACCGGAATTCTGCACTCCTCTTCCACCTGCTGAACCCGGATCCCGTGGCGGCAGAGATGGAGGGCGGCCTCCCGGGCGGCCGGCAGAAGGATATAACCTGCAGGCAAGCGGACCACCTCGGTGGCCTTGAAACTGGCATAAAGGGCGGTTTCATAGTCCTTTTCCCGGTCGGTCTTCCGGATCCGGTAATCCCCGTACCAGCGGGCCGGATAGCGGTCCCGCTCCGATTCCAGGATCTTCACCTTCTCAAAGACATAACTTTTGATAGTGAAATCGTAGGTTTTCACCGGTTCAAAACGTACCGGGAAATCACTGTGGGCCAGGTCATGAATGCAGCTCAGGTCCGCCTCCCGGGCCAGGTCCATCATCTCCCGCATATGGGTGGAAGTGTATTCCAGGATGGCCTTGATGAAACCCAGAGAACCCAGTACCCGGCTTTTAAAATCTGCATGGGAGTAATTCTCGTTTAAAATGGCAAAGCGGTTGCGCAGGCCGTAATAGCAGTTGCTGTAGCGGGCTTCGGCGGTATGATTCACCCATTTTTCAGTATAATTTTCCGCTCGCCGGTCAAAATTACCGTAGGGAATGCTGTCCACACCGTATTTTTCCAGCAGGATTCGATCCATTTCCGGCAACGCTTTTTCCCACATGTAGGTCACCAGGCGCTGATCCCCCTCCCCGGTGGTCTGGGGCGCGTAGGTGACCGGTTCCCGATGATAGGAACCGTTGGTGGTATGCATGTCCACGAACAGGATGGGATCCCAGCGGTTAAATACCTCCTCTATCAGGGCGGGCACTTCGACACTGTCCAGTTTGATGAAATCGCGGTTCAGATCGTACCCCTGGCCGTTCTTTCTCTCCCCGGCCCGGGGCGGGCCGTTGTCCCGGCGGTTGGTTTCCGACATCTTTTCGTTGCCATCGGCATTGAAGATCGGAATAATCAGCACGGTCTGGTTGTTCAGAAGATCCAGCCGGCCGCCAGCGAGAATCTCCCTCATCAGCATCAGGGTGGCTTCCTTGCCTTCCACTTCCCCGGCATGGATATTGGCCTGAATCAGAACCGCGGGTTTGTCGAGCACAAAAGCCCGGGCGGGAGTGGCAATACCGTCACGGCTCAGGATCACCAGGGGGATCCTGCGCCCTTCGGTGGAGGTTACAAAATAGCGGATATGCATGCGATCCGGGTTCCTCTTTTTTAATACATTGATGAAGCGGATCACGTCCGCATACCGAGAGGTTTCCTGGTACCCGGTTTTTTCCGGCACGGTCTGCAAATCCCCGGCGGACAGAACAACGGTGCAGAAAACCACCATCAGGAACCACAAAATGCTTTTTCTGGCCATGGATGGCGCCTCCTTAAAAAGACTGAAACATCTTATTGTACCAGCAATTTTTTTTCCTGTCACCCCTCGCCGGACGGAACGAAAAGGCAGATGGAATTCGGGCGGGAAGCGGGAGTGAAGCCGCCCGGAAGAAAAGATTCAGGAATTATTGAAAATAAAGGCAGGATCAACGGGACGGGGGGACTTTGCTTCCTTTTTCCCCCATTCTTTTCCTGATTACCTGAACCACCATGGACAGGGCCACCCCCAGAAGCAGCAGGGCGCAACCGGCCAGGAGGTGGTGACCCGCTGCCAGGTTCTGGCGGATCAGCAGAACCAGAGCGGTGGTGGTGATCCCAAACATGATCACCATGGGAATTTTGACAAACCAGTTGGCGGTGCCCCGGCTCTTCAGCCAGAGGGTGACTGCCAGCAGCGCCAGAGCGGCCAGCAGCTGGTTGGCGGCCCCGAATATGGGCCAGATCGACCGCCACTCTCCGGTCAGAGCCAGCGCCCCGCCACATCCCACCGAAAGGAATGTGGCGAAAAACCGGTTCCCGAAGATCCCCCCGACTTTGCTATTCGATGATCTGGCCAGCTCCTGGAAACTGAGCCGGGCCAGGCGGGTGCCGGTATCCAGAGAAGTAAGGGCAAAGGCGGAGACCGTCAGGGCGGTGAGGACCACCCCGATATCCCGGGGAATGGAAAAGACCGTCAGAAAACCCCCGATACCGGCGGCAAACAACTCCACCGGTCCCTGTTGGGCGATCATCCGGGTATAGGCACCGCCGGTCAGGGAGGCCACGGTGATCAGGGCGATCACCGCCAGCAGGGATTCGATCAGCATCGCCCCGTACCCCACCGGCTGGGCATCCCGCTCCCGGTTGAGCTGCTTGGAGGTGGTCCCGGAGGCCACCAGGGAGTGAAAACCCGAGATCGCCCCGCAGGCCACGGTGACAAAGAGGATGGGAAAGAGCAGACCGATATCCTGTTTGAATCCCCTGAAAGCGGTGAATTGCACGACCGGACGGGTCAGCAGGATTCCCCCGAAAGCCCCGATCAGCAGGAAATAGAGCAGAAAAGAATTCAGGTAATCCCGCGGCTGCAGCAGGATCCACACCGGGGTGATCGAGGCGATAAAGATATAGATCATCAGGATCCAGATCCACAGGTCGAAGGGCAGTGCCAGGGGGAAGCGGATCCCCAGATAGACCGCCAGTCCCAGCAGGAGGATACCGATCCCCGACAGCAGCAACAGGCTGATTCTATACCGGTAGAGGGCCAGGCCAAAGAGCACCGCCAGCAGAATGAAGAGGGCGGAACAGGTTCCCACCTGGGGACGGGCCACAAAGGTCCGGGCCACGATCACCAGAAAGGCGGCGACGACCAGAATCAGGGCGAACCAGGCGAATATCAGAAAGATCCGCTGTCCGAATTCCCCCACCTCCGCCTGAATCACCCGTCCCATGGATCGGGCGCGGTGACGCACCGAAGCCACCAGGGCGGTAAAATCATGGACCGCCCCCATGAATACGCCCCCCAGCAGGATCCACAAGTACACCGGAAGCCATCCGAATACCGCCGCCGCCACCGGGCCGATGATCGGAGCCGCTCCCGCAATGGAGGCGAAATGGTGGCCCAGCAGCACCGGGGTCTTGGCCGGCACATAATCCACCCCGTCGTTCTGGCTGTGGGCGGGGGTCACCCGGGAGTTGTCCAGATCCAGCTTCCGGGCCAGGTAACGTCCGTAAAAAAGGTACCCCAGGAAGAACACCACGGTGGCGGCGATGAGGAGGAAGGATCCGTTGATCATCTTTTTATTTCCTGCCGGTCGGAATCTTCAGGTGTCTATTATAAATAAATTCCGGGATGTTTTCAATGACCGGACCGGTGGATGAAAACTCCCCGGCCCCAATCCCGGTTCCGGGCCTCAATTCAGACCGGACATCTTCAGCAGGATGACCCCGTGGGCGGGGAGCTTGACCTTGAGCAGGTCATCAAAGACCCCCAGATCCCGCTGGCGCCAGAGATCCCGGAGCCGGACCGGGCGGAAAACATCCAGTTCTTGCAGGTCCAGGGTATAATCCCGGTTGACCGGATCCAGGTTGAAGATACCCACCGCCTGGTTTTCATCCGCCAGGGGTTTCTTCCACACCTGGATTCCCTCCTCTTTGATGACCGGGTACCCCTGCTTGCCGGCGGGATCCTGATTGACCGCCAGCACTTCGCGGTTGGTGAGCAGATTGAGGGTGAACCGGTCCATTCGCTCAAGATCACATCCGATCAGAAGGGGGGCGGCCATCAGCGACCAGAGGCTGATGTGGGTGTACTGTTCGTCGGGAGTCAGCCGGGTGGGATGGAGCCGGGGCCCCCATCCCACCCATCCCACCACCAGCATATCGGGATCGTTCCAGTGGCCGGGACCGGCATAGGAGGCGCTGTCCGCCTGGCCGAATCCGATGTTGGACATGCTTTCCCAGGTATCCGTGATGTCACCGGTGGTTCGCCAGAGGTTTCCCCCCGCTTCCGCCCCCCACTCCCAGACCTGGCCCATGCCGTACTGGCAAATGCTGAAGACCACGTCCCGCTTCAGTTCCGCCAGGATTTCACCCATGAGGACAAAGGGCTTTTTCAGCTGATCGACGGTATGATCCTCCGCCACCTCCTCGTAGGAACACCAGTCGTATTTTAAAAAATCCACCCCCCAGGAGGCAAATGTGCGGGCATCCTGGGCCTCATGGCCGTAGCTGCCGGTATACCCCCCGCAGGTAACCGGTCCGGGGGAAGTATATATCCCCAGTTTCAACCCCAACCGGTGGATCTCCGCGGCCAGCTTTTGCATATCCGGAAATTTCCCGTTGGGCAGAATGCGGCCGTTCCGGTCCCGCCCGGGAGCCTCAGAATCCGCCGGAACGGACCATCCGTCGTCGATATTGATGTACGACCACCCGTATCGAACCAGGCCCGTTTCCACCAGGGCCCGGGCAGTTTGGAGGATCTTTTCCTGGCTGACACTCAATCCCCAGCAGTTCCAGCTGTTGGTTCCCATGGGCGGGGTAAGGGAAATCCGGTCACCGATTACGATGCTGATTCTCTTCTGATCGGTGCCGTGCCGGTTGCGGGCGGTAATCCGAACCCGGTACCGACCGGACTGTACCGGGGTGCCGGTGATAATCCCGGTTTTGGAATCTATTTTCAGGTAAGGGGGCAGTCTTCTGGCGCTAAAGGTGAGGGGACGCTCCCCGGAGGTGGCCACAGTGAAAAGAAAGGGACGACGGGGGCGGGCGCCGGTCACCGGAGCGCAGTTGATACGGGGTTCGG
>Ga0180433_10001354_pt1 | contig 40986 bp, 36 predicted proteins | sample SS_ome_8_FD_132980 | JGI IMG/M metagenome (GOLD analysis project Ga0180433, IMG submission 132980) | Hypersaline lake sediment archaeal communities from the Salton Sea, California, USA - SS_1_D_1 metaG | ecosystem: Environmental > Aquatic > Non-marine Saline and Alkaline > Hypersaline >... | reverse complement strand
TTCAGAACAAAAAATAAATATTTGCATCGCTATTATGAGATGATGCATACCATTAATACTGGGAGGGTTTGTCATGGAGGAGGAAAAAAATTTTAAGTACTGGCCGAAGGGAAGGCCGAAGTCTCTGAAATACCCTGAAATACCTGTCTATGAGTTTCTCAACTCAACCGCCACGCGCTATCCTGATACTGTGGCCATGCGGTTCGGCGGGATGGAGATAACCTATAAGGAGTTCCTGGACCTGAGCCACAAATGCGCTCATGCTCTCAAGGCGAGAGGAGTGAAGAAGGGGGACAGGGTTGCCATTCATCTGCCCAATTGCCCGCAGTTTGCAATCGCGTACTACGGATTGCTCAAGCTGGGGGCCATATTTGTTCCCTGTTCCCCCCTTGCGGGTGAGCGTGAGCTTGAATATCAGTTGAACGATTGCGGGGCGGAGACCTTTATCACCCTCGATCTCATCTTCGGTTCCGTAGCGAATATTCTCGACAAGACGAAGGTTAAGAATCTGTTTGTCGCGAGTCTTGCTGATTGCTATCCGCCGCTTTCAGCCCCGATAAAGCTTCTCACCAAGCAGCCCCTTCCCAGGGGTGAGGACTTTCAGAATCTCGTTACGGAGGGGAGCACTGATCCCATCAATGAACCGATTGACCCGAAGAAGGATATAGCACATCTCGCCTATACCGGGGGGACGACCGGTCTCTCGAAAGGGGTGATGGTATCCCATTACAATGCCGTTGTCAACGTTGTACAGGCCAATCTCTGGTTCGCCGGCGGTGAGGTTGAATACAAGGATGGTATTCTCACCAGGGATTACTCATTCTATAAGAAGGAGATGGGTGATGCGGAGCCCCCCATTCAGGATCGGGAAACAGCGCTCGTCGTCGTCCCCTGGTTCCACGCCATGGGTACCATCGGCTATCTGAACAATATGGTTTTCGGGGCAACGACCATGATAGTATTTCCCCGCTTCGATGCAACCGAATACCTCAGGGCGGTCGATAAGTACAAGGCGGAAATGCTGGGAGGGGCGCCGCAGCTCTACATACCGCTGGTACAGCATCCGGAGTTCAAGGATGTCGATATGTCACGGATCAAGCTTGCCGTCTCGGGTGCTGCGCCTCTGCCCGTCCAGGTTCTGGAGCAGATGCTCGATGCCTTCACCGGCGTGGTCTGCGAGGCGTACGGTATGACAGAAGTGGTGATGATCGGTATTGGGAATCCGCCCTTCCGGGAGGGCTTGAAAGCCGGCTCGGTGGGAATACCGATTTTCGACACCTATGTCAAAGTTATTGACCTGAACACCGGTGAGCCGCTTCCTCCCGGGAAGGAGGGTGAGATCTGCATGAAGGGTCCGCAGGTTACCATGGGCTACTGGCAGAAGCCGGAAGAAACCGCACAGGTGTACATCGATGGCTGGGTGCATTCCGGTGACATCGGCTACTACGATGAGGATGGCTACTTCTACATCACCGACCGAAAAAAGGATATGATAATCTACAAGGGGCACAATGTTTATCCGAGAGAGCTTGAGGAGATTATTTTCGAGCATCCGAAGGTAGGCCACTGTGCCGTGGTCGGAAAGAGGGACGAGAAGGGTGGCGAAATACCGGTGGCATTCGTGCAGCTCAAGCAGGACACGGAAGCAAAAGCAGAAGAGATAATGGACTTCGTTAATGAGAAGATGGCTAAGTACAAGCACATTCGCGAGGTGCACTTTATCGATGAGATACCGGTCAGTGCGGCCGGTAAAGTCCTCAAACGAGAGCTCAGGGATAAACTGAATGAATAGTTGATTGTGCACAGGTGATTTATTGTGAAGGGGGCTTCGGAATGGGTGCCCCCTTCTTTTCAGATATACCGATGTGATGCTCCATGCCGGTTATGCAAATTTCCTCTCGAGGATGCCCTGAAGAATGAAAAAATGAATAGACATACAAAAAAAAGATTTTATACCGGTAAGGGCGATCGTATTTACACCGCTGTTTGTTGATGTTTTCGTTGTGATGCAGAATAAAGAGTTTTCGCAATCTCTGCGTCGATTGTGAAGCGAGTTTAATAGCAATGAGGAGGTTCGTATGATTCCTGAGACTATGACGCCATTAGAGAGAATGGAAGCGGCCATTGCACTTGAACCGGTTGATCGGCATCCGGTTTTTCCCATACTGGTGACATCGGCGCCGAGATTATATGGCATCAAACAGGCGGAGGCGTGGCGCGATCACAATGTCGCCCGCGAAGCGCTGCTCCGATGTTATAAGGACTTCGGGTATGATATAGGGAGCAAGCCCAATTACTACTATCCCATGCTCCCCGGAAAGCTCATGGGCGCTCCCGTCAGAAATCTCATTCCCGGCAAGCAGCTTGCTGAGGATGATCTCTATCAGATTGACGAGCGTGTTCTCTTCAGCCGTGAGGATTATGATGCGATAGCGTCCCTCGGCTGGAACAGCTTCTGGGATCAGCATTATGAAAAGATGAGCGGTAAATCATTTGAAAAGTTCATTACCATGCAAACCTTCTCCAATCAGCTGTATGTTGAGGACACAAAGATATGCGAGGAGCAGGGGATGCCGATATTTCTCGGTGCAGCCGTCGATTCGGTATTGATGGCTTTTTCACTCAGCCGCACCCTGACCGAGTTCACCAAGGATCTCTACCAGGTGCCTGACAAGGTTGAGGCGGCGATGAAGGCATCGTGCGATGATATCATTGCCAATACGATTCAGTGCTGCAGGAATAACGACAAAAACGTCGCCTTTATTGTTCTGGAGCGTGGTTCGGGGTATTATTACCGGCTGGAGATATTCGAGCGCTTTGAATGGCCGTTTCTCCAGCGCTACGTCGATGCCTTTGTTTCTGAGGGGATTCTGCCCTGGCTACACTTTGATACCGACTGGGGAATCAATCTCCCCTATCTCAAGCAGCTTCCCCGGGGAAAGTGCGTTTGCGATCTCGATGGAACCACTGACATCTTTCAGGCCAAGGAGGTTCTGCGTGATCACATGTGCATCAGCGGGGATGTGCCGGCGGCATTGCTGTCGCTGGGAAAACCCGAGGAGATTGTCGAATACTGCAAAAGGGTCATCGACGAGGTGGGAGACGGAGGCGGCTTCATGCTGACCACGGGATGCGAGTGCCCTGTTGATGTCAAACCTGAGAATCTCAGGGCGATGGTTGAAACGGGGAAGAGCTATCGAGGAAAGAAGGTGAGCAGGAAGGTCCATCCGGCAGCGGTGGTTGAGAAGGAAGCGGTGAAAGAAGTACAGCCGATGGGAGATATTGCTGCTGCCTTCGGCAATCTGGTGTATGATGACGTTGAGCGCCTGGTTCAAGAAGCGCTTTCAAGTGGTGTTGAACCACTTGCTGTTCTTGATGAGTGTAAGTCGGGTATGGACATCGTTGGTGAGCTCTACAGCAGCGGTGAGTACTTCCTCTCGGAGCTCATCCTCTCGGGTGAGCTATTCAAGCAGGTCGTCAATACCCTCAAGCCGCTCATCGAACGGAAAGGGGAGGTTGCTTCAATAGGATCGGTTGTCATCGGGACGCCGAAGGGTGATATTCACGATCTGGGGAAGAATATTGTTGCAACGCTCTTCGATGCGAGTGGATTCACGGTAACCGATCTCGGTGTTGATACTCCCCCCGAGAAGTTCGTCGATGAGGTTGCCAGAACGGATGCGCGGATTATTGCCATGTCGTCGCTAATTACTCCGGCTTTTGAGTCGATGAAAAAAGTAGTCGATCTGTTGGAGGAACGCGGATTGCGGAAGGGGAGATATGTTATCATCGGCGGTGGTCCCACCACTGAAGCCGTTCGGGATTATGTCGGTGCGGATGACTGGTCCTTAAATCCGGTTGTCGGGATTCACCGGTGCAAGGACTTTCTCGCGTAGATGAAGCGCCGCTATCGCAGAGTGCCCAAATTATAATACATCAAACTGATGTGCGTCGATGAGAATTGATCATCATCACTCCCCGTTATCGAATAGAGGTGATGGAACGCGCTCCTTTTATGAATGAGCTCAGATCTGCTGTTGAATAAGTAAGGATATACAGAGGAGTTTTCAAAATGTCTGAATATGAAGATCTCTCTCCAGACTTCAAAGATATGTTAATGAATAAGATGAACACGGATACTCCCTTCTGGTCGCTCCTTGACATGGAGCTCGTTGATATCAGGAAGGGATGGGCAAAGGTGAAACTTCCCTTTGCAGAGAAGCTTCTTCATCCGATGGGTGTTGTCCACGGAGGAGCCATATTCTCTGTTGCTGACTCGGCTGTTGCCATGGCCCTGGTTGGCATGACTCGGAAAGGTGAGACCATCGCCACTGTTGAGATGAAGATTAATTACCTGAAGCCCATCAACGGCGGTGAAATCGTGGCAGAGGCGAAAATCGTTAATAAGGGAAGCAGAATCGCACTTGGTGAAGTTGAGGTAACCAATGGGAAGGGGGATCTCGTTGCGAAGGCCCTGGCGACGTACATGATCATTGCCAAATAGATGTTGAGACGAGGAGCCGGAGAGTGCGGCCGGTTGTCATTGCAGGAGCATCCTCTGCTCACCAGGCTGTTGTGCTCGTGGAGGAGGAGAGCGCTCTCTCTTCCGGTGCATCTTCAGATGAGCTTCGAAATGCATACCGTGAAGACGCACAGATTCCGCCCGACCATTAATTCTGTTCCGGCCGGTGCAGTAGAGATTGTGAGTTATACTATCATATATGAAAATCCGGCGCGCGGTCAGTACAATGATCCATGGATTCTCTGCACGGGAGCACCGATGAGGGACAGTTCATTGCAAATCTCGAAGGCAGAGAACCCGGTCGTCTGGCACAGATGAAACCGGACGAAGTCATTGGACAATCCTGTACTATCAATACCGATGATAAGTGCCACATTATCATACACTGAGGGTGAGCACCGGTTTTCCCTTGACATCTTTCCTTTATACCTGAACATTTTGCAGAGGCGTGGGAGCGATTATTGAGATAATAAGGAGATTACATGGAGTATCAAACGCTTTCCTATGACGTTGATGGCAGTATCGGCATCCTGACCTATAACCGCCCGGAAGTGGTCAATGCCATAAATCGGGAGATGCTTGATGAACTCAATCACTTCTGGAATGAACGGCAGAACGATTTAGGAGTGCGGGTTCTCATTCTCCGGGGGGCCGGTGATAAGGGGTTCTGTTCCGGTGTCGATCTGAAGGATGCTTTCGAGGAGGGCGGCGGATTCAGGAAGCAGGGCGTCAGCTCCGAGGCGATTTACTATTCGCAGAAGGGATTCTCGAAAATCATCAGGTTGATGAGGACCTGTCCGCAGCCCATTATTGCTGCGGTTCATGGCTATGCCCTCGGTGGTGGTCTCTCTTTCGCGATTGCTTCAGATATACGGCTGGCGAGCCGCGATGCCGTCTTCTGCGCGCAGTACATTAACATCGGTCTTGGCGGTGCCGATGTCGGTTCGAGCTATTTCCTCTGGCGGATCGTCGGATGGGGACATGCCGCTGAGATGTGCATGACCGGCAACAGGGTTCCTGCTGATGAGGCATACCGTATCGGTCTGGTAAACAGGCTGTGTGAGCCTGGAGAGCTGTTTCTTTCTGCGCGGGCAATGGCAGAGGAGATGATCGGCAAATCGCCGATGGGACTTCGGATGACCAAGGAGGCGCTGAATGCCGGAATCAACCTCTCGTCACTTGATGATGCGACGAAGGTTGAGGATCGGAATCAGGCATATCTCATGGCGAGCATGCTTATCAAGCAGCAGGGAGAGGATTCCTGAGTCGATGGAAGTCATCACCCCCTGCATCCGACGACTGCAGATGCCGCCTTTCGGTCCGGCTGAATGGGAGGTGAGTAATGTCTACTTTCTCGGAACCGCTGAGATGCTCATCATCGATGCGGGGTATCCCACACCGGAATCCATCGATAGCATTCTCAATGCCTGGCGGGATCTCGGGAAGCCCAATCTGAAAGCGATTCTCATAACCCATGCGCATCTTGATCATGTCGGTGCGCTTGCCGCAATAATCCGAGAGACCGGGGCACCCGTATACGCGCATCGGTATGAGGCGACTTTTTTCAGGGAGATGTTTCCACAGGAGTCAATTGACCATACAATTGATGAAGGAGATATCATTGATGTCCCCGGAATACGAATACGGGTTTTTCACATGCCCGGTCATACGGCAGGTCATCTCTGTTTTCTTGAGGAATTGAGCGGATCCCTCTTTACCGGTGATCAGGTCATCGGGAGCACCTTTGCTATCATTGTTCCCCCCAGCGGAGACATGATTCAGTATATGGAGAGTCTGCACCGCATGGCGGCTCTCCCGCTGAAGAGAATATTACCCGGTCACGGATCACCCATTAATGATCCCTATGCCAAAATTGATGAATATATTGCCCATCGGGTCTTACGTGAGATACAGATCCTCAAGCAGCTTGAATCCGGTAACCGTTCTATTCCGGATATGGCGGAGGAGATTTATGCTGATATGCACCCCATACTGCGCCAGGCAGGCCGTTTGCAGATTCTTGCTCACCTTCTGAAGATGGAAGCGGACGGGCTGGTGAAGGTCGTTTCAGGGGAGAGCACCGAAGCGGTTTACCGGAGTCTCGTCGGCACGTTGCCGTTCTAAGTGCCGGACTTGTTGGAGTCATCCGGTTTTAGCATGACCCGGTAGTTTCAGGAAACTGATGAGATGAAAAGGGTTTTACAATACTGCTCACAGCGACACGATGTCGCGCATGCCAGTGGGCACAGGATGTGCAAAACAACGCTGGCCAAGGAGCACGACAAAAACGTTGTTTTTGGAAGTGTCCTTATGAGCACAAAAAAACTCTTTTCAACCTGTGAAACTGATGAGATGAAAAGGGTTTTACAATACTGCTCACAAGGAGCACGACAAAAACGTTGTTTTTGGAAGTGTCCTTATAAACACCTATCTCAAGGGTATTATATGAATGTGCGTGTATATGACCGCCTGATGCCGTGCGAACGGTAGGAGATGCAATCAGACGATTACTCTTTCAAGGATAAGAACTGAATAATTCAATCGTTAATGAGGAGGTAGTTCACATGAAGGTAGTAGCTTTTAATAGTAGTCCCAGGAAGGACGGCAATACGACGATACTCATCAAGCTTGTGCTCGACGAGCTGGAAAATCAGGGCATTGAAACTGAATTTGTAGACCTCGCCGGCAAGAAGATAACCGGTTGCCGCGCCTGTTTCAAATGCGTTGAGAACAAGAATCAGCGATGTTCGGTGACGAACGATATCGTGAATGAGTGCATCGAGAAGATGCTCGCCGCGGAGGGGATTATTCTCGGATCTCCCACTTACTTTGCAGATATAAATGCAGATATGAAAGCGCTCATTGATAGAGCCGGCATGGTGGCAAAAGCGAATGGTGATATGTTTAGAAGGAAGCTGGGAGCAGCGGTGATACCCATGCGTCGTGCAGGTTCTGTTCATGCTTTCGATTCAATCAATCACTTTTTTACGATCAATCAGATGATTATACCCGGTTCGAGCTATTGGAATGTCGGTGTTGGGAGGCAGATTGGCGACGTCAATTCCGATACCGAGGGTCTGGATACCATGAAAACACTGGGTGAAAATTTTGCATGGCTGTTGAAGAAAATCTACACCTCTGAGGATTCAGGTGGATAAAGGGACAACGAGAAGAGGATTTTTTAAGAAATCTGCACTTGCCGCTGGTGGTGTGGCTGTGGGAGTCGTGGCAATGGAAATCGCTTCACCGCTGATGTTCAAAGAGGTGTTGGAGTTCGATTCCAATAACAGCCTCTGGGCACATTATCGGCCGCCGAAGAATTCACCTCTTACGGAAGATATTGAGCTGGATGTCGCAGTTATCGGTGGAGGATATACCGGTCTCTCATCGGCCTATCACATTAAGAAGATGTTTCCCGGCCGTTCTGTTGCCGTATTTGAGGCAAAGCATGTGGGTTACGGGGGTTCGGGAAGAAACGGGGGACTGGTCGGGCCACAGCCGGCTAAGGATCATATGAAAATTTTCTCCGATATTAAAACACATAAGCGTATGGATGATATGACCATTGAGAGCCTTCACGAGCTCAAGCAGCTGGCCAGGAGTGAAGGATTTGGGTCCGAGATTTGCCATCGGGGAAAGCTCTCTGTTGCTGTCAATGAGAATCAGTTAGCGGAGATGAAATCGTATGCAGAAACCGAGCGTTCCCTCGGTATTCCCATTGAGTGGTGGGATCGGGAGAAAACAGTTCATTCGCTGGGGACCGATGTGTATTACGGGGCTCTTTACGATCCTCGTGTCTGGGAGATTAATCCCATGAAGCTGGTTCACGCTCTCAAGAAAGCTGCAGAGCGATACGGAGCCGTGATATACGAGGAGAGCCCTGTCTCTGCGATAGAGGAAGGTGAAGTAATAACGCTCACCGTCGGCGAACAGAAGCACACCGTAAAAGCGAAGGCAGTGGTGCTGGCAACGAACGGTTATACGACAAAGCTCGGGTATTTTAAGAACAGTGTGCTTGCCATTCATACACAGATGGCGGTAACGCCACCGCTCTCCGAATCGATATTCTCTGAGCTGGGATGGCGGAACAGGATACCCTTTGCGGACAGGAGGAATTATCTCTACCATATCGGGAATACCACCGATAACCGTATCTTCGTCGCCGGGGGGAAAGCCTACTATTTCTTCAATAATGGCATTATCTATCGGGTAGATCGCGATGAAGCCTTTCTTGATATGAAGCAAGAATTGATCAGGGTGTATCCGAAGCTCTCGCATATTCAATTCGAATACAGCTGGAACGGTGTTCTGGGGATGTCTCTTGATTTCAGCGCATCAGTGGGGGTTACCGGCGGGCTGAATAATATTTTTTACGGGTTATCCTATAATGCTCATGGTGTTAATCTGGCATTCTTCTTCGGGAAGGTCATTGCAGATCTCTATGCCAATGATAGTGATCGGTGGAAGGAACTCCCCCTTCTGAATGCCTCGCTCCCCTTTGTTCCGCCCGAACCGCTCAAATGGGTGGGCATTCGGGGTGCCTTCGCTTATTACAGGATGCTGGATGAGCTCAGCGTATGAATGCTGCTCAGTTGAAAGGATTTTTCCTTTTACCACAGGATACCAATGCACTGAAGTTGATGGGGAGAGCAACTATTCGTAAAACCCTTTTCATTGCTGTCCCCTGTAAGAGTCTTTCCCCTAACGGTTTGTTTGTACGATGATGGCTGTTCCTGTTTATGTTTTCTTCCTTTTATTACAATCGAATTACTTTGCACGTCGCCATTGATCTTTGAGATACTCTTTGAGCTTCTCGTCATTGATGTATCCCAGACCAACGAGTATTTCTCTCAGCAACCCGCCATTTTCTTTCTGAAATTGAAGAGCTTCCAGGAGCTGTTCGTTTGATATCTCGCCTGATTCAACCAGTATTTCACCGAGCAAGAGGGACATTCCATGTACCGTTTGACATGAAGATGCTAACGCTATCTATGTAAAAAGAGCATTACGGAGAATGCAATTCATTCTAACAGTAATCGTTTCTTCAGATACTGCTCTCTTATTTTTGGATAATCTCCTTCTTTCTCTTTTGAGTAGATGCAGTATCGATTTTTACCGAGATACTTTGCCTCATACAGGGCATCATCAGCCTCACTCTGAAGCTTTTTGAATGAGTCTTCTATTTCAATGTTATCTATCTGAATGCTGTCCCCGAATTGAAAGATGAAACTTGAAACGCCACCGCTGATAGTGATCAGAAGCTTTTCTTTCTGAACATGAAAACGGGAGTTATTTATTCTATCATAGATCTTCTTGAGATAGGTGGTGGCCTTTCCAATATGCGTTGATGGTAAAATAATATCGAACTCTTCTCCACCGAAACGTATTACGTAATCGGTTGGACGTGAATTATCCTTGAGAATTTGTGCAATTTTCGTCAACACCTCATCGCCGAATTCGTGTCCGTATTTATTGTTGACAACTGAAAAGTCGTCAATATCGAAACGGATAAACGTGACATTGTAATTAATGGACTTCATTCCTTCAAAGACGCGCGAGGCTGTTTTGACAATATTCGTGAGATACTTGTTGTTGAATTTCAGAAGATTGGTTTTTTCGTCGATGTGTATCTTCTCCTCGAGAAGCTTGTTCTTCTCAACAAGAGAGAAGTAATCCAGCTCTGATTGCCAGAGGTACTCAATCATCTCATCGGTGACCGCGTCATGTTCCATGAGATGTGCCAGAATTCTCAGATTTCTGAGCTGGAATTCAGCGAGTTGCTTTTTATCCACATCTTTTTTCATGATACATGCTTGTGATGACTTGCAAGAGTAACGCAAAAATGATATTCGTCAAGTAAAAAGAAAAACGAGAAAGATATTAATGGTCATTCGTTCCTGATTTTTCTTTTTATTGCTGGCCCCAGCGAGTGCATGGTGAGAGAGTAAATAGATATTACTTCACGATGGTTTCATCACCACGCCAGTGCTCGATTGAATCCAGCGGATAAATGGGCCGTGCTATGCGTTGATATTGCAACTGGAACACATCCACATTGGTTGTCCCCGGTGTCATCACGTCAACGGTCTTCCGGTTGTAAAGCAGATAACGATATCGAAAAGGAAACAGATTCTTAACGACTACGATATCAGCATCCCAGAGGCTGAGCCCGAGATCGGTAAAGGAGTTCGGTTGTGATGATGACTCCGGGAGCTCACTCAGGACAAGGTGGATGCCCTTGTGCTTGAGGATTGCCGTTTTGCCAAGTCTGCTTTCGGTTTTGGAAATGATTGTGCCGGTTATTGACACCGGTTTATTGTATACCTTGTCGAGTTTTCCGCCAACGCTGAGCGTTACGCTCTCTCCGATATTCTGTGCATATGCCTCTCGTGCGGCATCTCGGTCACGGAGCCAGAGATAGGAGGTGAGGTCTGTTCCTTCATCAATGAGTGCCTTGAGAATCCATGTGTTCTCTCCCGGGGCGCCTGCACCAACAGCATCAGATGCATCGCAGAAAACTGTTGTGCCGAATTTGCGGAGGAACCACGCATTGCGGGCTTTCTCGATCGCCTCGGAGGGGGTACTCCCTTTTGCGTGTTTCACATCGCGAACCGACCAGTTACGATCTGCGAGTTCATCTGCGAGCTCTCTGGCGAGATCCGGCTTGTTATCGGTTACCACGATGGTGCTCCATCCGAGCTCCGGATCATCCAGCCAGACGTGTACCATGAAGTTGGAAATACAGAGGACCTCATCCGAATCCTCAACGTCATCCATCCAGCTGAAAATCTCACGCATTGGTGAGAGAAAATCAATGGTCATCCCGCCCCCCTTCAGGAGGCGCATCTTGTTAAAGGCCATAACGGGCTTCACCTTCCCCAGAACAGTTTTAATGAGAATCTCACCGGAATGGTAGCCTGTTTCGAAATGGTCTCGGTGCGGATTGGTCTTATAGCCTACAATGAAGGTTGCGTTTTTAACCTGGCGGCGGGTGATGTTGGCATGCAAGTCATATGAGACGCCGATGGGAATCTCCGTGCGTATCGTATCTCGAATAGTTTTGAGAATGTCTCCCTCGGGATCGCGCATCCCCTCAACTCCCATCGCTCCGTGCATTGAGAGGTAAATGCCGTGGAGTTCTTTCATTGCACTGAGTCCGCTGATGAGTCTCTTCTTGATGCTCTCATAGAGCGCTTGTTCAACCGGGCCGCCTGACATTGAGGTTGCCTTGATAATGGGGACGACCTCTATCCGCCCCTCGCCAAAATCCTCAACCGCTTCGAGGAAGCCGGCAATCTGAGTTCCTTCATCGATGCTTTTCTGAATGATGGCATCACCAGAGAGGAGGTTTTCGGCTTCGAAATCCAGTTGTGTGGTGAGAACCGGGGAGAATGAGTTGGTTTCCTGCATAATCTCGGCAACCGCAATTATCTTAACAGGACCGACTGCTTTCTTCTCCTCTTTCCCACAACTGCCGAGAGCGAGCACGCAGATGGTTGATGCCAGCAAAACTGCACTTCTTGATGTTCTCATCGGGTACCTCATGGAAAGGGAATTCTTCTCAAAGGATATTGAATGCAAAACTCCTCTCTCTAATGAGCGTAAGAGGCTGAAAAGAGCTTACAGGTGCTCCTCAATGACATCTTCAGAATAGATGTCATTCAAATTATGTTTTTTTTACCGTAGCGAAATTTATATGATTTGTCAAGATGAAATTGCTTTCCCACGGCGGCAGCAATGAGCCGAAGAACTCGGTTACGGGGTCATTGTGTTTCGTCGAATATGTTCAGAAGCTCTCTGTCGTACCACGTCCCGAGGTGATATCCCTCGATGAAGCCATTGTGCCCCCCGTAGCGGTGTATTATCAAGTGGGTATTCTTATTTGTCTTGAGGCCGTGAAAATCGGCTGCCGGGATAACGGGATCGTCCTCGGCGGTGATAATGGTCGTCGGGACAGCGATGTTTATGAGTGCATCGTTGAGGAGGGTGTATCGCCCGAAATAATCCTGTCTATCGCTGAAATCGGTATATCGCTCTAACATGAGATCTGTCATTTCGAGGCAGCTCTTGAGCTTCAGGACATCGGTGAAATCGTACTCTGACGGGTACAATTCCTGTTTCTTCCTGAGTGAACGCTTCCATTTGCGCAGGAAGTACCAGCGGAAGAGCCGGTCTCTGTCAACGGCGGCTGTGGTCTTGTGTGGATCGAGTGGTGGGCTGATGCAGGCAACATGTCGGAGATTTCCGATATGTTCCTCTGCGCATCGTCGAGCAATTCTGAGGGCAAAGTTGCCTCCCATCGAATATCCCGCTAAAAACACATTTCTTTTTGTGAGGCGGGCAATCTCCTGCACGGAGTGGAAGGCCTCGTCGATCAGCGTGCCGAGGAAGAGCCCCTTATTCAGATAATGACTCTCCCCGTGATCGCGGAGGTTCAGCCGGAAGATATCGTATCCTGCGTGAAAGAAAAAACAACCGCTGCTCAGAATATACACCGATGATGCGCTTCCTTCCCAGCCGTGCAGAAATATAATGAGCCCCTTTGATGTTCCGGATCTTTGCGGCGAGTAGAGACCGAGCAGCCGGACGCCATTGCCGCCATCAACGATAATCTCCTGCTCGACATCAATGACGGGATTCTTTCGCGGTGCACGAATTGCATTGCTCGACAGAATTGACTGAAGGTATGCGTTTCTCAGCAGCGCGGGTGGATTAAATGCAGTATATTTCATCACTTCAGTTGATACCCCGGAAGATTAATCGTCAAAGTGTGCCGCAACCATCTCCACGGTCATGTGATCATCACTCTTCAATCTTTGAGCGAGTCCGCTGATCTTGGGGAGCTCGTATTCGAAAAAGTATCTGAAAGCGTAGAGCTTTCCACGGTAGAAGTTAACGTCCTCTTCCAAAGTCGCTTTCGAGAGAGCTTTCTCGGCGACACATGCTTGCACGAGCCACTGCCACGCAATAGTGATGATGCTGAATAATTCGAGGAACAGGACGGCATCTGAGAGGAACACCTCAATTTCACCCTTTACAGCGAATCCCGTCAGATGGCCGGCTATCTCATGAAGGAGCTTAAGCGCTTCCTCAAGTTTCTGTCCGTAAGATTTCAGCTCCGTCGCATCGGTCTGCGCGATGGTCTTACGAACCTCTTCGAGGTAAATGGCATATGCCCTGCCATCTTTTATCACCATCTTCCTGCCGAGGAGATCCATGCCCTGAATGCCGGTGGTGCCCTCGTGGATGGGGTGTATGCGTATATCCCGGTAGTACTGCTCAAGGGGGAAATCTTGGCAGTAGCCGTATCCGCCGAGACACTGCAAGCCCTGACTTACCGAGAGGATGCCCATTTCGGAGGGATACGATTTGACAACCGGTGTGAGCAGATCGAGCAGCAGCTCAAGTCGCTCTTTTTCTTCTCCTTCGGAGACGGTTATGAGATCGGTCAGTTTTGCTGCGTAGAGGATAATGCCGAGTGAACCCTCAACGATAGCACGCTGGAAGAGAAGCATGCGCTTGACATCGGCATGTTCGATGATCGGTGTCTGCGGCTTGTTGGGGTCCTTTTCCGTGATCTTTCTGCCCTGCGGTCGCTCCCGTGTGTATTCAAGTGAGGCATAGTAAGCCGCGGTGGCCATGGCAGCGGCTCCGAGACCGACATCGATGCGGGCTTCGTTCATCATTTGAAACATATAGCGAAGTCCGCGGTGCTCTTCTCCCACGAGATATCCGCGGCAATCATCATTGTCACCCATGCTCAGCTGGCAGATAGGAGCACCGCGGTATCCCAGCTTGTGATCGATGCCTGCGCAGTTGACATCATTGGGCTCCAGCTCGCCATTATCGCCGATGCGCTTGCCCGGCACCACGAAGAGGGAAATGCCCTTAACGCCCAGGGGAGCGCCCGGTATTCTGGCGAGCATCAGGTGAATGACATTCTCCACCGCATCATGTTGCCCGGTGGAGATAAAGATCTTCTGCCCGCTGATCTTGTAATATCCTTTATCGGTCGGTACGGCCTGCGTTTTCAAATCAGTGAGGGAGCTCCCGGCATCCGGTTCGGTAAGTGCCATCGTTCCCTGCCATTCTCCGGAAAACATCTTCGGCGTGTAGGTTTCGATAAGCTCCCGAGTTCCGTATGACAGGATGAGATGAGCAGCACCGGTGGACAGGAAGGGGAAGACGGTCAGCGAGTAATTCGCCGCGCTGAGAATGAAACGGCAGACTGCCAGAACAGTATTGGGTATCTGCTGCCCGCCGTGCTCGTATGAGAAAAAGGCGGAAATCCATCCCCCTTCACCGCACTCCTTCATGAATGTCTTTACGGTGGGATGCACCATGACCTGTCCGTTTTCATATCGGGGGGGATTCTTGTCCATCTCCTGAAAGACCGGGTACGAAATATCAGTTCCCATCTTGAGAGCGGTCTCGATTACCATGTCAAAGGTCTCTCGGCTGTGATCCTGGAAGTAGGGGTACTGCGTGGTCGATTCTGAATCCAAAACCTCGTAGAGTAAAAAGTTAAGATTTCTGATGCTGACGAACTTTTCAGCCATAGGATAACTCCTCGAATTCTCTTCATCTGATATTGAGCAAACATGTATACATATTCACTATTACGTCAAATTTTTTTTATACCTGGAATATGCCGATGATAGTCCCCGATATGATTCGCCGCATTTCTATATTTCCCGAGCAGCACGATAGCCGTCATGTATGGCATCGATAAGTCGTCCCGGTTTCTGTGCATCGCCGATTATCTGCGAGGGGATCCCGATTCTTTTCAACGGTTCGACAAGCTCCCTTTCTGAACGGGCGCCGAGAGCAGTAACAATCAGTGCGACCGGACCGAGCGTTTTTTCTTCGCCCTCCTGTTCATAGAAAACGGTCCTGTTCTCGATTCTCTTCACCGCTGCGCCGAGTATAAGGCTGGCACCGGCATTTCTGAGCCGCTTGTGCAGCCAGTAGCCGTGCGCGGCAATTCTCCTGACAGGGGGGGTCGGTTTCATTTCGAGGACTGATACCTCCATTCCCTGCGCAATGAGAAAATCGGCGGTTTCCATTCCTACATATCCTGCCCCGAGAATTGCCGCCGGTCCCTGTGGTTCTCTTTTCCCCATGAGCAGATCCCGGGCATCACAAACCGTGGTGCTGTCGATTCCGGGAATAGCAGGCTTGGTAGGGAGCGATCCGGTTGCGATGATAACGGCATCCGGGTTCCCCTGTCGGAGAGCATCTCCCGTGATCTCCCTGTTTTGAACGGATATATCATACCTGTCGAGTTGATGTACTATCCAGTCGATCCATCCGCGAAAGGGTTCCTTGTGCGGTTGTTTGCTTGCCGGCTTCATCTGGCCGCCCGGCTCGGCATCGCGATCGAATATTTCAACCGCATGTCCCCGTTCTGCAGCGGTGAGCGCTGCGGAGAGACCGGCGGGGCCGGCTCCGACGATCCAGAGGCGTTTTCCCGATTCTGCCCGTTCTATCTCCCCGAGATACTCAAACCCGCATTCAGGGTTGATGACACAGGCTACCGGTTTGAGTTCCAATGATAGCCGCTCAATGCAACCGTTGCAGCCGAGGCACCATCTTATTGAATCGAACTCTCCCCGTATCGCCTTCTCGATGAAATCGGGATCGGCAAGATGCTGGCGACCGAAGCTAATGAGATCGGCGTCACCGCGTGATATCGCCTCATCTCCCATTCGGGGATCGGTGATCCTGCCAACGCCAATGACGGGCACATCGACAAGCTCCTTGATAGCCCGGGCACGGAAGAGGTTGAAGCCGGCTTCGGTGTCCATGGACGGGATGCTGAGATTGCCTGGCGTGGAGTATACTCCGATTGATACATGCAGGGCATCGGCACCTGCGGTAACGAGACGGGGAGCGAGCCAGCTTGAGAAGTCGAGGGTATACCCGCCCTGAACGAGCTCCTCCGCGGAGAGTCGAAAGATGACGGGATAATCGGCGGATATCTCGGAGCGAATTGCTTTGATGATCTCGATGGCGAAGCGTGCGCGATTCTCATCAGAACCGCCAAACTCATCGGTTCGCTGATTGGAAAATGGAGAGAGAAACTGACCGATGAGGTAGCCATGGGCGCCATGTACTTCAACTGCGTCGAATCCGGCTTCCTCAGCCCTCCTCGCACCCTGCGCATAAGCGGCAATCACTTCTCTGATGCGATCACGGCTCATCTCTTCGCACGGTTGTTTCAGCACAACACTGGGAATGGGTGAGGGCGCTTCGGGAGGAGCGCCGGCAAACGCTGCAAAGGTCTCCCGACCGGCATGGTGAAGCTGTAATGCGATACAGCTTCCATGATGGTGTACGGCCTCCGTGAGCTCGGAAAGCCCCGGTATGAAATTATCATGCCAGACGCCGATTTCATTCTCAAATCCCTTGCCCCGGGGATCGACCGCACAGACTTCGGTAATGATGAGGCCCGTACCACCGGAACGGCGGGCGAGGTAGGCAATGAGCTGATCGCTCACGGTACTGTCTGCGTTTCCGTATCCGGTGCCCATCGGCGGCATCACGGCACGGTTCTTCAGCTCCAGCTTATTAATTCTTACTGGTGACAGGAGTTGTGCAAGTTCTTTCATTTTACAATATTCTTTTTTAAGATCTTTCCGTTATGCCAGTGCGCCACCATCCACCACGAGACAGGCACCGGTGGTGTAGGTGGCGGCGTCTGAAACGAGATAGAGTACCGCTCCCGCCATCTCCTCAGGCTGCGAGGCCCGGCGCATCGGTATGTTGGGGAGTATCATGCTCATGAGCTCATCGCTCTGCGTCATCACCGAGGAGAACTTTGTGTCGGTCAGCCCCGGGAGAAGCGCATTCACGCGAATTCCGAAGGGGGCCAGCTCTTTGGCAAAAGATTTGGTCATGGCGACGACACCTGCTTTGCATATCGAATATATCCCCTGCATCGGTGCGGGGCGAAATGCATTTATCGATGCAACATTTACAATAACGCCACCACCTTTTTCAGACATCAGCGTTGCCGCATATTGGCTCATGAAGAAGTAGCCTTTCAGGTTTACCGATACCGTTTTGTCCCAGGCCTCTTCAGAGGCATTGAGCACATCTCCGAAATAGGGATTGGTCACCGCATTGTTGACCAGAATGTCGATTTTCCCGTATCGCTCTCTGATCACTGAAAAGAGCTGTTTGATATCTTCCATCTTGCCGTTGTGACACGCCATGGCGAACGCCTTCCCCCCCTCGCCGGCGATCTTCTCCTCTACCGCTTTGAGGCTCTCTATCTTTCTACTGGTAAGGATTACCTCTGCTCCATGTGCTGCCAGCGTTTTACTGATGGCCTCGCCGATACCTCTGCTGGCGCCGGTAACCAACGCTATTTTCCCTTCAAGATCGAATGTGATCCGTGACATCTGTACCTCCTTTCATCAATGGGTGTAGCTGTTCATCATCCTATTGCTATAGCTTTGACTGTTTAATAACTGCTTGAGCGGTTTCCTCGAGAAACCGTACGGCATAGATGAACATTTTAAACCGCTCATCCTCCGTTTGTTTGTGATAGTACCGATAGTATATCTGCTGGGCTATCCCGGCAAGCCTGAAGAGTCCGAAACAGTAATAGAAATCGAATAGCGCAACTGCGCGGCCACTCTTCTCTTCGTAGCGCTCTATGAGCTCTTTTCTCGTGAGCATTCCCTCCATGGTAGTGGGCATCATCCGGATGAGCTTCATATTCTCTGAGTCTCCCGCTTCGACCCAGTATGCCAGCGAGCCTCCGAGATCCATCAGCGGGTCCCCTATTGTTGCCATTTCCCAGTCGAGGACACCGATGATATTCAGAGGATTATCGGGATCGAGAACAACATTGTCCAGCTTAAAATCGTTGTGGATGATAGTTGGGGAATCGGTATCCTCGGGCATATGCTCATGAAGCCAGTCCATTACTGATTCGTAATCAGGAGCATCTGGCGTTCGGGCATCCCGATAGCGGCGCGACCACCCTTCAACCTGCCGGCGGACGTATCCGGCCGGTTTTCCGAAATCCTCCAGGCCGATCTCCTTATAATCGATCGCGTGCAACTTGCAGAAGAGATCGATAAAATTCTCACAGAGCTTTTTTGCGTCCTGTGAGGAGAAATGCAGACCCTCGGGCACTTCACGTCGCAGTATTATACCCTCTACTCGTTCCATGACATAGAAAGGACATTCCATGACCGAAGGGTCATCACTGTAGACGAGCGGTTTCGGGCTGTAGGGGAAAACGGGATGTATCGCCTTCAGAATGCGGTACTCCCGGAGCATGTCATGGGCTGTTTTCGCCTTTCTTCCGAATGGAGGTCGACGGAGAATGAGCTCATCGTCACCCACTCGAATGGAATAGGTCAGATTTGAGTGCCCGCGGGGAAACTGCCGTAAAACAAACTCACCGGTGAGCTGAGGGAGTGAATCTTTGAGGAATTCCTCAATTTTTCCCGTATCGAGCTCCTCGCCCTTCCTGATCTCGGCTGGTTCGTCTTTGATACTCATGATGACCTCCTCTCATTTATTCGAAGATGGCGTGATGAAGGTTTCAATGAGTCGAATGATGAATTCCGCATATTCATCAACAGTAATGTTCCGTTTTGAGTACTTCCAGCGCTTCAGGTACCAGTCCTGAAGCATTGCCTTTATGAGAGAACCGGTGAGCACGCTATTCTGAACCTCAAAACAATTCTCACGGTTCCCATCCTCGAGAATATCGATGAACATCTTTTCGGTGAAGAGTTCACTCTCTATCGACTTCCGTTGCTCATCCTTGCTGAGATTCTTTGTCTCCATGAAGGAGAAATAAAACCACTGTTTCATTACCTCGCTCAGGTAGAGATGGGTACTGATGGCGATGTGAAGCTTTTCCCGGGGTGTGCTGCCCCGGTTGATCTGCTCCAGGAGAACTTTCATAACAACCTGCCGGCCCTGATTCTGGATGATATCGACCAGTTCTTCCTTGCTGGTAAAGTAGGAGTAGAGAGCTCCCATGCTGAGTTCTGTTTCCCTGCAGAGATCCCTCAGGCTCATCGCATGAAACCCCTTCTGATTGCTCAACTCAAGAGTGGCATTGAAAATCGTAACGAGATTCTTAATTACCACCTCTTCTTTCTTTATCTTGATGGATTTCCGATGCCTCCGATAGAGATCACGACATATCTCCTCCATGGAAACCATCTGATTGGTAAAATCTCTGAAGCTCATCGCTGGACCATTCTGCTCCTCGATCGTTAACTCTGATACCGGCGGAGGATTCGTCGTGCAATTGATGCCTTGTGTACCTCATCGGCGCCGTCGTAGATGCGGGCCGCTCGTTCAAAGCGGTAAAAGAAAGCCAGAATGGTGTCGTCAGTCATTCCAAGCCCGCCGTGAACTTGCAGCGCTCTGTCTACAACGCGCTGCATCGTGTTCGCAACGACAAATTTGATCAGCGAGATGTCGTCACGGGCTTCTTTCGCGCCCACCGTCTCAATTCTCCAGGCTGCGTGAAGAGTCATCAAACGCGCCGCCTGTATTTCTGCCGCCGATTCGGCAATCCATGATTGTATTATTTGTCTCGTTCCCAGAGTCTTACCGTCGGGGCTGATAACACGCTCACTCGCACGTCTGCACAGGAGATCAAATGCCCGGCTGCAGATGCCCAGCCAGCGCATACAGTGATGTATACGACCCGGACCGAGGCGCTCCTGGGCGATTACAAATCCATGCCCCTCGGGGCCGAGAAGATTTTTCTGAGGGACGCGGCATGACTGGAACAGTATTTCGGCATGGCTGAAGAGATCGCTCCCTTCATGACCCATAACGGAAATGTTGCGCACCATGTTAAATCCGGGCGTACCCGTGGGGACGATTATCATGCTTGCCTGAAGATATGTCGGCGCCTCTGGATTGGTGACCACCATGGCGATAGCGAATTCGGCACCGTCGGCTCCCGTCGTGTACCATTTATGCCCGTTGATAATGTAGTCATCGCCATCCTTGACGGCGGTGCTCTCAAGCATTACCGGGTTCGATCCGGCCATATCAACCTCGGTCATGGCGAAGCAGCTTCGGATTTTTCCTTCAATGAGTGGTCGCAGATACTTCTCCTTTTGCTCGTCGGTGCCGTGCAGGTACAATATCTCGATATTGCCGGCATCGGGCGCATGACAGCCGAACACGAAGTGGCCTATCGGGGTTCTTCCCAGCGCCTCGGAAACGAGGCCATGCTCAACCAGGTCGAGTCCCATTCCGCCATATTCCTTCGGATGATTTGGCGCCCAGAGCTCCATCTGCTTGACCATCTGACGTTTTTCTTCTATTACCGGTAACATATCCCTGAACTCATTGACGATGAACTCCGGTTCAATTGGTATCAACTCTTTGTCAACGAATTCATTGATCATCCCGAGGATGGTTTGCATTTTTTCCGAGATCTCAAAATCCATATTTACCTCCGAGTTCTTATCTCATGCTGATGCATTTTTTGGTAATTGTATTGAGAAGGAGAACATCAAGAGAGATATTCCCTTTATTAAAGCTACTTTTTAAACTGATTTTTATGAATCATCGTATATAATGGCTCAATGCTTTGCGAGCTTATTATCTCGCAGTTACCGATACGTTATACAATCCTCCGATTCGAGTTCCAGGTGAGTCATTTCGTTAAAGGATGCGAGCATGATGATTTCGTTCGTGCATTTCAAGCGTGTAATCGAGGCATTGACAATCTGCCATGATATCCGTATCGTATCCTCGTTCGAGAGGTTGAGTGCCTTCTTTACCGTTGCCGAGATTGCGCCTCCTGATGTAAAGATGACAATCTTCTTTCCTTGTCCGTGATCATTCATTATCTCTTCGATACCACGATAAACGCCGGAGGTGAAATCAGACCACCGTATCAGCCTGTTCGAGCGATAGTTATCGGTTACCCATTTCAGCATGACCTTTTCGAACACGCGCTGGAAAGATTGCTTATTTTCGAGGAGCGTGCTGACCGAATCGCTCAGGGAGGGATCCTCTTCGAGCAGTTCCGGTATTATTTCGGTGAGTATCGCTTTGGAGTCGTATTCGTTGAATGCTTCGTGCTGATGTACGGGGGGAAGAGGCATGCTTCTCTGCTTGTAGAGGGAGAGAAACGCATGTGCAGTTTCTTGATGGCGGGTCATGCTTCCGGTATACAGGAGGTCGAACTGCATATTGAGCTTACAGAAGTGCTCTGCGAGTATTTGTGATTGCCGCTGGCCTGTGGGAGAAAGCTTATCGTAATTTTCGGCACCGAATGATGCCTGTCCATGTCGTATCATATATAGCTTACTCATTATACACCCCGTTGAGATGCAACCATGCTAGGCGGTTCCATGAAAATGTCAATGATATTATATATCGAGCGCTCGTTAGATGCTTTCTCTGCAAGAGAGTTTTTATTCTGATTATCATTAGGGTATTTTTGCTCGTCAGGGGGATCTATTACTCAAAAGTGCTCATTTCTCGCCGGGGAACGTTATGGAGAAAGACGTCCCTTCAGCGCGACTGAAGGAGAACTCACCGCGTAGCTGCCTGCTCAACGTATTGAGCAGCTGCATGCCAAGTGTTTCTGTTTTTTCGATATCGATACTGTCAGGGAGGCCAATCCCGTTGTCGCGTATCGTCATTGAGTACCAGCCATCATCACGCATCGTAAAATCGATTTGCACTTCCCCCTGGCGTTCGTCGGGGAAGGCGTATTTCAATGCGTTTGAGACGAGCTCGCTGATAATGAGAGAACAGGGCATTGCAATATCGACAGTCAGGAAAATGTCTCTGATATTTGTCGTCATGGCAATGAGCTTCGGATTAACCTTGTATGAGCGGAAGAGATGTCTGGTGAGACTCTGTATATACTCATTAAAATTAATGCGGGCAAGATCACCGGATTGATAGAGCTTCTCGTGAACGAGCGCGATTGAATGGATGCGGTTTTGACTATCCTGAAAGAGGGAGCGGGCTGCTTCATCGCTGATATGACGTGATTGCAGGTTCAGGAGGCTTGAGATTATCTGCATGTTGTTCTTCACCCGGTGATGTATCTCCTTGAGGAGGAGCTCTTTCTCCTCGAGGGAGGATTTTATCTTCTCCTCGCTCTCGCGCAGTGATTTCTCCACTCTCTTTCGTTCTGCTATCTCCTGTTGTGCCTCGCGATAGAGGCGTGCATTCTCAATAGAGATGGCTGCTGAAAGGGCAAGTGTTTCGAGGAGATTGATGTGCGTTTCGTCAAATCGGTTCGCTGACGAATCCATCACCTGGAGAACTCCGATTATTCTATCTTTTACTTTCAGAGGAACGCTGAGGTTGGAGCGGAGCTCAAGGCCCGTTATCCTGTCAACATTTTTAAAGTGACGGTTATCCTGCCGCGTATCCTCCACGTTTATGCTCTTCCCGTGCTGTGCCACCCATCCGGCAATACCCCTCCCGAGAGCGAGACGCCAGCCCAGGACGATATTTCTCTGAGTTCCGGTGGCATGCTGACAGATGAGTTCATTCATTGCAGCGTCCAGCAGCCATATTGAGGAGGCGGCAACATCGAGAAGACGACGAACCTCTTCCAGTACCGTATAGAGGACCTCGTCAAGATCGAGAGAGGAGCTGAGCGCCTGGCTGGCGTAGTTGAGGAGCTGCAGCTCCCGATTGCGAAGCTGCAGTTCTTCATCGGCCGTTCTGCGCTCGGTGATGTCAGACGCGATACCGGTCAAGCCAACGGTGGTTCCATCTTCGACTACCGGGCGACCGGTAACGAGGATGTAGTGAATGTCGCCGATCTTGTCCTTGAAACGAAACTCGAAAGAATCAGTTTTGCCGTTTAGGAGATTGTTGAAATTTTTGCTGGTATCGGTGAGATTAGCAGGGTCAACAAAACTGCTGAAGTTTTTCCCGATGAACTCTTCAGCGGTGAAGTGCACATATTTTTCTACTGACGGGCTGATATAGGTAAGATTTCCGCTGCTGTCACAGGTGAAGAAAATCTCTTCAAGATTTTCCATCATAGTCCTGTATCTCTTTTGCTCCTCACAGAATTGCTGTTCCTTTCGATATTGAAAGAGAGCAGTTTCTATAACGGCATGAAGCTGATCTGTATCAGCCGTTTTCGTTAGAAAACCGTACGGCTCGGTTTTGCGTGCATGATTAAAAAGCTCGGTATCAGTGCTGTGAATCAGATAAACGATCGGTAAGCTCTGTACTTTTCGTATCTGCTCTGAAGCGATCAGTCCGTTCTTTTTGCCTTTGAGGTCGAGAGAAATGATGGCGAGATCGGGAGGTGATGCTTGAGCGCTGCGGATTGCCTCATCGCCCGTGGACACGATATTCTGAACGGTATAGCCGAGGTGAACGAGGTTCTTTCTCATTTTATTGGCAATCAACGGTTCATCTACGGCAATAAGTATTTGTTCTCCAGCCATGATGCCTTCCGGTGCGCGGATCGTTAATGAAGCTGAAATGTTGTCATTCAGTTTAATAATTTCAAGCAAAATTTACTACAACAATTTATGCTGTTGTTTTGTGAGAGGCGGTGATGCTTCAAATAAATTACAATTATGTGTCTGTTGTATTGCTTTCGATTGAGGTCAACTGGCACCGGTATTATGTGAAATCTGCCTGTTAGAGAGGAAGTCTCATCCTTTTTGTCTCTCTGCCTTCGAAAGATCCGGCAGGGAGAAACCATCGCTTCAGCCCGCCGGGAATAAATTCAAAGAGCTCTTTCGTAACATAGAAGTTTCCTTCATTCGCGAATTTTTGACCGAGATGATATATGGTGTTTATCGAATCAGAGATAATCGATCCGGTATTCCCTCTGCTTCGATATATCGTATTTCCAAGATGGAGGACAATGCGATACGAAAGCAGTGCCCGGGAATCATATTTCTCGATGCTGATAATCTTACGCGCCATGATGAGTCTGAAGCAGGTGAGAATGGCGTCACAACGCTCGCTGTCAAAGGGGAAGAGTATCAGCGCACCGAAATCGAAGGGCATCCAGATTTTGCCGTTTATCGGCGAGACGGTATTCTCGATGAGTTCGAGGAATGAGCGGAGAAATTCGTCGAGGTGGGCCGGACCGTACTTCTTGATTAGTTCTTTCTGATTGTCAAGCTCGATATACATGAAGCAGAAGGTATACTCCTGTCCCTGTTTAACAGCGCTCCAGTCCTTACCGGAGAGAATATATCTTTCTGTGATCGATTCTGCCCCCTCCTTCCCGATCTTTTCGAGAACATCAATCTCCTTATAGGCGACGAGGTTTTTGAGCCGTTTGACGGTGATACCCTCTTTGAAGACCTCTTTCCCGATATAATCTGCCGCTCCGTTGTGAAATTCTGCTGCGACATCTTTAATAGTGCCACGCGGATCGATTATCCCGTAGCGATACCCCTGGAGCTTCGAGAGGAATCTCAGCGCATTATTCCGTTCCCGATCATCGACATCCGTAACATCGATATAGATGAGTGCTCCGCTCTGAGTATTGCTGACAATTTTTCTTATCTCTGACAGGGAGAAGATATGAACGGTGTGCTGCTTTGCGTTCTGTATTTTCGAGAAGCATTTCTCTGTATCCCTCTTATCGGAAAATATAACAATTTCCATTCAGCTCTCCCATCTCAGCTCATAGCTGTAATACGTTGTTTTATCATCAACGCGAATCGGCTGCAACTGATTCCCCAGTATAAGTGGATCCAGCAGGGGATAGACGAGGTTGCTCACTGTTACGGTATTGGGCTTGGTGTAATTCGCTTCTATGTCTATCGTCTTCTTAATAATTTCGCTTTTCTTCATCTCTTCTTCATTGTTTGTATATTCAAGCGGTCCCATGTGAATTGCTATTCGAACCAGCAACGGTTTATCCAGCTTGCATCTTGTTTGATTGTAGATGAAGAGCTCGTGCAGTATTTCCATCGCGCTCAGCGTTGCCAGGAGATTCTTGTTCAGGAAATGAAAGGCGACAAGGCCGCTGTCGCCCTCCCAGATCCAGATTCGGCCATTTCTGGCGTCGATAGCTTTCTGAACAATATCTCTGAGATGGGCATAGGTTGATTGTATTACCTCATTTTTGTTGGTACGGACGAGAATTGAGCTCCCCACAATATCGAGCCGCAAAAAGGTAAATACATATTCCTCTCCTTCACGAAGTACTCCCCAGTTTCTCGATTTGCGCATGCGAGAATCTTCAATAAACATCCTGTTCTCAGTATCGTATATGAATCCGAAGTCGTGAAGCCCGTTAACGAGATCGCGCAGATACGCTACCGGATAGCGACGCCCCATGAGGCCGTAGTAGTGAATCTCGATGAGGAGGTTAACAAATTGTGGGAAGATATTATTATCTCGAATGTCGGTTACGATCTGACGAGCGGCTTCTTTATTCGGAATAGGAATCCGCTCGGGATAACCGGTTCGCTCATGAAGGTTATAATCTGATATGAGCTTCTGCGCGAGGATAGTCATGGTTTCAACATTCATTGATTCCGTTAATGCCTTGACCGCACAGATGAAGAGGTTCCCCCGGAGTAACATGCACATTTCCTTCCAATCGCTTATTGTCAAAAGAAGTGCAGGCAAACACTGTATGTGGAGATTGATATATTGTTTTACTGAATGTGATAATCGTGAGATGTCAAGAATTATTCTTATGAACGGCAATTTATAGATGCCGCCAGTATCGATTTCTTCCTTTTGCAAACTGTGTCTTTTCTTGACATTCTTTTCGGAAAGATTATTATGTTCAGGGGACGGTTCTATCTTCCTTTTGTATCTATCATTAGCAGAAGCGACCGTCACCGTGATAAGATTTTAAAACCGGAGCAGGAGAGGTGATAGATTATGTCCGATGTTTATCAGCGATTGCGTTTCTTTCTCGATCAATTACCAATTGGTTTTCCGCAAACGGAATCAGGTGTTGAGATTAAAATCCTGAAGCGGCTCTTTACCGAGGAGGAGGCCGAATTTGCGATGCTCTTAACTCCCTTTCCCGAGGACGTTCCCCAGATTGCGAGCCGGACCGGTCAGGATGAGAAAAAACTCGCCGATATTCTTGAGTCGATGTCATACAAGGGACTCATCTTTCGGATCAAGCGGGAGGGGAAGGTTCGATACTGCACCGCGCCCTATATGATCGGGATATATGAGTATTCCGTTAAGAAGATGGATAAGGATCTGGCAAAACTCTTCAAGGAGTACTATGACAGCGGCTTTCAGCAGGAGCTGGGGGCGAGCAATATTCCCGGTTTTAAGGTTATTCCCGTTGAGGAGACCATTCACTCGAAAATGACGCTGTTCCCCTATCATCGGCTCAGGGAGAGCGTTCGATCGAGCAGAATGATTGCTGTTAGCGATTGTATTTGCCGCAAGGAGGCGCGATTGCTCGGCAAGGGATGTGATCATCCGCTCGAGACCTGTTTGAGCTTCGGGGTCGCTGCCGAATACTACATAGAGAATGGCATCGGCCGGCAGATATCAGCGGAAGAGGCTATTCAAATACTTGAGGATGCGGATAAATCCGGCCTGGTGCATGCCGGTGCAAATTCCAAGCATCTCTCCAATATCTGTAACTGCTGTCCCTGCTGCTGTGCATCGTTAAAGGGTATAATTGAAAAGGGACATGATAAGCGAAAGTACATGAATGCGCTCTTTGAAGCGATAGTCGATACCTCATCCTGCACCGGTTGTGAAGAGTGTCTCGATCGCTGTCCGGTTGATGCGATTACTGTTGATGATACCGCACGGGTGGATAGGGAGAAATGCCTCGGATGCGGTCTCTGTGCCAGCAATTGTCCCGCTGAAGCAATCTCATTACATCTGCGGGAAGACAGGGAAGAGCCCTTTGAGCGGGTTGTTGATATGGGAATGGCTATTATGGAGGGGAAGAAAAAGGCGTTGGGATGGTAAGGGGTAAGGCTTATTCATGTTTCTGGAAAGTGCTCTAAAACTATTTTCAGTATGAACCTGAAGAAACCGATCCGGAGAAGGTCCAGAGGGATCATTGCCGCAATTGAGAGAGTCATGAGGAGAAGTTTCCCCTTTGTTGATACTCTCAGCCGAATTCCTCCCGGCAGGAAAAGCAGGAAGATAAGGGCCATGACGGCATATCCGAAGGGTAGCAGGGGAGCATAATATTTCAAAGGGAGTTTCAACGGGAATTGCATTGGATTTAAAGCGCAGAGATCCTCTAAAAATCAAATGGGATAATCGGTTAAATTCAACAGGTGCAATACCTTTATATGCAACTGGCGGCAGATCGATGCAATTCAATGGTGTTGTGAATGAACTTTGAATTGAAATTTTCATTTTGGTTGAAGTAGTTGACGTCGTTCCGGTCGGTCTGTATTCTGTCAAAAATTAATTATTTGCACTGAAAACTCAGAGGCAGGCAAATGCTGAGAATTCTGCAAAAGGGGAGTAATTGCTGTGAAGACTGAGATAACCTATGATGAGGCGCGTGTCCTCTTTGATAAATACCTCAAGACAGAGAATCTCCGGTTACATTCCCGCGAGACCGAGGTGGTTATGCGAAAGCTGGCACAGCATTTCGGTAAAGATGCGGAGCTGTGGGGCATTATCGGTCTCCTTCACGATCTCGATATCGATGTTATCGATGGCGACTACAGCCAGCACGGCTATAAAACAGTGGAGCTTTTGAAGAGTGAGGGGTATGATATTCCCGAAGTCTTCGATGCTATTGTCGCACATACCGAAGGTTTGGAAGAATCGAACGCAATGCGAAAAACAGAACTGGATTATATCCTGGCTGCAGCGGATAACATCACCGGTCTCATTACCGCCTATGTCCTGATGCGCCCCGACAAAAAAATAGCCGGCGCGAAGGCGAGCTCGGTAACCAAAAAGTTAAAGGACAGGTCCTTCGCTGCATCGGTGAGTCGTGATTTTATCAACGATATTACCGAGAAAGCCGGTCTGGAGCGGAATCAGTTTATACAGATAGCCCTCGATGCCATGACCGAGATCGCCGACGAAATCGGCATGTAATGAGGCGCATTCCTCAATAATTTGAAGCCATTTCAATCGAAACGGTCTGTGCCCTTCTGCTCATCTTCTTCAGGTGAACCTTCTCAAAGGCCCAGAGAGATTGTAATCTCCCTCTGTACATTTTTGTATGAAGATACGGCTGATGATTTTTTAATTAGCGGTTTCTTCCTCTCTATTTAAGAGTTCCTCCTGAGATATGGGAAGTTGAATTGGTTTGAAAAAAAATATTTTGGGAAAAGTTCTTGACATGAATTTATGATAAATTTATTATGTATGCGTTGCGAATTTTGTATAAATTGAATTTTTCTGATAAACAGCGATTGGAATTGTCTCGATTATAGTATAACGAGATAGACATGTGAGTAGTTAGGTGCAGATGGATCCCGTTGAAATATACGAATTGCTCAGGGAAAAGATAATCTGGCTCGATCTGAAGCCGGAAAGCGTTCTCAATCTGAGCGAGCTTGCAGACATGTTCGGTGTGAGCAGAACGCCTATCAAGGAGGTGCTCATTCTTCTGCAGTCCGAGGGATGGGTTCTGCGGCACGGCCAGCATTTCATGGTCACTCCGCTCAGCCTCGATCGTATCAAAGAGATTACCGAGATCCGTTATGTGCTGGAGCTGCAGGCCAACATCTGGTCGATGTATCGGATCACTCCGGAGGAGCTCAAAGAGCTCAATGAGCTGAAGAAAACGATAGTGCAGATGAAGGGTTCCTCGAGCACGAGGCAGCTGGTGGAGCTCGATTTTTCCTTCCACCGTATGATGTTCAGGGCGGCGAAGAATAATCAGCTCGCACAGATCCTGGAGCGGCTTCTGAACCAGTACTTTCGTTTCTGGCTTTCCATTCCGCGCGAGATTGATGTTACGTCCTTCTTTGCCGAGACCCTGGAGATCATGCAGGCTGTTGAGGCGAAAGATGAGAGCAAGCTTCGTCAGGCGACTATCAATCATATCAAACGTTCGGTAGATGAGATTATGGGTTCTTTCTGAGTGGCAATCGGATTATACAGAAGCCGGATCTCGCGCTGAGTGTTTGTTGGTGATTTGACCTTAAAAACGTGTAGAAGGGAAGTAGTAAGATGAAATCTCGGATCGCTTTACCGTGGTGGCCGCTGCTGGCGGTGGCTTCACCGATACTCGTTCCCCTGTTAGTGCTGAAGAACATCCGGTATCGGAAAAATTTGCAAAAGGTTGCCCGGATTAATGAGGATAGAATCAACAGGGCGCAGCCACTCGCACTGCCGGATATTGATTCACTTGCACTGACTGTTCTCGTTGAGGAAAAGAAGCTTAACGGATTTCTCGGGGAACCCGGTGTTTCTTATCTGTTCAAATCAGAGAGAGGATCCCTGCTCTACGATGTCGGCTATGGCCCTGAGCGCAAAACGCTGGGGCATAATGCACGGAAACTGGGGATCGGTCTTGATGAGATCGATGCGCTGGCCATATCCCATCTTCACCCCGATCACATGGGGGGCATGAAGGCATCATGGAAGAAGACTGTAGCCGTTTCCAGAGAACTCGGGGAACCGTCAGGCCAGAATTGTTATCTCCCGGATAGAGCGGAAGCTCCGGGCTTCAATCCTGTTATTGTCACGGATCCGCAGCTCCTCGCCAGCGGAATAGGCACAACCGGTCCCCTGTCACGGAGCCTCTTTATGCTGGGATACACCGAGGAGCAGGCCATCGTTGCAAAACTCAAAGGCAGGGGATTGGTTGTATTTACCGGCTGCGGGCATCCTACCATTGAAGTAATCCTGCGAATGGTTCGAAAGCTCTCCACTGATCCGATCTATGCAATTGGCGGAGGGCTTCATTTCCCGATCACTGCAGGGCGTGAAAACATTGCAGGGATTCACGTTGAGATGCTCGTCGGTACCGGTTTACCCCCCTGGAGGAGGCTCACTGATGATGATCTTGGCAGGACGATAGCAGCTATTAATGATGCAGCTCCGAAATTTGTTTACCTTTCAGCTCACGATACCTGCGATCACGCATTACGGAGATTCGAAGATGAGCTCAATGCGGATGCTGTCGTGCTGCAGGCGGGAGAGACCTATGACATGTGATTGTTTTGGTTGTGTACACTATTTTTTGCAGGGAAGGAGGGCAGCATGGGTGCCGACTGCTGCGATTTTCGCTTAGAGATGATCGATTAATACGGAGAAGTTCAGAGGGCTATTGATTTGAGGAGGAGGAATGGTATGGCAGGGAGAAAGATTGAAACGGATGTGCTGGTCGTCGGTGGTGGCGGTGCCGGCTTTCGGGCTGCCATTGCGGCCAGGGAGAAGGGTGCGAAAGTAACGCTCCTGAGCAAAGGACCCCTTGCACGATGCGGGGCGAGCCCCATGGCCGGTGCTGACTTTACCCTCGATGGCAAGAGCATGAACGAGCTCGGTCGTGACGGTGATCCCGGCGATAGCAAGGAAAAGTGTTTCAACGATATCGTCACGCAGGGATACTATCTGAACAATCAGAAGCTCGTCCAGCAATACCTTGATCGTGCCCCGCGTCTCATGAAGGATATTATGGATTATGGAACCGAAATTAAATTATCCGATGAACGGATGATATACATTGTCGGGACACAGCTCATGGATATGTTGTTGAAAAGGGCCCGCGCTGTCGGTGTTGACCTGCTTGAGGATGTCATGCTCCTTGAGCTGACAACAACAGGCGGGAAGGTCACCGGTGGATTAGGTCTCGATATCAGCACCGGTAACTTTATCAGCTTCGAATGCAAGTCGGTGATTATGGCAACGGGAGGCTGGCACAAGGCCTTCTGGCCCAATACCGGGATGCGGGATCTCTCCGGGGAGGGAATCGCCATGGCGCATCGGGCCGGCGCCGATATCGGAAATATGGAGTTCATCACCTTTGCCTGCAACGTAATGTACGAGCCACCTATCTGGCGGGGAAGCATTGCGCCTTATCTGGTGAGCCTGATATGCGGCGGGAAGCTCACCAACAACAGGGGGGAGGATATTCTTGCGCCTTATGATCCATTGATTGTAGAACGGGGGACTGCCACAGAGTGGAATAAGAGCTTCATCTCTTATGCAACCATGAAGGAGGTTCGAGCGGGAAACGGCTTCGCCAACGGCGGCGTTCACTATAGCAGGGGAGATGCCCCGTGGGAATTTGTCAAGTTGATGGCCGCCTTCATGTTCCCGAACTGGAAATACAAGGCTATCGATCTCTCCGAGTGGGGAAGAATGCTGGAAAACGATGAGCCGATTGAGGTCGGCCCTGCCGTCGAGTACTTCGATGGCGGCATTCTGGTCGATGAGCGCTTCGCAACCGGAGTCGAGGGGCTCTATGCGGCAGGTGAGTGCACCCGGGGCGCTTTTGGCTCGAACCGTGTCTTCTCGGCAATTACGGAGATGCTTGTTCACGGGTTTGATGCCGGCGAGAATGCGGCTGAATATGCACTGAAGTCTTCCTCTGCCGGCTTGAATGAGAAAACCCTTAAGGAGATACAGGCTCGCGTGGAGGAGCCGCTGATTCGAAAGAAGGGCCTGAACATTCCTCAGGTGAGAAGGCGTATACAGGAGCGTGCACACAGGCAGCTGGGGCCGATACGCAATGAGGATGAGCTGAAGGATTTCATCGGCTTTCTGGAAAGTGTCAAAAAGGATGAGCTGCCGAAGCTCAGCACCACTTCAAAGAGCAGGATCTACAACAAGGAGTGGATTGATGCGTTGGAGCTTGATAATATCGTCTATCTCCTCGAAGCGGCGGCGCGAAGCGCTCTGGCACGCACCGAGAGTCGCGGTGTTCATTACCGGGAGGATTTTCCCTATACCGATAATGATAGCTGGCTTCAGGAGAGCGTGGTGAAATACAGGGACGGCGCTTTTGAGATTGGGAAGCGTCCGGTAACGGTTACCACCATGACACCGCCGAAGGGGAAGATGCCCTATCTGGATATGATGAAGAAGATGATGGAGTCGCGCTCCGATACAGGCGGAAAGCACTGAGATATGCGCAATAATAAACCTGGAGAGATGAGAGGAAAACCATGGCTGGAAAAAATATTACCGTGAAGGTCTTCCGGTACGATCCCTCCGTGGATGCGGAACCGTATTACAGGGAGTATGCCGTTCCCTTTGAAAAGGGGATGAGCGCCATGGATGCGCTCGATTACATATATCAGAATCTGGACAGCACGCTTGCATACTATGATCACGCGGGATGCTCTCTCGGTATCTGTGCGCGCTGTACGGGGAAAATTAATGGAAAGGCGGGGCTTTTCTGCCAGACGCCGATTGATGGTGATATCACCCTGGAGCCCGCGAACAAGGAGCGGGTCGTTAAGGATCTGGTGATCAAGCGGGGGAAGAAGGAGAAGGAAGCGTAGAGACCTCCGGATACGAGTAACGACTCGAACAGCAGAGAGGGTGGATATTGTAATACCGTAAGTGGTTTGGGATTCTATTCATGCTGAGATCTGATGGAGGAGTATACATGAAGAAAATCAGTCTATCCGATGTTGAGAAAAAGCCTGTTACCATGGAGGGCGCCCGGGGGGCCTTCAAGCAGGTGCCGATTTCGAAAAACGATGGATCACCGATCTTCTCGTTGCGAGTATTCACTCTGGAGGCGGGGGGCAATACCCCCTATCATCAACATCCTTATGAGCATTTGAACTACATCATCGCGGGAGAGGGCGTTGTGGTTGATGAGAGGGGGAATGAGAGCGTGGTAAAAGAGGGTGATTTTGTTCTGGTGCTCCCCGATGAAAAGCATCAGTATCGAAATACCGCAAAGGATGAATCATTGATTTTCATCTGTGGCGTTCCCAAGGAGCACGAATAGGAGTAATCGGTACTACAATAAATTTCAGAGAGCACATGTGGAGGGAGAATTATGAAACCACAGGATCAGCATCCGCTCCTTTTCACTGATATCGTGAAGGAGGTTGTCGATCAGTTTGGCGAAAAGGGGAAAGAGGTTATTGCCGAAGCGGTTCAGCTCTACGGCAGGAGGCGCGGAAAGCGAATGGCGGACAAAGGCCGCATGAACGGATATGACAATGATCTGGCATGCTATCTCCTCTTCGGTGAATTTGATGTTACCGAAGTTGGCAACAAGCTCAAAATAGTGAGGAAAAAACCTTATCTCGAGGTGCACATGACTGCGTGCTTCTGGCACAGCCTGTGGAAGGAGCATGACCTTCTGGATTACGGCAAGCTCTACTGCAAGGATATTGACACGGCAATCCTGAAGGGTCTCAACAGCGCTGCCGGCTTTGAGGTAAACGGCAACCTGACTGCCGGTGATTCGGTGTGCCGGTTCTCGTACTTTGACTGGCCCCTGACGCTGGGTGTATTAATGAAATATCTGTTCAACAAAAAGAAGATGGCGGCGGTTGCCCGGAAGCCGTGGGACTATCATACCGCCGATCTCTATCAGGCGCTCTCTCATGTTATCGGTGAGCGGCTGGGTGATAAAGGGGCGAAAGCGGTTGAGAGGGGAATGGACAGATTTGCCGATCGGTTCGGGAAAGAGTCGAAAGATGCTATTGTACAGATGGCCGGGACAACCGATTTTGATTTGCCCTGATTGTCACTCGTTCACTGTTCTGGTTACGGCATGAAAGGAATTTAAGTGAATTACACGATTAAGGATATATTACAGATGGAAGTTGCTCCCGCGCTGGGCTGCACCGAGCCCGCTGCCGTTGCTCTCTCGACATCGGCAGCGGCGTCGCTCCTCGGGGATAAGGAGATTATCTCGATAGAGCTGTGGCTTGATCCGAATATCTACAAGAACGGCATCGCCGTTTCCATCCCGGGAGCACAGGGTGGAACCGGAATCGATCTGGCAGCGGCGCTGGGTGTTTTTGGCGGTAATCCCGCCCTGAAGCTTGAGGTGCTCGAGCCGGTTGATGATGAAGTCCTGGAGCGGGCACGAAAATTTATCAGAGAACGGGGGGTAACGGTTCACCTGTTGCATGATAGGCCCGGCATATACATTCGATCGAAGGTGTCGAATGGTACCGACGAAGCGGAAGCGGTTGTCGAGGAGCTCCATGACAATATCACCTCGTTGAAACTCAACGGGAAAAACATTGATGATCATGAGCTTATCACCAGGACGGAAAAGAATCAGAACAGCGTCAACCGATTGGAGAAATGGCTGTCAGAGCAATCACTGGAAAGGCTTGTCCGGCTTCTTGACGATCTCGATGGGGATGATATCGCCTTTTTGCACGAGGGCGTGGACTATAACATGCGGCTGGCTGAATACGGTCTCGAAAGAGCGCCGGGTCTCGGTGTTGGAGCTGCCCTCGAGCAGCTTTCACATGAGGGTGTTCTGTGCAAGGATATCATGCTCGCGGCACGGATTCTCACCTCCGCAGCGGCGGATGCCCGCATGTCGGGCGTACATTTGCCGGCGATGAGCTCGGCGGGAAGCGGCAATCACGGGCTGACGGCCATTCTCCCGATCTGGGCGGTCAGGGACTATATTACGTATGGTGGTGAAGATGTTGTTCTGAAGGCAATCGCCCTGAGTCACGTTATCACGGCGTATGTGAAAGCGCATACCGGACGGCTCTCCGCGATATGCGGTTGTTCGGTTGCTGCCGGCGCCGGTGCAACAGCCGGCATAACCTATCTGATGGGAGGAACGGTCAGGCATATTGCCGGTGCTATCAAGAATCTCATCGAGGATCTCGCCGGAGTTATCTGTGACGGTGCAAAGGCGGGATGTGCCCTCAAGCTGGCGACGGCTGCCGGGACCGCAGTACAGTCTGCGCTTTTCTCCCTGCGGGGGATTGACGTGAAGGCCACCGATGGAATCATAGGCGAGACGCCCGAGCAGACGATGAAAAATGTTGGAGAATTGAGCACGCAGGGAATGATTGGGACGGATCGGACAATCCTGAATATTATGGTCAAGAAGCATTTTGAAAAGGTGTGAGGTGAACTATGGAGAATGAAACTGTCGATATCCTTTCCCGCTATATTCAGATAAACACGACCAATCCTCCGGGTAACGAGGATCAGGCTGCGCAGTTTTTTGCGGACATCTTTGAGCGTGAGGGGATAGCGTATACAACATACGAAGCGGGCGCGCGCCGGGTTTCGATACGAGCGCACCTTCCCGGTTCCGGTGAGAAGGGTGCGGTGGTTCTCCTGAACCACATGGATGTTGTTCAGGCGAAGGAGGAGGAGTGGAGCTTCGATCCCTTCGGCGGCGAGGTCGGGAATGGTTTCGTTCACGGCCGGGGTGCGCTCGACATGAAGGGCCTGGGGATAATGGAGCTCATGGCATTTCTTGCCATGAAGCGGGAAGGGGTGAAGCTCAAACGCGATCTCATCTTTCTCGCGGTAGCCGACGAGGAGACCGGGGGATCGTCAGGCGCACGGTATCTCCTGGAGAATCATTTCGATGATTTCCGCGCCGACATCGTTATAAACGAGGGTGGATTCGGCGTCACGGATATACTTCCCGGCAGGCCGGCTATCATGATTGCTTCTGCGGAGAAGGGGCTCTGCTGGCTGAAGCTCACCCGAAAAGGGATTCCCGGGCACGGTTCCACGCCGCACGGCCAGAACGCCCTGGAGAAGATGCTTCTGGCGCTGAACAGGCTCCTCGGCAGTGAAACGCCGGTGGCCATTACCACTCCCGTGGCACAGTATTTCAAGAACCTTGCGGCAGGATGGGATTTCCTCAAACCCTATCGCGAGGACGGAAAGGAGACGACCCTGATAAAGTGCCTGCAGGAGAGCGGAATGCTCGCCATGCCGCAGATCAACGCCATGGTGAGGAATACCGTGAGCCTCAACGTATTGCATTCCGGCGATAAAACGAACGTGATACCGAGCCTGGCGACTGCCGAGCTGGACATTCGGCTTCTCCCGGGGCAGGGGGTGGATGAATTTATCAACTATGTGAAAAAAACGATGGCGGACGATGAGATAGAAATCGAGCCGATAGAGACCAATCCCGCTTCCGAATCGGCCATCGATAATGAATATTTCGCCGCCATACAGAAAGTGCTCTTAAAGCACTTTCCGGATGCTGTTCTGACACCCTTCGTTGTTTCGGGCACCACCGATTCCCGCTTCTTCAGAGAGAAGGGAATCATCTCCTACGGCGTGTGCCCCATTATGGTTCCCATGGACAATCTGAAAATGGTTCACGGTATCGATGAGAAGATCTCGACAGAAAACATGATCAGAGGTACAGAGATTATGACTGAGATAGTCAGGTCTCTGTGCACATGAGACCGTATGGTGAAAAGAGGTATTGCTCTTAACTGCACAATTTAAGGAGGGAGGATGATCATGAGTGAACAGCGAGGGGGATTCTGGAAGAAACTCGCCGTGGTAGGCCCTGCGGCGATCATGGTTTCATCATCAATGGGGCCGGGAACCATTGCATCCTGTATGCTCGGCGGATCGAGCGAGGGCTATCGATTGCTCTGGATAGTTGCTGCCAGCGGATTTATGGGAGCCGCTGTCTGTCTTCTGGGTGGTTGGGTGTACGCTGTGACCAACAAGACGCCGGTTGAGATTATCGAAGAAACGGTCAGCAACTGGGTCGGTTACCCTCTCTTTGTCATCTGTGGCCTGGCGGTGTACTATGTTATCATCGCCGAGGGGAATCTCTTGGCCCATGTAACCCTTCTGATGATCCCCGCTGCGGGATCAATTAATGATACTGTCATTGCCCCTCTTGTCATCCTGGGCATCGCGATCATCTTTATCTTCGGATTCAAACGGGTCGTCATGCTCTGCTCGATGTTCACCGGCCTCATGGCGGTCATGTTTCTGGTCAATCTCTTTTTTGTTGATATCTCATGGGGAGATCTTCTCAATGGATTCATCCCTTCAGCACCGACGAGCAAGTACGGTTTTCTCGCCCTTGCAGGAATACTGGGCGGTGCAGCCGCCGGTACGAATCTCGTTGGATATTCCTATATCGTCAAGAACCGGGGATGGGACAGGCCCGGTTTTTTCCCGGATATGAAACGGGATCAGATATTCTTCTACGGTATACTCTTCGGCCTCTTCAGTGCAGGAGCCTTCATCTCCGGTGCTGCAGTGCTCTATGGAAGATATATTGTGAGAGGGGCTACCGAGGCAGCCATTGCGCTGGAGCCAATGGTGGGTACCGCTTCTCTCTGGTTTTTTCTCATCGGACTCTTCACCGCGGTGTTTACGACAATCGGTGCCTTTGCCACCATGGTCTGCTACTTCTTTGCCGATCTCTTCGGATTGCCTCCTGACCTGAACGACAGCAGGTTCAAGATAATGCTCTTCATCAGTATCATGCTGGCGGTGATCGGTCCCTTTGTCGGGGGGCTTCCTGCCATGCAGTTCGTATCCCTTGCCATGGTGGGACTTCTGCTGGCGGGCATCTTTTTTATGGGGATTTATCTCTACGCGGCAAACAGCAGAAAGATAATGGGTGAGCATACCAACGGCTGGATATTCAACGTGATTCTGGGCATTATTTATCTTATCAATCTGGTATTCGGGTTAATGGCTGTTGTCAAGGTGGTATCGCTTTTTGTGTGAGATGACGCGTATTATTTATCAGAGGGTGAATTTTTTTAGAGGTGATAGGAAATGGCAAAATGGATTGCCGGTATTATTTTATTTATAGTGATTATTATAGTCGTAGCGGGCTGCCTGTACCTCAACTCGACTGTTCCTGAATACGATGGAAGCCTCTCCGTTTCGGGTATTCAGGCACCGGTGGAGATAATCCGCGATTTATCGGGGGTACCGCATATTTATGCTGAAGCCGATGAGGATGTTTACTTCTCTCTCGGCTATGCCATGGCGCAGGATCGCCTCTTCCAGATGGAGATGATACGGCTCGTATCGCAGGGGAGGCTCTCGGAGATCATGGGTAAAGCGACTCTAAAAGTCGATAAGCTCTACCGGACTGTTTTCTCAACCCTGGATGTTAAGCGTATACAAGAGGCTATGGATCCGAAAGTGCGAAGGACTGTTGAGGCATTTACTCGGGGGATTAATTTTTACCTTGAGCACCGTGAAGAGCCGCTCTCCTTTGAATTTCTTCTCCTGAGACATGAACCTGAGCAGTGGAAGCCAGAGGATATCATGAGCATATACTTCTTCTACTGCTGGATGTTCAGCCATTCCATGAAAAATGAGTTGCTCCATGCTGCTGCCATCGATCAGGTGGGTGATATAATGGCGCAGGATTTATTTCAGGATTATAATGATGGATATCCCGCTACAATTTCTGATCGCAGGTCTTATTCCGATATGCGTATCAGATACTCCCATTTGAAAAATGTCAGAGAAGTTGCTTCTATTGCCAAGGAGATATTGCCGGTACTTTCCAGAGCGGATGATGTACTTACATCCATCGGTTTCTCAAAGACTCATATGGCCTGCAATAGTGTGGTCATCTCGGGGAAGATTTCTCGAACAGGGAAGCCGATTCTCTTTCAGGATTGTCATAATCCCTTCAGCATCCCCCCTCTCTGGTACGAGGCACATCTGGTGACGCCAAAAATGAATGCGTCAGGGTACGTTATTGTATGTACACCTTATATCTTTGCCGGGCAGAACGAGCATCTCGCCTGGGTTTTCACCGCCGGGCTCAGCGATGATGCCGATTTCTACCTTGAAAAGATGCATCCGAAGGATAACAGGAAGTATTATTTTAAGGGGAGATGGGAGAAGGTTGCTGTTAAGAGAGAAGTGATAAAGGTAAAAGGTGTTGATGATATTACCATGGAAATTCGGGTCACGCGGCACGGGCCCATTATAGATGATGTTGTGAGCGATTATACCAGAATTCCACCGTCGAAGGCTCTCTCAATGCGATGGGGATTGACGGATTTGTACAAAGGATTGGAAGCTCCCTACCACTTCGAGCGGGCAAAGGGAGCTGATGACTTCATCGCTGCTGTGAAACGCTATAAGTACCCGGCTATAAACTGGATCTACGCCGATGACAGTGGTGCTATCGGCTATTTTTACGGAGCCGGAATTCCTATCAGAAAGGGATTTGATGGAAAACTTCCGGTACCCGGCTGGAAGGGGGAGTTCGAGTGGCAGGGTTATGTTCCCAGTGATAAACAGCCGCAGGTTCGAAATCCGTTTTCCGGCTTTATCAATACATCAAATGCGATGCCGGCACGGGTATATCCCTTTCGAATAGGAAACTTTGTGCCTCCTGATAGACTTACCAGAGTGCGGGAGATTATTGAGAGTATTGTAAATGAGAAGGGGTATTTTACTGTTGAGGATGCTCACAGAATTTTCAGCGACTGCTTTGTTCTAATGGCACGTGAGTTGGTTCCTCTCATGATCCAATCCCTAGAGGGGGAAACCCTCAGCGTGAATGAGAAAAAAGTCCTGGAAAAGCTTACCGTATGGGACTTCGTGTCCGATAAGGAGGGTATTGCACCTGCAGTATTTCAGGTACTGTTGGTGAGAATGGTTGAAAATACATTCTCTGTACGGCTCGGGAAGACACTGTATAGCGAATACATCAAAAGTAAGTCTATGCCTGTAAAGGGGCTGCGAAAAGTGATGTTGGATGAGAACTCCCCGTGGTTTGACGATCCAGGCACGCCGACGAAGGAAAGCCGTTCGAATATACTCAATAAGAGCTTCAAGGAAGCAATTGCGTATCTCGATAGAGAGATGGGGAGTGATGTTGAGGATTGGAAGCTTGGTGATCTCATGCCCCTCACTTTAAAACACCCTTTCAGTGGAAAGGTGCCTTTCCTGAGCCTCCTCACCGATATCGGTCCGTACCCCATGGATGGGGGATTGATTACACCGTATAACAGTTCGTACAGAATAGAGAATCCATTTTTCATAGTCGGTGGTTCAACAAATCGCTTTGTGGTGGACTTTGCTGACCGGCATAACTCGAAGATAATCGCCATGCCCGGAATCTCGGGTAACTTCATGAGCCCTCACTACGATGATCAGATGTATAAGTGGTATAATTTCAAATTTCGACCCTTCATGCTGTACCGGGATCAGGTTGAGAAGGACAAAGAATACACCACAAAACTGATACCACAGTAGATTTATCATATATATTCTTTACGACATGGAGAGAGGGGATGGGAATCCCCTCTCTTTTTTTAAGTTCGAATGATTTCGACATGCAGGTCGGACCGTCGTTCAGGAAGTATGAACTTAATGCACCCCGCCCGCTTCCGGTTGACGGGGTGCATTCACTTAATTTCGTGTTAGATTATGCATATTATTTCTTCGTCTGTAATTCCTAACGCAAATTTTCAAAAGCTTGCTTTGGTGTTTTCCAGTTTAATGTTTGTCTTGGCCTTTCATTTAAAAGCCGGGCAATACGCCTCACATACCGTTGATCTAATTTTCTGAAATCCTTTTCTCCATTTAACATGTCACGAATCAGAAAGTTCGTATTTTCACAAGTTCCCTTTTCCCAAGGGGAATGAGGGTGGCAGAAATACACA
>Ga0180433_10001353_pt1 | contig 40996 bp, 60 predicted proteins | sample SS_ome_8_FD_132980 | JGI IMG/M metagenome (GOLD analysis project Ga0180433, IMG submission 132980) | Hypersaline lake sediment archaeal communities from the Salton Sea, California, USA - SS_1_D_1 metaG | ecosystem: Environmental > Aquatic > Non-marine Saline and Alkaline > Hypersaline >... | reverse complement strand
TTGAGCAGGCATCTGCTTCAACGGCGGGAATTAATACTGTTTGTTTCGGCCAGGATCTCGATGTATTTGCTTCAATCCAGGCATCTGGAGGCGGTGAACCGGCTTTAAGACATTATAAAAGAAAAAACCATTCAACTGACTATATGGCATATGATGGAAATTGGTTCAGATTACTTTTTGATGAAAACTCAGATATTTATATATTTCTTCATGATGACATTATCAGCGGTTTTTCAGGTCTTATGTTTAGCAATAACACGTTGTTTGTTTCTAACGATGACGGGATACAAGCAATTGATTTTCCGAGAGCTGCATCAAGATATGAATGCACTGCTTATGACATAGACCAGGCTGAAAAAATGTTTTACATCGCAAACGATTCTTCAGGCTTACCGGCTCCTAGCGGAAAAGCAAGAAATAGAGAAATCAAATCAGACGTTTCAGACGCTGGATTTACTTTCACTAATGGAAGTTCAAATTCATGGGGATCTGTTTCAACCCAGGCTCAAAATTTCGGGGGTAATTATAGATCGGTTCAAGGACAATCTGGAGGTGGAACTCAACCTAAAGTTGAATGGACAACTGAGGACGATTGCACAGCTATAATGATTTATGTTGAGAGAGGCAGCAATTCAGGAAAGATTGACGTTAATGTTGTTAATACATCTGGGAATATTGACGTTGTTTATGATTTATATTCTCTCGAATCTATATATCAAGACATAATCGTTATTCAGGGATTAGACGCTGAAACTCATGCTGTGACATTAACCTGTAGAAGCGACAAAAACTCATTATCAACTGATTATTATTTTGAATTTACTGGATGCGTTGAACTTATTGAGACAGCTACAGACAGGGCCAATCCAACAATTACTTATAGTTTTTCAAACGATCAGGATAAATCAACAAAACACTGGCATGAATTTGCTTCTGAAGCCATAAGCCAATATATCTGGACAGATTATCAATATTTTTCAGGAACGGGATCAGAGGATGAATTTCAATTTCCTTCAACAAATCTTGCCGCTGATATAATATCGGTTGAAGTTAATGACGGAGGCTGGACACCAAAAATAGAAGAAACTCACTGGAACCATGACACGCCTGGAAGCGGAGAAATCACAATTACTTTTACCCCGGGCAATGAACCACCTTCAGGGACAGATAATATAAGAGTTAAATTCGTTCAACAGGGAGAATCTGGAAAATTTCGTGTTGACTTTGATTATCCTGTAGGAACGACAGGACTCGAAAAAGCATATGTTAACGATATTGGTATTTATTTAATTGATTTACCGGCTGCATAGGGGGTGTTAAATGGTATATGATCCTAATTCAAAAATTCACAGGCTCTCAAAACAGGTACAAAAAGATGAAATCGAAATCGCAACACAATCCGGAGGGAAAATAAAAAAGATTTATAACTTTCTGGACAATTTAATTATTGATGCTCAAAACACCAGTAACCTTGCGGAAGCAAAGCAGATTTTGGTTAAGATTTGCAAATTCAACAGAAAGCTTGTAGAATTATTAGTGAAAGAATTAAGATGAAAACATCGGTTAAGATTTTTCTAATATGTTTATCGATAATTGCAGGAACCCTGACGCTTTCTTTTACTATGCATAATACTTATGCCAGCAAAACAGAGGTCAAAACTCTCGGAGACGACATTAAGACTGAAATAAAAGAAATGCGCGACGATATAAAATTCATTAGAAAAGCAGTTAATCAGTTTTTAATTTTATTAATAAAAAAAAATAAGGAGACATTATGAAAAAAATTTTTTTTATGATTCTTGTTGGAGTTCTTACTTTTTTCTGTTTTAAAGCTTTTGGGGAAAGTTTTAGCGATGATTATGTCCATGATTCTAAACTTGTCTGGGATTTGCACCCGAATGCAGACGGGGATCTCGATAAGATAAGAATTTATGCAAAAGAAGCAGGGACAACCATTGTTCGCAGAGAAAAGCCTTATATTGATATTGCTCCTGATTCTGTAGAATTAATATTAAAAGATTCAAATGTAATGGCAGAACTTGTTTTAACTGAAGGAAAATCTTACGATTTATGTGTATCTGCCGTTGATTATAACCAGAATGAATCAAAATGTATGGGCGACGTTGTGGGGGGCGTCGTCACATATTTTTTCGATCTAACTCCACCGAGTGCGATATCAGGTGTGAAGATCCAATAAATTTCTGGCAAAAAATCCTCTGTTGGATATATAATGTCTTTAATATTTGTTTGCTTTAATTTATAAACGGGGAGGTAATGAAATGGAAACAATCACTAAAGCAGTTGAGCTACCGAAAGAAATTACAGAAATTGCCGCTGGATCTGCAAATATCGTCGTTGCAAGCTATAAGGCTTTGCAGGACGGTTTTCAGGCAGGCGCTGATATTCCGGCAGTTCTGACGAGCGCTGTTGCAAATCTTCCGACAATGGTCACTGGAATGGATCAACTTGACGATGAATGGGATCAGGCAAGATCAAAATTCCTTCTGGCCTGGGCGATTGAAGGCGAAAGAGCTTTTGATGAAATATCAAAACTCCGTGAAGCCGCAAAAGCCGCTGAGGCAGCAAAACCGACAGAATAATGAAATTTATTTTTAAAAGTAAAACTTTCTGGGCAGCTTTAATACAGGCTGCCCTTTTAGCTTTTAGTCCCCTTGTCCAGAAATATGCGTCTGAGCATCCCGGGATCTGGGCTTGCTTTATAGCGTTTGTTTTTATATTTTTGAGATTAATTACAAAAGATAAGATTATCTGGAGGTAATATGCATGCACCTGTTGAGGGATTTATGAAATTTTTAATTTTTATTTTTATAATCAGTTGTGCAACTGTCCATCAAGAATTAGATCCAGAGATTTATTATAAAAGAGACATGCAGATTAAAATTGATGGGGAAAAATATGAAGGTGTCGCAGTAATCCCAAATACTAAAGAAAACGAGATCGAGTTTAAGTCAGCCGGAAAACTTGATTTATTTACGTTTTCGACGTGTCATCGAGAAATAACCCAGGAAGAAGCGCATACATTTTTAAATAAGAAAAAGGTTAAACTAAAATATGCTCCTTCTTCTCCGGATGAATTTTCTGGATCTTGTCCGATTCAGGTCGCGGGATATGATATTAAGGGAAAACATTCTTTTGCATTTATGGATATAAAAACAAAAGATGCGACATTGCCAGCAACTATTTATTGTAACGGAAAGATATTAAAGAATGTTGGAGTATCAATTTGTCAAACAAAATATGAACTTATCGAGCGAATTGTTTTTACAACTGAAGTTGTAGTTTCCCCTGAGAATGCGAAAAAAGACTTTTGCAAAAACATTGTTTTCGAAACCACGGATAATAAATCTTTTAAGTTTAAAATGCCGAGAAGAGAATGCGTTTATAATTTCATGGAAATAGCTGAGCCACACAGGGAACACAGATTAGATACAATAGGTTATGAAGAAATACCTTTAAGAGAGTTATAAATATAAAAAATAATAGTTATAAAGGGGTTATAAATGGGAGAAACAATAGTTACAATTCTTTTAAAAATTCTCGGCTGGTATCTTGATTATTCAGAATCTTCAAAGGCAGCAAAGAAAGCATATCTTAATTTTGTGAAAGCTATGGAACCACACATGAAAAGTGCAACAAGGCTGAGAGAATCTTATCAATCACAGAGAAACGCAAACCTTGAAAAGATTAAAAAACTTGACGAAACAAAACCGAATTAATATTATGTTGGTAAGCAGAAAATTTCATTTCCGAGCCACCCTCGGATATATAACGCCGGTGTTATGAGCCCGGCGTTTTTTTACTAATCCATTCGGAGGATTTATGATTTACGATAAAAACGGATTGTTTATTGGAACACGTGATGTCGCACATAATATGGCTTTTTATGCCCTGACTTACGTTTTTATGGGCCATACTGGAATGGCAAAACGTGTTTTTGAGCCTGTTAAAAAAGTTCTGTTCAAATCTATTTTTTGGCCGATAAAAGATCCTTCTTATTTCTGGTCAAATTCTGAAGGCTGGACCAAATGCATTTATGACAAAATCCTTTCGAAATTTGGCTGTAATCCGCGAAAAGGAACAAACCCTGACCAGACATTGCCCTGTAACATTTTCGCAGCTCTGGCTAAAGACAATGAATTTTTACGCAGGTTTTTGATTGGATTGTTGCTACGTTTTGGCTTTTATCCGAATTTTGAACATATTCTTATGAAACCGCATCATTTATCGCCTATTTTCAGGGCATATAATTTAAAACCTCTTTACTGGATAACTGACATTTTCTTTTATCTTTCTGTGAAACTGGATCTTGTTGAAAAAATACAGGAGTCATCAACAAATAAAGTAAAATATTATATTTTTCTTGTTCAGGCAGAAAAAAAACCGACATTCTGGACAAAATTAGCTAAGATTTCATTCAAAAAGGCAGCCTTTTTTGAAGGAATCCCGGGTATAAATAAGTATTTTGAAGCTGTTTTCGCCGAATATTTTAAAACTACATCTGATATTTTTAAATATATGAAATTCGATTTATTGAAATAATTTTATTTTCTGGCCTGTTTTAGAAGCACCAAGAAATAACTATGAAACTTTCTGGCATGTTGCTGCTTATGCATGTTTCCACTTATCAATCGATTTTTAGCGAGTAGAATAAATAAATCAAGTTCTTTGTAACCGATATCCCTGGCCATATGCCATATATGACAATGATTCATGTATTGATTGCTGTCAGACACGCTATCCTGACATTTAAAAATCAAAATTCCATTAAGTTTTAATACTCTATGAAATTCAACAAGACAATTGAAATAAAATGACCTGAGGGAAAGCATGTCTGGAAAAGCTGAATATCTGCTTTGAATTATATTGGATCCCGGTTTTATCATTTTTGATGTCGTTGCAACAAACGGAGGATCAAAAACAATATTATTAATGCTTCGATTTTTTAAAGGAAGTTTTGTTGCACATGCTTTTATTGTATCGTCGGTTTGAGGATTTATGTCGAATTTGTGCTCAGGCTTTTTTAAATTTTTATAGAAAAATCCTTTTGAATATGTTGGATCACATTCAAATCCATCCGGACAATATAATTTCATTATGTTTGATAAAATTTCTTGTTGCGAAAAGCTTATTGTTTTTATAATTTCCATTTAAAATAATTCATCCTCATATTTAACAGTTATTTCAATCCTCGGATTTTTTTTATCTATAAACCAATCCCATGAGCCAGAGAAATAATTGTCATCAAAGTTGAAGCATTTTTTAATAGCATCGCATATACCGTCAATGAGATTAGAAGCATCGCCGCGCATATTAGGCTTAAAAGCGACAACATCAATATAAGTTTTAGATTTTTGGGGATGCGGATTATTAGATAACTTTGACCTGAATAAAGTTGTAATATAATCTTTCGCTTTTTCATGTTGTGAATTTGGGATCTTTCTATATTGGCTTTTTCTCGTGAAAACATACATGCGATTTTTCGAAAGAACCGAATCATAAGGGACCTCTATTTTTATGCTTTTCAATTTATTCCTCCAGATGTTTCATCTATTGATAATACAACATAACCTGGCATCACAGCATTGAAATCTGTCAATGACAATATATGCGTGATTTTTACAAGTAAGCTTTGACTAGTATATTCATTTGTCAACGGGCTCCATTCTCTTAAAAGCAATTGGTCGCCTACTTTAAAATCCCTGTCATTTTCTCTGACTTCAGCCTTTTTTCGTCCTGATGCAACTTCAGTAAAATTTTTGGGCCAAATTTTAAGATCGTGTGTTTTCATTTTGTCATTTCAATCGTCAATTGATTTTCCTTCATTACATCTATGTTTATAATAATGTTTCTTTACCAGATCGTTTAACCATTTATCCTGACATTCATGAAGTTCTAACTCAAGTTGTATAATCTGCGCTTCTTTCTCTTCATTAATCAGTGTTTCATTTATCAATGCTGCATTAAACATCAAAAACATAACAAATATTGGAATCATCTCCCCTCCAGATATTTAAATATTTTTACAAACATCTATAACTTTCTTGCACATTTGTTCATCGAAATATCCAATATGACAAAAAGAAAAATTTATTTTAAGCTGATCTGATAGCCATTTATAGGCATCTTTCCTTTTCATTTTACCATTTTTCCATAATGGATCGAAGGCTGAATGTGCCATAACTTTTAATTTTCTTAACTCCGGGCCAGCCAGCCGCCCAAGCGGTTTATTTGTGTTTCGGTGACACCCAGTATATGCATCACACGGTTTACAAAGCCAAAAAAATTTATGATATAAGTCTTTTCGATGAGGATATATCTCTTCTCCGGTTACAAGAGAAGCTGGCTTTTTACAATAGCTACATATTATCCTCACCCCTCTCCCTCCAGGTATTTTTGTTTCCAGTTTACTATACATCCTGAAATTCATTATTAAATCTAATAAACGTGGATGTTAATTGATAATCAGCCCCCCCAGGCTGATCTTGCCTGCTATATGGTTGATGTTGATTATAAATCCATCCTCCGGGCACTCTTAAAATTTCTAAATATACATCACATTCTGGCCTGAACACTTCATGCAATTTCATGTTATAAATTTTTTCTTTCATTCTCCCTCCAAATATTTTTGTTTGATTTCATCAATTGCTCTTATTTCAATAAATTTATACTTTTGATCTGTCTCTTTCCCGTTAATAATAGATGCACTAACAACACAATTTTTTATGATTTCTACAATTTCCTCTGTGCGCTGTCTTTTGGCTATTTGCCGTGACACCGACCAACAACGATGCAAAATAATTCTCATTTTGTTAAGATATTCTTTTTCTTGTTGTGTTTTAACCGTTGATTTAAAGACATCATTAAACCATTCATCAAAAGTCATTTTATTAACCTTTCATAAAGCATCAATCCTGTTTTACTTCTGGGGATTATTCCCATAACTTCACAAAATGCAAGCTCAGACCAATGAACAAGTTTATGACTTCTGTGTCCGACGTGGCAATCAGCGCAGACATATTGAATATTTCGAGTATCGTTTATAAAATCAGGATAAAGTTCTTTATTTCTTTTCGATTGAGAAAATTTATGATGCCTTTGTAATGCTAGAACTTCTTTTCCGCAAAGAGGACATTCAGTCATGTTTTTTTCTCTTTGATGCGCTGAAATCATTGGCTCGTTTGCATGTGGAAAAATGGCTGACATACATATCTTTCGCTTTCACAATTGTTTCGCCATATTCATCAGGATTGAAATGATAAACTGGCGCGCTTGCATCAAGCGGAATCTTTTTCCCTTCATGAGTTATTCCCCAGAAAATCTTTTTCCCGCACCCCTTGCAAATCGAATGTTTCATTTTTATATCCTTTTTAAAAATTAATTCAAGATTTTTCTTATAATATCTTTTTTCTTATCTGGATCAAGATTAGAATTGAGTACACTTATAATTATACTGAGTTCATCGTCTTCTTCTTCAATCTCTTCTTCTTCGATTTTCTCTTCAACCTCTTTTTGCTTTTTCTCTTTTTTTCTTTTTGTAGCTTCTCTATTTGATGTATATTTTTCAACATTAGACCAATATGAAATAGTTGTAGGTGAAATTTCGCTTCCATCTGTGAAATTTATTTTTTTCTTTTTTAAATGCTCTACTATTTCTGTAGGTCCCATTCCTTTTTCTCTTAATTCTTTGACATATTCAATTAATGTGTCTCTGTTCACGTTTAATTTTCTTCCCATTGCTTCCCTCTTTAGAGCATTTTTTATTTTTATTGCTCTTGTAAAATATTTATTTTTAGCATCACGTCTTTTTCGCAGATATTCTTCAGATGTAAGTTTAACAAACGGTTCATGCTCCCGGCCAAAATATTTTTGTGGAGAATTTGGAAAACACTTGAAAGTTTTTCCGCATCCGCATGCACATTTTCTTTCAACAAGTTCATACATTTTAACCTTAATCAGTATATTTGCTGTCGTATCCTTCAATACCAGAAGTTCTATAACTCAATTTAGAGCTGCCCTTGAACGGTTTCCAGTTTGTTAAAGGAAATTGCCTTATAAAAGTATTTTCTCCGCGACATTTCGGGCAATCTTCTTTTTCAAAAGTTTCTTCAAGTCTTTTAGCCTCTATGTCGCATTCATAATCACATTTTGAACATTTATATGTCCAGCGTGGGCTCATGCTTCGCACCAATACATAACACCCTGAGCGATTGATTCAGCCATTTTAATCAAATTATGCGGGAGAATCATCCTTGTTAATTCATGATAATTAGACATAAAACCGCATTCAATTAATATTGTAACGCAAGGACTATTTTTAATTAAGAAAAGCCGATTATTGACTTTAACCCCTCGACTTTTTCTTTCAGGGAAAGCATTTTTGATTTGTGAATGAACATATTGAGCTAAAATTTTACTCTGTTCTGCATGATTTCCTATAGATCCATGAAAAATCTCAAATCCATTCGGCTGGCTTGTTCTATACGAATTATGATGTATTGAAATAAATACATCCTCTTTATTAACAAAATCAAGTCTATGTTTTAATGGTGTTGGATTGCTGATATGTTCTGGATTTAACCAGATATCATTGATTGGAATTCCTGACAACATATTAGTGACAAGTGTTGCCATTACATAATTTAAGTCTTTCTCGTAAACTCTCCTGCCAAATATTTCGGCTGATGCTCCGTTGTCAATTCCTCCATGACCTGAATCAATGATAATCCTTCTCATCTTCCCCCCAAAAAATAAAGCGCTTAAAGAAATGCCACGTTAACCCGATAATTGCGATTATGAAATAAAACACAATCGCAAGAAAGATCGTTGAAATTACTGTTTCAAAGAATTGCAAGTTCATCTTTTAAATTCCATTTTTTAAAATTTTTCCGGGCCAGTTCCATTATTTTGCCGTAATATTCCTGTTTTGTAAAGCAGGAATCAGCAATTTTATGCGCATGAAATCTTTCTGTTGATTCATTGACGTAAATTTTAATTATCTGAATTTTCTTCTTCGCCATCTTCTTCAATCTCCTCTAATGGTTCAATCTCTGAGAAATCAACATATTCGCTGACTTTATCAAGTTTTACGTCAATTTTTGTGATTTCTCCTGTCTTTTCATCTTTTTTGATCTGAATATCTTCGATTTTACAATCTGAAATCGGCTCTTCTTTACCTTCTTTAACATAATCAACAAATTCGCCGCGTCTTAACCATTCAGGAACTTTAAAGCCTGGAGTTGTGTTTTCTTCAGGATATTTGTCGCCTGTCAGATCCATATGAAGCTGTCTTTCATCTTCTGTCATTGGTGCATGTTTAACGATTTCGCCATTATACCAGTATTCTGTTTCTCCCATTTCAACATTGAATTTTTTCTCAGCGGCAACAACCCTTGAAGCTCTTCCAGATTTAATGCATTTTAAAACATCCCTGAGATCATTAAATTTTTCTGTAATTTCACCGTTGATTTTATCAAGTGCTGCCTTCTTTTCTTCCTGAATTTTTTTCTTTTTAAGTTCAAGTTCTGCATATTCCTGATTTAAATCACCTGCCTTATTTGCATATTCGATCAATTCCTTATCGTTAAGAGGAGCTTCAACTGTGATATTTACCAGAGGGTTTTTTTCTTTGGTTTTTTTTAATTCTTCCTCTGTGATTTCTCCTTTAATTCCATCATTAACTTTTTTTTTGTTTTCCTTTTTCTCTTCTGTCATTTTTTAATACTCCTTTCAAATATTTTATTTTCTAATGTTCTTATTATTTCGTGATTTGATTCTTCTATATCGTTTTTAGTCGCATGTCTGTAATAAGCATTAACGTTGAATCTTGCAAGCAATAATTCACAACATTCATGAAAAGCTGTTTGCTTTATGCTATAATCGTTGATGGGTTTAGGCCATTCATCTGATAACGTAATTGTTGCATGCATGGCTCCTAAATCTGCATCACATCTGCCGTAACAGGCGTCGATATCTCCATGATAAAAATAAACTCTATATTGAAACAAACCCCAAAAATCACGCCATTTGAGAAACTCTTTTTTAAAAATTTCAAAATGTCTTTTTGTCGTTTTGTATGTCATTTAATTTAACCCCTTAAAAGATCGTTTAAAAAATTTTTAGCCGCATTATTCGCAATTTTGTGTAGTTCTTTATATGATGGACCGCGTTTTGCTTCTCTTCTAAATTCATCAATAAAAGCCATTGCAATATTAGATTGCCATGCGTAAAAATAATTTTTATCTTTTTTCAATTCTTTTTGTAGTCTTTCAATCATTTAATTTCGCCTTCCTCAATATAAATGCAATTATCTGATTTTTTGTCAGATACCCTTTCAACCCAAATTTGAAAATCTTTTTCTTTGGCTATTGTTTCAATTTCTTTCATTGTGTCTGAATCAAGCAAAGATCCGTTGAGGATTCGTATAATTTTAATTTTTGGATTGAGCGCCATTGCAATCGCCATTGAAATTTTTATTTTCTGTGCGCTTGAAATTTCAGAAAACTCTACACCATTATATGAAACATCTCCTGTTGAAAATCCTAAACCCGCAATCGGCATTTTAGCATTTTTAATTCTGTTTCCTTTTTCTTCTTTAGCAACATGAATTTCTTTTTCTGCTTCATTAATTTTATCTTTTATATTATTTTTTTTCTGTAATAAATTGTCGTATAATTTATATTGCTCTTGCTTCTTTTGATATTCAATTATTTTATGAATTTCTTCTGCTAAATTTGAGGTATTTCTATATTCTGGAATATCGGTATTATTTAGCTCTTTTTCCTCTTGCCTTAAATTATAAATTTCTGTTTCTAATTGCGTTAATTGAATTTGTTTTTCTTTAATTTTCGCAAGAATATTTTTTTGCTTTGCTTTTGTATCATCAATATATTTATTTGATTTTTCGATTGTTTTTCTTTCTTCTTCTACTTCTTCAATGCTTCTCATGTTTGTTTTTAAATCTGCTTCCATTGTTAAATTTATTGTATTTTCATATGGTTTAATCTGTGCTTCTATGTCTTTCAATTGGCGATTCAAATATGTTCTTTCATCATAATTTTCCTTATGCTTTTTTTCGAGATCCGAAAAATTAAGGCCGCAAATTTTTTTTAAAATATCAATTCTTTCTGTTTTAGAATAATTACAGAATTTCATAGGATCAAAAGATAGATCCCCGATTACTGCATCTAGCATATTTTGAGGGTTTGAAGATTTAAAACCATCTTTATTTTCAAGTTTTAAATATGTTCCCTTCTTTGTCCATGTACGAGAAATTTTATAATCTCCGATTGTCATTTCAACAAAAGCCTTTTCTTCACCGTCCCTTATTGGACTATCCGGAATTAATTTTTTCCCTCCCAGAGCATATGCTATGCAATCAAGAGCTGAAGTCTTCCCCGCTGCATTTTTCCCTTCAATAACAACCATATTGTTTTTTGGCGTGATTTTTATTGCTTTAATCTTTTTAATGTTTTCCGCTGTCATTTCAATTATTTTCATTTTATTATCTCCAGTCTGTTTTTATTCTCTTCAAAAAATTTTTGATCCGGGTGCAATTTAATAACCGACAAACCTATGCCATTACTAGAAAAAGTCAGATTTAACAATGTATAAAGATTTTCCGTTAATAAATCAATAAATACTTGTTTGTCTTTTTCTTTTGGTGTTTTCACAAATTTAATAATTGAATTTGTGAAAATATTTGATGAAATCTCTAAGCCTGCAACAACCGGAACGTTGCATTTATTATTTGCAAAATCGTAAATTTCATCTAACAATTTTGAAGTTTTTTCTTTTATTATTTTTTGGTCTTCTTTATGTTCTTTTGACATGTTATCTCCTTTTTAAAAATCGTCCGGGGTTCTTTGTTTAACCGCATTGAACAACCCCGGTAAAACGGCGGGTTCTAACCAGAAATGATTAGTCTCGGGAACCATTCCCAGGAATCTGGATTTTTTTCTTCACATTCCCCGCAACCGGTGCATTCTTGATCTATTTTCACGCATCTTTTGCCGGGTGGTATTATATCAATCTCTGGCTCTTCTTCCTTTTTCTGTGTGTTCTCAAATTCAGGAACCATACATGTATCAAAATTTTCATCATTTTCTGGTGTATCAATATTAACGATTTTACCTGTTGTATTTCCTGTTTTATCAACGAAATGAACTTCATTTTCTGGAATATTTTCATCAACAGTAATGTCTAAAAATTTTTCTGTTGCCTCTTTATTTTCTTTCGGATTAGCAGTAATTGTCTTTGTCGGTTCAACTTCTGGCATAATTCCGTAATCATATTCAGCAATCGCAGCGCCGGAAAGTACATCCGAGAACCCATCTTTAAGGGCCTGCCCACGAGCCCTATATTTTAACATGTCTTTTGGATATTTTCGCCAGCAATCAGATGTCAAAAGCCCTGCTCTTTTTGCGTCTTCAATCGTAAAAAACCTTTCGATCTTTTCCCCTGTATCGGCTCTAACAACCTGACAGATACCAGCAAAAACCAGCTCTGCCAGATTGTTATTAATAGGGGATATTTCTTTTCCTTCTTTGTCTATAATCCTTTCTGTTATTGATTTAAGTTTTCCTGATTGCCGAACAATTGCGAGCGGCAAATCACCGTAAATTGTAGGTTTTCCATTAACGACGCAAACCTGCCTTAATGCTGTTGCTGGTTTTAAGCCTAAAGCATGACAATATTGAAGCCCTATCATTGCTTTTTCCGGGGTATTCAGACCTTTCGGAAGCAATCCTGAAGCAACATAATATTTTGCAATTCTCATTTGCTCGGCGAGCGATTTTCCAACAAGCTGACCGTCAGTATTAGCCCTGATGTCTGGTAAATTTTCAGTATTTTTTTGATTCATTTTGCCCTCTCAGGTTAAATTTGTTTATATATTAACTAATTTATTAGTCAACAATAATCAATGCTATGTTTTTAATCACATTCATTTTCTTCTTGATAATAAATCCATTTCGGCAATCCAACAGTTTCAACAATATTCGGATATCCGGGCCAGTAATTATTTTTTAAACAGTCTTTATAACCCCTGAGGTTTCTGTCAAAAATCTTTTCGCCGTGAATTTGAGCATTAGAATCAAGATTTACAATCCTGATGCCATAGGGAGGCTCTTTCTCGATAAACACAAAAATAACTTTAAATTCTTTTCCCGTTACTGCTTCAGCTCCTTTCCTGAGCATTGCTTCCTGGACGAAATATCTGAAGTTTGCTATTGCCTTGCTTGCTTCTGATGCGTCCGTTGTTGTTTTTAGATCAATTATATATCCATCTTTATGTATATAATCTGGCCTTGTTTTACACAATATTTCAGATTTTTTCCAGAATATCGTTTGCTCTGCGTTCCCATTTCTAAATGCGTTTTTGGTCCATGGATGCTTTTCAAGCGTTTCGCGCATTTTCATAACGTGATCGAAAACATCAACACTTAAAATGATACTATTCGGATTCTCAAATTTATACTTTTCTCTTTCCTGTTTGTATGCCTTTGTTGCCCGAGATCCTTTTGAAATAGCGAAATCATCAGAGGTATACGTTTTGTCGAAAATTTCAGGTTCAAAGGCAGCGGTATGAATTGCTTTTCCGAAAATCAATGCTGGCGTTTCTTTTTTTTCTTCCATATTTCCATCAAGATAATAATATTTATAATATGCAGGAAACCGATTAATCATGTCTAATCCTGTTTTGCTTATTCCTGGACAATCAGGCGCATGATATGTGTCAATATCGATGTCTTCTTTCGAGTAAATTCCATGTAATTTGTCATTTTGTGCGAGCAGTTTTAATTCTTCAACATTCATTTTTTGTAAATCCTTTCTGTAGTTTAAATCTTTTTTCTACTTTACCAATAAGATCCAACAAGAAACATGAATAACAACAAAATTCTACATCCGAATCCATCTTTTCAAATTCTTCCATGAAAACAGTAATTGTTTCGCGTACGGTTTTTTCATCTATATTCATTCAATATTCTCCTTTAAAAAAATCAATATTTGTTCAAATTTGTCTCTGGTACAAATAAAATCATCTACAAGGTTCGAATTTAATCCGTAAAGATGATATTTTTCATTTTCAACAACTATATGAAAAACTCTTTCATTGTGATCCAGTAAAAACTTTTCATTATTTATTATTGCTATTTTCAATTTTTACTCCTCTGTTATTATCAAATTTATGTAGAAGATCAACAAATTCATTAAGAATTTGTAATCTTCCCTTCTCAACCAAAAATGCCGGTTTTTCTTTATTATCTTCAAACGATAATTTCAACAATCTTGTGTTTTCAGCCGCGCAGAGATCCAACAATTTCCTTTCGAATACTAATTTAAATTCGTTTGACATTTTTTCTCCAGAATTTCGTAAGATTTAACATAAAGGGCGCATGACGTGTGCATTATTACCTCAAACGCATCAACTTGCGCCTGAGTATCAAATGATACAATTTCGCTTGATCCATCGTAAAAATTTAATTTTACTTGATACATTTTTCGTGATCTCCGGTTAAATATGACACTGTTATACTTCATTAATATTTTTTGTCAACAAATAAACTTGTAAACTTTTATAGATATCTGCTTAAATTATAGTCATACCATGGTTCAGTATACTTAATTTTTATTCTGACAGGTCTTTTCAGTATGGTTGTTTTTCATTTGCTAAAAAATTCATCAAAAATATTTCTTGCAAAACTTCAGAAAAAAACTATTATCCGATTCATGTTCGTATGCATTAAAGACAACTTGATATAAAAACCACTCCGGTTATTTATATAAATCCGGCCTGTATTCTTACGAACATTGCAGGCCGGAGGCTTTTTTTTGGGGGGAGTAAATTGCCGCGCATCAACATTGAAGAAAGCCTTTTCACAGATCCGAGGTATAAAAAATTGTCTGTAAAATTGGGGGAGGCTACTGCGCTTGGCTGGCTTGTTTTGTTATGGCGTTTTGCTCAAGAGCATTATAGGAAAGACAAAACAATAATTCCGAGCAAATCTTATGAATTTTATGGTTTCCCTGATGAATTAATAGATTTTGAATTTGTTGAAAAACGAAAAAATGGTTATTATGTTAAAGGCTCTAAAAGAAATTTTGAATGGATTTTCAAGGGTATAGAGCAGCGCAGGAAGGCAGGGAAAAAGAGTGCTGAAATAAGAAAAAAGAAATTCGGATCTGCAATTCCCTGCAACGCAAGAAATTTACAAAAAAACCCTAAAAACCCGAACAAAGATCGAACGCCCGTTCGTACGCTACCGAACGGCACCGAACCCTCTTCCTCTTCCTCTTCCTCTTCCTCTACTTCTAAATATAACTCTAATAATAGTAATTCATCCTATTATGATCTTATAGAAGAAAAGAAATTAATATGTTGCAAAAGCAAAGTTTCAAAACCAACAACTCCAGGCTCAGAGGTCTGGTTTTCATACGCTGACGCGTATGAGCGCAAATATAGAACTTCCCCGATAAGAAATTCAAAAACAAATAGTCAGTGCAAAAGGCTTATTTATCTCGTAGGAAAAGAAAACGCTTGCAAAATCGTAAAACATTATTTAACAATCAATGACCAGTTTTATATAAAAAAGGCTCACGACATCGGTTTATGCATTACAGATTATCAGAAAATATTAACATCAGCGGAAACCGGTATTAATATAACAACTACAAAAGCAACTCAGGTTGACAAAATGCAAACAAACAGAGACGCTTTCAGAGAAGTATCGAAAATGATGGAGGAAAATTATGAAAAAATTAATGGAAACGCTTGAGTACATGTGTGAACTTTATGACAAAAAAATGACAAAAAGAGCATTACAGGGCTTAATTTCTGACATTTCAATATACGACGAAGAGAATCTTCTGGAATCTCTCAGGAAATGCAGATCAACATTGAATCATTTCCCTACGATTTCAGAAATCAAAGATAGGATCCCGGGACAACATCCAGGACCAAATGAGGCCTGGGCTAAAATGCCGATTCACGAAGATGATTCAGTCGTATGGACAAAACAAATGAAAGAAGCTTTTTTTATTGCACTCCCATTGATCGAAAACAGGGATCTTGTCGCCGCAAGAGTTACTTTTTTAGAAAAATATAAGAAACTTTTATCTGAGGCAATGGACAAAAACGAACTCCCGGAATGGGAGCTTTCACTTGGATTTGATAAGTCAAAACGGGCTCCCGCAGTTAAAGAAGCTCTGAAATTAAAACTCATTGATGAAAGCAAAGCGTCAGAATTGCTTCCATATGAGCAACATGATGAAATCAATAATATTTTACCGTTTATCGGAAACGACATCGTAAAACGGATTGAGAAATAAAATGGCTGAAATACTCGATTTTGTGTTAAAAATTCTCAGAAACCGTAAAATCCAGCACAATGTGAAATGGGTTTACATCACGGAAAAGTCACTTCATCACGGAAAATATCCTGAACCAGCGCTTCCTCATTTCGAACCATGTGTAAAAAAAGATGACACTTTTGAACAGTCAAGAGCAGAAATCGCAAAGATATTCAATAATTACGACGCGCTAGTAAAAATTGCGAGTGATTATGATATCCTTATCGACTTTCTGAAAGTATATAAAGGCCCTTGTTATCGCATTGCGCTAGACAAAGCGAAAGAATATGCCGAATTTTTGAGCACAAGGCTTTCGTTTCATTCTGGAGATAAAAAAATCTTCGATGAGAATGAAAAAGTTAAATGGGGTAATGCTGAACATATATATTTTTCTGAGTACAAAGAAGATTTCAAGAGATATAGCAAAATAAAATCAGGAAGATTTCCAGCTAAACGGAGGCGGCGAGCATGACTCAGGAAGAATTAAGAGAATTTAAGCGAAGGATGAAATTGAAGGACCGTATTTCTATTTGGATTGCGTGGATGTGTTTGCCAAAACGCGTAATTTATTACTGCGCGATGAGAGTTTCGATTCATGCCACAACCGGGAAATATAAAAAAAATAAATCGAAAACTCTCGATAGCGCTTTACATAGATTTAATTATGATTTTTTTGGAAAGAGGAAAAAGAAATGAACGAATATGATTTAGAAAATATTTTTACTTATCATAAGCCTGAAACAATTCATATTGAGAAATATAAATCAATACGTGAATATGGAAAAATGTTCGCTCAGGAAATTTTGCAAAATTGCCCTGCTGGCAGGGAAAAGAGTTTAGCCTTGACAAAAATTGAAGAGGCTGTAATGTGGGCCAATGCGTCCGTGGCAAGAAATTAAAGAAAGGGAAAAACATGGAAGAAAACAAAGATTTAAAAGCAGAGCCAGAAAAAACACAAAGTGAACCCCAAAAAGAGCCTGAAAAACCGGCTGAAATGGCAGAAAGAGGGCCAGAGCCAACAGAGCCAGTTCCTTCAAAGCTCAGACAGGCAATAACAAATCTTTTGAAGGTCGCAAAAGAGGAAAATGCTCCGGAAGGCATTGTTCAGCGTTGCGAAAAATGGCTCAAAAAATTGGAGGTATGATGAACACGGAAACCAAAAATGTATTAATTTCACCGTGGGAACTAAGAGTAATCAAAGACACATGCGGATTTTCCTCAAGGCAGGGAGCAGGTGCGGAAACCGTAAAAGAAATTCACGAAAACCTTGAACATATCAACTCGTTAGAAGTGAAGAAAGCGCCTGAAATGCCAAAACATAGAGTTTTGAAAACAGGTGAAAAGCTCACGGAAGATGAGCTTAAGGAACATACTGCAAAAATGGATGAGTTTAAAAAAGCATCAGAAGAATGGAAGGAAAAAGGACAATTTGAAGAAAAACAATTAATCCTTTCAGGACAAAATTTCGGATTTATAAGAAAAAAACTCAAAGATTTTCCACACTATGTTTCACATGATGAGAAAATCAGAGCAAGATTAATCGCTTTGTGGAAAAAATTCCACATTTAGCCCGTGATGGGCAACGAACCCCGGCGGGGACAACCCGGAATCCCCGCCACATTACATAAAATTTGACAGGCAACACAAAACCACGCTACAATTAAAGTGTGCGACACAAGAAGTTGTGCGCACCGCCTCGAATGGGGGGGAAGTGTCGAAGGACAGAAAATTTACTCTCAGAATGCGTCGATTTTGTTTAGAATATCTTTCTAATGGCTTTAACGCAACAGCAGCCGCAAAAAAAGCAGGATATAGCGAAAAAACAGCTCATACTCAGGCATGCAACATGCTTAAAGAGCCTAAAGTTGTGGCATTCATAGAAGATGAGCTTGCTGAAGAGAAGAAAAAAAGTATGTTGAAACGGGCCAGAATTATAAATGAGCTTGAAATAATTGCATATTCAGACATTAAGGATTTTGTTGAAATAATAGACGGGAAGCTGAATTTTAAAAACATCGAACATCTTTCCAGAAAGAAAACGGCAGCCGTAAAAGGAATAAGTGAAGGAAAGGTCATGACAAAAATAGAGCTACACGACAAACTAAAAGCTCTTGAACTTCTGGGCAAACATCACGGAATGTTCAGGGAAGACGATATTGACAATACGCAGCCCGTGATTATAAATTATACAGTTAAAGGAGAGCCGAAAAATGGTTAACTATATTTATTTTTTCATTTTTTTATTAATAAATTTTTCATTTATCTCAGCATGGAATAGTTATTTTGATCTGAGAGAAAAGAATGAACTCGAAACACCCAGGACTGTTTTTATCGTTATGCTCATTTTAAATTTTGCCGCAATATGGCTTCTTTTAACTTTTCTGGAGAAATTGTGATAAACCCGGTTATAGAATTTGGTGAACAATTATTTTCAATACCGAATATTCAATCAGTTGAAATAGAAAAAGCGTCAACAAATCAATACAATATCGTTATATGGATGAATGGCTGTCATTTTATTAAAAAAGAAGATTCATTAACTAAGGCCATTATATCAAAAAGAAAAATTAAACAATTAATTTACAATTATTATGCCAACAAACACAATTGAGCTGATGTTGCCGCAATGGCAATCGATAAATTCAAATGTCAGACATACTGGATTTATTGGCGGCCTGGGATCTGGAAAGACATACACGGGCGCACATTTCGTCCTGAAAATGACGAAAGATAATCCAGGTACATTAGGTCTTGTCGGAGCAAATACATACAGTCAGCTAAGAGATTCAACGCTTGAGGGGGTATTTCAAATTTATGATGAACTCGGGATTAATTATGTCTACAAAGAATCGAAGGGAATTTTATATCTGAATGGCTGTAAAATACTTTGTCGAAGCATGGAAAAATATGACAGATTGAGAGGCACAGAACTTGCATGGGGATGGATCGACGAAGTAAGGGACATGAAACTTAAAGCCCATAAGGTCGTTGTCGGAAGAATAAGAGCGAAAAAAGCCAAAAACCCGCATTTATTGTATACAACAACCCCATGCGGGTTTAACTGGCTGAAAGATTATTTCGACGGGAAAAAGAAATCTGATAAATATTGCATGTTTGGCGCAAAAACCCGGGAAAATCCGCATTTACCGGAAGATTATGCAGACATTCTTGAGGATTCTTATGATGAGCTGTTAATTAAGCAAGAAATGGACGGACAATTTATAAATATCCATGTTCTGCCTATTTATTATACATTTGATCGCAGAAGACACCGGCTTTTACATGTCTATGATGAAAGATTTCCCCTTCATATAGGCATGGATTTTAATGTAAACCCGATGACCGCTGTTGTGGGCCAATATGTTGATTATAAAATTAAAATCGTAAACGAAATAGAAATAAAATCATCGAATACTCATGAAATGTGCGAACAAATAAAAATTTTATATCCGAGAGCTACAATTTATATAGTTCCGGATTCGACAGGAAAAGCCCTGAAAACATCAAGCGCCGGGGAGTCAGACCATTCGATACTGAGAGAAGCTGGTTTTACAGTTATTGAGCAAACAAACCCGGCTCGCCGGGACCGTTATAATTGTGTTAATAATTGCCTTCACAAGGGATGGGTTGAGATTTCGCCGAAATGCGAAAATCTTATGATTGATCTTGAGCAAATCGGCTATAAGGAAGGCACAGACCTTGAGGACACAGCCGGGGGCACGCGTGGTCATTTATCCGCCGGACTCGGTTATTTATTATGGTATTTCTTCCCATTTATTAAACCGTCGTCAGATTCTTTTCAAAGTGTCAGAATAAGATAGAAAATTTTGCTTTGACTTCAAAATGACATACGTTACAATAAATATATGGCAATACTTTATGATCTCGAATCCGAAGCCACATTGCAACGGATTGTTGAAAACATCGAATCTGGAGAAAATCAAACAAGAACTCAAAAACAATTAAGAGCCTATGAACTGTCAAACGGGGCTCAGGCCGAAAAAATCCTTGAAACTTTAAAATCAAGATATCCTGAATCATACGACGGCATGAACATAATGGATGTCCGGATAGCTGAAAAAATACTTAGAAAATTGGCACGTTGTTATGCAAATGGCGCGACACGAGAAGTTTACAACACTGATGGAAAAACCATAAATCAGCCGATTACGGATCTGATTAATTATATATATTCGGATGTCGATGACACCGAAAGCGATTTTAACAATATAATGCAGGAACTTAACACGCTTTTTATAAATCACAGATATGTAGAACAATTTGTTTATGTTGACGATGAAGGCAAAATTAGATTTAAAAATATGCCCTGCCATTTATTTACTGCATTTCCAAATCAATCAAGATCAAAAGCTGAAGTTATTGCATGGAGAAATGAATTAACGCCATTAACCGAATCTTCCAGAATATTTGATGGGACAACGGAATTTCTGGAATATTATGATATCGATGGATGTTATACGGTTTGGAGTAAAGAAAAACATTTTGATTTTTACAGGCTCAGGCTCAGATCAACAGTTGATAGTCAAACGATAAAAGACAATCAGCTTATGGAGTTTAAATATGTAATACCAAAACAGGAAGAAAATGAAGAAAACGAAAATCCTTACGGAATAATGAATTTTGTCCAATATAAGGTTAAAACGAATGGACATTTTTATCCTCTCGGGCCTTCTGAGATTTCAGAGCAGGGCCATGAAATATGCGTTGTCTTATCGGATCTCGTAACAATCGCAAAAGAACAGGGGTTCGGGCAAGCAGTAATTTATTATGACAGTGATAAACCTCCAACAATAGAAAAAACCGGGCCAACTCATGCTATTTTCATAAAAAATAAAGATGGAAAATCAAGGTTTGATTTTGCAAATGCAAGACCTGATTTAAAAGGTCATCTTGAAATCGCTGTTTCGCTTATAAGGCTACTTTTAAGCACTAATGATCTTTCAACAGATAAAGTTTCAGCCGAGCTGTCAGTGCAACATTTTGCAAGCGCAATTGATAGGCTGATAGCGGATTCTGAGGTAATCACAAACATCGAAGATCAAAGAAAAAAATACAGGCTAGGGGAACAAAAAACTTTAAATATTGTCCTGAAACTTATTGCATATCTTATGGATACAAAAACATATCCTGAAGATTATCCAAAAGTAAACAGGGCGGATCTCGATAAGAAATATAGGCTTGTCATTAAATTTAACACTATAAAGCCAATTACCACAGAGAAGGAAAAGGCCGAATCAATCGACTTCTTAGAGGAAAAGGGTTTTATTTTGCCACACGAAAAACATACGAGATTTAACGAAGGCATGAACGAAAAACAGGCAATTGAAAGAGAGAATAAAATTCAGGAAGCTAAACGCAAAAAACAAGAGCTTTTTATGAAAGCCGGTGTCGATAAGGCTAACGAAGAAATAAAGGAAAGTGAGAATGGCAATCGGGGAGAGATCAAGAGCAAGGGTTTTCAAAATAAGGGAAATAATCGAAGGAAGTTTTGAAGACATAAAAACCTTTTCGTTTCTTGATGTAAAAACTCAACAAAAAATAGCTGATATTACCGCTGATGTTATAAGAGAAAGAACCCGACGTGGTTTTGGAGCTGACCGAACAGGAAAATCGATCAGATTTAAAGGCTATGAAAGAAAATATGCTGAAAAAAGACGCAAAATGGGGCTCCCTGTATCTCCGCCAGATTTAACCGTTTCAGGTGATTTACTGGACGGCATACATACTGAAAGATTATATTCAAACGGAAGCTTTAAACTTGCTGTACATGAAGGTGATATCGGAAAATCCAGGGGAGCACATGAGGGAATATGGCGGAAAGATATCGGTTTGGTAAAACGTCAATTTCTCGGATTAACAAAAGCAGACAAAGAAAAAATTTTACGAGAAGTAAGACCATTAATAAAGGCTGATTATTTAAAATATGTAAAGAACAAACTTAAAAGTTAAAAATTTGTTTGAAGAAACAGGTTTTTACTTTATAATTTAATTTAGGGGGTAGCAAATGACACTAGAAGGCAATCAGGCACCTGATGCGAATGCAGAGGGAAACGCCGGTGCGAAGGCACCAAATGAAGGCGAGAAGTCGCAAGATCCCGGAGAAAATGACCAGAATGAACCCGTGAACGGTCAAAACGATGGGAAGAAAGAGGTTTCACTTGAAACTTTAAATGAAAGGATTGGCGCTCTTGAACAGGAAAACTCTCAACTGCGTATCAGAAATGACCGTATGTTTAATGAGTCAACTTCTAACAAGAGAAAAGCTAAAGAATTTCAGGAAAAGTATTTGAAGGAAACAAAAAACACTGAGGAGCTTTTGGCAATTAAGGAGCAGGAAAATAAAGAATTAAAGGAAGAAAATCAGAAGATTCAAAATGAAGTGTTTGAAAGGGATGTCATGAATCTTGCTGCAAAAGAAGCTGTGCGCAGGGGCTGTGAACATTATGACCAATTGTTAGCACTTGGCGATACAGAAATGATTCAGCGAGATCAAAATACCGGCCAAATTGTTGGTATTGATAGATTTTTCGACATTCATCAGAACAAACCTGAATTTAACCATTTTTTTTATAAAAAAAGGATTGTTCCTGTAAATTCGAATACTCCTGGTTTGCCAAAAGATCAAGAGCAGTTATCTTTCGAAAAAGATCCTACAGGTTATCTGGAGGAGCTAAGAGTTAAAGATTATCCGGCTTACCAGAAAAGAATTAGGCAATTAAATTCTGAAGGTAAGCTTTCTTAAAACTTACACGGAGGAATTACCATGTTAATGACAAAAGCTGAACTTTCACCCATAATCAAAGAAGTATGGGCGTCAAAGTTTTATAAAGACCTTGAGGTCGAGCTGGGCGTTTCTCAGTATGTAAACAGGGATTATGAAGGAGAAGTTAACACATGGGGCGATACTGTTCATATTCCAGAGGTTACGTCTGATACTGACGCTGAAATTTTAACCAGTGATAATCAACCCTATAACGATGGGGAAACCGCTGTCGGTAATATTGATCTGATAATACAGAAAAAAGCTGTAAAATCGATTAAAATTACAGATTGGGCTCGTTACATTTCAAATCCTGCCTATCAGGATCAGGTAAGGAACAAAATCAGATATAAAATCATGAAAAAGATGGAAGAAAGTCTGATTTCTGGAATGGTAGCCACGACCAATGATGACAGCGGAAACGCTTCAATCGCAATAACTGATTTTACCACCGTAAGAAAAACCCTGAATGATTCAAATGTGCCAAACGACGGCACAAGAGTTTGTTTCATGGGATCTACTTACATGAAAAATTTGCTTGATGAAAATGAGGTAATTTCAAAAGAATATTTTGCAACAGAAGGCGATTCTCCACTTATTGATGGAATGATTAAGAGAAAAGTTTATGGTTTCAAAATAATTGAATCCAATCTTTTCGGGGCTCAGGAAGCTTATTTCTGGCATCCTTCTTTTATGACTCTCGCAGTTCAAAAAGGAGCAAGCTACAAAGAAATGGATCTTGAACCGGCAACAAAAGTTCCATCTGTAAGAATCAGAAGTGACATGCTTTTTGATTGGAAACTTATGGATGAATTGAGACTTTATAAATTTTATAATACTTAATTTAAGTATTATTTGGAGTTATTATGGCAGGTTTTACACATTTAATGCATTTTAAGGCAAGGAATGAAAACGGCGATCCAGATTTACAGATATGCGAACATATCAAAAGTCTGGATAAACCGGTAATAATTCATGCCGTAATTTCTCCCTCAAGAGAGATCAGGGTTATTTATTATGAACCCTCACACGAAGACAATAAAATCCCTCAGCCTGTTAAGGGATTCGAAAAAGAATTGAGAAATATTCAGACAGGCAAAAAACCGCGAGTAAGTAAACGGCACTCGTTAAAGAATAAGACCGTTGAAAAGACCATGAATTTAAACAGTGAGGTAAAATCATGAGCAAAGTTGTATTTGAAGGGTACAGAAATGCACCTGAATGGATAACCGTTTTTTATGATTTCGCCGAGGATGGAGGCGCCATAGGCGCAATTGATCTGTTTGAACTCAAAGACAATGTTATTGTTCATGACATTGTTGTTGAGCAGATAACGGCTCCGACCTCTGCCGGTGCGGCAACAGTCGAAATCGGCGTAAATGGCGGAGATACTGACGGTTTTCTGGCTCAGGCTGCATATGATGCCCTCGAAGATGTTTCCGGAGATCAGGAAAAAGGCGCTCTGCTCTGGGATGATACCAATGACGCTAGCAAGCGTTATAAAGTTGATTCTTCAACAGGCGTTCAGATTGATCTCACAATCGCAACGGCAGCGCTTACAGCCGGGAAGCTGGCCATAAGCCTACTCGTTTCGGGCGGGAATTAATTTATTGCCAAATAAGGGAGGGTGAACGTTCACCCTTCTTTTATGGGGTAATAAATGACTGTAACTGAACAAAACATAAGAAGCTTAGAGAAGAAAAAGTTCTATAACGATGGGACTGTGAAAATCAGAGAAACCCTGAGAGGAAATACTTTTGATGCAGTTAAAACTGAAATAACTACGAGTGCAAAAAAAATAGAAATTCCTGATAATGCGAAAGATGGAATAATTCTTTTTCATAAAACTGCAAGCGAAATTCTTTATATCGGGAAAGACAACACAATAACAGAAGATGGGAACAACACTTTTCCTTTGATTGAAAATACTTATTTGGAAATAAATATAAAAAAAGGTTCTGAGATATATGGCATTGGAAGTGCAACAATTCAGGTTTATTGTTCTGGAGTAATTAAAGAATGAGTGCAACATTAAATATCCCATATACCACACCGTCAAATTATTCTTACGATTCTGATAAGGTTGAAATTACCGGCGGCGTTGCAAGACTGAAAATGCAACAGGATAATTTAGATTTTACAGAGGATTTTGTCGACGATACTGATTTTACTTATGATAGCTCTAAAGCTGAATTTTCAGGTGGTAAAATACAACAAAAAGACCAGAGGCCAGCTAATTTTAGTTTTGGTGCAACATATACATCGAGTATTAATGGTAGTTGGGGTGGCGGTGTGCTAACAGGCACAGCATACGGTGGAGCGTCTATATCTGGGGAAAAACTTGATCTTGCTCATAATGATGAAAGATATGTGGATTATGACGCTGATTTGAATGCAGACAGTCAACAAGTAGGTGCAGTAAAATTTAAAGTTACACCTAATTATTCTGGTGCTCCTCCAAATGACCGCTGGTTTTTTGCAATCTGCAAAGCTAATAATGATGCAAAGAACTTGATACAATTGCGACATTCAAACTCAGGACCTTATTTAAGACTACATATGTATGACAGCACTGGCGCTTTAATTGTCGAACAATTATGTGGTGTATGGAATCCTGTTTCTGGAACAACCTATGAAATAGAGGTTAATTGGGATCTTACTACCGGTGCAAATAGATTATTTATAGACGGAATACAGAGCGGAACCACAGGAACCAGTACCGGAACAAGAGATTCAAACATAGGACTTTTGCGAATTGGAAATGATTATAATAAAGGAGCAATATCCGATTTTAAAATTGAGGATCTTGTTATTTTTAATACAGTTCAACATACTTCTAATTACACGCCAGGCTATACTTTATCTGAAACAATATATGCTACAACAAACGCAACTCTTCCAGAAATGCAACATTCTGGGATAGGAACAATTAAATTATTCAACACATTTTCAACAACGGAGGGCGGAACTCCGAGATATACTTTGCAAATAGGAAGATCAGGAAATTATTTATATTGGGACGGTGATTCATGGGAAATTAGCGATGGAACATATTCTCAGGCCAATGATGCTACAACGTTTAATACAAATTGTGGTAGTTTAGATATTGATGGCGAGGAATACGTACAATTTAAAGTACATTTCGAAGCCGGGAATAGTGTTCAGGACTACGTTGATGAATTAACGGCAAACATGAATGTTGACATAGGATATTCAACAGATGCACAAAAAATAAATATAAATACAACTTTTAAATCAAGTGAATTATTAACATTTTCTGAAACAGCTACAAAACCGACAAATACTGAATGTAAATATACAATAGAGGTTGATGGAACTGAAAAATATTATTCCGGAGGACTTCAAAATTCTAATGGAACTTACTCTCAGGCAAATACTGCTAGTGAAATAAGCACAAATATTGAAGAATTTTTGAGCACAAGGGCAACAGTACAATTACATGCGTTTCTTTATACTTCCGACGATCAGGTAACGCCTGAACTCGATCTTAATTCTATAACATATGATACTGTAATAGCAGATCCGAATGAACCGACAATAATAGAAATTGAAGGATTTATATATAATTTTTCCGGCGCTGAATCCGAGGTTCAGATTAAGGCACGGCCATATCCAACAGGATATATAAGTGAAGGTGTTTTTATAAATCATGAATGGAAACTTCTCGGGACAACAAACGCTGACGGCTGGTTTTCAGGTGAAGTTTATTTGCAGCCGGACAACAAATACATTGAACTTAAAATCGGAAGTGAAAGTTTTTATACCGAACTTCCAAATCAGGCAACTGTAGATTTAAAAGATTTAACCTTAATAGCTGTTGAGGATTGACATGGAAAAAAGAGTTGTTCTGGCAAAACTTGAAAACTTAATGATAGCTTTGCAGGAATTAAAAGATTCTCTTGATTTACCAGAGAAGACAAAGCAAGAAATTACAAAAGTAAAAACAGCATATAAAGATTTAGAGAAAGAAATCAAAGAATATCGGAAAGAGGTTAAACCAGTAATTGGTGAGGTTTTAAATGCCAAAAAAATTAGATAGATGTGTAAGGAAACTTAAAAGAAAAGGCGGGGTGAAAAATCCATGGGCTGTTTGTAAAGCTGCAATGAAAAAAAGGAAGAAAGGAAAAAAGAAAAAATGAAAGGAAGACCAAAAAAAGACGGCTCCGGAAAAGGAAGGCGCTTGAATCGCGGGCGCGGGGGCTGCAAAAAAACTCGTAAAACAGGAAGAGGAAGGAAGTAATGCATCTTTTAATCAATAAATTCAACAGGATACTTTACGACGATAATTCGTCTTTCAGTGAATATACTTTTGCAATGCGAGAATGGAATACTGACACGATGCTTTGCCCTCTTGTTCCATTAGAAGATTATGTTTATATCGGTGCTCCTCATACATTTGCCGCAAGATTCTTGAAAATTGAAACCGCAAATGACCAGGATGGAATTTTAAGTGCTGAGTATTACGCCGGGGAAACTGACGGCTGGAAAGCGGTTAAAAATTTCAGGGATGAAACAAGAGTCGGCGCGAAATCTCTTGCACAGGATGGATTTATCGAATGGGATCTTCCTGATGATTGGGTTAAAAATCAGGTTAATTCCTTGCCAGAATTGCCTGACGGCGTAGCTTCGGGCGACGGCAATGGTTTATATTGGCTCAGGCTAAAATCGAGCGCTGAGCTTAATTCTGCAACGGCTATCGATTGGTTAGGTCTTATATGGACACACGAAAGAATGCTTCTCACTCGCTGGTCAGAATGCACAAATTCAAAATATTTACCCACCGGCCAAACTCACTGGTACAAAGAAATTGAAATGTCAACGAAAGATGTTGCGGACGATTTGAAAATTCAGGAACTCATAGATTACGAAATGCAGGTAAAAGATTTCGATGAAATATCAGATTTAACCACACTAAAAACACTCATAAATATTTTATATCCGATGAGGTCTTCCCCGGATCTTAATGCCCTCAGAAAAGATTTTGAAGAGCTTTATACAAACAAAATCAGGACAAAAATTAAAGGAATAGATCACAACAAAGATGAAAAATTAAGCACACAAGAGCAAACATCTGCGATTGTTTCAAGAATAAAGAGGTACTAAATGGGTTTAAAATCAATCAGGACGGCTGCGCGCACCCGCATCAATTCCCTGCTTTCGGGCGAAGGCTACAGAGAGCTTGAGAATGTGTTTGATGTGCAGAGCAATCCTGAGAGACTGCTCGATAAAGGTTACGGGGTGCGTTGGGCCGAAGGGCGCAGCGTTCGCGGTCAAACAAGAAAAGTTACAACGTCGGGCAGAATAACAGTGATTCTGACGTATGCTTTGCCTGTCAGAGCCGCTGACGATGTATCGACTACGGTCGATGACATCTACGAGGACATTGATACTCTTGTAGAGTCGTTTTTTAATGCTACCCAATTAAACGGCTCGGTTCAGATTGTTGAGAACTACTCCCTTCGACAACCTGTATTATTTGAGAGTAAAAAGCATGTCCAGATCGATGTTAATTTTGATGTAAGGTATTTAACAGACATTAGTTATTAAAGCGAGGTGAAATTATGTCAATTGGAATTAATACCAAATCGACAATCGCTTATTTCAAACATGAAACCACACCTGGAACCGCTGTTTTACCTACCAGTGACACTGACGGGTATTTCGCAGTTTCTGAAGGGCCATCCGTTGACTCTTCAAAGGAAGTTCTGGATTCTGATTTAATAAGCGAATATATAGGCCGCGCTAAAGGTCAACATGGCTTACAGGAAGCATCAGGCGGCTGTTCTTTTGAATGGAGGCATTCAGGGACAGAGGGAACAGCTCCTGATTTCGACGCTATTGTTGAAACTGCTCTCGGAGGAACAACTGTCAATGCGACAGAATATGACACCGTGGCAGCATCAACGACAACTGTCATAAATGTTGACACTGGCGAAGGTTCTAATTTCGAAGTTGGTCAATTTTTGCTCGTTAAAGATAGCGTAAATGATTACGCAATAAGGCCAATAAAATCAATAGCATCTGATGCTTTGACTATTGAACCTGCACTTGACAATGCTCCCGGAGCTTCTGTGAATCTCGGAAAATGTATTCTTTATAAAGGCGAAAATTCAGACCATAAACACGGAACTTTCGGGCTCTATCATGGAAATAAAAACCGTGAAAGAGCTATCGGCGCGCTTGTCGAAACTCTTACTCTAACAATTGAAACCGGGCAGATCATAAAAGCTGAAGTAGCTTTTAGCGGTCTGTCAACAGATTATATCAATGGTGTTGCTCCGCATTCTCCATCTTTGATGTCGGGTGAAGGCCTGGTCGGTCTTGATGTCGAATGCTGGATAGCAGGAACAAAGGTTGATTTTAAATCTGGAACTCTTACAATTTCAAACGAAATTAAAGAGGTTCTTTCCGCAAAAGAAGGAAGCGGAAAAGTAAGCTCTCGCGTTGGTGCCAGAAGCACAGAAGTAGCAATTATGCTATATGCTGACGACGCAAACGTGGACAATGAGGACAAATATCAGGATCTGACAGATTTTGCTTTTGTACTCGTTGCAGGGAAAAAGGATTCATCCGGAGACTATGAGGCTGGAAAATGCATGGGTGTTTATATGCCAAATTGTTATTTTGCTGAACTGCCACGCGGCGAAGAAGATAACATCCTGGTTGAAAATGCCGTCGTTCGGGCTCACAGGTCAACCGGTTTGAACGAAATCTTTTTAGGATTCGTCTAAACGCTTTGTCGGCGCCTGGCATGCCTTCTCACGGGCCATGTTGGGTGTCGGCATCATTTGAGAGGTCATCGGGGCTCGCCTCGCATTGTGTGAAAGAGCCCCTTTTTGTGAGGGGGTAATTCATGGCAATTAAAGTTAATATTCAGAAAGATTGGGTTTATTTCGAACCTGAATTTATGGACAATAAAGCTTGTTCAAAAAAAGATCGAGTTTCCTGCATGATTAAGTATATTTCTCAGGCAGACCATGACAAAATGACCGACATGATGATTGATAAGCAAAGAAAAGGTTTCCGGACACAAAAAGGGCTCGGATATAGTAAGGCTCAACTTTCAATGATTAACGCACAGGTCAAAGACATAAAGAACGTAAGCGTTATTGATGGAGAAGAGGAAAGAGACATCAAGACAATGGAAGAAATGTATTATATTCCACACCTTAAAGGATTATATGAAGAAATTACGAATGCTCTTGATGCGTCAAATAGTCTGACAGATGAAGAAAGAAAAAATTAAGATGCCTTGCATGGTATGTCGAAACCGGAGCATACAAGGCTTATAATTGCGATGAATGCAGACCGGATCAACAAAAAGCACGTAATTGTAAGGGCCAGTATTATCGAAATGTAAAAGGGCAAAAAAAATCTTCTTTTGTTTTTGAAATCGGTACTGTAAAATATAAATATGAGATCGAAGATAAAGTCATTTTTGAATGTCCGGAAGGATTTATTACTGATTTTTCCCGGGAATTATGGACAAAATTTCAAGATTTCAAGGCTAAAAAAGAGCTGGGAATCTCTATTTCACCCCGGGAAATCAGATCACTCCATTTTCAGGCATTTAAAATTTTTATGACAGTTTCTTCGGAATATTTTGATAAGGATTTGAAAGAGAAAACGAAGCCGGTTAAGCATGGAAGAAGATCTAAGAATTGAATGGATTATTGAGGCGCAGGACAGGGCATCAAAGGCACTTGACGCAATTGACGAAAAACTACTTGCACTTATTGAAGCTCAAGAAAAGCACATTGATCTTTTAGAGAAAATGAATAAGTCTCAAAAGACTAATGCACAGGTGCAAAAGCAGGTAGCAAAATCAACAGAAATTACAGCAAAAGAACAAACAAAATTAAGTGAAAAAATAAGACGTGTTGCAGATGCTTTTAATGAAACCACTGAAGTTGTAAAGACATTTTATAATATACTTATTAATTTTGATTATAATAAATTAATCAAATTTTTAACAATTATCGGTATACTTTTAAAATTTAAGGGCTTTTCAAAAACAGGTGGTTTATTTTTAACCATTGCAAAAAACATAGATATATTTAAAACAAAAGTTGAATTTCTTGGAAACACAATCGATGAGGTACAAGAAAAATATGGCTCTTTTACAGGTGCATTCTTAGAGATTACTGGAATAAATGCGGCTGGAAGAGCTATTGTCGATATTATAACAAAAATTGGTCTTCTGGGAGGAGCGTTTGTCGCCCTGAGTTCTTCGGCAAAAGTTGTTAAGTTTGTTGAAGATTCTGTCGTTAATCTCGGTCTTAAATTTTCGACACTAGAAAGACATGTCGTAAATATGGGAACAAAATTCCCGAAAATGTCTGAATTGTTCAGAAAGGGTATTGTAAAAACACAGGGCGCTGTTTTTGGATTTGCAGATGCAATGTCTAAGACAAATTATGTTTTAAATAGTAGTGCAAATGTAATGCGAAAAACATGGACAATTTCTAAAAGCGTCGGAAAATCATTTGTTGACGGTGCAAAGCATACTGAACTATTTAAAAAAGGTTTATTTGGCCTTGTAACAAGAGCATCAGCAGCGGCAGGTATTTTTAGTTTGTTGGGCCTTCATTTAATAGAAAACGACAATATTATGATTCAAATGGCCGGAGGCGGATTAATAGCTTTAACATTGGCTCTCGGCGGATTAGCGCTTTTGATAAGACAAATTTTAACTCTTCTGGGAGATTTAATTTATGCTATTGGAACAAGTCTTGTTACAGCCATGCAAAAAAGCGTTGATGAAATGGCACAGCTACAAGAAACAACTGCATCATTTCAATTTATTGTTGAGAGCCTTAATGAATCTTCACAGGGAATGACAGGAACATTTGAAGAATGGAACGCTATTGTTGATGAATTTTCAAAAACTCAAAGATTTAATATTGAAGTTACACAGAGAAGTGTTTCAGAGCTTCTAAGATTTGGTGATTCTATTGGATTAACAAAAGCACAGATGAAATCATTACTTCCCGTAATTTCTTCTTTAGCAAAAGCGAATCATAAAGATTTGTTTCAATCTACTTTAGCTGTATTAGAGGCACTTAATGGACAAACCCAGATGCTTCAAAATATGGGTGTTAATTTAACTCAACATGCAATTGCTACCACAAAAGCAGGAAAAGCGGCACATGGACATTTTGAAAAACTGGCATTCGGCGAACAAATAATGATAAGATATAATGCATTGCTTGAAAAATCAGCTGTACTCAATGGCCTTGTAGCCGAAACAGCAAATACAATAAAACAACAATTAGCGAGACAAGAAGTTGCATGGACAAATATAAATACCGCGATGGGAATAGGTGCAGAGTTAATTGAACAAAAAGTTAATGTAGCATGGACATATTTACTTGAAACCCTGGAAAAAACGTCTAAATCTCTTTTGTCAGTAGGCGGATTTTTAACCGCGTTAAGCGGAAGGGCTTTACAGGCAACAGGAATATTTTTCAAATGGGCTTTTGCTATTGTTTTTGTAACAACTTCGATAAAAGCATTAAACATAGTTTTGAAAAATAATTACATACAGAATTTTGCCGGACAGGTTGCAAATTGTACGCTTATAACTAAAAAATTAGCTTCTGTAAGCACACTTGCGGCGGCGACATTACAGAAAGCTTTTTTAACTATTTCAACAACTGGATTAACAATTAATTCTGTTTTGGGATTAATTGGTGCTGGAATGAGTTTTGTTTTAAAACAAGCTCTAATATTAATTGCTCCGTTTGCTATAATCGCTATTAAAATAGGATTGGTAATTGCTGCATGTTATTTGTTATATAAAGCTTTTGTATTGATAGAGAAGAAAACTAAAATATTTAGTACAATATGGCAGGATCTCGTTAAATGGTTTGAGGAAACAGGGCCAATAATTAGGGCTGTTAAGATAGAATTTTTAGCCATTGGTAATTTTCTAAAAGGCGCTTTATTAATTTCTGTAAGACTTGTTACTTTAGCAATATTAAGTATGGCTAAAGGCTTTTTAAAGACCGTAATTTATATTAAAAAAGCAATTGTATCTGTAAGACTGGCATTTGCAAACGCGGGTGCATTTATAGCAAAAATAGCTTCAAAATTTAATATTATTTCAACGGCATATGCGGCTGAAATAAATGAAGCAAAAAAATCAACGGAAAAGATGACTGCAAATACAGAAGCTCAGGAAAAATCTTTGAGAGTCGTTGAATCAGTAATGAAAGATATTACAGGAGAAATATTTAAAATATATAACGCACAAGAGTTAGCTACAGATGCGGCAAAGAAAAACGCTGAGGCAAACAAAAATAATCTTGAAATTCAAAGAGACTATATAAAAGAACTTGAAAAAATCAGAGAGAAAGAAAAACAAATAACCTCAGAAGCTAAAGCCAGAATTGCTCTTAAGATAAGAGAATTTGGAGGCGCAACTGCGGAAAGAGTAGTAGCTGGAACTGTTGCCGGAGGAGCAGCAGGCGGAAAAGAGGTTGCAAAAGCTCTTGCACAGTTAGCAGCAACAGCTATCGCCGGGCCTGCAGGGGGTGAAGCCGCTGGAATGTTTGTTGATTTCTTCGGAAAATCAACAGAAGAATTTAGAAAACAAATGGATGAATTCGTCGGATTTCTTGTTGATTTTCCTATTATGCTGGCTGAAAATATACCGATATTTATTGATAAACTTGTCCGGGCCATACCGAGAATTATTTCAGCTCTCAGAAATGCAATGCCGGCATTCTTGCAAGCAATTGTTGATATAATGAGTGACCCAACATTCTGGAGTGCAGTTGTTGATGCTCTGGCAAATAGCATTTTGATAACAATGGGAGATCCTGTTTTTTGGCTGAGGGTTGCAGGCGCATTTATAACTGCTATTATTCAGGGAGTTCCCAGAATTATCCGGGCATTTATAAAAGGTGTAAAATTAAAATTTGCTGAAATATTCGGAAATTTTGCGGATATTATGAAAGATATCGGCGACGTTTTTAAGGATGTTGGCGATGTTTTTAAATCTATTTTGGATGGATTAAAAGAAGTAGCGAAAACAGTTACAGGCGGCGGAATTGTCGGAGGCCTGGTCAGCAAAGTTCCTGTCGTTGGCGGAACAATTAAATCCGTGGGTTCAAGTATTCCTGTTGTTGGAGGTCTTTTCAAATATGGCGGAATTATAGGCAGAATGGAAAAACTTCAAAAAGCCCAATATGGTTTAATCGCTGGCAGAGATAGATTCGGAGATAGAACATTAATCAGGGCAAATAAAGATGAAATGGTATTGAATAGAGATCAGCAACGAAAGCTCTGGGAAACTATAGTTACAGGTAATTTCGGGCCACGCGGGCCGGAAACAATATCTGTTCCTTTACAGGTCGGGAAACATAAACTTGCTGAAGTATTACTTGAAATGAAGGACGACGGTTATCTGGCGAGGGTTGTTGCATGAGTGTAGCTTTTTCGTATGTTAATTTTTTAGAAGATGCGAGCCCAATAATAGCAAGCTCGGAACAAACAAATTTTCCAAAAGAAAACATAATTCAGCCTTTCAGGTCTAAATCATGGAGATCCGCCGAAGGAAGTCTTACAAGTCAATATTTAAGGTTTGATTGTGGTTATCAGGTAAGGCCAACAGCATTTTTTCTGGTTAATGAACAGAGAGGAATACAGCTTTCCCCAAAAGCTTCAATTCAATTACAGGGCTGCAATGATGGAAACTGGACGACTCCAGAAGTTGATGAGACAATTGATTGGCATGAATCTTTAATCACAAAATTTATGTCTCCATATATAGGATCATGCAGGTTCTGGCAGGTTTTAATATCAGATTCAAACAATATTGAGAATTTCCTCGAAATAGGAAATCTTTTTCTTGGAGAATCTGTTGATTTCGAATCAACTGACGTTAAATTCGGATGGGAAGATGCAAAAATAGACGATTCTGAAAGAGTAGTTTCCGATGGAAACGAACCCTGGTTTGATGTCAAAACTCAGCGAGATAGATGGACTTTTGATCTCGAATATATGACAAAAGCAGAAAGAGATAATCTAAATGAACTTTTCAGGGATGTAGGGCAACATAAACCGTTTTATCTTCATTTAGATCCTGATTTAAAAATATCCGACGATCAATCAGAATTAACAAGATATGTCAGATTTGCAAGTGAACCTGTATTGATTAATTCATTTTATGATGCTTACAGTATCAGAATCGTTGTCGAGGAGGCTGTATAAATGAGCACCTTTACTGTAGTTGAGCTTATTGATGAATCTCTTGATATTCCATTCAACACAGATAAAAGCACAAATCTGAACGCAATCAGAACAAGATTCTTAAAATATGGCAATCCTCCCGGGACAATGAAACTCCAGATATTGAATGAAGCAAAAGATACTGTTCTGGCAGAATCAAATAGTTTAAATTGCGATTATGCTACAGAATCAGATTATGTAGGAACTGACGATGATTACAATATGTCATGGATAAAATTCGATTTTGACGGCGAAGCGATAAAAACGAGCACAAATTATTATCTCAGAGTCCTTCCTGATTCAACTTATTTTGCAGGACGTGATGACAGCAATCATCTAAATGTTATAGTTGATTATCCTAAACCTACAAATGACAATGACTCTCCAACGCTGGAAGATACACATGGTCGCAATTTTTCCCGGTATCCGAGAGCTGTTCTGCAGGTTTTCGGAAGGGATTACGGTTAATGTCAATATCGATTGATTATAAAATCAAAACTTATTTAACTAAAAATTCTTTAATTATAATGACACCGGCTCAGAAATTAACCGGGTTCACGCTATATTCTGGAAATATTTACCAGATTACTACGACGCGGATCCCGGAAACGATTGAAAGAAATGGCACTGAATTAACGCTTGTGGGCTCAATCGGAGCTGTTGATGATACAACTAAATATTATTATGATTCTGGTATAGTTTATGTGTATTTACCTTCAACTGATTATTTTACACTTTTTTTTAATATGTATTTTGGTGATAGGGGTTTTAAATTACCGAAGGATTTAGACCTTACGGGAAGCGCCGAAGTCGTGTACTTCGAACCCCGCATCAAAGGAAACCCCGGTTTTTCCAGAACCCAGAAAGACAAAATGCAGGGAATCTCACTTGTTGCAGACGCTGATTTTCAGCTTATCGACACAAATGAGGAGTATTTTGAATCTCTGGGCGATCTTGTGGAAAACCGGGACTATTCCTTCTTTGAGAAAGACGTTAAAATATACAGATTTCTCGGTGAAGAAAGCGTCCAGGAAGTACATAAGGTCTTTAGCGGACAGGTTTATGATTGGTCTGTAGACAGGCAAAAAGTCTCTTTCCGGGCAAAAGATTTCGTAAGACTTTTGAATAAATCTGTTCAAACGGCTGAATACAATATAACTGACTATCCGAATTGTGATCCTGCGTTTGTCGGAAGAATTATCAGACAAATTTATGGCGAATGTATGGTCAAATGTGTAAATATCGATTATGAAGACGATAATCCGACAACTTCTGATAACAGGGTGTGGAAAATATCTGAACATCCGAATTACGCTGTTGATGAAGTCTGGGTTCGTGAAACAAAATTAACAGAAACAACTCATTATACTTTAAACGGAGATAAAAACGAAATAACTTTTGTTTCCAATCTTGAGACTTTACTTGGCTGGACGGATCTTTTGCAGGGAGCTGAAGAAGTTTATACGCTTGTTCGTGGTAAAATGGACGGTTCATCTAATTTAATGGATAATGCCTCAGATATTGTCAAAGATATCTTGACAACTATCGGGTTTTCTTCTTCAGGGCTTGATTTAACCAGTTTTTCAGATGCTAAAACAGCAAATAATTATGAAATTGCATTCTCAATGCCTCAATATGTTGACGGTGAAAGACCAACAGCAAAAGAAGTTATTGAAAAAATAAATGCTTCTGTGCTCGGTTTTCTATCAATGGATAATGATTTTTTGATACGATATGATATTTATTCCGAAGGATCATCAGATATAAATTTAGATGCAGATTACGATTTACAGAATCGTATCAGATCCGCTGAAACCCCAGATATGGCATCGATGATAATTGTTAATTTCAATTTCAATGAAAAGAGAGATACATCCAGATCAAAGACTGTTACGGACGACGACGCATTATATCTTCATAAAACTTCAAACTCACATACGATTGAATCAGTCTTGCTTTTAGAGGCTGAGGCCGAGGATCTCGGGGAAGATTATATCGATTATTATAAACACCCGGCTATCTTTGAAAATTTCACCGTTAAATTGCAGATTGATGATAAAAAGTCAGGTGATTTTATAGAGGTTGACGGGAATAAATGTGAATTGATACAATTAAGTAAATCAATAAATGATACAGGGGTATCTGCCAGAAGGGTATAGGGGGCTAATATGTGTGCAAATAGAATTAAAGTAATAAATTTTAACGATTCTCTGGTTACTTCTCAGGCTCCAACGCTTGCAGAGGTTGAAGTCGCAACAGCTACGCAGGATGAAAGCGCAGTCAGAAAAGATCAAATGGAGGCTTATGTTGATGAAGCTTCATACTTAGTTGTTGCTGATATCGCGGCGATTAAGGCCATATCGAGCCCGGCTGATAACACTGTAAGAATAGCAAAGGCTGAAAAAGGTCTTTATGTGTTTAAACTTGGTGATTCTTCAACCCCGGATGATATACATATATTGCAGGACACAGGAGATACAGGACGTTGGTTTCGTGAAGAAAAAATTGATTTAACCAACGCTCAGACCGTTGCAGGGGTTAAAACATTTTCAAGCTTTCCCCTTAAATCTGGATCTGGAGCTACACTAAATTCGACTTTAGACGGTCAATTTACTACAAAATATTATTGCGACAATACATTTGCTACTCAAACGGCGCAGGAAGCGCAGGCAGGAGGAATTGATGACTTGCAAAGAATTGTCACAGAGCTTGCTATAAATCAAGAATATGGAGAATTTGCGGGAGAATATGGATTGTATACTGAGCTTTTCATGAATAAAGACAATGAAGACACAGGGATTGAGACATCTTCTTTAACTCTTGCTCAGATAAATGGAAATTTAAGGGAGGGATTATTTGCGGAGAATGCAGGAAATTATTTTCAGGAAGATAGAGAGAGTACATATAAAAAGACCGGGATCCTTCAACCAGCTCCTTATTATTTCTATGGTGAAAAGATTGATACATGGCGCATTCCGGTTGTAACAAATCCTTCTGGAATATGTTGGGATTCGACACGCGAAGTATGGTGGGTTGTTGATGCCTCTGACAGAATTTTTCAGGTTTCAGAAGACTTTTCAAAAGCTCTCGGCTGGTGGGTGATAGATAATCAATCAAATCTCTCAGATTGCACAGTTGATGGAAATTATCTTTATGTTACGGACAATGATTATTCAACATATGGAAGAGTAACAAAACATTTAATTTCGTCTTCTGGAGACACTCTGGGAGGGGAAGCTTCTGGAAATTCAATTTCTGATTCTTCCGCTGTTGCCGGTAATTCAACATATGACAATCCTATCGGAATCTGCAATGATGGAACAAATCTTTATGTTGTTTGTTACGATGCGAATTTAATCGGGAAAATAGTCATTTCAACTTTCTCAGCATGGGATTCACAAATTAATATTGACGGTTTTGTTGATGATAATGATTGCCGTGGAATTGCTTATGATGGAACAGATTTCTTTATTTCAGATATTGGTCAGAATGCTGTTACAAAAATTAAGATTGATGGATCTGAGGGATACAATAGATTGCCGGAGCTATATTATAACACTGATAATGTTCAGGCCCTTGAGATTAAAAATGGAGATTTATACGCGGTTTCAAGTTTTTCATACAACATCGAAAAATACGCTATTAAAAATACTCGTACATTATTAGGACAAACAATTGGAATAATTCCTAATCCTGAAACAACTGAAGTGATGGATCTTGTTTTTGTCGAAAATCTTCTCGATTCTGGAACTGTTGACGGTTATCTGGTCACTTATGGAAACATGGAAATTAAAGTTTTTGAAGCCGATTTAACAACGGAAAGAACCTCTGGAACGCCTCAGAGTACGACTTTTACCGATGGATCTGGCATGGGCGTGACTGCTATATGGGGAATTGATTATAATTCTGGAGCGAGCAAGGTTTTAATCTCTGTTGATGGATCAACGAATGATGGAGCTTTATATTTTGATGCCTCTGAAATGGACGGGAATTACGCGTTTCAAGTATCCGACAAAATATTATCCCTTGGAACTGGACTTAATCCGAGAGGAATTGCAAAAATACCGGGTGAAAGCAATTATATCATAGCTGATCAAAGCAATACCGCTATTCGTGAAGGCACGCTTGCAGGCGTTGACAACGGAGTTATTTTTGAACTTCCATATTATTATTTGCTTGAATCTGGCACTGGTTGTAATTTTGCATTTAATCCAAATAATTCAAGAGAATTATATTTATGCAGAGCCGGAGCTGCCGGAACAGGTCCAATTATAGATTTTCCAATATCACGTTATCAAACAAATGGAAATCAACCGGCTATAATAGGTCAGTTCGGATATTCACATGCAACGGATGGAATAACATTTGATGCTAATGGCGATATTGTGTCATATCAGGGTACTGTTAAATTGTTTCATAAAAAAGCTGTAGCGTCGGCCACAGACAAGAATTTAACAGGATTAAATCAAAGAGCAATAAGAGATTACGGAAATTCAAGGGCTGATGGAACACGATTAAAAACTTATCCAGCCACATGCTATGATTATTATAGCGGACACGGCGGAGTGAGATATCGCAGAAAATATGCTACTTCAGCATATTCAAGTCAGCATAATGTTTTACCTCTTGATGGAATATATCTTTTGACAAATGGTGGTTTAACCGTAATTGATGCAGAAACAAATACAGAATTTATGCATTTTAATAAACCGAATACTGATGTTAATTATGGTGTTATTGATGCTTCTGTATCAGTTATAACATATTATGGATTAGATGTTTGCGACGATAAAATATTTATTGCTTCAAACGGAGGAATGATTGTAATTGATTTTATAAACGATGAAATATCACATCTTAATGCTTCTGGATTAAAAAAAAGCGTTCTTACGATTCAGGACAGAAATTTGTTTCATTCTACTTCTGGAAATATATGGGGATCTGTAATAAACGATCAAATTGCAATAGCAGGAATAAATCTAAGGACAGCTCATTGTAAACAGGATACTTCTGTAAAACCAGAAGAACATCAAGGGACTGAAACAGAAATTGATAATTCAGAAATTTATGTTGCGTATGGAGGTTATGAAAATACAGGAGTTATATTATGGAAAGCTGGCATAAGCTATACAAGAGCTACAGATTCAGTTTATAGATATAATAAAATTGCTGATGATTTTTCTTATATTGAAGGAAGAATCGCAAATGCATCAGGTGGAATTTATGTCTTTGGAGATATAAGAAAAATTTATGATGATTATTCCAGTATTGATTGGGCTCAACAGACTGGCGTTGCCACACAAGTATTTACTGGATTTTCAAATCAATATCTGAATAATTTTGATGTTAAAACAATCTGGAAAAACGGAATTGCGTATCATTATATTGTTGTTGGATATGGCCAGACGGGAACTTCAGACATAAGAGGCATTGAAATTCTGGACGTTAAAAATGAAAGATATGAAATACTTGAGCAGGCATCTGCTTCAACGGCGGGAATTAATACTGTTTGTTTCGGCCAGGATCTCGATGTATTTGCTTCAATCCAGGCATCTGGAGGCGGTGAACCGGCTTTAAGACATTATAAAAGAA
>Ga0180433_10001351_pt1 | contig 41017 bp, 51 predicted proteins | sample SS_ome_8_FD_132980 | JGI IMG/M metagenome (GOLD analysis project Ga0180433, IMG submission 132980) | Hypersaline lake sediment archaeal communities from the Salton Sea, California, USA - SS_1_D_1 metaG | ecosystem: Environmental > Aquatic > Non-marine Saline and Alkaline > Hypersaline >... | reverse complement strand
GGAGTGGGTGTCTGAAATCTTCTATGTCATTATGAATCAGAGATATGAGTATTGTAAGCCGACCTTTGTAACGTCTAATTTACCCCCGGACGACTTAGCTGATAAGCTGGGCAACCGGATAATGTCAAGGCTGCTTGGGCACGGAGCTATTATCATAGAATTAAAAGGAAAAGATTACAGGTTTAAAAAGGAGTGAAGTATGAAATTTAAGGAGCAACCATGCAAACAGCAGAAAGGAGAGTGGAAGAATGGAATGGCTTTGTAGATTAGGAGAATTCTGGGGAACAGTAATAGCAACCGTGGGTTTTATCGTGGGAATGGCTATTGTGCTGGCTCTGGTTGTAGTTGGCACTGCATGTTTTAGTGCCCTTATTGATTGGTTAAGAGATAAATATAGCCTATTTTATTCTATACCTGAATGGCTGAAGAACATATTCAGGATAATAGGTTATATTGTTATTATCCTGTTATTCTTGGTTTTCTTTTTAAGTATAGGAAACGGAATATTTAATAAATTTTGTGGAGGTTAAATGCAAACCACAATAATCATATTACTATTTGCGTTGGGTGGCGTTCTGAAAGGAATTGCCGATGCGGTTCATAACCCTACACCACTTGAAAACGGACTATTGTTAAGAATATGGCGAATTGACTTCGGTGCTATCCGGCTCGGCTGGTTCATCGATATGCCTCTGGACGCATGGCATATCAGTATTACGCTACACTACGCCTGTTTTTGTGCAGCTAATAACCTGACGCTGTATTGGTTAGGTGCGCCAGCAATCGCATATTGGATAGTTAATATAGGCTGGCTGGTTACTCGACCGGCAATTCAAAACACAGTCCAAGATTCCTTGCTGAAGAATAAATTCGTCTTTAGATTTTGGTAGGAGGAAATATGCTAAATTACATAATCCCAGTAGCTGAAGTAATCGGATGCCTAATCCTTATCGGATTTATAGCTTTTGCGGGCTGTTTATTGATTTGGGTTATCCGATTTATCGAAAAGGGTGGCAAGATTAAAATAAGAAAGGAGGGTGAGTGATGGGTAATGGAGACCACATGTATTATCATGCCGACGATGAGGGACATAATAATATTCAAATGCCGAGAGGAGGTAAGTCGATGGGTGAAGTTAATGCTCTGCATGCAGAGATAGAGCGATTAAAAGACGAACTCGCATTATACAAAGATGTCGATACTGCCGAGTATCTTGAAACCATTAAACAGCAGGAGACGGAGATAGAGAGATTACAAGGCATAATCGAAACCAGCCATAACATGACTAAGGTGCTGAATGATGAGAATAAGAAGCTGAAAGGGTGGTTGCAAATATGCTTTGAAACTATTAAATCCGTATGGCTTCATAGCAATCAAGAAGAAGCTGGTTTGGCGAAGTTATTAGACCAAGTTGAGCAAGTCCTCGGAGGTGAAAATGGATAACGAAGTTAAGTATCATCATTTAAGACTATTTGAAGCACAGAATAAGGCATTGCTCGAAAATAGTGAGGTTAAAATGATTGAAATTTTTGTACCCGGGATCCCACGTCCGGGTGGGAGTAAAAGGGTATGGAAAAACAAATATACCGGTAAGTTTAATACCGTAGATGCCGGAAAATATACAAAAGAATGGCGTGCTGTGGTTTCCCACTTCGCTAATGAAGCTATGAGAAATAAAGAATTATTAACTGGAGCGGTTGAATTAAACATAGAGTTCTATTTTGCAAGACCGAAATCTCACTACGGCACCGGGAGGAATTCACTTAAATTAAAACCTTCAGCACCTGAACATCATACCCAAAAACCGGATAGAACTAAATTACTTAGGTCAACCGAAGATGCTCTCAAAGGCATAGTTTGGCGTGATGACTCGCAAGTTATCGGTGGTGACGTCCGCAAAGATTGGACTGATACAACATATCCGACAACACCAAAGCCGGGAGCATTAATCAGAATTGTTGAGCAAAAGTAATTAAAAAAGCCGACCGAAATTTTTTTTAAATTTAGTGAACTTTTCTCTTGACAAGTCAGTTCTCTTGTTGTAGACTGGGAACGTCGGGCGCGTGGAAGGGAAGAGTTTTGTTAGATTCAGCCCAAATATTGGGCATTGACACCAAAGACATAAAAATACCTCATAAAGCTAAGTGGTTGAGGGCTGCGGAGTTATTCTTTTTTCATAACAAGCCAATTACCCATGCTATGGAGGGGGCAGGGTTTAGTCCGAAGTCGCATAATATTCATAAGCGCTTCTGGGACAATCCTATAGTTATTGCATTCCGGGATCAGGTGGTCAAAAAGCGTGACCGGGATGTATTAAGATTAGAGCGTAGATTATTAAAATTAGAAAATTTGATGGAATCCGCGGGGCAAGATATTCATAAACTTTATAATTCCTATTGGACGGGTATGAGATTAAAGGCTGATTTGCTTGGTTATACTCGTGAGGGTAGGGGTTCAGAAAGGTATCCAGTTCATGAAGAGGTTAATCTCAGGCTTGTTGATGGGACTGTGTGTGATGATAGCGACGAATCAACAGGCGAAACCTAATGAAATAACAGAGTTTCCGGCTAACTACAAGCCACACAAAGGGCAAGCCTTTATTGAGCGGCAGGTTGAGGCGAGGGCTAAACAATTGGAATTTCGCAACCTGCGTCTAATGCTTAACAATCATGCTCAGTGGGGTAAAACCAAGTATTCCGCTTTCCGCTTACTTAAAAACGGTATCAGGCTGTATGACTGGCGGCAGCGGGAAATTAAAAAGAACCCCAAGTTAAAGGCGATATTACTTCCGCTTGTTCACCAGTTGTATGTTGGACCGGATCATCCGCGGACTATGCAGGCAAGGCGTGAGTTTATCAACATGATTCCCGATTGTGTTGAATACAACGCACCGGAAACCAGCAATATTATTGGTATCTTTCCTTACAAGAGAGCTGATGGTAAAATCACCTACAGGTGGATTATAGTTTTCAAGACCGGTGAGAACCCGGAGAAGATAGTTGCTGAGAATTACGATGATGTAGTAATCGAAGAAGCCAGGGGGATGAAAGCACAAGTTCACAAAAACGTGATGTCACGTATCCGTAATATTTATAGAACCAACAACCTTTACATTATCGGAACTCCGGGTAGTGAGCTTGATCCCAATGAACCGTGGCTGACAGATGAAACTGGAAGTAAGAAGCCTAATTATCACTGGCAGTATTTGCTCTGGAAGGACGCCGAAGCAGGGCTAAACGAGTATCTTGTATTCAAGATAGATGCTTATTCTGAATATCGCAATCCTTATACTTATCCTGACGATGAAGCGGTTGAACGTGCGAAGAAAGAGATGGATTATGAAACTTTCAGGAGAGACTGTCTTGCGGAGTTTATCCCGTTTATGGGTGGGATTCCGAATACCCCGGAATATGCTAAGGGTGAGCATTTTAGGGATATTGCAGACAGGTATCGACCGGATAGGACACTTTATATTTGCTGGGATACTGGTTCAACTTCTCCGGCAATGTCAGTTCATCAGCTTGACGACTCTAAGTGGTATCAATTGGGCGAGTTTATCGGAGAGGATGAACCCATACTTGTTTTCGGCAGGCGTGCGTTGGATTATGTATTTTCACAATGGGGAGATATTAAAACCATTGAGGCATGGAGTGGAACATTTGCTTCTCATAACCGGGGACCGAGAGACAACGAATCTGAAGCGGATGTATTAACCGAACTATTCCGGGAGAGAGGCTTTAATTTACGTGTAAACTTGGTGAGGGAAGATGAGAAATCAATCAGAAAGGCACTTGATATTCAGCGAAGTAGATTTAGGATGCGACACACCGACGGAGAGCCCCTTGCAATGGTCGATGTTTCCTGCACGGCAACAAATGCCGCTTTGTCGGGAGGATGGCATAGAGCTAAAGATAAATTTTTCAAGGATGGAACACCAAAGCCGGAGAAAGACGGCAACTATGATGGGATTGCTGATACTCGACAGATACTCGCAATGTCACGGGTGATGGATGCGATGGGACGAATAAAAACATCACCGGACTTTGAGGATAATGCACCTAAAAGAACAAGTGATTGGTGGTAATATGAAATTTCTAAAAGCAATTAATACAGTAACGTTCGCTATGACCGTTATAGGAATAGCGGTGTTGATAGCGGTTATAATCGTAGTTTCTGGCTGTGGAAGCAAATACTCTTACGATACCCTCGATGATATATGTGAGGTTGCCACAACCTTATGTGAGTTAGTACCCGAAGTCGATACGGTTTACAATATCGTTCCGGTAGTTGAGTATTATCCTGATACGGTTTGTATATCCTCTGGGGTGTTCCAACCGATATACTTTGCTGAGAATAGTGCGGACTTGCCTAAATCCATAGAGTTTGATACAAGAGCCTTAATTAAATATCTATACGGTTGTCCTGATTCAAAGGTAACATTGAAAGGACATTGCGATGAGAGGAGAAATGCCCAATACAACTATACGCTCGGGCTTCAGAGAGCAGATATGGTCAAACAGTGGCTTATTAAGAGGGGAATTAGTGGTAATAGAGTAGGGGTAATATCAGATGGGGAACATTCCCCTCTTGCCACCGGGCATAATGAACATTCATGGAAGCTGAACAGGAGGGTGGAGGTAGTTGTTGAATGAAAACCTGTGCTAACCCCCTCTTCAAAAACGCCCGATGGGTAGTGCTATTCAATTCTCAGAAGTTTCTCGAGAATAGCGATAAGAATAACCCCTATAATTGGGAGCTGGCGATCGAGATTGAATTATTACCCGCTGCCGATAGCCTGAAAAATTTAATTATGGACATCAAATATTGGGAATTAAAATATATATTATATTCATGTTCGAGTGAAATCGTTGAGAAGATTATCAAGCCTATTAAGGTTTATTATAATACCGCTCGTCGTAGACTGAAACTTGTATTTCATGACACGACAGATGTATCTATGGACTGGTATTTGTCTTTTGCTCGTTCTGATATATTTGAAGAATGTATTGAATCAACCGAACACGAAAATATAGAGAATTATGAGAAATTATATGAAGTAATAAATGATGATAAAGAGAGGGTATGTCAATGACTAATCCTTTATTCAAAAACGCTAAATGGATAGTTCAGTTTAATTCTCAGAAATATCTTGAGAATGGTGACAAGGACAATCCCTATAATTGGGAGTTGGCGATTCAGTTAGAATTAAACCCGAGTGAACTTAACGAAACCAGAATTAAGAAGTTGTTAAATCCTGAGAATTGGCGTGTAGTTGATTGGAATAAATTTAAAACAATTATGGATAAATATATTGGTAAAGAGATAGATCCAAGTAATGATTTAAGAATTAAACCGACAGCAATATATTTTAATAGGGTAAAATCATTAGTATCAGTTGTTGGTGATTTTGACCATAATCGTAAATGTTTTGTATGTTGCGGAGAGCCGCATGACCCAATAAAGTATTACGAAGATAAGGATTCTTATTTAATGGCAAAAACATTGGATATTGAACCAACCAAGCCCGAAGACATAGAGAATTATGAGAAATTACAGAAGGGGGTTACAGATGATTAGGTTTGGTTGGGGGATTGAAATAGATGGGGGTGATAGGTTAGGCAAATACGGAAATACAATTGTTTTCACCGATGAAGTGGAATTAGGTGAAAATGAGATTAATATTATTGTTGATAAATTTAAGGTTGAGTTACAGCAAGTGGTAGATTTTAGGAATAATAACAAAGATTTTGTATTTGTTCCTGAATATATAAAGTCCCAACCCCAGGTAGATAGACCTAAGAATGGTGAGTTGAGTGATGTGGATGTAAGTGTGGAGAGTGACAATGAACTCACAGGCGAGAACAAGCTATGAAAAGTATTTTGAAGACCCTTTAAAATACGCGCAAATATGGTTTGACGAAGCTAACAATCATTTTAACGGCTTATCGAGTCATATACAACGGAATTTCAATCATTACTGTTTGACTTCCGACCATATCAAAAGACGTTCGGCAGAAGATGCCTTTCGTTCTCATATTTATTTCCCTGCCCTACATCCTGCCATACAAGCGCAAACAGATTTATTTATGGAAATATACGCCTCCGGCGACCCTGTCGTAGTTGGAGAGTGTAATTATCAAGACAATATCGACCCCCGTATATCAGACTTATACGATGCTTCAGCTAATCGATGGGAGCGTTTAATGAATGCCAATATCGAGGCACGTTACGCTCGACACATGGACAATATGGAGCAGTTTTTCATAGGGTGTTGTCTTTATAATTACAGCACTGAAGTGATAAAGATGAAATATCGTTTTGAGAAAGTAACGATGATGGTTCCGGTGCCGAAGGGTTTCGATCCTATTACCGGACGACCTATTTATGATTTAGATTTCGGCAGGGAGATGGTATTTAAGATGCCGTATCCTGAGTTCGAGTATAAACCACCAGAGAGGTGCAGGATAGATATGGGGGTAGAAAATCCGGCTTATTGGCGGTATTGTTTCCCGGACATTGAAGATATAACAGATTCGGAGATGATGGACAATGTTGATAAGCGCGGATGGAGCAAAAAGCAGGTTGAGAAAATACTGTCTAAATCTCCATCACAGACCCTAGAGGATGCCCGGAGTTCTAAACATACAAGTTACTCAGGTGGCGATAGTTCGGATTCTATTAACACCTATCGTCATGTAACGGGTTATATACGGTTATTTAATCCGCAGGAAGGGCACATAGAGATTAGAGAAATTCATTTTATCGAGGGGGCTGACCAAGACATTGCTTTACTTGAGGAGAAGCCTTACGAATACGATATATCCGAATTTCCGACTATTCTAAGTAAAAATTATGTTGTTCCCGGTAGGATAGACGGACAATCAACGGCTGATGTAACATCAGAGCTTCAGAACTTCATTAACGAAGCGATTAACTCAGCGGTTGACGCTGATTCTAAGGCGATTGACAGCCCGATGGTGGCGGAAATGGATGCTTTAATCGGACCGCTTAGGTGGGGACATAGACAGGTCACAAAAATTGATTCGAAGGGACAGGGTGTTGACAGGGTAATTGGACCGCTTATAACCCCACCTATGGGTAATACGATGATGGAGAAGGCTGGATTCGCTGAAGAACGCCTTAATTATATGTCAAATGCTATGGATGTTATAACCGGACGTGAGAGTGTCGGGGATAGAAAAGATACTACTCTTGGCAAAGAAAACATGAGATTAAACGCCGCTATCAGAGGCATTGCACGCATGATTGTTCGCCATGCCAGAGCTATTACTGCCGGATTTAATACTGCCTTAGAGATGCAGAAAGCGGAGTTAATGAATTATATCGAAATGGATGAACAGACCGGCGGTTTGGTGTTTAATGAAATGGTAAACCATGAGGATGGACAACCGGAAGTATTAAACTTAGATCCTAATATAGATTTTAGAACACCAGTTAAATTGAGGTTACATGATAACATAAAGGCTTATATGTCTAAAGAAACGGAATTAGCGAAAACCATTGATACTATCAGGGCGGACAGAGAGTTATTCCCGCATTTTGTCGGGACAAACCCCGAAGGTGAAATGGAGTTAAGACGCAGGATATTTGAAGCCGCACAAATGAAAGGGATTGATGAAATATTGGGAACCGATAAAGGTCAGATAATGATGAACATGCAACAAATGCAACAACAAAATCAAAAGCAGGAGGTAGCTTAATGGCTGCAAACGAAGAACTACAAGCGGTCATTAATAAGCAGAATGAGCTTATTAAGGACTTAACAAGTCGAATTAATAACATCGAGAAGAAGGAGCATGTCAAGGACTTAACAAGTCGAATTGATAACATCGAGAAGAAGGAGCATGTCAAGGGAACGCGCCAAGTAAAACGAACCCAGGAAGTAATTGATATGCTCGAGAAGGAAATCGGGTTTACTGCGGATATGATGCCTTTTGATGGCGATGTTTACGTAAAATGGGACGCTAAAGATGATAAGGCTGTAAATATTGTCATTCCCGAAAAGCGGAATAAAAAGACCGGAGAAGTGTCGCCAACTAAAGGGACTGATATTCCGGTTAAGATGAAGATTGAAGGACGAAGCGACCCCGACACCTTTGTTGAAACATCGGGACCGAAGTATGTTATATTTAACACCCTTCGTAATCGTGCAAAGTATGATCCAAATAGGGGCTATATCGATGGATGGAAGGACAAAATCGAAACATTGTCGATTCAGCGCTTTGCGGTGATGGTAACCGGTAAAGAGTGTATGGGTGAAAACAGAAAAAAGAAGCCTTCCCGTTATATCTGGAAGAAAATTACGGAGGTGCGAAAGTGAGAAAAATAGGGTTATTATTAATAATTCTTGTATTGACCGCAGGAATTCTTGATGCCTTTGCGGCTAAAGGAAGGAATCGAGAAGTTCTTGAGGACAATGCGGAGAAGTTCCGCAAGATGGTTTATTACGATGTTGATAAACTTGAATATGCTCAGGATGATACTACGCAGATTAATGCAACGGTTACAAGCTCCCAGGATTCAGCTTGGTCGCTCGTATGTCAGGGTGGTTATCGACAACTTGACAGGGCTAAACTGCAATGGGTTACACAGGTGTTATCCGTTAAGGGCGATGATTCGATTGCTCACGGACTTGTTATACAGGTAAGGGAAAAAGAATGGAATGCGAATACTTGGCATAATGCTGCTTATATAACCGATGGCAGTTACGCAAGTGTGACCGCTCAAGATGATGCTATTGCCGAATCCGTTACGGACAGCACTTTAACAACCTTTAGTAATTGTGTGTTCGGACCCTCGCCACTTCCAACTGGCGATGAATGCAGGGTTATATTCGATGCAAGCTCGGTAAGTGATACATGTGATTGGAAACTATTAATGACATTATATACAAACGGAGGCAACAAATGATTAAAAAAATAATCCCCCTTTTGGTTATAACGTTATACATAGCCGGCATTGTTTATGCTGCAAATGTAAATCTTGCTACCAGAACAACCGAGTATCGTGAAGCTCCCGTTAAAAATATCCCGTGGGAATTGGCTCGTGATGTGATTTATCGAACAAACTACGGTGATGGAACTGGTTGTGATAATTTAATCATGGGTCCCTGGGATATTAGTAAACTTGATGGTGTGCCGGACTTTATATATACCAAAATGAGCATTAAATCAGTCGGTGCAACGAACGACGATATTATAGGAACCTTGCTCTGTGAGGTTGGAATAACTCCAGAAAAGTATGCCGATACCATATTTTCACCGTATCGGAATATGTCGGTGTCTGAGTTTGATAGTCACTGGATTAGAATAGCATCTTTTAGCGGTAGCGGTGTAATAGCCGCTACTAATGATTCTTTAATTACAGGACAAGCAAACATGAATAGCGGTTATCCCTTTGGTTGGAAGCTGCCGATAGGTGCCGACAAATTCAGGTTTATTTACAAGCCGACAGTTGGGAATGCCGATTCAATCGGATATTTAAGGCTTCGTTGGAATTTGGTATATTAATGCAACTTATAGGCAAAATATTCAAAGCTATAAGCAGTCGAAAACGGAATATTTTGAAGCAGGATTATAGTGTTTCCCGGAGTTCCGCTCACATAGGCTTAAACACGTGGTATTCCGCTCAACAACTGAATTCTTATGATAATGTTGACTGGAATCAGTTCAAAGAGGGCTTACTACTTGCTTTTGGTGAGAAACTTGATGCCCTAATGGATGAAGTTGATAGACCGGATTACAATACACAGCGTGTAATGTGGCATTTATTAGGGTTAAAAGAATATCGCAATCTATTATTGCGTATGAATAATCCCGAAATTGAGATTGAGCGACTGCGCTCGGAATTAGAGGGAATTGATGCCGGAGAAGAGTAACGATAAAATATATTCTAAACAGTTCGCTAAAATCATGGAGTGCTGTAATAGAATGCGCAAATATGGTTTAAGCGGTGATGTTTTTATAACGTTTAAAGATGGAGAAATAACGAAGGTAAAGAAATCTGAGTTAGTGGATTTGTCCACTACAAAGTAAATACAATTCGGCAGAGTGAATAAGCCCGAATTATCGCTGTAATGCGATAGTTGCGGGTTTTTGTTTTGTCTAAGCCGGAGGCAGCGGAGGGAGTAAGCCTGTTAATGGAGGTCAAACAAGAGTCCAAAAACGAGCTAAGCCCGAAAGGGAGGTTCAAAACAAAGGAAAGTATAATGGAAAACGAAAACAACGAACAACAGACCGATGCACAAGAAAATACCGATACTGTGTTTGATAAAAAGTCAACGGATTTGTCGGAATCTGAAATGGATGCTTTTGAAAACCGACCTGTGCCTGCTGATTTGACTGATGAACAACTTGAGAAGGTGAAGAATAAGCTGGAATCCGGTGAAATCTCAATGATTGAGTTGGGAAATATGACGGTTGATGATATAGAAAAAACAGACGAAGGTGGGGACGATCCAGATGAGTCTGATACCAACGCACCGGAGGATTCCGAAATTGAAGAGGAAAAAACTGATGAAGATGATAGCTGGCAGGAAGATTACATTAGTGAACGTTATCCAAATCTTCACAAATCTTCCGGTGCGAAGACTTTTGACCAATTATTGGCGGCACAGGAAAATGGGTTTAAGGGGAATCAGGAAGCCTTAGAAACCGTAGCGAGCTTTAAAAAACTCGCTGCGGAAAATGGTTTTGAATCCGTTCAACAAATGGCGGAAGCGTTAAAGGTTGCCAGAGAACAGGAAGGGCAGAAACCAACCGATGACGAGAAAATGCAGTTTGAAGGATTGCATAAACATTACGATGAATTGATTGCTCAAGCCAAAGAAGCTGATGACAAGTTTTATCGTGAGAATATCGACCCGGATGACAGGGAAGGATATATTCCCCTTGAAGAGCAATATAAGGCTCAAAAAGACTATACTCTAAAAATTGCTGATGCTGTCGCTAATGAATATAAAGACCTTTTGAAAGTGCGAGACCAAGCAATTAACAGCCTTGCTGTTGATGTTCACATTATGAACCTTGAGAGGCGTTTCGAGAACGAACCGGACTCTACTAAAGAATTATGGGGCGACCAAAAAGAGGAAATATTCAAGTTTTTACTTGAAAATCCTAAAATTCTTTACGGTGAGGATCCGCTCAAGGCTGCTTATTCGGCATTAGCCGCAAAAAACCCTGATATGCTTAAAAAGCTGTTAAATGAGAATCAGAAGAAGGTAGCTAATAAGCATAAGAAGCTTAGTACTGCGGAAATGAATGCCAGATTGAAAAAGCAGATGGGTAGCGGCAAAATTTCCCGAAAGTCTCATGTCGGTGGCGAATCAACAGGCGATTTAAATCGTCCGAAGTGGCCTGGCGAACATGCGACTAAAGAAGAAAAACGGCAGTATTACAAAGACATAAAAGCGTTTAGGGAAAAGCAGGATGCACTGTTTAAACCTTTAGATGGTATTAATCCTGCCACGATGAGGTAAGTTCTTGTGTATTGGGATGATGTGAAAGTGAGGTAATAAAATGGCAACTGGTGCAACAATAACCCTTCTTGATTCGGTAATCAAGAAATATATAGATTCTGAATTTCAGGAAGGTTACGACGACCATTTTCCCGTATTAAGGGATGCTATTAAACATACACCGGGGAAACATCAGGGTAATACCGTTCAATTCCCCAGTTTAATTCACAATGACGAGGTTAGAGATGCAACCTCAGAAGGTAGTAATGTAGGTGCGGAAGAGTATAAAACTTCCGGTGTAAAAGCTACACTTGCCAAGTATGGTAAGAAAACCGAACCAACTATTGAGTCAATGGGAGTATCGCTTGAAGGTTTTGCTAAACGTATGTCGGGGGCAATTACCCGTCAGGCAAAACGTTCAATGGAGGTACTTACCATAGATGCAATGGGATACGGCGCTGCTGCGATACGTGCGGATAGGGACGCTAACTATGAATCATTGGCTTTTGCTACTGACGTTGGCGCTGCTACAACCGCTAATGTATTTACATCAACAAGTCTTGTTGCTGTAGATGACCAGTATAACAGTGGCCGTTGTGCCGTAATATCTGGTTCCGGTCAGGGACAGTGCAGAACGGTGCATGACTACACTGGGGCAACTGGTATAGTTGATACAGGCAATTCTGGTGTAATGGCACCGTTTAATGAAGCACTTGATTTTACGACTGAAAAAGATGAACCGAATACACAGGATTCGTATTCTTTGGTTTCTTCACCGAAGGGATTAAGTTCAAGTGATATTCTCTCATCTGATGTGATTTCAAGGGGACAGTTCTTCCATGAAAATCACTTCAATACCGAACCTAATGATGGTGCTAATGACTGGGTGTTGTATTTAACACCTTTTGGAAGGCGTGACCTTTATGATCACGACCAATCTTTCCGCAGGGTAATGGAAAACTATCGCGGTGAATTCTTTGATAATCCTGATAACTCGATGGCTCATTATCTAAATACGACCATCAAGAAAATCAACAAGGGATTCCGTTGCGGTAATGGTGGTGCTACCGGCGATGCCGCTTATTCGGCTACCGGCTCAGTTCACTTCTTCCCGCTTTGCGGTAAGGATTCGCATTATATCACAGATATTAAGTTGTGGGATAAATCAAAGTCTCCGGGTGCCCTAACTTTCTTTACGGTTACTAGACCCGATTCTAATAACCCCGACCTTGCGTACATTGTAATGGGCTGGGTGATGTATTTTGCAGCTATACCGACTTTCTGTACTCGTATTGTTAATCTTATGTGCGGTACAAGTCAGTCATAAACTTGAACCGAAGGGGAGGAGACACCTCCCCTTGAGGATATAATATGCCAAAATTCAAATGCTGTATGTGTCAGGAAAACGAAGTTGAAAGGGCTTTGGAACTATGCTCTGAGTGCCGGAAGGAACATCCCATAAAACTTCGGTCTGAAAGAAGTACTCCCCATATAACAATATCGGCGGAGGAATGGGCGAATAAGCCGGAATTAAATACAGACAAAGAAACAATGGCTGATATTAACCGGAAGCAATTAAAGATTCTGGAGGAAGAGGGGCATTTCGAGAACGGAGATTTGGCGGCTTCAATGGGGATGACAAAGAATCAATATCGCGACCACATGTATAAAAAAATGGTTCTTCATCCTAAGCGTCAACGGCGATTAACTGCGGAAGATTTTGGATTGAGGGAATAATGCCTGATGCAAGATTAGATAAAACTACTGTTATCAGTAACTACATAAAAACTAAGGGTGTTGTCAGTGGTACGATAGACGCTGCCTTGTCAGAACAACTTGATGCGATATATCCCATAATAATCAAATCTCACAAATATATGTGGGATTGGGATTTTCTGGAAATTGCAGACCAAGAGTTATCTTTCGGTGCGGATGCGTTTATATCCTTCACTGGTGCTAATGTTGTGATTATAAAATCAGCAAGGGTTACAAGTGCCGGTGTATTAGCTCCCAATCCTCTTTATCCTATAAGCAAACAGGAATACGACATAAAGCTTTCTTATGATGGCACAACAACCACAAACAATCCGACTGATTTGTGTTTTTTCCAGAGAAGGCTTTATCCTTATCCTAAACCTACCAATGTAACCAAAATAGTTGTATCAGGGATATTTGATATAGACTCAAGTGATGCTCCTATTGATTTCACCGGCAATTTTGTTCCCGGACATCACGAAGAAGCGATACATCGCTATCTTGATTACAAATTAGGCGAATCGACTATAGAACCCTATTTGGCTGAAGTTAGAAAACTTGGCGGTAAGAGATTAAAGGATTTATGGGGGAATATGTATGGCAATAGTTAAAAACAGTGTAGCTGATAGCTATGTAAAAATGAAGGGTTTAAATGCGAAGCCTGATGCCGGTGAAATACGTTTGAAGGTAATGGCGCTTATTGATAAGGGTGCTATGGTGATTGCTAAAAAATATCCCTGGGATTGGCTTGAGAATGCTTCGGAAACATTAACGGTTGGCGCAGGCGAAACATGGGTAACTCCATCAACATTAAAAACTATTAAAGGAATACGCCTTGCGGATAAATGGGATTTAAAACAAATATCGCAGGACAGATTTAATAGCTTGGTGGCAGCCGATGATTCCACAAGTACGGAGCCGAGTAAATATGCAAAGTTTAGTGATAAATATTATTTATATAAAGTTCCCTCTGCTGGTGTTGAAGTTATCGGACATGGCTTAATAACTACTGATACAGCTTCAACTGTTTTAACCAATATGCCAAACGGTTTTGAGGCTATTTTATGGGATTACATTGATATGAAGTTTGGTGAGATGCCGCCAAACGAATTTTACGCTAATTTAAAAGATGCTTATAAGGAACAAGTTAGAGTGGAAACTGAAGAAATTAAAGATGATGGTTTTCGTAAATCAATGGGGGTAATGATAAGCGATATGGGGAGAGAATGGGACAGTTCTTCAACAAAATAATTACAGTGGTTCTGCTTGTATTAGTGGGTTTTGCCGTTACCGGTGGCGGACGCAACGAAGCGGAATATCAGCGTATTGTCGGTTCTTATGAGGATTCCGGCAGATATGCGCCGGAAACTAACGATACGACAATAGCGATTAATCTGGTTTCCAGCGATGGAATCAAAACTTACCGTAAGATGTATTTATACTGGGTTACTCGTGTGGACTCACCCGGTGGAAGTACAAGTGATAGCTTAAAATTTGAATACAAGCCCTTCAATGCTGATAGTATGGGGCTGAAAGATAGTGCGGAAGCCTCGGACTGTATAGATGAATGGTTTGGTGAAACGTCAACGGGTGCGCCAATAACAATAATAGATTTTGATCTGGGTTGTAATCCGGCTGGCACTTCGCATTTTTATGATAGTGCAGATTTGGCAGTAGCCGAAAGTTGTAGGATAATACTTTTTAACGAACATGCAGTAGATTCATTTTGGGGATGGAAGGTTACATGGAGATTAGCGAATCCACAATAGGAGGAAGAAGATGAGAATTAGTAATGAAACGGGACTTAAAATAGCGATAGGGGCTATAATACTGTTTTTTGTATCGTTTGGCGGAATGTTGATTGATATCGGTTTCTTTGAAACAGCATTTGGTGGTTCGGGAACGGGAGGTAATCACGTTGTCATTAATCAGCAAAAATCAGGGATTACAACAAGCGATTCTACGGACTGGTATGATGTAGAGCAATACGGCTATCCTACTTTAATAGTATGGCAGTTATCAATTATAAACCATAATTGTCAAGCCGCTGCCGAGTCTTTGTATGTATGGATAGAGTCGTCTAATGCAACGGGGACAGATAGGAATAAATATAATTGGACTACTGCTTATTTTCAGCCAAGTGCGAGTTATTTAGAACCGGCAACGGCGGGTAATTATGGATTTGATTCAAACGATGTCGGTAAAGCCTATAGGCTAACAATTCCAAGAGACGGGTTTTTTCTTGGAGATAGTTCGGACTACACAGTAAGACCAGTTGATAGATTAGGGAAATATTTTAGGCTTAAATTTTCAACAACTGATTCAAGGACGTGGACAGTAGAATATCCTTTTGTAGTATATGAAGATTAACCAGCTTGAAAAAACCACACCAATAATAATTTCGGTTGATGGTGGATTAAATGTAAAGTCAATACCGAACAGGTTCAAAGACAATGAATTGCTTGAAGCTTTGAATATTGACTGGAAGCGGGCGAGATATGGAGGTGCGGCTAAGCGTAAAGATACCCATAGAATCGGCATAAGGTCGCATCCCGATATATTTTATTGGCGACCAATGCACTTGTTTTTGTTTCCTGTTTTTCATGCAGATGAAAATGGGGACATTAGAAAACGGTTTTACAGTATTATAACTGGTATAGAGGGTGGAACGGATATATTGAAATTACAACGTCCCTACAAAGACCCTACAAATCCCTTTACTGATTTAGAATGGACAGATATAGATTTGCCAGACCCTATTTATAACTGGGGGGATAATTTTACAACAGCGCCTATTCAAGTATTAGCTGACCCAACGCCACGTCCCGACCCATTAGGTAAAAAACGATATGACCAGTTTTTGTATCTCTTCAGCGATAAGAAAATAGGTGAAGGCGACAATCAAGAAAACGCCAGCCAGATATATATTAAACGAACCGATGAGGAAAACGATAATATACGACATGCTATTACTGATTTCCGGGTAAAGGATGTTGTTGCTGCGGATTTGAGAATAGAAAGGGTTTTAGGAGGTCCCATTGAGGAAGGTACTTACCGGTTAAAGTTTTTAACTGAAGACTATCAAGGTAATATTGGCACTGTTAATGATGATGAACATATTGAATTTGAAATGGAAGGTAGTGGGGGTATAAAAATAACCTTGCTTAATCTTCAGAAGTACAAACCCGGGCTTAAATATTTCTATGTTTTTAGAACATTGAAATCGGGAACACCGAATTATGATGCTGATACTTATTATTTAATAGCCTCAACTTCCGGTTCTATAATTAATATAGATGAAATTTCAGATAACGAAACAAGTAGAGAATATCGTTATTCCGATACAGCTATATTGGATGCGGGCATAACAATTAATCAGTATTACAATCAAAACCAACCTCCCAAAGCATTACTTCCTCCCAACCAAATAACAATGGCAACTGTCCATCACGGTCATTTATTCTGTATATTTGAGAATCAGATATTATACTCAATGAAAAACTTACATCGTAATTTTCATCGAAGCGACTATCAGCCCATTGTTGAAACAGAATTATTAACCGGAATACACTCATTCAAAAACAATCTTTTCGTATTCGCTGAAGATGGCGTTTGGATTTGGCGTGGACGTTCAGTGCCAGAAATGGGGGTTTTAGAACCGGAAAAAATAGCGAATATTGGGGTTAAGTATAATGAACAAGGTACTGCTACGCCAGAATCTGGATATGATAGTTATAGTAAATGGAATGATACCATTAGGGAGTCTGGTGACAGATTATTATTCGTTGATAAGGATGGCTACCCTAAACAGATAATCGGCGACAAGGTTTTAAATCTATCTTCTGATGGATTAGAAAAACTCCAGATACCGAATGTTGACCAAGTAGATGCAATAGTTGCTAATGATAAATATTTGATAACAACCGGTAATAATATCGGTGAAAAATGGATGTATTCTTATGATTTAGAGAAAAACCGCTGGAGTATATGGGATATTCGCAGTGCCCGGAAGTTTATGAATCCTTTCCCAATAGATAAGGAGATTAGTGAATTCGCTTATAATGAAAACCCGTGGGAATATGAGTTTTATTATCTTGATTGGGATTCTAATTTGTGGGGCTATGGGCGTCCCGTGGATGATGAAGACCTTCGAGATGATCATTGCGATATGAAGCTCGGTACGGGATGGATTCATACAGACTGTCAAATGATAAGTTTTGATTATAGAATAGATGAATATGGTTTAGATTCTTCACCGCAACCTTTCCCTATGGATAGTGCGGTAAAAGAAATAGTTGAGGTAATAGTATTTTTAGATGGGGAAGATTCATCGTCCCTTAGACTAAGAACAATCTTAGAATCTGATAGATTTGGTGTTGAAAAAACACAGAATGTAACATTGAATTGCAAATGCAGAACCATGCGGGTGAGGATAGTACATATATCGGGAGAGAAATTCGAGTTATCAAATATTAAGATTTATCCAAAGGATACAGGAAATGTCACTAAATGACAAACAACGATCAGTAGATTCTGATTTAGTTTTCAATAAAAGTGGTGAAGTGATTCCCGGAAGGCGAAAAGCGAGAGGTTTTACTTTACAAATGAGTGCCGGTTACGGTGAATTGGATTTTAAAGATTCGGGTTTAAAGTTTGACAGTGTGGATGATTTTATCGCGAGAATTGAGGCGGTGGAAGGCGATCAAGAACATTCTTATGTTGTGAAGAAGCTGGGAACTAATAAAATAGCAGTAGAGAACAAGACAGCTTCATGCAATAATTTATTATATATAGGAATTACGGAATTACCAAAGTGAGGTAGGGTATGGCGAGAGGATACAGGGAATTTTATAGGCAGTATATGGGGGCATTGCCGGCTGGATTGCGGGATGTTAAGTCGATTTATGGTGATATAGCTCAGAAAACGGGGTATAATTATCAAAACGCCTTACGACAATATTCAAGAGGACATACCGGTTCGCCTTATGGTGGTGCTTATCAATCCGGTAAATTGCAATTAGGTGGTAAAATGGCTTCTGATTTAGCCAATATTCGAGGTCAGTTAAAAATGTCAGACAGGGCATTTCGTAAAGATTTGCTTAATATGGCTATTCAACATTCGGAAGCGGAGAAGACCAGAGAGGCAAGACAGAAGGCGCAGGGCTTAGCAGGACTCGGGAAGTTAGGGGGAACAGCGTTAGGAGCGGGAATATCGTTAATCCCCGGAGCGCAACCAATAGGACTTGGAATAATGGGAGCGAGTGCCGGTATGGGTGGTAATATGGGTGGTAATATGGGTGGTGACATTGACCAGATGCTACAGTATTATATGCAAAAGTATCCCTTCTTATTTGAGGGGCAAACGAGTGAGGCTTAATTATGCCTAAACTATGGGATGCAGGGATAGTCGCAGGGGCTGCAGCTGAACCATTGGAGCGAGCGGCACTTTTTAGGGCAAGAATGCAAGCTGCGGTAAAACAACAAAATGCCCGTAATGAGCTTCAGAACTTTCAGCTAATGATGAACATGAAAAATGCTCGTATGGCTCAGAAGTTCAATATGCTGAGATTAATGCAGGATATGGAAGAGGAATATAATAAAGAGCAAAGGGCTACCAGAGAACGTGAATGGGATGTTCAAGATGCTCAAACAAAACATGAAAGGGGAATAGAAGATATACGGGCGAGAGGTGAGGAATCTCGGAGAACTGCGGTAACACGTGGTGAGCAGGCAAGGAAAACTGCTGAATATAAGAAATCTATTAAAGAACCTAAATCATCAGGCAAACCAAAACCCCCATATACACTGATGCAAAAAGAAAGCTTAATTGATAGAAGAGCGAAACGTATAGCCAGTGCCTATGAAGGCGGAAAGCCGACACCTGAAGATTACGATGAAGCCAAAAGGCAGATTGAATATGAGCATGAGGGCAGGAGTAAAGAACCCTCGAAACATGATATTTATACACCCGGAGTTCATACAGGGAAGTTTTCTCCGGTGGAAGGGGGACAACAAGAAGACCCTATTCAATCAGCAATTCAAAAAGCTCAAATGAGATTGCAGGAAGGCGCTATAACTCAGGAACAATTTGATGCTTTTATAGCACAGTTAGGTAGATAATGCCGGAATATGATATTGACAAATTCGTTGCAAAGAACAAGCCGAAACAACCTATTTTAGATATAGATGAGTTTGTGGGAGAGTCTCCCGAACCCGACATATCTACCCTTACCGAAACCCCGGCTGTTTCGACTGGCTTTGACCCTACTCCTGCGCCTGATAGACTGGCTGGTTTTAAGAAATGGGGCAGAGAGGTTGCAATACCGTCTATCGACAGGGCGGTTATGGGCTTATTTGACTTTCAGGCTTCTACAAAACCCGGATATTCCCCTGAAGGTATGGCGTTAGTAACAGGACGACAGCCCGAAGAACTTCCGGGAGCAATGTCTACCCCTGAAGCACTGTTTGAAGGTAAGAGGTTTGTAGCCGAAAGAGCCTTAGATTATGCAAAAGCTGCGGCTGGTTCGCCTATGCACGCAGGTACGGGAGTAGCAAAGCGCATTGGAGAATTAGCTCTTACCGATCCCGGACTGTTATTACTTGATTTATCAATAGCCGGCGGAATGACCAAAGGAATGAGGGCGAAAGGTCGAGGGCGTGGTAAGGTTATAGAGAAAGCGCCGAAACAGGAAATTAAGCCCGTTGAAAAGGTTGAGGCTGTTGAAGTACCAGAAGTTAAAAAGAGCGCCTTAAAGGAACCCATTAAACAGCCCGAAATATCCCCCGAACTCGAAGCCCTACAACAGAAGTTCGCCGAAGAGTCGCTTGACCAAACCATGAAAGCGGAAAGAGCAAAGCCGGAACCCCAAAAACCTAAGCTTCCTGAACTACCCAAACCGAAAGACGTTGAGAAAAAGCCATTCAAGATACCGAAGATTAAGGATGAAGCTCTGAGGGCTAAAAACATCATTAAAGAGTATAATGAATCAATAGATAGATATAGTGATGCACTTGAATGGAAAAACCGTTCTTATGAGAAAGTATCAAAGTTAAGGGAAAAATCTCAAGATTCAAAAGAAGTTCTTCAAGCAGACCAAGATTTCATGTATGCCGCCAGAAATTTTAAAGAGGTTGAGGACTATTACGAATCGGTAAAGAAGCGATATGATAATTTACCAGACAAATACAAACCTAAGCCCGTAGAGCAACGAACCGAACCAACAAAGCCTCCTACTATGCCTGAAGCGGAGAAACCCGCTGAGAAGCCGCCAGGTGAGACTGTAGAGTTGGGGAAAAAAGAGAAGGTTGCGCCCGTTGGTAAGTCTATAGAATTTTTGGGCGTTAAAAGCAGTGCTGGTGATGCTATTAAAAGTGCTAAAAAAATGAAATATGAAAAAGACCTATATGTTTATGCTACTGCAAATGGTTTCACGGTTGAAAAATTACCTCCCCCTAAAACGCAAGGATATATTATTGTAAGACCAAATGGAAGCCATAAGGTTATTGACTATGATATCGCATGGCACATGAAAGAATATGGAACAGAGAGGGTTTCTTTAGAAGAGTCAAAAGCATTACAAAAAAAGCGTCGTGAAAAATCTCCTCCCACCAAGCAACAACTCGCCAAAGCCCACGTTGACAAGATGCCGGGAGATTTGATTAGCGTGAAGAAACCGAAGGGGAAAAACCCCTGGGAATATAGTCGTTCTGATGTTGCTAAAATAAAGGGAGAAAGTCAAATTATACCTGAAAGTAAGGCGGAGATAGCGAAACGGGAAATTCCTGAAGCGGTGGAGACACCGAAGGAAGTTAAATCTGCCAGTGTTGTAGAATATCCCATTAAAAATATCGTTACTGATGTAGATAGATTTCAGAATCGGATAACAGCATTCAGTGAAAAAACAGCGCAGACAATTGCAGAACGATACGACCCTAATAAATTTGATCCCGTTGTATTATGGAAAGACCCTGCCGATGGTAATGTTTATGTATTGTCTGGCCACAGTAGACTTGAAGGTAAAATGCGATTAAAGCATGATACCATACCATCAAGATTCTTCGAGGGTACGGAAGCAGAGGCAATGGAATTCGCAAGAATTCATGGCAATCGGTTACAAACGCAGGAAGGCTTAATTGAAACCATAAAGGCCTTTAAAGAAGCAAGGTCTAAGAAATATACGAAGAAACAGCTTGAAGATTTATTTGATGGTGATGTGAAATTTCTTGAAGCAATATCCCATCTTAATCCAAAGGGTAAGTTTGTTGAGATTCTCGGACAGCCAGTGGCCTCAGAGTTTGGTTATATTAAACGATTATCTTCATGGATGGGAGAGCTTCGTAGAGGATATGGAGACAAGTTTACCAATCGTCACGAAAATCAAGTGTTTGAATTTCTCTATAAGGGGGAAGTTAAAAATCATCTTATGGGTAAAGAGGAGTTTTTCAACCTTATAGATAAACAGGTTTCTCGGATAGACTGGACACCGGATAGCCCGCTTGTATTAAAGCGTGGGGAAGCTCCACTAACCGGAACTAAGGCAAGGGCAGATACCGGGGAAGCAGAAGCAAGGATTGAAGAACTTAAATCACGACAACGGAAAGCCAGAACCAAAGAAGAAAAGGGTGCGTTAGAGCTTGAAATTAGAAAGATTAGAGAAGGTATAGGCGAAGCCGTTAAGAAACAGGGAGATATATTTTCTCTCCCCGACCTCAAGTCCGAAGCGGGGGCAGGCAATCTTAAATCTATAAGAGAAAAACATGGCAAGCAAGTAGAAAAGATCGAAACCGAAAAACGTGAAGGGGGCTATGTAAAATTACCAAGAAGGCGTATTAAAGAAGATGTTCCAACCGAATTTAAAAATAAACATAAAGAGGTTGAGGGCTTCTTTGCGAGAACCCGAAAACTACCCCCATTACAAGCCGTTAAAAACCTTAAAGACAGGTTTGTTGAGTCATTCCGCACATTTCCTGAGCTAAAGAAAAAAGGCAAAAGGGAATACTATGCTGAGGCTATTGATGATTTGCGTTTATTGAAAAACGCTACACGTTCAGCCAGAGATCAAGCCGCAAAGGATTTAAGGGGGATTATTCAGGATGCCGATTATAAAAACTTTGAATTAGCTAAACGTTCAATATTCACCGATGATTTAATATGGACTGCTGAACAGAGCAAATCTATTCCAGTTGATTTGGCAAATTTAAAAAAGTACAAAGCCGACCTTAAAAAGCTACTCGATGCTGATCCGAAAGCAAGGGATGTCATTGGGCGTTATCGTGAATACATGGATGCGGTCAGGGAGGATTTAATTGAACGTGGTAAACTTGGAGAAGAGGCGAGAGCTAATCCCGTATGGGTACACCATATAGTTATTGATTATTTGATAGGAAGAAATAGGGGGCGTTTTGGTCGTGGCAAATATGTGCCTGAGCGTGGATATATAAAAGCCCGTGCAGGTTCAAAGCGAGATATATATACAGACTTATTAGAAGTTTCTTATGCTTATATGAAACAGGTTATTCAGGATAATATACTTGAAGATGGTGTTGTCCGAATAGCGAATAAATATGCTTCAAAACCTATTGTAAAAACTATCAAAGGCAAAAAGCATAACGTACTTCCCGAAGGTCATGTTCGTTGGTCGCCTAAACGTGGTCAACTAATGACAACAAAACCTTCTGACCCCATTCAAAGAGCGGTTGTTGAAGCGATGGAAGCTATGATGAAAGATGCGGAAACCGTTAAAAAATACGGCGATGTAAGTCCGCTAACTGAAATTGGCAAAAAAGATGTTTATGTACTTCCCAAAGAATTAGCGAGAACGTTAGATGATATGATGGTTTACCAACCGAAGGGCGTTACCGCGGGATTGGTTAGGTCGTGGAAACGTTGGATATTAAACGTCAATCCTGTTCGCTATAATCGCAGAAACTTTGTTGGTGACTTTGAGCGTATGGTTACTGCCGATGCTCCCGATGCTACACTTGTTCCAGCAATGAAGCAGGCATACAAAGATATTCGAGATGCAACAAGGGGCTTAGAATCAGAAAATTATCGTTTAGCAAGTGAATACGGTGTTGTCGGTAGCGGTAAATATAAGGTTGAGGCTCAAAAGCTCAGAAAATTACCGGAGTTTTCGGAACTCAAGGGCAAGATCAGGAAAAGAGACATTCCAAAGGAGGCTATTGATAAAATATGGGGCAAGTTACAAGAGCTTACCGGAAACCGAGAGGATTTTCTTCGTCTTGTCCAATTTTACAGAAACTTAGACCGTTCAAGAAGTGGTAAGTCTCTAAATACCGGAATATCTCGTATTGAAGGATTAAAAGAACCGGAGAGAATATCAGCAAAGGTATCAAGAGAAATACTTGGCGACTATGGTAATTTTACCAATTTTGAAGAGTCGTTAAGAAATGGAATAGTGCCGTTTTATTCATGGCTTAAAATTAATACTTCTTTCTGGACAAAACTCTTTTCAAGGCAGGGGCTAACCAAAAAGAATGTAGCCGTTGGTGGTAAGAACATTTCAAGGGCAGGAGTTAAGGGGTTGGTCTGGACAGTTGGGGGAGTACATGCCGTTGCCTTTATGTATAATAATCTGAAACACCCTGAACAAGAAGAACGTTTACCGGAATGGGTTAAGGGGAGATTTCATATAAATACAGGACAGCAAACTGAAGACGGAAAAGAAATAGTTATAACCGATCCAACCGCCCTTGATGATTTTCTTGAAACTATCGGTATGGAGGGTTCGTCTGCGGATGTTTATGATGTTTTAGCTGGACGAAAAACCATTGAAGGGGTGGCGGGAAACCGAATTGAAAATATATATAAAGCACCCGTGAAAACAGTTATTAACAGGCTTACCCCTTATATAAAAACACCTGTAGAATTTTTTACTCAAAGAAAGTTATTCCCGGATCCGTTTGAACCCGGATGGATTTATGATGACCGTAGATATGGAGAGGCAATTAAAGGAATTATTGGAACTGATATTACAAAGGCGGGGGAAGCCGTTAGGGGCAAAAGAGATATACCAAGCGCATTAATGCCTTATTCACCAATACCATTTTATAACGTTAAAAATTATGATAATTTAGGATATAGGCTTCCAAGAAGAAAAAGAGAAGAACGTGAAAAAAGGGAAAGAATTTCAAGATAGGAGGATGATGGGATGAAGAAGAGGTTAATTTTAGTTCCATTGATTGTGATGCTGGCGGCAACAGCGTTATTTGCCGGACAGAAAAAATTGGTTACTCCCAACGATGTTTTTGGTTTCGGAAGGGGGGCTATAACAGGGAACGGTAAAAGCACTTGTGACAGCAATACTGTTGTCGATTCGGTTACTACCAATAGTATTTTTAGTATTGCTGATGATAGCCTAAATGGAGCTATTGTCACAATTACCGCAGGCACAGGGAAGGGACAAGTACGATATATCTGGGATTATGCGCATGACGCTTCGGATTGCTCAGTATTTGTAACACCTATATGGAGCACTAATCCCGATCAGACAAGTGAGTATGCTATTTACTGGGGGTTAATAGACGAAACTCAGATAGTTAATGCTTATAATTCTATCAGCAATTTATACTATGTAGGTACTCATGTTGTAAGGGCGGAAACGTTGTATTCCGATCCGATACCCTGGAGTGAAAGCAGATACGGCAATGGCTATCAATTTGTTTATACCTGTTATTCCGACACTAATCAGCTTAGTTCCCCTGCCGGTTCATGTGATGTTAAGATATGGTATGAAACTTCACACGATGGACATAATTGGGTAGCACCGGCGACAGCAATAATCGCCAACATGACCGATATTAATCTATTCGTTTCCGATGATGTTTCATTGCCGGATGGTACGGTTGAGTTTAGACTTGGCTGGACGGGAAACACAGGGAATGACGGCAATGACGGCATAATATGGTTGAATCAGTGGTTACAGATGCCGGGGAAGTAGGAGAGTTATGTCTAATGGGAATGAATCTTACTGGCGCGGCAGGGTAGATGAACGTCTTGAAAATATCGAAAAAGACATCGATGAAATAAAAACAGATGTTAAAGCTATTCGTAAAAATGGCAACGGGTGCAATCATTCACAAGCAACGAAATGGCATAAAAACCCTGCGGTAACGGCTCCCGGAGGAGCGGCGGCAATTATCGCAATAGTGGAGTTAATAAGACAGTTAACGATGTGAGGTGACGACGTGAAGAAACTTATCCTTTTTTTCCTATTTACTATATTAATTAGCAGTAATGTATATGCCGGCAATGGTATCTTGGTATTTGTTACTCTTGACGATTCGGTCGGGGCGCACGACACAATAGCCTGCACCCGCTTCTACAACGAAGCGATTGAACCAGCTTTACGATACTGGTATAATGGACTGGTCGATACAATGGTGTGTGATACGGCTATTACTTTGACAGTTGACACTTTATGTGCCTATCAAACCTTATGTATCTCATCCTTTATGATACATGGCGGATTTATAGATAGTGCTAATCAGGATATTATTTTTGAAGCTGTTGACGATAGCGGTGTCGGTCTCGTTAATTTTGAATCGTTTCTATGGTTAAACGGCAATACTCTGATAGACAGTCTTATCCCGGTAGTTTATCAACCTGATTCTATTGTAGCAAATGGACATCCATTAGGACTTAATTTAATTTGTCCCGGTTATCCTAAAACCGGTTTGCATTATAGGCGCATGATCAGGCGTAATTATGATAATTTCCTGAATAATAGAATGGCATTTGAAAATGATGATTCGGCATTAATATTAATGCACAAGCCGGGAGCCTCTCCAAAAAATGATTTAAACCTTGTGTTGTATGATGGTTACAACACCGGTGGTTTTACTTCCGTGCTGGACTGGGATACTTTATGGACATTGGATTCTGCATTGACACAACCATTAATAGGTGCAGGAACATCCCCCTCCGGTAATGGCAATATCGTTCACTATTTCACCCCTCCCTATTGGTTAAAGGGAGTTACATCATATTCAGATACAACGACTGAAGATAGTTTAGACCACTGGCGCGGACATCGGGGAAATTTGGATGACCAATTTATTGAAAGTTTTCAATACGCTTCTAAATATGGACTTCCCGGAAAGGTTATTTATTCGGCTGTTGAATATCAGCTACATGATATGCCGATGTTAAATTCAACCGGATTTGATTGGCAACCATCGGAGGGCTGGTGGCTTGATAAATTAAAAGAGCATGGAGTTTGGCCTGTTACCGTTCAATTAATCTTGGGACATGCCGCTCAAAGTGCGGATAGTGCCGCCAAGTGGAACGATTATATTGAAAAGGGACTTTTTTATTCTCCTCATGCTATTTGGTATAAAGATTATAATCCGGGTTCAAGCCCTTATGATACGGTTTTTTTATGGACTTTATGTTGGGGAGACAAAGATCTTAAGCATAAACCATTAGATTCCACTAATTTTCAAGATACCTCCATTTTTTATTTAAAATCGTCTTATGCTAATTTAGGAGCTTACGACAATTTCGTTAAGAAGAATACTATAAAATACGGACACGGACACGGACATTTTTGGGGGGTAGGTCGTTCAGGAGACAATTATCCTGTATATAATTTCATTCATAATAATTATTTGGCTATTGAAAATAATGTTCAGTTTCAAGAAAACCATAATTATGATTCGACCAGTGGACATTTTCAATATCAGCATAATCCCCGACCTTTTGGCAATAATATCGAATGGCAAACATTCGACTCATCCAGTATCTTTACCGGTGTAGGTTATACTACTATATTTAAAGATGATTATTTTGATACGGTTGGGGGAACCTCTACCGGAATAAAGTGCATACAATTCGGAACTTATGTTGATAGAATGTTTATGCCTGCCGGATATGTTACGTTTTTCGGCGGTAATTGGCTTGACAGTCTTGAGTATTATTATAAATGGCAAACCAGTTTCGGTATTGAGGGTGGTAGAATTCCAGCTTATGTTACACATGAGTTTGATTTGCTGGCTGGTGCTTCCCATTCCGCTTTGGGTGATTCATCTTTAGGATATGATTCATTAATGGCAAGAATAGGGACTTATAGTCGGAATAAAGGTATTAAATTTGTATCGATGGTTGAGGGATGCGAACTGAATATAAACACTTCGGCTTATAGTTTTAAAAAGGGGACGTTAGAGAAAAACGGTGATTATTATTCTGTTACTCTGACCGGTACTACTTCCGGTCGGGCAATAATGTATGTTACTCACAAACCAGCAACATCCGGTACTATATGGCAGGATTATATTGAAATCCCGGAATTCTCCGGTGAATATCCTATCAAATGGATGTGGAGGGGTGATTCTGCGGTCGTTTTGGAACAACAAATACCGAAAACCGATGAATTCCTTCGCAAATTCAAAACAACCGGACAATCTTGTATTGCCGTAGTAGTTGATTCTACTGATGCCGCTAACTATGACTCAACTTCACAGGTGTTCAGATACCTAACACATGGACATTACAGCTTTGATACACTGTATCTGAGTAATTTTCTGGGGCTTTATTATGATAACCGAACCAGTTTTTACAACGCACTAAAACCATATCAGGCTGTTATTATACCGCAGGAAAAGATAGGGATTTACGGTGACACCTCAAGCTATCATGGATTACAGCCGTTTATGATGCAGGCACTTTATGACTATATATATGGTGGTGGCAAGGTATTGCAGATGGATCCTCATTTAGCGGCTGCTGGCGGTATTAATGCTTGGACTGAGGATTCGGTTTTATACGATGATAAAATATGGGGATTTACCGCAGGAGCACCATCTACTGAAGATAATTTAATCATATATAAAACAACGGATGCTATTAAATATTCGATTGGAGAAGGCTCCGCCTTTGGGATAGATGTATCTGCAGTAGCAAGAACAGAACCAACTTATTATCCCGTAACCGCCATTGCCAGACCTACAGAAGTTGACACCTTTGTAATGGTTAATTTAGCAACAGATAGACCGGCGATTGTGGGAACTCATTATGGCAAGGGTTATGTAACTCAATGGTTAATGACTCACCGATGGATGTATGCTCACTATTCAACTGACGGCAGTGGTGCGGATACTACCGGATTTGGTGCAACCTGGCCTGTCGCTTCTCGGGGTCCGGCAAGCGGTGCAGATTTTATTTTCTATGCTCCGCTTGATTACATGTTATCTCTCGATAAAGTTACAGCTACAATGGAGTATCCCCGTATAATGGATGCACAAATAACACAAATAGATGCCAATTTTACAGCGATGGTATCTCCATTGTTAAAAATAGGGCTTCCGGTAACGTTGCGCGTATTTCCCGATGCCATTGATAGTAGTGAAAACGCTGAGTTGAGAATACTTTCAAATACCAATATGATGGTGGCTTATCCCTATGCTCCGGCTGGTGATTCAACATATTTCCTTGACCAAGCAGGCAGGGAGGAATTAACGCAGGCTGAGTGGGACTCTAACGTGGTTGACTTCATGTATATGATGGATTCTACTGATGGAGTATTATATAATGTAAATGTTCCTAAACAGATAGCATTTCATACCAATGCAACATCCTCGCCTTATAACGGTGGTTTGGATTGGGGATATGGTACGGATAGCTGTATTGTTGACAGTATTGTATCGTGGAATATAAAAGTGACACCGGATATTTCTAAACCGATAGACACCATTTTAGCGGGCAGAGCTGGCAGACCTTATTATAGAAGAGATTTTAGAACCGAATGGGTAGTTGACACAAGCGGGTTTGATTACTTTACGGATAAGCTTTGGAGTTCTCGACACCGTGCTTATGGGTGGACAAGTACGGCTTCTTATATCAAAAAAGGGCAGGATGCCGGTGGTGCTGATACGGTTGGAAATATTAAAACCGCTATAGGAACCTATCTTGTCAGTCAAAAAGGGGATAAGCTCTGGGCTGGCATGAAAGCCAACGAATCCCATATAACCAATCTCGGTGCAGCTGCTTATGACAGCGTATTGGATTATCTGGATTATTTAGGGGATTCGCTCGGTTATATTAAAGTTCCCGACCAGTATAGATTACTATATTCTGCATATACCACAGACTCCGTTAGAATGATTAATTACATGGCTGAAGATAACGAGGTAAGATTTACGCTCGTAGAGCTTTGTGATGGAGCCATGAATTTTCCGTTGGCATATACTGTAAGGAAAATAGTCAATGATGAAATGAAAACGGAATCTGTATTGCTTCCTACTGGCTGGTCGAATTATTTAAACTGCCGGTCAGTTTACGACCCCGACAAAGACAGATGGTATCATTCTCCCGGAGATAAGTTTGAGAGCGGGGATTTAGACTGGTCTGATTTCGATACTACCGGCTGGTTTTAATCAAATCCCAATAAAAAGGCTTGACAAGATATTTCTCATGTGGTATATAGGGAACTAAAGTCGGGAGATTAGAATGTCAAAATATAACCACTTTATTATTTATAATTTTTATGCGGAGGTACTAAAATGCACAAAATCAGTGCAATCATTTTCGTATTAACCTTGCTCATTGTGGGGACGGCAAGTGCTAATTTTCCCGAAAACCCCAGCATTAGAACATTCCAGCTTACCTATTCTCTGTCCGATTCACTTGGAATAGACGATGCCTCTAAGAGCTTTGATTATTTGTTAAACCCCAACAGCGTATATCGACCTATCGCCGAAGCTGCTGATTCCACGACTAAGTTCGGGGTTTATGGGCTGAAAACAATTAGAAGCTCCGACTTTCAATTAATAGAGGACTGGAATGATGATAACCCTTGTTACGACAAGGATTCCCTGTTTTTATATAATACCAGTGAAGACACTATAGTTATCAGGGCTATTGCACCATCGGCATCACCATGCACGGATTTTTATGCTACGGTTACAACCTTACCCGGGGATAGCCTTCAGACATGCACATGGTCTTCTCTAAGGTATCCTCCTGATTGGGGATATGAGGGATATTGGAGTTATCATTGGTATTATTGCAAAGAAAAAATGGGGGATGATTATGATTTATTTCTGTGTGATGAAGATGCTCCGGTAGGAATATATAAATCTGATTGGTATTGTGCCAACAATCCGTATTTTCCGTTTGATATTCGAGGAACAAATAAGTGGGTTCAGGGACACCCAAGTGATGTTCAGGGATATAGTGGGATGAGCAGCACCGTAATAGTTGACAGCATTAAGAGTCTTAAATCTTATTACTTACCCATGATAGACAGTACTTTTGATACTAATGGAAAAGAGTATATTGGCAATCCTGTCACTTATGGGTTAATGAGTAGTGATGTTTTTTACATTGACATGGTGGAAGCCGGATTATCATTACTTTTAGGAGAACAAGCCTTTACTCGTCCTCTTGATCCCCGTTCCCGGAAACAAACCAACAACATTGAGGATATGGTTGATTCCTGCATTGCCTTAGATAATGGAAGCAGGTGTTGGCTATTGGTTGGATTAACTACACCAGATACAACTACACTTGGTTTAGATAGGGCATATACCGAAATTCTTACGTGGTATTACACTATTGGGAGTAAAGACCATACCGTGTTGGGTGTCTATGATGGCGATAACGATTATCCTTATAGTAAAAGGACAATGCGCAGGCAGGATATTAACTTTGTTGATATTGGCGACCCGGATGGGGAGAGATATGTAACGAAAAGTGGGACGGATGGTGTTGGTCAAAGCTATACTATTTATCAGCGCAATTACACCCATATTGACGGCAGCGATACCACTAAATACATAGTATTACACCGAGAAAAGTCCGGGAGTAATTACAGTAGCTCAAGTGGCGTTACCGTTAATTTAGTCGGTGGAATGGGTATTTGTGGTAGTTGTTTTGAGATAATCCATGCTGATACCTCGAAAACGGTATTGGCACAAAGCCAAGTTAATATAAAGAATTGTGAAGGATTTTTAATTAGAGATAAGCGATAAAGGTTTATGCCTAAAATAATCTGCATAGATGCCGGACACGGCGGCAACAATCTCGGAGCTAAGGTTTATCCCGATACCGAACTATCGAAAATGTTACCTCACGAAAAAGATATTAACTTGTATTTAGCAAGACTGGTTTATCGCAACCTATCTATATTGCACAACATACTTCCGGTTATGACACGAATAGTTGACATGAATGTAGATAATGATGACCGGATTAAAATAGCACAAGCATATAATGCTGATTTATTTATTTCTCTGCATTTTAACTCCTCCACGGATAAGAAGGTTAATGGCTGTGAGGTATGGTATCGACACGGATGTCGATTCTCACGGTCAGATGCAGAGAAGATTAATAATAGATTAAAAGAATTAGGACGTAGAGACAGAGGGGTGAGGGAAGCTGAACCCGAAGACCGCCGGAGCCATATATTACTGCCCGACTACAATATTCCGGCGGTTCTAATTGAGACTGAGTTTATTAGTAGTAAAGAGGCTGTTGAATGGCTATATAACATAATGGGTGGCATTCCCACTTTATCAATGATAGCCAATAAGATATGTCAGGGAATAATGGAATGTCTTTAAATAAAATGGGGAACCAATAAACGAAAGGAAGTAATATGTCGGTATTATCAACGTTCAAAACTTTGTTTAACAAAGCGAAAGCAACGGTCACGAATCCAATTATTCAGCTAATTCTTGGGTTTATTTCAAATGCCTTAGTAGCGTTTGACAAGATGGAAAAGAGCGAAGTCGCAGATGCAGGATGGGATACGGTATTGTATGGTATATTAAGATTTAAGGTTATCTTGGTGCAACTGGCACAAGAAAGCAATAATCCGTACGACGATAAAATCATTGAAGAATTGATAGAAGCTGCGACTGAGATTTATCAAGAAGGTGGTATTGACCTTAATATCCGGGGCGATTAGCAATCGCCATTTCATAAGTAGTCTCCTTGTCGGGGGAGTTAGTCACTCCCCTGATTATTCGATTAACCATTCCCGTCTTATATGGGGATAATCGTATGTCAAATAATAAAACATGGATTGAAGAAGCGGAAGAGTCGTATTGGGGCTATAATCTTAATTGTTTGGCACTAAGATGCTCTAAGTGTAGATGTAAAACCGACATCCTACATTATTCTCAGAACAATGGCAAGGGCATTTGTCAGGAATGCTGGAACAAGGAACTTGAGGAATGCTTAGATGAACAGAATCAAGACACAAGTATTAAGCATGGTTGAGAACCCAACTGCTTATAAAAAAGCCTATATGAGAATCATTGACGGTTTCCGTAAGAATTGTTGGTTCTGTCCGTTATGGGGTGGTGAGAATCCACACAAGCGATTCAGTAGAAGCTGGAAAAGGCATAGGAGAAATCAGTGGAAATTACCAGACTAATCGCAATACTCAACATAATCATAGCTACGGCTGTGATAACGGCTATGGTGGTGCTGAGATATGCCTAAACAATCGCTGAAAAAGATACTTGAGAATCTTACAGAAGATGACCTTATTAGTATTGACTGGGTAGATTCTGGTTATGAAGCTGATGCCGGATGGGTAGACAAAGACGAGGATGTTCCCGATAAGGACATGGTCGTTAAGGGAACAGTAGGGTTTATATATAAAATCGACAAGACTAAGATATACATGAAGAAGAACATGGATATAAAAGGGGATGCACTTGGGAGGTTCCTGATAGCAATAAAAAATATTCTTAAAATAGAAAAGGCACCAACCGAAGGTTGGGAAGTTCTTTACGAGAAGGGGAAGCGGTGCAAAAAAGAAAAGTAATCCTAAATCTCGGCAAGAATAGCCGTTCTTCATGGTTTCTATACCCTCTTGGTGACACACACTATGGCAATTATGGATGTGATGAAAGGGCACTGAAAAGAACCATAAAAGAAATAGAAACTACGACTAACGCTTACTGGCTTGGTATGGGGGATTATTTCGATGCGATTGATTGGCGGGATCCTCGCTTTGATGCTTCGTCTAAAAATAAAGATGAACGGATTAGAGAAAACAAATATTGGATTCAAAGGGAAATCAGAAAAGGTGTTAAACCCTATGAACCGATATTTGGTAAATGCTTAGGATTATTAGAAGGTAATCACGAACGTAATATAGCCTTGCGATTCTCATATAGCATGGTAGGGGACTTTGCTTCAAGGATAAACCAATACCAGCCCACAATAGACGAGGATTTAGAAAATAATGACCTGTATCTTGGCTATGAAACCCTTATACATATTGGCGTAACCGGCAATGATTGTCGTCAAGGAAAAGAACGTTATAATATTAAAATATATGCTCATCATGGTTTTGGCGGTGGCAAAAAACCCGGAAGCCACGCCAATAATTTGCTTGATCTTGCAACTTCAGTAGATGCCGATATTTATCTGTTAGGACACAACCACTGGCTTTTAACCTTTGCAAAACCAAGATTAGGTTTATCCCGTAACGGTGACAGATATATCAGGAAAACTTTACACTTCGTAAATACGGGAACGTATTTAAAATCTAAAATGTTGGGGCATGATGGCTATGAAGTAGTTAAAGGATACTCACCGACAATTATAGGAAGTCCAATAATTAAGATAAATATAAAACAGTCAAAAGAAAAAAAGAGACAATCAGATTCTATTAATATAGAAACCTCAATAAAGCAAGCATAATAGGTGGGAACAGTTTGGGAACTTATTTAGCGTATTAATACGTATATAAGCGTCCTTAAACGTCTATAAACAACTTCACTAAATCCCCTAAAATTAAGCCCCTGCAACGACTTATCTTTGTGTTACAGGGACTTAGCGGATACGGAAGGAGTGGGGATCGAACCCAATGAGGAAAAAACTAACCTACCCACCATTAACAACTTAACTTGTCAAAAAACACTACTGAGAACAGTTTGGGAACTTATCCGTGATTTACCAATTCAATTTCTCCACACCATCACGTCGATGGCTTGGTGATAAATGAGCATAGCGCATCGTAGTTTTAATATCTGCGTGTCCGGCGAGCTCCTGAACAACCTTTATAGGCACTCCACTAATCAATAGGTGCGATATAAAGGTATGGCGCAGTATATGCGCTCCGATGCGCTTGCCCTTAATACCTGCTTTGCTCATAGATTCCTGGATTATCTCAGTGTATCGGCGAGGGTCTGAATAGCGGGGGGTTCCGTTATTGTTACCGAAAACATGAGTCGTCTTATTCCGCTTCAATATTTTCAATAGTTCAATCGCCTGTTTATTCAGTTCTATATACCGGAGCTTGCGGGATTTCGGAGAATAGTCGCCGGATGATTGCACTGTCAGTATCTTACGCCGGAAATCCACATCTCCCCACTGCAAGTTCGCTAATTCCGATATTCTAAGACCTGTGTTAAGTAATAATATGATATATTCTTTTGCTTCATCGTCAGCGACTTTCAATAACTCCTGCACCTGTTTTTTGGTGAGGTATTCCACCGACCGGACGTTAGTTACTTTCAGCATTTCAGAATCGGGAACCTTGTCGAGATAATCCCATCTTTTTGCTTTGCGCAAAACCGCCTTCAATAATCCCACATAGTTATTAACTGTCTTTTTAGCTAATTCAAGTTCTATCAGTAAATGCCGTTTAAGCTTTTCAATTATCTGAGAATTAATATCTGATAGTTTCGTTATCTCCTGAGATTCAAGGAATTCCCTGATTTTCTTCAGTCTGGCAATGTCAACCTTAACCTCATGGTTAGTTTTATTATGGATAGAATAATCATCTATATACATTTCAAAGAAATTGCTGACAGTAATCGTTTGTGAACCATAATCCTTTTTAGCATACACTTCCTTATATTTTAAATGGTCAAAACGCCTGAGAGCTTCGCTGTGGTCTTTTGTATGCAGGGATAGCTTGTATGGCTTGCCTTCCTTCCTGCGCCAGCTACAGCAAGCGTAATAGACGCCGTTGCGCTTAAATAAACCACTGCCACGACGCTTTTTACTTTTGGGCTTCATTAGGGCAAATATCCCTCAACCTTAGTGAATGAACCGGTATCTGCTAAAAATACTGTTCCATCTACATATATAACAGCTATAACATCTCTATAATTATCTTCGGCATCAGCCTCAATCATCAAATGATTACCCTTTCTTGCCTCAAAACTATATCGGAACTCTCCATATAAATCATTTTTAATTGATTCACCCTGATATTTGTTTATAAAGGTAATATTATAAAAACCGTCGCCTGACAGATTTGTATAATACTGCACTTGATATTTTTTGGGACTGCTCTTAAAGGGATTATTACACCCCAGAAATATTATTAATATCAGTAATATTGTTTTCTTCATAATACGTCCCACTTACTTCAATAATGTCAACCTTTTAGTGAATTGCCGGTTGTCGATAGTTAATCTCAGAAAATAAATACCACTGCTATAAGCCGAAGCGTTCCATATATATTGATGTTGTCCCTTATGTAGTCTTTTGACTACAAGTGTTTCTATAAGTTCCCCTCTCAAATTGTAAATATTCAACTTAGTATCACTTTGCTGGTCTAAGCTGAAGGTTATTACAGTCGAGGAGTTAAAGGGATTAGGATAGCTATTACATATTGTCGATTCTATAAGTTTATTTTCATCAATAGCGCTTATGTGCGGTGTAATTATAATATAGTCAGTGGTGTCATAAGCAGAGCCACCAAAGTCGTCAATAAATCCCCCTATATAAAACAACGTATCTTCTAATTCCGGTATAGTATAATCAAAATCATGATAACCCATTATACCCCAAATAGTATAGTTAAATATTTCCTCACCTGTTATACTTTCCATATATACAAGACCTGAAGATTGCCTGCATCCGGTATGTAAAACATAAAATTCAACATTCAGGGTGTCGCCGGTTTGGTATCGTTCCCCCCCAACCGGATTAAGTATTTCGATTACAGGTGGTTCTGGCAGTGCAGGTGAATCAATAAGCCAAAACCTGATAATTGAGTCCGCCGGATCGCTGGTATTATAAGCAATCCTGTAATTACCTTCTTCAGTGCAATAACCATGTTCGTCGATATCCTCAACATGAATCGTTATAAATACACTGTCGTTAGACAAAACAATACCTTCGGTTCTATCTGGCGGGTATGGACCCGGATATCCCCTTAAACTAAACTCCACTGAATCATCGGTAGTGTTTACCATACGAACAGTAACCCAATCATCTTGACCAATTTTCCGTTCGGTATAAACCGTATCGGGACGGAAAAAAACGTTTTCCGCATGTGCTGTTATTGACAGCAACAACACGAATAGTATGATTCTTTTCATGTCTCCTCCTTTATGTTTATTAGTATTTCTTGGATAACTTCCATTAATATCTCCATTTCGTCATAGTTTAGTTCTCTAATTATTTTACCTATCAAACTTGACTCCGTGTTTGAATTCGGCATGTCAACCTCCCGTTGTTATTCGCTTTTTTGCGTCCCTGCTTCCTAAATGGACTTTCCAGCCTGCCGAATCAGTTCCTTGATCAAATTATGGTCTATAAAATCGAGCCTCTGGGCTATCTCTTTGTAAATTCTAATGCGGGTCTGTGGGGGATAACTCATTATCAATTCATATATTTCCTTCGCTTTTGGGTGCAGGTCAGAGAGGTCAATTTCGGGCTCAGGTTGTTTTTTGCCGAGTAATTCATCTACGGATACTCCAAGTGCATCCGCTAATTTTTCTAATGTAGCCATTCTTGGTTGTTTATTTACGCCTCTAATAATTTGGCTTAAACGGCTTTGATCAATCCCTGCTTTTTTCGCAAGGTCGATTTGTTTCATACCTTTTTTCGCCATTAATTCTAAGACTTTACGACCAATCATGTTAATATATACCAACAACTTAATAAAAAAAGCAACAAAAATCGTAAAAAAAATAAAAAAAATGCTTGACAAATATGGCGAATACGCCTATATTGGTCGATACATAAACGGAAAGGAGTGTTTTTTTGCCATGAAACTGACGAATTCGCCATTTACGAAACTCACGGTTGCTGACGTAGCCAAGAAGTTGAATTTGACTATACACGGAGTTTACAGTCTTGTTCGCAAGAAGCAGATACCGTTTTTCCGCTTCGGTCGGACGATACGGTTCGATGCTAACGAGATTGATAAATGGATTGAGAGTAATAGCCATAAGCCGGAGTCGAGAAATGAATACTAACAGTTCCCGGAACGTAGGGCGTTCTTTATCCTCTACGGTACAACTACCAAATCGGCAACCTCTGCCGTCAAATAACATAAGTCCATCATTCCTTGCGTCCGGGAATCTGTTTTTAATTAATATCATATACAACCTATATTGGGAGATTACATGTCAACGGTTTCAAGTAACATGTCATGGAGGGCTGTGTCAATGAAATCATGTTTCAGTATTGAAATTGAGATTACTGTCGGCAATCTGATTGAGGCGGTTATTGCTCAAATTCAGAACTCTTATGGTGAAGGAGGTAAGATACCACAAAAAAACATAGCTATCGAAGCGGGAATGTCGCAACCGGAATTATCCAAGATTGCCAACGGTGATACGGATTGCGGTTTTCTCAAGTTTTTAGATAGGTTCGAAGCCTTGATGAAATGCGCTGATAAAACAAAGCATAATTTTATCCGGGAATATTTGGAGAAAATGGAATGATAATTTACAGAACCCAAGTTTATACTGTAAAACAAGCGGCGGAGTTTTTGAAGGTTACGCCACGAACAATCGCGGGGATTTGCAACCGAGGGGGATTAACAGCCAGAAAGCTTGGCAAGGAGTGGCGAATTCCAGGGTGGGCGTTAATAGCGTATTCTCATAATCCAGAATTAAAGGAGGAGATGAAATGAAAAAGTATCGAGTAGCATATAGGCATCCTGATGGCAACGTGAAACATGGGGATTGGTTATCAAACAAAGAAGCTGTCGAGGCTTGGGTTTACAGGGGTAATGCCAAATACCCGGACATTAAACACTGGATGGAGGAGAAAGACGATGAAGAATCCGAAAATCAAGATTAACAGAACACTTTATTTAACTATCCCTGCCGACCATCCCGGGCATGACAAGCTCGTAGGTGATTTGTTGACACCGACTGAGCTTGAGAAAATTGACAGAAAGACTGGCGAAAAAACTGAAATTGTCGACTTGGACTGGTTGCGGGAAAGGCTTGAAGTTGGATTGAAGATAACGCCGGATATGGTAGGAGAGAAAAGATGAAGTTAAAAAACAGAGAACGCCAAATTAGAAGCGTCATTACTCCCGATGTTATCTATCGGGGTAATGGTATCGAAGGCTTTTTCCAGCCAGTAATAGACAGCTTCGAACAACAAGAAAGAGAACGTCAGGAACAAAGAGAAAGCCCCGTCGCCTCCGAAGAGACAGGCGGGACTAACAAGAACAAATCAGTATAGCCCATACGGGCTGGAAAGTCAAGAGGTAAAAGATGCTTTTTGAAAAACAGCTTACAGAAAATGAGGCGGTCGCAATGTATTGGGTATCAACACCCAAGTGTCGAGGTTGTGGTGTCCCTCTACTGGTTAATTCCAGAGATGGTTTATGCGGTCGGTGCCGTGAGGATTTTAAAAGGGACATAGAAATTGAAAGGTTTGAATTAGGTCTTGATAAACAAGACAAAGAATACCTACAAGAACAAGAAATGCACTTTGCCAGAGAAGATGAGTTTTAAAGGAGATAACCATGAATAATATAGATGCCGATATTGAAATCTTCGCAGACGATATTGCGATAGGTTACAATGAAGAAAATCAATCGTTTCAATTTGTTCGTCCTGATACCGGTGAACTGATTGAACTACCGAAGGGGCAAATGGAAGCCGGAACTAAGGTGCTGGTGCTTTATAAACATGCCAAATCCGAAGCTGAGAACCGGAAGGCTATTGCCGATGCCAAAATTAGCCAGATTAAGGCTTGGGCGGAAGCACCGGTAAAACAGATGGAGTTCCTTAAAATGCAAATAACTCCGTTAGTTCAGCAACATGGGAAGTTGTCGTTACCGGAAGGGACTATCTATGAGCAGAAGGGACGCAAGCGGATGGTGGAGGTTGACCCTGATCATTGTAAGGAAAGATACAAACAGGCTAAAGAAAAAACCAAGCAGGAATTAATTGGTTCCGGTAATATCAAAGAAGAAACTGGCGAACCTTCAATAGTAATTAAGGTGAAATAAAGGAGTGAAAAATGAATGAAGAAACAAAAGATTTAACAGTAGTTGCAGAAATTGTCGTTCCTGCCAAACAACTTGAAAAAGCACAAGAAGTGGCTAAGGCTTGTAGTGCTATCATAGCTAAAACTGCCTTGCCGATTGCAGGCAAGAATTATGTCAAGGTAGAAGGGTGGCAAACCATTGCGATGGCACATGGATGTTTACTCTCTGCTAAAGGCGTACAGAGAATAGATGGGGGAGTGAAGGCATTAGGAGAGGTGATAAGAATGTCTGATGGGGCTGTATTGGCTTCTGGTGAGGGTTTTGTGGGAGATGACGAAAAGACATGGGGAAATAGAGATGAATACGCTAAGAGAGCAATGGCACAAACGAGAGCTATGAGCAGGGCAGCAAGGTCGGCATTTGCCTATACTATAGTACTAATGGACAAAGGTTATGAAACTACACCAGCAGAAGAAGTGCCTGAGAATGGGTTTGATAACAGCAAGACCACGAAAGCACAACCAAAGTCTAAGAGTAATGGTAAACCCAAGTCTGGCAGTAAGGCAAAGGGAGATGGTTTTATCTCAGATGCTCAATTCAAGTTGCTGTGGGCTAAGACAGGGAATATTTCCTATGTAGATGGAGAGAATGTAGATATAGCTACGGCATTAGGAGAGATATATAGCGATACATTCCCCGAAGAACCACTGCCAGATGATGAAAATGGTAAGCCAGATTTCAGGGCTATCGGTTGGAAGCAGATGGACGCATTGTTAGAAGCAATACAATATCATACGGAAGAGAACGGATAATTTATCCCCACCGGTCATGCTGTCAAGCGGTACGTTTTAAACCATAGCTACCTGCGACAGCAGACCGCAGATGGGGGAGAGAGGAGGAAATATGGAGAAATACTATAAAAGATTAAATCATAACTTAATCAGTCCTTATCAAGATTATCCTTGGGAAATAGGGAAGAAGGTTGTTTGCAATAATTTTGATAATTCAGATAAAGAATGTTCCAACGGATTATATTATCTTAAAGCCAATCAGTTATTATGGAAGCCAACATTAAAACTTTTTGAAGTTGAAATAGGGGGGGATAAAAAAGAATTCTCAGATAAAAACCGTTGTTCGGAAATGGAAATTATCAGGGAAGTTTCTGAATCAGAAATAAGAAAAATTGCAAGGGGGTTGGAGCCGGAACTTGGGTTTAAATATGAAGAATCTCTTTATCCTTACAATCCTTTAAATAGTGATAAAACCATCCCTACCAATAAAGACATAGAAAATGTTATAAAATGGGATTCTGTCAGGGATTCTGTCGGGGCTTCTGTCAGGGCTTCTGTCTGGGATTCTGTCGGGGCTTCTGTCTGGGCTTCTGTCTGGGCTTATGTCAGGGATTCTGTCAGGGATTCTGTCTGGGATTCTGTCTGGGCTTCTGTCTGGGCTTCTGTCTGGGCTTATGTCAGGGATTCTGTCAGGGATTCTGTCGGGGCTTCTGTCAGGGCTTCTGTCTGGGCTTCTGTCGGGGCTTCTGTCTGGGCTTCTGTCTGGGCTTCTGTCTGGGCTTCTGTCTGGGCTTATGTCAGGGATTCTGTCTGGGATTCTG
>Ga0180433_10001350_pt1 | contig 41017 bp, 20 predicted proteins | sample SS_ome_8_FD_132980 | JGI IMG/M metagenome (GOLD analysis project Ga0180433, IMG submission 132980) | Hypersaline lake sediment archaeal communities from the Salton Sea, California, USA - SS_1_D_1 metaG | ecosystem: Environmental > Aquatic > Non-marine Saline and Alkaline > Hypersaline >... | reverse complement strand
TTTAGAACGTAAGCGTTCAGAAACCAGAAGCCAGTAACCAGATATCAGAAGGACTGCAGACGGCGTAGTGATGGCAATATTTGGGTGTTAGAGATAGATTGTTTGTGATTGTTGATTATTTGTTATTGATGCTAATTGTATCGGAGTATCGGAGTAACGGGGTATCGGAGAAAAAATAACTATTTTTAATAGTATTATTTCTATTCTACTGAAAATTTATTACATTAAAAAAGTAAAAATATTAATAGATTTAATAAGACAATATTAAATGACTAAAGTCAATAAAAAATCAATTGATAAAGTTCTTGAATTAAAGCCTCAGGAAAAAATAGTACATCTTGAAGCTGTAGTTGAAAGTTTGGATAAATCAGAAACCTATCTGGTCCACCTTACTTCCTTTAGATGACTGATCAAAAAAAACCTTGACATTCTTATTATTTTTTGATAAATTCATTGAAATTAATATGTACGATATGGAGGGACCGTTTATAAAAGTTGTTATAGAAGCAGGCTATATATAAATTTCCGATTGGAGTGAAGATGTATATACAGAATTTTTCGGCTACTTTTATAAACGGAAGGAAAGGTACGAACATCGAGGATCTTACCAGTTATTCTGATCCGAGATGTTCGTTTTTTATTTAGTACAGGTAGTAATAGTGAAAAAAATATTTATCATATTATTGATATGGTTGATGTTACTGTTGGGATGTGAAGTAAAATATCCCCCTGAGTTTGAATCTGTTCAACCAGAGATTTCCTGGGTAGTTTTCCCGGATACTATATATCTTAATTCAGATGTGCTGTATACCATAAAAGTAAAAGTAGAAGATCCACAGGGAATTGAGGATATCAGCACGGTTGAGATGCGTGTATCAGATATGGATTCTGCTGAGATTTTATATTCTGATACCCTGAAAGACCAGGGATCAGCCGGAGATGTTATACCTGCAGATGGAGAATATTTTTCATTTATTCCCACTGATTTTACTGCAAACGAGGGAATATTCTGGTTGCATATAGGTGCAGTTGACCTATCAGGCAACACTGCTGATCCTGTCCAGGATACATTATGGGTCCTGGACGGAGAAGCCAATACACCACCTGTTATTACCGAACCCAGGGTTCCGGATACGCTGGACACAGAATCCATAAAAAATGCTTTTTTTGCCATCACTGTACATGATCCCCAGGGATTCACAGATATTGATTCTGTATATATATGGTTTTATCCACCTTTAAAACCTTCACCTGTATTCAAAGCAACCTTGAGGGATGACGGCAGGGAGGGCGATGTCACTGCCGGAGACGGAGTGTTTAGCTTTAAACGTGATTTAAGCTCTGTACTGGGCAGTTCTGGTATCAATCTGGTTCGTTTTCAGGCAGTCGATAAAAGAGAAGCGGAAAGTGAGCCGATTGTCTGCTCCATGGTTGTTATTATACCTAATGCACCTCCGGTATTATCACATTTAACTGCTCCGGATACATTATCCAGAAATACTTCGCAATCCTCACTTCTGAGTGTGAAAGTGATTGATCCCCAGGGACCCGGGGATATCGATATTGTTTTTTTCAATTCATTTCTACCTGACGGATCTGCTTCTCAGGGAAATCCTCACAGAATGTACGATAACGGAGAATCAGGGGATGCAATACCTGATGATGGGATTTATTCTCTGGGAATAAATATTGATTCAAGTGTCAATCTGGGTAATTACAGATTTGAGTTCATGGCCAGAGATAATTCCAAGGCTATGAGTGATACTCTTACTCACATCATCACTATCGTGGACTGATTATGAAAAAGATAATAATAGTTGCTATTTATATGTTACTGATTGTCCTATTCCAGAATTCTGTAACTGCTCAGATCCTGAATAAATCCTATTTTACAGAATCAAATCAACCTGCGGGAAACAGTATTACTGACATTTTTATAATATCCTCAAATGTATGGATCGGAACAGATAAGTTATCTATGAGCTCAGATATGGGCGAATCCTGGAAAATTTTTACAACTGAAGACGGTATTGGTAAAGGAGGAGTATCAGCTATAAATTTTTATAAGGGAAAATTATGGGTGGCAACCAGCTATGATACCACTGATTACAAAGGAGATGGTCAGCCTGCAGGAAGCGGTCTGGGATATTCTGAAGATGAAGGAGAGACCTGGCAGTGGTTTTCCCAGCCGGTTGATTCAGAAAATGTTACTGAATATAATCCAACCACTACTGTCAAAGAAAATATAATCTATGATATTGCTCTCACAGATTCAACTGTGTGGATTGCAAGTTTTCTGGGTGGTTTGAGAAAAATGAATTACAGTAAGGATGTTTCCTCCTGGCAGCTTATTACTGTAGACGGATTCAGTTTTTCACCTTTAGGTAATCTTGCTCATCAGGTTTTTTCATTAATTCATGATGGGAACAGTATATGGACAGGTACAGCTAAAGGAGTGTACAAAACAGCAGATGGAGGTAAGAACTGGACTCCTTTTACACATACAAATCAGGACAATCCAATTTCCGGCAATTTTGTTGTAGCTCTTGCTCACCAGCAGTATAATGGTTATAACCGAATCTGGGCAGCCACCTGGCCGGCTGTGGATACAACCGAATATACAGGAGTGTCAGTTACCAGAGATGGAGGGTTGACCTGGGATGTTGTTCTTGAAGGAGTAAAAGTCCATAATTTTGCTTTTGACCAAGATATTGTCTATGCCGCTTCCAGCAGCGGATTATTTAAATCAACTGATTTTGGTCATTCCTGGAGCTGTTTTCCTCAGATTGTGGATGAAAAGACCGGAGAAAAGGTGTATTCAGAAGAAGTATACAGTGTTGGAGTTGACAGCTTTCATACTATTTGGGCTGGAACAGGTGATGGTCTGGCTTTGAGTAAGGATAATGGTTATACCTGGAGAATTTTCAGATCATTTAAATCAACCTCCCTCTCATCTGAACCGAAAACGTATGCTTATCCCAATCCGTTTTCTCCTCTCAGACATAATATGTATGGAGAAGATGGCTATGTCAGGTTTCAGTATCATACTGATCAATCCACCACAGTTTCAGTAAAGGTTTATGATTTTGGGATGAATCTGGTCAAAACAGTAGTGGAAAATAAAACACGTACTGTTGGCGGTGATTATGCTGAAGTCTGGAATGGGAGGAATGATTTGGGAGAGATAGTGGCAAATGGTGTTTACTTTTACAAGGTAAAATTACGGGGTAAAAGCCCTTTCTGGGGAAAAGTTATGGTGGTGAATTGAGTGGAAGGATAAAAGGAAAAAGGAAAAAGGAAAAATAAGAGATAACTAAGAGCTTAATAATGATATAATATTGGATAATTCATGAGAAATTTTGGTAATAAAAAATTTATCATAATGTTAATCTTTATAATCAGTTTTTTCGAATTGTCTCAGGCTGATGAAACCGGACGGGGTGGATATGCCGGTGTATTTTTGAGAATGGGTCTGGGAGCACGTGCTTTGGGTATGGGAGGAGGATCAGTAGCCTTAAGCAGTGAGTATTCTTCTTATTACAATCCTGCTGGTTTAGTGCACCTGGGGGGTAAATATTTTTCTTCCACTCTTAACTCTATGACCCTCGACCGCAGTTTATTCTGTATCCTCTATGCCCAGTCTTTTGAGAATCAGGATCAGGATGAAGAGATCATCAAAGCTGGTTTTTCGGGAGGTATCATTTCTGCCGGTGTTTCTGATATTGATGGAAGAGATTTTAACGGAAACCATACTCAGCATTATTCAACCAGTGAAAATTGCTTTTTCTTTTCTTTTGCTTTAATGCCGGTATCGTTTATATCAGTTGGTATGAGCGGTAAAGTACTGTATTACCGGCTTCCTGATGTTGCCAAGAACAGCGGGGTTCTTTCAAGTACCGGCTTCGGTTTTGATTTCGGTGCTATTATAAAACCAACGAGAAATTTATCTGTGGGATTCTCAGTTAAAGACATTAGTGCTAAATACAGCTGGGATACTCAGAAAGTGTATGAAAAAGGTACACAAACTATAGATGAATTTCCTGTCGTTTTCAGGGCAGGAGCTGCTTATGATTCGCTTTTTAAACATGTTACAGTAACTTTTGATGTTGAAAAGACAGAATATTTTCCTGTTACCTTTAATACCGGACTTGAATTCCGGGCATTTGATTATCTGTACATACGTAGTGGAATGTTAAATGGTAATATCACTTTTGGATTTGGTATACAATTAAGTATTTTAAACAGAGAAATGTTTTTTAATTATGGATATATTTCCGAGCCTTCGGTCCCTGGCAATATTAATATATTTACCTGGTCATTATGTCTTGGAGAATAACAATGAAATGTAAAAAATTAGTTTTATTTTTATTATTTTTAATAATTTCTGAAGGGTACAGTCAGGGTTTTCTTTCTTTGAAATTAGGAGCTGATAGCCGGACTGCTGCACTGGGAATGTGCGGGACAGTTTTGAATGAATATGGCAGTACCGGATACTGGAATCCGGCTGGTCTTTCTTTTCTTAAAGGACGTTATCTTCAGTTTACTCATCACAGATGGATTCAGGGGGTAAGGAGTAATTTTTTAGGATATGATCAGGGAGGGGAAAAGAATTCTTTTGGGTTCCATGTACTTTTCACTGAAGTAGGCGGTATTGAGCAAAGAACAGTACCTTCACCGGAACCGGAATCAATTTTTTCTTTTTATGAACTTGTACTCGGTTTTTCTTATTCCAGAAAAATAGAAGATTATCTAAGTCTCGGATTGACATTAAAAGGATTAGCTGAAAAGTTGCACATTGAACAAGCTTTTGCTGTTGCCTGTGATCTGGGCCTACAGTATGAATTGTATAAAGAGAAATTACGTATGGGAGTGGCTGTTCAGAATCTGGGAAGATCCGGAAAGCTGGATAAGGAGAGAATTGAGCTGCCAGCCTGTTTACGATTAGGTGTCTGTTATACTGATATATTTATGGGGATACGATACAGATTATTGCTGGATGGTGTTGCAGAAAAAAAGAATGTACATATTTTGGGAGGAGGAGAGATTACTTTGAATAATATCTTTTCTGTCAGAGTGGGATACCAGGGTGGATATAAAGTTAAAAGTATTACAGCAGGCTTAGGCATTGAATGGAATAACATTGGCATTGATTATGGATATATCCCGGTAAAACGAGGATTAGGTGATTCTCACCGGTTGACCTGCAGGTTTACTTTGTAAGTAATGTTTTATTTGCTTTAATGATTTTTTTTTGTATTTTTAGTAATTATTGAGAACGAAAAAAAATAAGTTTTTTTGCAGTTTTAAGTATATTAAATAATTATGGAGTTTCTATAATGGCAAAATATAAAATTGCAATGCTCCCCGGTGACGGAGTTGGCAATGATGTAATGGAGGCAGCAAAAATTGTTTTAGATAAGCTTGATTTAGATGCAGAGTATATATATGGAGATGTAGGCTGGGAGTTCTGGAAAGATGAGGGAGATCCACTTCCTCAAAGAACAATCGAACTTTTAAAGAATACAGACTGCTGTTTATTTGGAGCTATAACTTCAAAACCAAAGGAAGAAGCAGAACGGGAACTCAAAGCAGAGTTGAGAAACAAAGGGTATGTATATTTTAGTCCCATAGTAAGACTGAGACAGGAATTTAACCTGCGCACCAATCTAAGACCGTGTAAAGCGTATCCAGGGAATCCGCTTAATTACAGAGATGATATTGATCTGGTTGTATTCCGGGAAAATACTGAGGGTTTATATTCCGGAGTGGAATTTCATCCTGTACCGGAAAAGTTAATGGATACACTTATTGATCTGCATCCAAGGGCAAAAAAGTTTAAGGATGTATCTTTAGATGATCTGGCTCTATCATGCAGAATATTTACCAGAAAAGCTTGTCAGAATATAGTAAGAGATGCTTTTGAATATGCAAAAGAACATAAATATCCCTCTGTTACAGTTGTAGAAAAACCAAATGTTATCCGGGAAACTTCCGGACTTATGGTGCGTGAAGCACGTAAAATTGCTGAAGATTATCCTGAAATTGAACTCTGGGAAACCAATATTGATGCTATGTGTATGTGGCTGGTAAAAAATCCTCAAAATTATAGTGTTTTGGTTGCGAGTAATATGTTTGGAGATATTGTCTCCGATTTATGTGCTCAGCTTGTAGGTGGGTTAGGTTTTGCCTGTAGTGGTAATATGGGTGATGATTATGCTGTTTTTGAACCTACCCACGGTTCTGCACCTAAATATGCAGGAAAATATAAAGTTAATCCTCTTGCAATGATATTTTCCTGTAAATTAATGCTTAACTGGCTGGGAGAGAATCAGAAAGCTGATTTAATTGAGAAGGCAGTATCAGATGTAATTAGTTCAAAGAAAATAAGAACTTATGATATGGGCGGCTCCCATTCTACTATTGATGTTGCAAAGAGTATTGCAGACAAAATATAAATTGGTAGAAATCCGGTAAAAATAAAAAAACATTTTTTTTAAAAAAAGAGTTGACTTTTTGTTAACTTTTTGTTATAATTTTACTGGTAAAAAAAGGAAAAAGCTATTTTAATTTTTTATTAATAATTAATTTAGGAGGTAAATGCTCATGTTAGAATATTTTCATCAAGGCGGCGGTTTTATGTATCCTATTCTTTTCATACTAATTTTAGGATTAGCTATTAGTATTGAGAGATTTATTTCTTTGTTCAGAGCAGGTGTAAATACCAGAAAATTCATCAATGAAGTGACTAAAGCTCTTGATAAAGAAGGTTCTGAAGGGGCAATAAAGGTTTGCCAGGATACCAGAGGTCCTGTAGCATCTGTGTTTCATGCAGGCCTTATAAGAATCGGCAGAGGTCTGGAACATGTTGAAAAAGCAATCAGTAATGCTGGTTCAATTGAAATGGCATTTCTGGAGAGAAATATGTCCTGGTTATCAACATTTATCAGTATAGCTCCTATGCTTGGGTTTACCGGAACAGTAGTAGGAATGATCAAAGCTTTTAATGACATTGCCCAGGCGAATGATATTTCTCCTGCAATTGTTGCTGATGGTATATCTATTGCTCTTCTTACAACCTGTTTTGGTCTTATTGTTGCTATTATTCTGCAATTATTCTATAATTTTTTCATTTCAAAAATTGACAGTCTGGTTATTGATATGGAAGAATCTTCTGTAGAGCTTATTGACCATTTGGCAGAAAAAAGTTAAAAATTAGTAAGGAGGCTTTAAGCCTATGATGCTCGAAAACAAAAGATCAAGAGAAGTCGAGATTCCAACGGCTTCATTGGCTGATATTGCATTTCTTCTCTTAACTTTTTTCTTGGTGACTACCAGTTTAAATACTGATAAAGGTCTTGGTCTGACATTGCCTGCAAAAGGAAAAGCAAAACCGATTCCTAAGCAAAATATTGCCAGTCTTTTGATTAATAATCAAGGTGGAGTGATGTTGGATGAAGAAAGAGTAGAAGTGAATCAAATAAAAGATATTATTACGAGTCGACTTGCGAAGAATGATAAACTTATTGTTTCTATTAAGACAGCATCTAGAACAAAATATCAGCATTTTATTAGAGTTTTAGATCAGGTTCTGATGGCGAATGCAACTAAAATTTCAATAGCTGAACCTGCGTCTTAAAATTTTCAGGAGTATTAATTTATGAAAATTTCTAGAAAATCTAAAGTAAAGACAGAGATTCCGACTGCTTCATTGCCGGATATCGTTTTTATGCTTCTTCTCTTCTTTATGGTATCAACTGTATTCAGACAGTATTCAGGAATACCGGTTAATTTACCTGAAGCTAAAAAGATTAAGAAACTGGAAGCAAAAAAGAATGTAACCAGTTTATATGCCAATCAAAAAGGCGAGATTATGATCGATGATAAATTTGTGGATTTGGATCAAATCAGACATATAATGTATGAGAAAAGAGTTGAGAATCCCAAATTAATTGTATCTCTGAAAGTAGACAGATTTGCAGATATGTCGTTATTAACTGATATACATGAAGAGTTGAGAGAAGCAGATGCATTAAAAGTAAATTATTGTGCAAAATATGGACAATGATGGGAGGTGAAAGAAGATGGCGAATAAAAGAGAAAAAAATCCTTCTAAGGATTTAAAATTACAGTACAAGAAAGTATTAGAAATAAGTTTCATTATATCTCTGATAATAGTCATTATTGCGTTGCAGGGGTTTAAAAAATTTGAGCAGAAAGAAGTAGTGGTTGAACAGAAATTATCTCATCTCGATATTGAAGAAGTTCCTCAGACCCAGCAGCAAAAAACAACTGCTCCTCCGAGCAGACCAACAGTGCCAATTCCTTCTGAGGATGAAACACTTCCAGCAGATGAAACTATTGATGATACTATGCTTGATATGTCTGAAGAAGCCCCGCCTCCACCCCCACCACCAGATAAGCAAACTGTACAGGTTAAATTCATTCCACATGATGAGCCACCTCGACCAGTGGGAGGCTACTCAGCAATACAGAGAAATTTAACCTATCCAGAAATTGCTTTAAAAGCAGGGGTTGAAGGTAAGGTTTTAGTATGGGCTTTTGTAGATAAAACTGGAAATGTTACTCAAACTCAGGTAAAACAGAGTTTAGGTAATAATGGTTGTGATGAAGCAGCTGTTAAAGCTATAAAAAGTGTAAAGTGGAAGCCTGCAAAACAACGTGATGATCCGGTTGGTGTTTGGGTGATGGTACCAGTTGAGTTCAAATTGAGATAGAAATATTTACGTATAAATATCTGGTTTTGAAATTTGAAAGGCGGTGTATATTTTACACTGCCTTTTTTATTAAATTATTATGAATTTTATAGATGAAGTTGACATCACGGTGAAAAGTGGCAAAGGAGGAAACGGCTGTGTGAGTTTTCGTCGTGAGAAATATGTACCACATGGAGGACCAGATGGAGGGGATGGAGGTAAAGGGGGAGATGTTATTATAAAAAGTAAGAATAATATATCTACTCTTTCTGATTTACGACATGTCAGTGTGTATAAAGCAGAAAATGGAAAAAATGGCAGTAGCAGTAATAAAAAGGGCAGAGACGGAAAAGCTGTAGTTATTCCTGTTCCCTGTGGGACCGTTGTAAAAGATCGGATAAATAATAAAATTTTAATTGATTTAACAGAAAATAATCAAGAATTTGTAGTTGCTGAAGGAGGAATGGGGGGCAGGGGAAATGCCCGCTTTAAACGGTCTTCAGTACAATCCCCTGATTTTGCAGAAGAAGGTGCAGCTGCTCAGATAAAAGAATTAAAGCTGGAATTAAAACTTTTAGCTGATGTTGGTATTATGGGGCTGCCGAATTCGGGAAAATCAACGTTACTCTCACGCATCTCATCTGCAAAACCAAAAATTGCTGCCTATCCATTCACAACCCTGGTACCCAATCTTGGCATTGTTGAATATGGTAATTATAAAAATTTTGTTGTAGCAGATGTGCCTGGATTAATAAAAGATGCTCATAGAGGAAAAGGATTAGGAATAAGTTTTCTCAGACATATAGAAAGAACAAATATTTTAGTTTTTACAATTTCTGCTGAATCAGATGACTTTGATAAAACTTTTCAATTAATTTATAATGAATTAAGTGCATATAAAAAATCTATAATAAAAAAACCAATGATTATTGTTATAACAAAAGTTGATATATTACAGGATGATCAATTAGAATCTCTTCCTGTTACCATAAAAGGTAAAGAAGTGTTAAAAATATCTTCAGTAACAGGGTATGGGATAAGTACATTAATCAATAAAATTACATTATTTTTATAAGAAAAAAATGGAAAATTTACATTATTTATTAAGACTTATTAGTGTTAACGGAATAGGTAATAAACGTATCTTAAATTTGTTGGATACATTTGGAAGTTTTGAGGCAATCTTTAATACCTCTATTCGTGAAATTGCTGATGTTATTGGCTTAGATTATGAAATAGCAGCTCAGATTAAAAATGACGCCTGTAAAAAATTTGCTGATAATCAGATTGCGGAAGCAAAAAAAAAGGATTTTCACATAGTAACCTACTGGTCTCCGGAGTATCCTGAGTGTTTGAAAAGAATATTTAATCCCCCTGTTGTTTTATTTTACAAGGGTGAAATTCTAAAAAAAGATTTAAACAGTATTGCAGTGGTTGGAATGAGAAGGCCTTCCCCATATGGTAAAAAAGCCACTGAATATTTTTGTAAAGAATTAATATCTCACGGTATAACTATAGTTAGCGGAATGGCACGCGGGATAGATTCTATTGCTCATAGATGTTGTTTACAAAACAAAGGAAGAACGTTAGCAGTGCTGGGTTCTGGTTTGGATGTGTGTTATCCACCAGAAAACAGAGAATTGTTTAGAGATATTATAACATCTGGTGCTGTGATATCAGAGTTTCCTTTACATACTCCTCCCAATAAAGAAAATTTTCCCAGACGGAACAGGTTGATCAGTGGTCTGTCAAAAGGGATTCTGGTTGTGGAAGGAGAAATTAAGAGCGGTGCTTTAATAACTGCTTACTATGCACTTGATCAGGGGAAAGAAGTTTTTGCTGTACCAGGAAATATAAACAGTAAGAAAAGTAAAGGCCCCCATAAACTTATAAAAGAAGGTGCGAAATTAACCGAAAAAATTGAAGATATTATAGAAGAAATTTCTACTTTTGAAAATATTTATAAACAGCCAGAGAGTTTTAAAAATGAGGATGATATCTTAAAAATTCTATCCAGCAAAGAAGTAAAACTGTGGAAGGTTTTAAATAATCAACCTGCTCATATCGACAATATAGCAATTAAAGCAGGAATGACTACCTCAGAAGCGCTCTCATTGCTTTTATCCATGGAATTAAAAGATTGTGTAAAACAGATAACCGGAATGAAATTTATCAAAAATTAATATGAATGCAAACGTTTCAATAATTAAATGTAAAGAATATAAGCCTCAAAAAGTATTTGATGCAGTCCATGAGGCATTAGAACTGATTGGTGGTATTGGAAATTTTGTTAAAAAGGGTCAAAAAGTACTTCTGAAACCAAATATGCTTTCAGCAAAAAACCCCAAAAAAGGTATCACTACTCATCCTTTAATTCTGGAGGCCATGATCAGGGAGGTAAGAAATGCAGGAGGAGAAGTATGGATAGGGGACAGTCCTTCCGGTGCGATAAAAGGAGTTAAAAGATGCTGGAGAAATACCGGGTTTTTGGATGTTGCTGAAAAAATGAATGTAAAACTAATAAATTTTGAGACTGGTGGTACAGAAATCAGAATGATTGATGGTGAAGAATTTCATTTCACCTCATCAGTTTTTAAAGCTGATGTGGTGATTAATTTACCAAAATTTAAAACCCATGGATTTACTCTTTACACAGGATGTATAAAGAATATGTTTGGAACATTACCAGGATTACAAAAAGCTTCTGTACACAAAAGATATCCTCATCCTGAAAGTTTTAGTAAAAAATTGGTTGATATATATGAGTGTGTGATTCCTTCACTGCACCTCATGGATGGAATTCTGGGTATGGAAGGAGAGGGTCCTGCAACCGGGCAAAAACGTGATACAGGTTTGATTTTAGCTAGTACTGACGGCGTTGCTTTGGATACTGTGGCAAGTCATATTATGGGATTTGGGAAAGATGAAGTTGATATGATTCGTATAGCTGGAGAAAAAAAACTTGGAGAACATCGTCTGGAAAAAATAACTATTGGCGGAAATAACATTGAGGATGTAAAATTTGATAATTTTAAACTCCCTTCTAACAGACTGATAAAAATAGTTCCTGAGTTTTTAATGAAATTAGTGGGGAAATTAATCTGGGTAAAACCAACTGCCAATAGGGAATTATGTATCTCCTGCGGTCAATGTGTAAAAAGCTGTCCAGTACAAGCAATTAAAATGGTTGATACATATCCGGTAATAAATTATGATATATGCATAAATTGTTTATGCTGTAATGAATCCTGTCCGGAAGGGGCGATAGAACAAAAACTGAGTTGGCTGGCAAGAAAAATTTCCTGATGGCTTTTTTAAATCAGCAGTAATAAAAATGGGTTGATTTATGATATAAAAATTTGTATATTTAATCCGTTTTATTATAGGGAGGGCTAGTCCTAACTGGTAAGGCAGCGGTCTTGAAAACCGCCGGGTTTACGCCCTTGGGAGTTCGAATCTCCCGCCCTCCGCTGAGACTTATATACAAATTTTTTAATGGAGAGGTGGCCGAGCTGGCTGAAGGCACAGGTTTGCTAAACCTGCGTAGGGGCAACTCTACCGAGGGTTCGAATCCCTCCCTCTCCGCATTTTTTCTTATGACAAATCACACCTCAAAAAAAGTAAAAGTCCGTTTTGCTCCCAGCCCTACCGGATATCTCCATATCGGCAGTGCCAGAACAGCTATTTTTAACTATCTGTTTGCTAAACATTTTAATGGTGATTTTTTATTAAGGATTGAGGATACTGATAAATCCAGATCTGACCCGGAAATAGTAGAATCAATACTGAGAAATTTACAATGGTTAGGTCTGCATTGGGATAATAAACCTGTTTTTCAATCAGAGAGGATAGATGTTCATAAGCAAACCTGTCGGAAATTACTGGAGCAAAAGAGTGCTTATTATTGTTTTTGTGATCCTGAAACGTTAAAGAAAAAGAAAGATCAGGCTTTAAGAGAAAACAATGAGTATCACTATGACAGAACCTGTTTGAGTCTATCAGATAAAGATATCCAAGAGAAATTAGAACATGGTGAAAAGTATGCAATTCGTTTTTATATACCCGAAGGTGAAATAGTTTTTAATGATTTAGTACGAGGGCAGATAGTTATACAAAATCAACAGTTAGATGACTTTATCATTCAGAGAAGAGACGGAACCCCGGTATATCAGATTGCAGTAGTAGTAGACGATCATGATATGAATATATCACATGTTATCAGAGGTGATGATCATATTTCTAATACCCCTAAACAGATTTTGCTTTATAATGCTCTGAAATGGAACGTTCCAGAGTTTGCCCATATTCCTTTGATGCTGGGTCAGGATAAAAAACGATTGTCAAAACGACATGGTGCAGTTTCTTTAGAAGCTTACAAAAATGATGGATATTTATCAGATACACTTTTTAATTATCTTTCGCTGCAGGGATGGTCTCCCAAAGATAATCGGGAAATATTATCAAGACAGGAGTTAATTCATTTATTTGATATAAACAGTGTATCAGGTAATGCTGCTGTATTTAATGAAAAGAAACTTATCTGGATGAATAAACAGTATATAGCTCAGATGACCATTGATTCACTTTTCGATGTGGTTAAAAAAGATTTATTTAACAAACTGTATTTAAATGAATCCTTTATAAAAAATAAAAAATCATATATTCAGGAATGTTTGAAATTAATGCAGCCAAGAATGGAAAAAACTACAGATTTTGTATCTAAAGGATTTTATTTTTTTAATGATCCTGAAGAATATGAAGAAAAAGCCTTAAAAAAGCATTTGCACAAAGAGGGTGTTAAAGTCAGGTTAAAACTGTTAGAGGACAGATTAAAAGGATGCAGTGACTGGTCAGAAGAAAATTTGGAAAAGCTGTTACGAGGATTAGCTGCAGAGCTTGAAGTTGGTGCCGGGAAAATAATTCATCCCCTGAGAGTGGCACTTACCGGTTGCAGTGCAAGTCCTGGTATTTTTGAACTCATGCGGGTTTTAGGTAAAGAAACAGTGCTGAGGCGTTTGGGCAGTTGTATCCAATATCTTGATAGGATGGAATAGATTTCTTAAAAATTTTTTTTGCTAATTATTAAATATTTTGTTAAATTCTCTATAATTTAATTATATGTAGTTAAAAATATCAATAAAATAGGGGGGAGGAATGAAGCAATCACTATACTCCCGCAATCTTAGTTTTTCTTTTTTTCCCTTAATTAAATTTTCAATAATATTTATTGTGTTCTGCATACCTTACCAGTCAACAACAGCTCAGATAAGAACTATAGCGAATTATTTCAAAAAAAATATCACCTTGAGCGGCCAAGCGAGTGTGTACGGAGAAATGTACGGAATTAAAGGTGCAGACAGAAGACGGCCGTCATCTACACAGAGGATTTCTGTAACTCCCCTTTTAAAATTTTCTGAATTTTTCTCAGTTTCAGTTAATATCATGCTTTCTACTGAAGAGTCTTATGCACGCCAAAATATGAACATTATGGGACTGCATCCGGTCTGGCGATGGGGGAGAGGCCATGTAGGTGATTATTCTGAACGATTTTCACAATACACATTCAATGGAGTAAATGTAACAGGAGCAGAAGTAGATCTGTATCCTGGACACTGGAGGTTTACTGTGGGTGGTGGACAAACCAGGAGAGCTGTTCGGGGAAATATCATAAATGAGAGTTTTGATCAGTATATGTTTGCTTCAAGGATAGGTTATGGAGATATGAAGAAATCATTTTTCCATCTTATTGCAATGAAAGCAAAGGATGATCCTGCTTCTTTAAGCAAACCTGAGGATTGGGACTACGATCAGGTTATTCCTGACACAATGGGTACGGAACTTGATACTATCTGGGTCGAACCTCCTTATAATCCATACTCGGTTACCCCTGAAGAAAATTTTGTTGCAGGATTTGTTTCTCAGGTAAATGTTTTAAAAAATCATTTAATATTAAGAGTTGAAGGAAGTGGCAGTGCCTATACAAAAGATTTACATGCAGAAAAAGTTACACTTGATAGTCTAACAATACCTGACTGGTTACAGAAACCTTTGGGAACAATTTTTACTCCCAGAATCAATTCAAATGTTGATTATGCTATGCAAACCAATGTAGAGTTGAATCTGAAGAATATCAAAACAGAAATTGGTTATGAATATATCGGGCCAGGGTATGTTTCACTGGGCACTCCGTCAACTGTCAATGACCGTCAGAAAGTTATGATTAATTCATCACTGAGGATAAAGAATCAGCGGATACGATTTGGCTGGCAAAGATTATCCAATAATTTACTGAATCAGAAGGATGAGACTAATATTCGTAATCAGTTACAGGCTTTACTTCAGTCTCATACTAAAAAATGGCGTTCCCAGTTCAGTATTCGGTATCTTGATATGCTGGGTGATGCACTTGTAGATTCTTTAGGATGGGATTATAATAATATAATTTTTTCTACTCATCAGGCTTATGTTCTGGGAAGGGAAAGTATTCTCCGGCAAGCAGGATTACAGTATACTTATCAAAAATCCAATAAAAATATGCCTTCCCAAATCACAAAATCAAATTATCATACACTTAACCTGACCGGGAGTATCAGTTTTACTGAGAAATTAAATATGAATATATCATCAGGTTTATCGTTCCGGAACAGTGGTGCTCAGAATTCATATACTACTCAGGTCTATTCAATCCGTCTATCACATTCAGCGTTGCAAAATAAACTTTCCAGTTCTCTATTCAGTTCTTCTTCTATGGTTCGTGATACTCGGATGTTTCGGGCCGGAATTAATTCAAGTTATCGTTTAACAAAAAATAATCAGATAATTTTTAATTTATCTTATAACTCTTTTCACGGAACTCGTGACTTTCAGGAACTGAGAACAAGTTTACGTTTATCACATATTTTTTAATAGAGAAAAATTTATTTGAGGAGTGAACCATGAGAAAACAAGTAATTATTTTTGGATCTTTACTCCTTTTGATGACTCTGTTTGTATATTGTTATCAGATGATAGAGGCAGAATATGGTAATCTCCTGGTTACAATACAATGGCCGATAAGTCTCGAAAAAAAGACGTCATTATCCGATACTGACACTTTACAATTACACCAAGATACAAATAAATCCCAAAGGAAAAATCATATTCTCTCAAAGAACCTTTCCTCTTCAGATTCACATGGACATACAGTTATAACTGAAAGAAAAGACAGCTCGTTACTAAGTTATAATGAAATAGTTCTCTTACGGTTTTCCCTTGAGCCAGGAGGGTTGATTTTTGAATTTGATGTGCATGACAGTGTATATACAATTCAGGCAGAACTGGGTATTTATAATCTGGTGGTAGAAGCATTTGACAGCCAGGGAGCTATAATATTTACAGCTGATACAACAGAAATTTTAATCGAGCCAAATAAAAGTAAAAGCATTACCTTAAATATTACTCCCAATTATCCAACAGAAGCGCCGGAGTTCATTGGATTTTCTGAGGTAAATAGCAGTAACACCGGGGAATATCTGTTAGTATGGAGTTCTGTTTCAAAAGCACAATTCTATACACTTGAAGAAGACTATAATGATACTTTTTTATCATCTCAGATTATATACAGTGGTTTAGATACAACTTTTCAGGTAACTGAGAGAGAAGACAGTATCTATTACTATCGAGTTAGGGCTGAAAATGATATTGATGCATCTTCATGGAGCAATGTGATCGCTTTTCAGGTACAGAAGGTCAGTGAGTTATTAATAAATACAGATTCCCTGCCAGATGGTATAGTCAGTGGTGTATATGCAGCAACAGTTGAGGCATCAGGTGGTACACCTCCCTATAATTGGAAGATCATCTCCGGTACATTACCTGCGGGATTGGATACAGTTACTAATCACGAGAATAATGTAACCCTGGATATAAAAGGCAGTCCCACAGAACCTGGTACCTTTATATTTACTCTGGAAGTTTCAGACAATAGCACTCCCGAGCAAAAAGCAACCAGACAATTCAGTTTAACCATTGATCCGCGAGAATTACAAATAACAACAGAATCAATTAATCCCTCATGTAAAGTGGGAGAATATTATTACGATCGTATTGATGCAGTCGGAGGAAGTGAGGGAGACTGGTCCTGGAGTATATGTTCCGGCAGTTTACCAGATGGTGTAAAATTAAAAGATGAAAATGAATTTGCACGTCTATATGGAACAGCCAATCAAACTGGTGAATATACGTTTGCGGTAATGGTAACAGATAATGTATATACTGAGCTCAGTGATTCCAAAGAGTTTTCAATTCGTGTTGATGAACCTTCCGGATTCAGAATTACTACCACATCTCTTCCTAATGCTACAGCTGGTGTATCTTACAGTCATCAGTTACAGGCATCCAACGGAACTCCACCTTATACCTGGTCTGAAACTCCTGCTTCGTCATCATATCGGTCAGGTACAGGATTTGCTGAAGGCATCTATATCAATGCCACTGGATTGCTTAGCGGTATGTGTCGTGATTTTCCGACTACGGATCAGATTGAATTTCAGGTAGTTGACAGTAGTGTTCCCCAGAAGACTGCAACAAAAACTTTTAACTTCAGAATTCTGGCTGGGGCGTTGTATCTTTATTCTTCAACGACTCTTCCTAGTGGTGAAGAGGGTACTCCATATTCAGAAACTATCGTGTATATACAGGGTACACCTCCTTTAAAAACACCCTGGACTTTCAGCGGAGATTGGCCCATACCAGGATTATCGGCCAGTTATTCTGATCAAAATTATACACTGACAATAAGTGGTACACCAACAACTGCTGATACTTATAACTTTTCAGTTACGATTAAAGACAGCAGCTCACCACAGAAAACACGAACAGATTCTTTTACACTTACTATTAATCCTTAGGATTGTTGATAATATAAATTATTATAAGAGGTCATTAATAATAATAAAATTATATAAGGCTGAAAGCAATGAAAAAACTATCACAAATTATTGCAAGTATTCTTTTCTGTACAATAGTGGTTCTGGGCTATGCCCAGAACTGGAATGCCATGCTTACTATTGATCCTTATCCTTCTCCTTATATCAGTGACTGGCAGAATAATCCCACTATCGCTACTCTTGAAGTTTACAATAATACTCAGAAGCCAGATGTTGTTATTATTAATTTAGATGTTTTTGATGACAATGGCAGCCTCTGTCTGCAGGGAAAAAGCCAGCGATTACTGGTTAACCCGGGAGAACCATTGCTGATAAATACCTCTGGATATACAGATTGGAAAACAGAGTCTATGGATGAAAACTTAAGGCAGCAGACGAATCGTACCGGTATGTTTCCGGAGGGCACCTATGAAGCTACTGTCACCATAGAGAATCTGTGGGGCACAACACTGGTCCAGGATGTGAGTGCTTTTTTCACTATTGATCATCCTGAACCTCCGGAGTTGATATATCCAATCGACAACGAAGAAATCTTTAGCGAATATCCAATTTTCCAATGGATCCCACCAAATATTCCTGCTGGAATAAATATTGTCTATACTTTACGGATTGTAGAATTAATGAACGGGCAGACTCCGGATATGGCCTTGGCTTCTAATTATCCCCATTTTGAAGATTTTAATATTGTAGATACCAATTTCGAATATCCTATCGATGCGCTTCCTCTGGAAGCAAATAAAACCTATGCCTGGCAGGTGCAGGCTCTTGATTATCAAGGCAGAGCAGCAACTAAAAATGAAGGCAGAAGTATCATTGGACTTTTTACTACACCTGCATCATTTGAAGGTGTATTACCAAATTTAGAGTTAATCGCACCGGAAAACAATACTCTGTTAACTACCAGTAATCCCACTTTTGAATGGGTTGAACCACTGGTTAATATTGAGGGATTGATCTACTATACTATTACTGTAGCTGAAGTGATGACAGGACAAAGTCCGGAACAGGCAATAATATCTAATACTCCTCATTTTATCAATGCAGCCACAATTACTCAAACAGAATTTCAATACCCTGCGTTTGCTCCTGAACTGGAAACAGGGAAAAATTATGCCTGGCAGGTAAGGGCCCTGGATCAGTATGGACAGCCGGTCAGTGCTAATGAAGGTAAAAGTGAAGTAAGAACATTCACTGCCGGTGGAGAAGCTCCGGTTTTTGTTGAAACCATTTTACTTCCAGAAAAAATTCCTCTTCCCACAGAGGAGATTGCCTATTTAAAATTAAAGAATGGAGAAACACCGCTGGTGCAATATTCCTTTTCTCCTGATTCTTCGGAAATTACTGTTTCCTCCACATCCCCGGCCACTACTCCTTTATTTTTTCCCTGTCTTCAGGGAGATATGTTTAACCCGCCTCAGTTAGGAGCAACAGTAAATGTTACTTTTAATCGTTACACTCTGGAGATACTAACGGGCGACATCACGGCTTCCCCCAGGCTGGATACGGAATCACCCTTTAATCTGGCCCGTTTGAGTGTACCGGCAGCAATTCAAAATATTCAGTATCAACCCGGGAGCGGAGAGTTTTCCTTCTCGGCTGTACTGAGCCTTTACAATACACTGTTCAGATCATCTCCGGTTAGTTTAATCTTATCATCTTCCGGAATTATCTCCGGAACTGTACCGGATCAACTTATATCCAGCAATATTCCTTTGATTGATGAAACCCAAAGGCTGGTTTATTCTCCCCAATCCATAAAGGGTGAAATATGGTCCTCTCTTTTGTCAGATGTGCATCAGACAAATCTGGATGTATCCGGTTCATTGGTATTTTTACCTTATCGTTCTAATCCTGAAGAGCGTTCAATATCTCTAAATTTGAATATTGGCGGTAAGAATACACATATTATTTCCTATGGCAGTATTTCAGAACCGGAAGGTATTGCCGTACCCGTCGGACCGGTGAGTTTGAGTCTGCATAATTTTATTTGCAATACCTTTAGCTGGTCTTCAGATTATCAAGCCTGGGATTTTGATTTTGTTTTTGATGTCAATCTTTCTTTAACCGATTTTCAACCCCACCTGCATTTACCCCAAATGTCTTCTGTACATCTGTCTGCCGAGGGATTTAATTTTCCTCAGATTTCCATTCCGGATTTGACATTTGATGATTTTTTTGCTTTTCAGGATATCCAAATCAAGCCTTATGCCTTTCGTATGGATGCTCATATATTTGACTGGTTTGGCTGGGCTGGAAAGGAGATTGGAGATTGGGGTTTCAGATTTGATTTCAATGTTAAATTTTTCGGTCTTCCTGCCCGGTTATCAGAATTTTCAAATGAAATTAACCGCAATCCCTTAACGGTTCTTAATGCATCCTATGTTAATGGTAATTTTTTGGGTAGTGTTGAACCACGAAATTATCCAACTCCGATCTTGGTACCATTTAACAATGGCAGTAGTTCCGGTCTTCAGATAGAAAATATTACGGGTGAATTCAGGGAAGAGCAAGGATTACCTGTTATTGATTTTTCAGTATTGGCAGATTGTATTTTTCCATCAACTGTTGGTGAGGGAACTCAAACAGTTGATTTTGGGGATACCAAACTGAAGATGAGTACGCAGGGTATTTTTAAGGGACAGTCTCCATCCTTTACTCTTTCTAATCCCTTACCGTGGGAACAGCTTCAGATTAATACTATTTCATCTGAACTGGTGCTGGATCAGGATGAAAATCAGCAAACCGCAGTATTAGATCTGGAAGGGACCATCACCATCCCCGTAACTCAGAATTCTTCAGTCAATGCTGCAGGTTCCGGTGTATTTGATTTGATTAATGAACAAATAACTAATGGTGAATTTATAATTAGTGACTCTTTTATTATTGAAGTTCCTGCATTTACTTATGCACCTGCTTTACCTTTGAATTGTGTGCAGGGGGCAGTGGTGAATACCAGCGGGTTACAACTCAAAGATGGATCAGGTGAACTCATACTTCCAGGAACTCCAGTATCTCTAACTTATAGTGATAATGTTACCTTCAGTCTCCCTGATCTGGCTTTAATATCCGGCACTATTACTTTTGATAACTCATTTGCTTTTCAAATAAGTAATATTGATGGTAATACGGAGGCTATGCAGTGGAAGGCGGTGGAAGCAGGAGCGTCACCTCTTACAACTCTGAATAATCTTATCCTTCCACTTCCTGGTTCGATAACCATTAAAAATGGTACCCTTACAGCGCGGGGAAACTCTCAGGCATCAGTTTATTTTGATAACAAAGAGTTTACTAATTTAGAAGCACGATTCTCCAGTGATTTTTCCGTAGTATTTCATTCGGTTAAGGTCGGTTCAGGGAAGGTGGATTTTTACTCAGATAATGATAAGGTGGCATATCTTGATAGTACAGGGTTCTGGCCTGGTGAGTTTTTTATCATGGACAGTCTATTCAGCATATTACCACTGCCGGATTCAACTATTGCCTATGTCAAGCTTAAGGATGCACAGGGTAACAGTATGATAAATATGGAAAAGGTCGAAGAGAATATACGGCTATTTACCCGGAATGGACAAAAAGTGGACCTATATCTTCCTGCTTTATCCTTTAATTCCAATAATATACCTATGGTACAGACCAGTCTGGATGTGGTGGTCAATCCTTCCACGTTTCGCATGGTAAGTGGTTCCATTTCCCTTACTGCATCATCCGGAGGTGAACTGGTTTCCCTGACAGCTTCAGGTATGCCTTTTCAGGTAACTGCTCTGGAGTATGATAATGCTGAGGGTGAATTTAACATGTATGCGGACCTGAAACCCATACTACCCAGAGCTTTACAGGGAGCTGATCATATTGCTAAAAATATTAAATTAACAGCTCAGGGATTTGAAACTTTTGATACAGGATATTCTCCTTCCTATAAATCAGGTGCGACTGCAAAAGTAGATATTGGTGAATATTTACAGGTTACTCTAGATGGTATGCGGGTAAATGTTACCTCGGATCCTGATTCAGTATTGTTCTCCGGCAATATTCTGATGGATTTGTTTACCAGCCAGAACAATACCAGTCCTTATAACATTCATTATTATGCTGATTTAAGCACAGACAGCGCCAAATTTCATTTTAATATATCTAATTTGGCAGGTGGAACTCTTCCTTTTGGCTGTGGTGAGTTTCAGGTAATAACTTCTAATGGAACTCCTGGTATGACAGTGTCTGCACCAATGAATAAAAATACTTTTAATGTTAAAATTCTGCAGGGGATTCTTTCTCTCAGTAATTTATGTGAAGGTTTTGATGTTACTATTGAAAATTTCAGTATAAATCAGGATGGTATCAGTATACCTGATGTCAGCTTTTCCCAGGGCAAGGAACAGATACTTTTACTTTTTGGAACTGATATCACAGTTAAAAGCATTTCCTTTAATGTCACTTCCTCCAGAGTGCTGGAAATGTTTTTCAATGGATCTATGGTGCTGTTCGGGAAAAATATCAATTTTTCTGGTCTGTCAGTAAGTACTGATTGTTCCATCGGCAATAAAAAATTGTCACTAAATCCGGTTGATTTGGTAGATGGTTCCCTTTCACTAGATTCTTTGCGTATTCAGAATAACATTCTTATGATTCATGGTAATTTTACTGCCATAGAACCGTTTGATGAAATGTCTGAAATTTACACTATACATCTGGCAGCAGACGGGAGCTGGATAGATAAGACAGGTACGGTTCTTTCTGAAAAAAAGATAGCCGTCATATCTCAGGAAAATCCTCAGGATCAGGGAGTATCTCTGGGAATGGAACCTCTGGATGTTATCTGCAAACTTGCCAAGGTGGATATTGAATTTACCGGAGATTCCAATAAAGATGCTTCTGGAAACATAGGCGTTGAAATTAACAGTTACTGGCCGTCTGTTACAGAAACGGAAACCAAGATCCCCATAATTGGTTCTCTCAGTTTTCCTGCTACGGACGGCAGTCAGGATACCTGGGTTATAGATAAAAATACAGTATCAGTAATTTCTCTTGCAGATTTACTTAATCTTGAATTAGAAAACATAAATATTCCTGATGAAACCGAATTCACCATTTCTCTGGGAGGGAATTTTTCTCTGAATTTACCAAATTTGGGAGAAGATCAGGGCGGTGGAGGTGAGTTCACTGATTTTCTTCTTAAAGAAGGAACCTTTGAGTTTGGGGAAGTTAAAAATGCTGATTTTGATATCAGTGGGGTTAATGTTCAGCTCAGCAGATTTGCTTTTGGCTTTGATTTAAGTAATTTTTCCACTTATAATGTAAGCTTTAATGAGAGCAATGCTTCTGCCACACCGACTACCATAAGCCATAAAGGGTTTTATCTGGTGTTCGGCGGCAGTATAAGCAGTGAGCTTTTTGGGTTTGACGGCGGTATTGATTCTCTATTAATATATAAGTCCACTGATCAATTTTATTTACTGATTAAAAATGCTCATTTTAAATATTCCGATATGATAGATGGTGCTCTGGATCTTATTTTGGATATAAACCTTCAAGAAGTGGATTTTCAATTTTTAGTTGGCGGTCATTTAACAGTTACTGAGAAAGGTTTTGCTGTCGTTGGGGAGATCAGCTATAAGGAGACTACTTTTCAAGGTAACACATTTATGTGCCCCGGATTTGGATTGTTTCTGGCAGCAAGTACAGGACTTGATATTCGTCTTACTCCACTCCCCATTACCATAGAAGGATTGGGACTGGGAGTGTTTTTTAATCCGGATCCAAAGGTGGAAGAGTGGGTGAGAGCACATTTAGGCTTTGAGAACAGTACTGACAATAAATACTTTTTTGATGCCTATAATGAATATATGGATCAGATTGCAGGCATAATGACCTTTTTGGAAATCTATGCCTATGTCAATATTTCTGTACCGGAAAAAGCAGTACTGGAAGCACAGGCACTCTTGACCTTAGCAACAGATAAGCTGCGGCTTGATATGATGGTGAATGTGATAGGGAATGAAGAATTCAAAAAATACTGCAAACTGGAAGGCTCGGGTTTTATTGAGGTTGGTGTTCCCCAGGATTTCAGTGACTGGCCTTATGCTGCAGGAAATATCACAGTAGGAATGACAGCAAAGGATCAGTCTGGAGTTGACATGATCAATTTACCGTCACCGGGTCAGGCAACCAGCCAGATTGAATTTTTTGTCATTGATGAGGAAAACTGGGCTCTGCATGGAGCTATCTGGGCTGAAGTAGTTAGAGCCTTTGAGGCAGATTTTGAATTTTTCATTGGACCGCCCGGTTTTCTGGTTAAGGCAGGAATTTCCCGATCTTTTGATGCAGTCGTTGTAGAGGTTGAAGTTGGAATGGAACTTTCAGTGTGGTTTGTATGGGAAGAACCCCGGGAATGGGGCGGATACGGAAGAGCCTGGGTTCAGGCTACTTGTTTGTCGGAGGATTTTGCCGGAGTCCGGGGTGAATTAGGAGCAGCCTTGATTGGTACTCCAGAGTTTTATATTTACGGATATGCAGAGCTTACTGCCTATTTCCTGGAATGGGAGTGGACTAAATGTGTGTGGGTGGAATGGCGGGATGGTTCCATAGACGGTGGAACAGGCGGAGATTCCCGAATGCAGGAGATCATTGCTCAAGCCAGTGCAGTGTCAGACAGGATAATGGATCAAGTGGATGAAATTGAATATGAGATTCTTCAGACCAAACGCGAAGCTTTTACCCAGTTTTCTCCCCAGGATATTAAAAATATTATTAACACTATCAGGTCTGGACAGGCTGATTTCTACTGGAGTGATCTGAAAGAGGATGCTAATGCAGTTGTAAACAAACTTGATTATTATATGACATTTATAAACGATAAAAGTTATGTGCAATCATGTAAAAGTATTTTTATTAATTATAAAAATGAAGTTGTTCAGGCCTTTCATCCTGACACACTTGGAGTATTGAACGGAGCCCTTGATGATTACTCAGAGGCAGTGGAAAATTTAAACACAGCTTTTTCCGGAAAAGTGGATGAATACCAAAACATGTATGAATCACTTAAAACCCAGATTCAGGAAAGCAGTTTTGCTCTCGATACTTTGGTTGCCTTTTCAGATATTCCAGATTCACCCATAGAAAATCCACTGAGTATGAGCGGGATGGAAGTTGGGGGAAATATAGTACCAAAATTTTCTGTGGATACAACCAGAACGAACAGTAATCAGAAAAATTCTGCAGAGCTTCAGCAGAGTTTCGACACCTGGCTGACTGAAGTGGTGGAGAAGTTGGGAGCAATGGAAACACTCAGGGCGCAGTTGTATACTGGTTTCGGACCCGGGAGTGAAATTAGCAACACCCAGGGTGAATTTATTGCCTCACTTTTGGAAAAGAATATTCTGGGTAAATCCCTTTTAAAAAAGGTGAGCAGATTTCATGATTTTTATTTTGCCAGAAAAGATCGGTGTGATAATTTATACTACCAGAATATCAATGAATTCAACAATGTTTTTAGATTTTCACGGTGGGATCCTGCGATTGGAGATAACAACCAGCAATTTATCGATGAGGTTAATGAACGAAGATACGGTGCGTTAAAATCTTTGGCTGGAGGTAAAATCAGCATTGACCCTGAAAGTATTGAATCATGGCTGGCTTCTGAAGAGCTGGGAATAGCTTTTTATGTCACAGTACCATTTTTATTCTATGACTTTACTTTAAATAAAATGGATTCTTTATACAATACTATGGTGCCGGCCTATAATCAGGCTTTTTGGGCCAGGAATGAAATCCACCGTGATTTTACCCTGCAAACTGATGTTATCTGGAATAAATATGCTGAACTTTCCGAAAATTTATATAATCTTTATGATACGTTAATTGATGAGGTGAAGGCCTATGAGAAGACATATGGAACATCTGCTCCTATTTCTTCTGAAGAGTTACAAAAGAGGATGAAAACTATCAGTGATGAATTTCTTTTAAGTAGTTTATCCAGTTTTTCAGCCAGCAGAACCGATTCTAAAAAACGCTATACACCCATTACAGTCGGTTTTAACTGGACCGAGAATCAGGATATCTCAGAGCATGCTTTTAGTATTGCTGAAGAGGGTACCAATCTATTTCAGTCAGTTGGAGACTTCCATCAGTTCGGTCTTGATTTTTTTCTCCCGGTTACCTGGCCTCCAATCCGAAAACAGTATGAAATTCGTACCCGGGTTCGCAATAAAGCGGGATATGAAGTAGCTGGTCAGGTAGTGGATCTCAGTTTAGAAAAAAGTGTTAACAGATCATCTTCTACTATCAATGAAGCCACCCCTTATACAAGTTACGACTATGTAATAACGTCAATAGATTTTCCCCATAATTATGCTAAAAGAGGAGTTAATTATTTTAAAAACTCTGAGTCTCAGATTCATGTGGATTGGGAAGTCAACACAAGTAAAGGACCCAGTCCCTTTGCTGAATATCGGTATCGGGTTTATAAAAAGGATTCACCTGGGAATCCGGTTGTTGACTGGACTACAACTGGTACTTTAACTGAGGTCACCATACGGGGTTTGAATCTGGATGCAAATACAACTTCACCTTATATAGTTCAAATTGCCGGATACGATGCTGAAGGACAAGTTCGCTGTACAGAGGAATCTCCACCTTTGTATATAGACCATACACCACCTCATTTTCCGGATGATATCCAAATGGAGATTATCAGACCTTATGGGGAAAACCGGGTTGTTTTTGAGTGCAGACAGGCCCGGGATTGGTTTGCTGATGAAAACAGTAATCCCAATTTGAATGTTCGTATTGATACCCTGGCAGCCTATCAATACAAACTCTACAATACAACTGCGGATCCAGACAGTATTTCCTGGAAGGCCATTGATAGTTTTGCTTTACCAATATATGACCATGAAAGCTATAAACAGAATGATTTTGTTCATATAGATCTTGGTATTCGTCCCCTTAAAGCTGATATGAAGTTGGCCTTGCGGGCACGTAATCTACATGCAGCCAACAATAATGGTTTTGGAGAAGTAAAAGTAGTCAGTATACCGCGCCAAAAAGATGAGACGGCACCAACATCACCTTCTTTTAAGATTGCCGGAAAGGATGAAAATGACAATATTGTTTTGAATATAGTTTCAGTTGGTGAGGACCCGGAAAGCGGGGTTTTGGGATACAACTATAGGCTTGTAGATTTTTTTAAGAATCAGACCAGTATACGTTCCTTCCCTAAAAATGCCTTACAGGTTGATTTTCCGGCTGACTCGGTATATCCGGGTAAAAAGCTGATAATCCCTTTAAACCATGAATCACTGGATGTCCGAGGCATGTGGGTTGGAGTATACTTAACAGGTGTTAATTATTCCGGGATTTATGGAGGTAGAGACATCGATTTTATTGCTTTTCCGCCCGATATACCAGTATTAGAGGCTTCTGTGGAACATGTTTCTTCTCCTGGTTCAGACACTTATGCTAGGATAAAATTTGAAATAAAAACGGATTCTCATCCAACAGATTTTACCGTTAATATGAGATTTGGCACCACTCCAAATGGCAGTGAAATTGGAAGTGTGGGTTATTTATTCGGTCCCAGTTACAATAATTCTTTAACCAACAGCATGCGGTTACCGGACAGCCTTACTTTTGGAAGTCGGGTGTATGTTACCGCCCGCTCTGTAACCCGAATGCTGGACAATCAAAGAGAGAAATCAGATTCTGTGGTAGTTACCCTTACGACCCCTGATCCACCCATGTTTACTCAGGTTACCCAAAATCAGGAAGGTTATCTTATTATCCCGATTACATCACCTGCATTTAACGGGAGAAAACCAGCTTCTTATCAGTTTGAAATTCAGAGCATCTTCAAAGAAAACCAGAATATTATCCGGCCGTTTTCACTGGATCCACTGCAGGCGGACTTTTCCAATGACCAGGTTCAAACCGGAGAACAGCTTGAACTCCCGCTTATGGCAAAAGATATGGCTCCGACAATACTGGTAAAGCTAAGAGCACGCAGCGCAGACGGTGATGTTGCTATGAATAAGGTCCGCTATGAACCTATACCTCCCCAGTCAAAAATCACCGGTCAAATTACCCGTCATCAACTGGTGCAATCATATCTGCTTCAACTCCAGGGTTATTTTGATGATCCCATTATGCAGGCGAATTCATCTATCCATTTCATGATAGGCAGCCAAGAAGGTAAAAATGATATATATAGAGGATCCCTTACCAGTGCAGTCAGTTTTGGAAAGAAAGGATTCAACATTTTTGCCCTGCCTGATCAAGTGAGTGAATATACAGAATTGTATTTGTCTGCCATGAATATTACAGGCAGCGCTGAGCAATCAGCTTACTATGATACTGTTTTAAGTGTACCACCGCCGTTGATGTTCGATCAGGTAAAGAAAAATGAGGCTGACTATCTGATGGTCCATATGCTGAGCAGCGGATTTGCTCCTGAAGTTTCCATAGCCGGATATCAATTTGGTGTATTCCTGAATGATGCTAATAAAACTCCTATACGATCCTTTCCTGCCAGTATATCTGATTATGATTTTACACCACAAGAGGTGGTTGTGGATGAATTTCTGGAATTACCGGTTCATATATCAGAACTGCCGCTTAAAAAACTTGTATTGGTTTCTATAAAAGCTATTAGCACAACGGGTGAATCAGTTATTCATCAGAAAGGATATATGCCTTATCCGCCCATACCGATAGATGCTGTTCTTACCCGGAACAATAATGGTACAATACTGAAATTTCAGGGCGTTTATGAGGATATCTATCTTTTTGGCGGGCAGCTGACCATGTACTTTACCTTAGGTACAAGTCCGGATAACGATGATATTTTAAGTGGACAATTTGATCTTGGTGTTAATGGTGATTATAATGCTTCCTACAGTTTAGGTGGTAAGCTGGAAGTGGGTGAATTTTACTATCTCTCTTCTTGGTATGTTAAGGAAAATGAAAAGTCAGGTATTTATCAACAGCAATTAACATTACCATGTGAGCCTATGTTTACAGAAATCAAACAGCCTGATGAACAATCTCTGGTTTTACCGATAGTATCCACCGGTTTCAACAACAGTCTCAATCTAATTGGCTATCAGTATGCTTTGGGAAGTGCTTCCGGAAATTATAATGTGCGGCCATTTCCCGGATCCTCTGAAAATATGGATTTCACTCCCGATCAGGTACAACAGAATCAGGATCTCATTATTCAGCAATCTACACTGGGATTGCCGGAAGAATGTTTTGTGGCTCTTAAAGCAATTAATGCAAACGGAGTAACGGATATATGTGAACAGTCTTTCAGACCCAAACCGGCTACTCCGGTTATAAGACTTCTTGGTTTGCGCCAATCTGTGGATGGAAAAACAAATATACTGCGGTTTGAAGTTGATAATACCTCTATAGACAGGAAGACAGCCTTTGTGGTAATGTCAGCATACTATGGTTCTGGTTCACCAATTATTGTTACAGAAGATGGTAGATACAGTTATCCTACCTGGGAATGGTCTGTTTCTTATACTGAGAATCAGTCTGCTCCGATATTTGAATGTCATTTTACAAAATTAATGGCTACTGGCTGGGACTATTTTATTGAAGTAAAGAGTATGGATAGATACCGTGATAAAGAATCAGGAACATATAAATTAAAATTTAATATTGACAGAGATTTAAATATTACTGATATTGAAGTTATGGATTCAGAGTAATGATAATTATTCTAAGAAGGATAAAACCATGAGACGATTTTTTATAATTGTATTATTTTTACTATTTGTCTTACAACTGTATGCTCAAAAGAAACAGGATTGTTATTTTACAGTGAAAAAGGATACTGTTTATATATTTTTAAAAGAAAATCCGGAGATAGGGCAGGGATTCTATGTTGAGCGTAAAGGTGCTGATGATGAAGAGTATATTAGACTTTTTGAAGAACCTATAAAACCTGTATTAAATCCAATTATTTTTGCAGATATGCTGGGTGATGATTACCATTTTATTCTCAACTCATTGGAATTGTCTTCTCCTCAGGAAATGCAATTACGCTTTCGTACTGACCGGTTCGCCAGTATGGTGTATATGATGCTTTTTCATGAAGTGGGTACAGCTTTGGGAAGGTTCTATCAGGTGGGGGGACATACTTCAGGTGAAATCTATAGGTATAGAATAGTAATAGTAGATCAAGAAGATAAAGTAATTCAGACTATAGAAAAAGAAATATTGATCATTGATAGAGTGCCTCAAATACCACAAGAAGTATTGTATAAGCAACAGCAGCGTTCTGTAGCTGTAGAATGGGATTATCCACGCTGGCAGCCGGGAGCAGAGGATATGACGGTTCAGTTTTATGTGTATAAAAAAACTTCCGGAACTGATTTCAAGCGGCTTGATGATAAAATTTTACTCCGATTAGATAATACGAATTATCAGTATGTTGACACCAGAGTGGATATTGGTGAAGAATATACTTATACAATGACTGCAGTTGATGCTTCTGGATTGGAAAGCGAACCATCTGAGGAAGTAACTATAAAAGTAAAGGATGTTATAGCTCCGGCATCACCAGCCGGGCTGGTTACTCTACCTTCAGAGGATAACGTAGAGCTGGTCTGGAATATAAGCCCAGAAATCGATATTCATGCTTACAACGTGTATAGATGGACAGGTGTTGAACAAGATTCAATAATGCTCAATACACATAATATTCCCTATGATCAGCCTTCTTTTATTGATTTGACCTGTGTTACAGGCCAGCAGTATTACTATGCTGTTTCTGCTTTGGATACAGCAGGGAATGAAAGTAAACATTCTAATCGGATTTCTGCTTTTCCTACAGACAGAACTCCTCCCGGAATTCCTCTAAATTTTGAAGCTTCGGTTGAAGATAATATTGTCACTTTAACCTGGACTGCTCCTGAAGATGAGGATATTCTGGGATACCGGGTTTCTCGGGGTTTATCAGAAGACCGGCATAATCAGGTATATCTGACCTCTGATCCTATCAAAGAAACAAGCTTTATCGATCATGGTGAAACGGCCCATAAAATTGTACCAGGTCAGCGGTATTGTTATTCAGTGGTTGCTCTGGACACTCTCTGGCATTATGGTAAGCAGGCGTATGTCTGGATTGCTGTTCCGGATAATGAGCCTCCTGAACCACCGGGAGCCATAATAATCGAAAATGATCATGGCACAGCACTTACCCTCAAGTGGAACAGTTCTTCTTCTCTGGATGTTTTCGGATATGTTGTATTTCGGGGAAGTAATGCTGATGTTGATTCTGTGGGATTCTTTTCAAAAATAAACAGAAAGTTCAGAGATACAGATCTTTCTAAAGGCAAAGAATATTTTTATCATATTGTAACCCTGGATACTGCAGGCAACCGGAGTGAACCAGCTGTGTCCAATACTGTGTTTTTCCGGGATTTCAGCCCTCCCCCCAGAGTTCAGTGGACAAGTGTACATAAGATTGAGAGTGGAATACAGATTTCCTGGGAACGAGTAGTAGATTTTGATCTTTCTGAATATCGTATATATCGTTCTTCTTCACCTACCGGAATATTTACTAAAATCGGTTCTGTTACCCTCGATACCTTACAGTTTTTAGATAAAGAGGGAAGAGAAGATTTCTGGTACAGTATCCGGGCGGTAGATTCTTCTGGCAATGAAAGTGAAAATAGTACCCCCAAGAAAGCAGATATGTGATATCATAATAAAAGGGAGGGACTAAAGGTTCTTTAATAATAAAACTATAATGTTATAGAATATATAAATTTTCATACTAATTCTTAAAAAATTATGAAACTTATTAAATGTACATTTAGGATGATTATTATTTTGATGGTTCTTTTACCATCATTTAGTTCTACCCAAACCACTATTGATACAAATCAGTATCAATCTTTTATTCCAGATCTAAGAAAAAAAATTGAACAGAATCCTTACAACAGTTTATCCTGGAAAGTGCTCACTCAAGCTTATCTGGATTTAGGAAAATCTGACTCTGCAGCTTTTACTGCCCGTTCATCAGAGAAATACTTATCAGATGATATAACTCTCTTTGCTTTTTATGCAGATTTATTCTGGAAAGCTTCCCTATATTCAGAAGCAGCTGTATGGATTGAAAAACTCTATTCATCAAATCCAAGTGAACAACTGCGTACTTTACTGATTAATGCCTATCATAATGCAGGAGTTAAACAAGCACAGACTTCTGATTGGAAACAAGCAGCTCTTTATTTTCAGAAAGCACTTGAACTTGATTCTGATACTGAGGAACGATATTCACCTCTTGCACTGGTTTATGCAAAAGATGGAAAGTTTGAGGAAGCTTTGGAGATTATTGATCAGGGAAGTAAAGGTTTTGGTAAATCAAAACAGCTTATGGAAATAGAAAAATATATTCATGTGCAAAAGAAAGATTTTCATGGTCTGGAGAAGATATTAGAGACCTATGTAAATAATAATCCTGATGATGTAGAAGCCCGGTTGGATCTAAACAGAGTGAGAAATGTGTTGGGAAAATCAGGTAAGGCTTTAAATGATCTTGATAAAATGAAGGAAAAATTTCCAGAAAATACGAAAATTTATGGAGAATTATCTTCATTGCAGAAACAAACAGCTCAGTTTGCCCTGGAAAGACAAACTTATATTGATATGCTTGATCAATATCCGGAAGCCGACAGTTTATATTTGAAGATTGCACACACTTATGAGAAAGAACATAACTGGACAAAGGCCAGGGAATATTATAATCAGTATTGTGATAAATATCCGGGAACCATGGACTGTATGTTGTTAATCGCAAATACCTATCGAAGGGAATCAAAATTAGATTCTGCTTTATTTATTTATAGAGATGTTATTAAAAAAGAGGCTAAGAATGTGAAAGTTCTGGAACTTGCCGGAGAAACAGCTGCAGATATTCATCGATATCAGGAAGCTCTCGAGTATTTTCAATCCTGGGCAGAAGAAGTACCAGAAAACCCTCTTCCTCTTATTGCACAGGCAAAAGTATTACAGAAACTGGGAAGGACACAGGAAGCCAGAGAAAGATATGAGAATGCAGAAAAAATCAAGGGGTGTGCATTTTCTGCTTTTCAGCTTTTTTTGATACATAAAAAGATGGGGAATTTAGATAGAGCCAAGGAGTTTCAGTCATTAGCCCTGCAGAGATCTATTGAAGAAATTGCAGAAGAAGAAAAACAACTAAAATCGTCAGTATCAGTAGGTGTCAATTTTAATTTAAATGAAAACAATATTAAAACTGCAGATGAAATTAAAGTTTTGAAAAATATCCTCGACAGTATTGTTGATAACTGGATACCGGATAAAAATAACGGTTCTCTGGAAAGACAGCTTAAAAATCTTCTAGATGAACATCCTCATGTTCCGATAATTTTGAACATTTTAGCTGATATTTATTTTAAACAAAATGAATATAATCAGGCGGAGTTATATTATAAGAAATTTTTATCTTTTAATCCCAGGTCAATAGACGGACAGCTTGGACTGGCACGAGTGTATGAACGGGTAGGAAATGATAAAGCTGCATTTATTACCTATCTGCGAATAGTCGAGTTGGATTTTACTAGTCAGGAGTCTTATCAATCTGCTATTCGTTTTGCTGAAAAAACAGGAAAACTTGATCAGTTAGCCAGGAGATGGGACCAGCTGTATCGAGCTCATGAAAAAGTGGAAATGTTAAAGAAACATTTAATACTCGTCTGGAATAAATTAGGCAGAAATGATAAGATCAGAGAAATTATTGAGTGATTAATTTTTTCTTGATTTTTTCATTTAATATTTTATAATTTATATTATATAAATATATTTAGTTCAGAAATTTCGTTTTGTTTATTATTACAAGGGGGTAAATAATATTAAAATATTTTCTGGCTTGTATTTTGATTTTATACAGTAATATAATTTCTATTATTCATCTATTAATATTTACAATAATTACGATTCGATTACTTCATTATTAATGTAAAATAGTAAGGACACGAGGATTATCTCCATATACTGCAGACCTCATTGATTGAGCCTAATATTAATCCTATTTTTTTTGTAAAGAATATAATTGTTGTGGTTTATTTACTGTGGACACATGAAAAAATCATTGTTATTTGTATTTTGATAAATTTTTATATCAGGAGGAGAGTAAAATGAAAATAAATATATTTTATAAGTTTTTATTTTTATTGTTAATTATTTTTATGTGGATAACTCAGACAGCTTATACCCAGTCAGGAACTATTGACTTTGAAGATTCAAAATGGAATAGTGTTGTAGGGACTAAGTTATATAATGGAGGGGCAAACAATACCTTAACTGATCAGGCAATGGGGGTTGATTTTGTTATAGCTAAAGGGGAGATGTGGGTGACGAACATGCAAGGTATGGGGAAAATGCTGTTTTTCTCACCTTATATTACTTCTTTGAGTCAATATGATGAATCCGGTCGGGTTGTAATTAGATTTAGTACTTCAAAAGAGAGAGTCAAAATTGAGGTAAGTCATGATTCACAACCTATGCAGGGGAGCAGTTATGAGGATGCCTATATGTCAGTAAAATTTTTCAAAGATTATGACCCTACTAATCCTTTATATTCTGAAATAGTACCAAAGAATCAAAGCAGTTTTTTAGAAGTAGAATACTCTGATAATTCAGATGGAATAAAAATGGTTATTGTTAATACCAAATGGATGGAAAATAATATTGATGATATCGAGTTTACTGAAATGGGTACTGGTCCGGCAAGTTCGGTTGCATTTGATTTTAATGATGGTACAGCTCAGGGGTGGACTATGCAGGGAGCATATGATGAAGACGGGGATGGCCCTTTCCAGTCGAACTTTGTATTTAATTGGTATGATCAGGTTAATTATCCAAATACACCATTTAGTGATACTAACGGTGATAAAAACGGTTCAATAGGGATTTTTACTTCATCGGCTCATGGTGTCAGTAATTCAGGTGCTACCTGGTGGATAATGCGTTATCATTCACCGGACCTGTCTTCTAACAATACCTGGCAGACAGCGGATGGATATTCGGTAGAAATAGCAGATGGAATGTCAACAGATGGAGCCCTTTACTGTAATTTATATGTAAAAGTATATGATTCGGATCAGGCAAAAGATAGATATTTTTACAGCGGTCAGGCTCAGACCATTACACATTACTCAACCCAGTCCTGGAATCATTTTGAATTTGACTGGTCCGGTATATCCGGTTTTCCCAGTAATTTTACTATAAAAGAAATATTTGTAAATCTTTGGGGTAGAATGTCAAAAGGTGCTGACGGGGGAGTATATCTGGATGATGTTACTCCTATAGGCGGTACTCAAATTCAAGCTCCGACAGCTCCCAGTAATCTCACATTAACAGCAGTTTCCAGCTCAGAAATTGATCTATCCTGGCAGGACAACTCTGATAATGAGATCGGATTTAAAATTGAACGTAAAAAAGGCTCAGGTGACAGTGGATCTCAGTTGGGAATTATTTTACAAAAATCATTATCTCTTATGAATGGAAAAATTATTTCAGAAAACAGTTGGACTCAGATTGCAACTGTTTCAGCCAATCAAACTTCTTACAGTGATGTAGAGTTAAGCCCTAATACTACTTATTATTATCGAGTCCATGCTTATAATTCTGCTGGTAATTCCGTCTACTCTAATGAGGAAAGTATAAAAACAGAAGATAGTGGAAGCTATATTCAAAGTTTCAATCTGTTTCCTGCTTATCCTTATAATACTGTATCATACAAACAGAGCGGAGCATTTGTGGGATGCGGTCCTACAACCGGAGCAATGATTCTGGCTTATTTTCAGCATGTAAATAATCTTCCCACTCAAAATGGATTATTGACAGATCCTGGTCAGGGAGTTGATGAAGGTCTTAATACTGCCTGGACGTTACATGGAAGTGAATATATGCAAACCCAAAGTGATGGATTTGGATCGCAATATAAAATAAAATCAGGCTTGGAGGATTATGCTGAGGATCAAGGGTATGAAGTTGAAGTAATGATCCATGTTTCCCCACAATATACTTCTGACGGAAATTATTCCTGGAATGATTACGGTGAGTATGGAGACGCCTGGATTAATGACGGATATTTTTGGCAGGAAAATGCCGGGGGTGACTGGGAAATTAATGTGGGTGATTTTTGTGATTTTGCAGATTCTGTATTTGCACTTAATATTCCAATTTTTCTGACTATTGATACAAATATGGATCAGGGTGGTGATCACTGGGTTCCTATGGTTGGATATGACAGAAGTTCCCAGAAATATGCATTTTATGATACCTACAGTCAGACTTTACAATGGGCAGATATTCATTATGCCAATGCAGTTGGACAGGTATATGATAATGCTATTGTTATGGTGAGAACTGTTGGTTATGTAATGGACAGCAATCTTCCTGAAGCGCCAACTAATCTGGTTGCCCATCGTATTCCCGAACAGGTTCATCTGACTTGGGAAGACAATGCTAACGATGAAACCGGATTTATTGTTGAAAGAAAATTATCTCCTGCATTTCCCTCTGTCTGGTATAAAATTGATACTTTAAATGCAAATGTAACCTCTTATCAAACAGATATACCGGCTGTATTCAATCAAACGTTCTATTTCCGAATTTTAGCCTTTAATGAATACGGTAATTCACAATATTCCAATGTTGATACTGTAAAATCTTACCTTACATTAACTTCTATACAAATTCAAAGCCCGAACGGGGATGAAGAGTGGGCTCCTGGAACTGTCCATGATATTACCTGGAGTTCATTTAGTTCCATGGCAACCTATAAAATTGAAAATGTAACAATCAGATACTCTATTGACGGGGGAAGTAATTGGGTGGATCCGCCCATAGCATCAGATATTGAAAATTCAGGTTCTTATTCCTGGACAGTTCCAAATACGGAAAGTAATAACTGTATTATTAAAATAGAAGACGCATTTGACGGAAGTCCCTATGATTTGAGTAACAGTCCTTTCACCATTGGTGAACCAGTTACCCCTGTACTTTCAGTTGATTCTGATACCCTGGATTTTAGCACTTCCATAGATGAACTGTGCTTTGGTATAACGAATACCGGAGGAGGCACCTTAACCTGGAGTGTATCAGAAACACCGGATAAATCATGGATTACTGCAATAGATCCTTCCAGCGGCAGCGGAGATGATTCTGTAACAGTTTCTGTTGATCGCAGTCAATTGAGCGGCAATAGTGATACCGGATTATTACAAATAATCTCAAATGCTGATACTCAGGAAGTGGTGGTATTTATTACAAAAGAACAGGAAAACTTACCTGCTGAGTGGAGTTTTGTTGAGACAGGGAACAATGCAACTGTGGTACTACCTACAGAAGCAGATCCAAATATTGACGACACTCCCCTGATTAATGGAGACTATATCGGAGTTTTTACTCCTGCTGGGTTATGCTGCGGGTATGCACAATGGCAGGGAGAAAATCTTTCTCTTACTGTATGGGGTGATGACAGTCAGACAGGTGAAGTGGATGGTTTTCAGTCCGGAGAAACTATCAGTTACAGAGTGTATCGATTGAGTGAATCAAAAGAGTGGAGTACGATTACAGTTGCCTATTCTCAGGGGACGGGGAATTATACAGCAGATGCATTTATGGTACTGAGTCAATTTGATGTTACTGATGCGGTCGAATGTACTGTAGCGCTTTCTCAGGGTTGGAATATGTTTTCTATCAACATTGATCCTTTATATGCTGATATTGATTCTGTAATGAGTGAGATCAAAGATAAGATAGTGATAATCAAAGACAGTGAGGGTAATACTTATGTACCTGATTATGGGATCAATAATATTGGTAATTTGGATTTTCGCTGGGGTTATAAAGGGTATTTAAGAGAGGGTGCTGATCTGATTGTTAAGGGCCAATCAGTAAATCCCACTACACCGATTAATCTGAAGAGTGGCTGGAGTATCATTAGTTATTTACCTACCAGCTCCATGGATATAGCTGAAGCGCTGACAAGTATAACTGATGAGTTAGTGATAGCTAAGAATGGATACGGAGAAACATATGTACCGGCCTATGGTATTAATACCATAGGTGATATGGAGCCTGGTGAAGGGTATAAAGTATACCTGGAGGAAGCAGCTACACTTGTGTATCCTGACGCAAGCAGTCCTAAGATAATTCCAAACTATGCCAATAAAAGTCCTTTGTCATCAGATGATCTCAAAGATACGCAGCATTTTCAATTTAACTCCAAAACAGGTCAGAATTGCACTATAGTGGTACCGAGTTCCGTAGAACCCCAGTACTGGGATGGAACTCTGCTGAAGTCTGGAGATGAAATAGGTGTATTTAACTCTGCCGGTCTCTGCTGCGGTGCAGTAGTATGGAATGGAGAGAATGCAGCTATTACAGTGTGGGGTGATGATGTACAGACTGCAGATACGGTGGATGGATTTTTAGAGAATGATACCATCCGTTTCAGAATATGGGACAGCAATAAAGATTTTGAATATACAGCCTTAGCCGGTTTCGAGAATGAATCTGATTGTGTGTATCATATAGATGGATTTGGAGTATTAACTGAACTGGTGAGTGAAGCTGAAACAGGTATTGTATATTCAGAAACCCTGACAGTACCGGAAACTTTCAGGCTGAAACAGAACCGTCCCAATCCCTTTAATCCGCAGACCACCATTGAATTTCACTTACCGGAGCAGGCAGAGGTACAATTAACCGTTTATGATATGAATGGTCGCGAAGTCTCTTGTTTAGTCCAAGAAACCCTGGCATCCGGTGCTCATACAGTGAAGTGGAGAGGAATAGATGCGAGCGGTCTTCCCATGGCTTCCGGAATGTATTTTTATCGGATAGTAGCCAGTCCTTTTAGTGGTTCAGGAAAGAGTCTGGTTCAGGTAAAAAAGATGATTTTTATGAAGTGATAGTAGTAGTGTCGGAGTCTATATTTAGTAATATATAATACAGACCTGTCAGGTCTAAGGGTATTACTTTTATTCCTCCAACAGGGCCTTGAACGCTGATGAGACTGTCGAGAAAAAGTCTAAATCTATAACATTACAGGCAATGACATCAATCAACCACGTCTCTGCGAGTAGGCCTGTCTCTCAGGGCCTACGAAGCAGTCTCCTGGCGGATCATATGAAAATATTCGATATAATACCAGGGTATAGGTTGTAGTTCTATTAGTAAGAAAGGAGAAAAATCATGGAAAAATATAAAAATTTTATTCCCTTTATAACTTTAACAGCAGTATTCTTTTTTTTCAACATTAATTCACAAGTATTTGCTGATGAGAATCTGAATACCACGCTCATAGGTCATTGGGCCGGAGGGCCCTGTAAGGCAGTGTTTGTATCAGGAGATACAGCATATTTTGGTAATGGGGGATACCTGGAAATTGCAGATTTCACTGATCCGGCAAACCCTGTGAACATTGGGAGAATAGCTCTGCCTTCTCTGATTACAGATGTAACAGTTCAGGGTAATTATGTTTATGTGACTGTTGACGATGCCAGTATGCGTATTATTGATATGTCGGATCCAGGTAATCCTGTAGAAACAGGATATTATGAGACAGGAAGTTATACCAGAGCAATTTCAGTTGAAAGTAATTATGTCTATGTAGCATCTGGTTGGAGAGGTATGTTGATAATCGATATTTCAGATCCTTACAATCCCACACAGGTAGGGGTGTATGACCCAGGAAATTTTGCCCAGGATGTATATATAGAAGGAAACTATGCTTATATTGCTGATGGTGACAGTGGTCTTTGTATTATTGATATTTCTGATCCTTTCAATCCTGAAGAAAAAGGTTCATATACAGAATGCAGTCTTTATTCTGTAAGAGTTTTAGGAGATTATGCTTATACTGGAGCACGTTCAAATGGTTTTCGGATTCTTGATGTATCAGATCCTGCCAATATTGTAGAGATTGGGTTTTATGATCCAGGATATTTTAATCAGGATGTAACTGTTACAGGAAATTATGCTTATGCTGCATTTAATGATGGGATCAGGATAGTTGATATTACTGACCCGTCCGATCCTGCGGAGTTAGGTATTATAAATTACAAAGATGGGGTTTATAAAGTAACAGTGAGTGAAAATTTTGTCTATGCAGCAGCAGGTAATAGCGGGCTCCGTATTATTGATGCTTCGACAGATCCGGCAGATCCTGCAGAACTGGGATTTTATGAAACCAGCGATGAGGCTCGAGCTGTATCAGTTGATGGTGATTATGCTTATGTTGCTGATTGTTTAGATGGGTTACTGATTATTAATATATCTGATCCCTTAAATCCTGTGGAAGAGGGATATTATGATACAGGAGAAAGGGCTTATGATGTCGCAGTTAAGGACAATAAAGCTTTTGTGGCGGATTATAAGGACGGGCTTAGAATTATCGATATTTCTGATCCCGACAATCTTTATGAAATTGGGTATTATGATACTGGTGATGAAGCTCATGCTGTTAAAGTAGAAGAAAATTATGCATATGTTGCTGATGGTGACAGTGGTTTATGCATCATCGATATTTCTGAACCCAGTGTGCCTACAAGGATTGGATCTTATGATATGGGAGATTATACCAGATGTGTTACAGTTAGTGGTGATTATGTTTTTGTGGGTGGCCATCAGGGACTGTGGATCATCGATATTTCCGATCTCTCCCATCCTGTCCAGACAGCTTTTTATTCCACAGAAAATAGAGTGAACGGTGTTGCAGTCTGGGAAAATTATGTTTATATCGGGGAAAACGATCTGCGAATCATTGATATTGCCGATCCTGATCATCCAGAGGAAGTGGGAATGCTGGAGATAGGCAGTTATGATGTTTATGATGTAACAGTCAAAGGAGAGTATGTATATTTAGCAAATTACTATAACGGCCTGAAAATTATTAATATTTCTGACCCCTCAAATCCGGAAGAAGTAGGATCTTATAATACAGGAGGAAAATCTTATGGGGTGGAGGTTATTGAAAATGTTGTATTTGTGGCTGATGGAGATGATGGATTATATATTATTCAGAATGATTTGATAAAAACAGATTCTCTGCATTTTCAGTTTACTTCCAATACAGGTCAGAATTGCACTGTCGTGGTACCGAGTTCCATAGAACCGCAGTACTGGGACGGCACCTTGCTGACATCAGGAAATGAGATAGGCGTGTTTAATTCAGCTGGTCTCTGCTGCGGGGCCATTGTATGGAATAATGAGAATGCAGCTATTACGGTGTGGGGAGATGATGTACAAACAGCAGATACTGTAGATGGATTTCTAGAGAATGATACCCTCCGTTTCAGGGTATGGGACAGCACAGAACATGCAGAATATACAGCG
>Ga0180433_10001348_pt1 | contig 41024 bp, 44 predicted proteins | sample SS_ome_8_FD_132980 | JGI IMG/M metagenome (GOLD analysis project Ga0180433, IMG submission 132980) | Hypersaline lake sediment archaeal communities from the Salton Sea, California, USA - SS_1_D_1 metaG | ecosystem: Environmental > Aquatic > Non-marine Saline and Alkaline > Hypersaline >... | reverse complement strand
TAAAAATTATTATCGTAAATTATTAGTGCGTTATGACTGTCTCGATATAACTACTCCGGAAGAAGAAGCCCTAATGGATAAAAGAGAAATTAGAAAGCTGCTAGTAATCAGACTTGGAGCATTTGGAGATAATTTAATTTTAACTCCGGCATTACGGGCCTTTAAGCAAAAACATCCAAATTCAATTATTCATATGGTAGCTAAACCGCCAGGTACAAGCGTATTAGAAAATAATCCCGATCTTGATGCTCTGTTGGCTATACGCTGGGGCGATGTAGGGCATGTAATAGAAGACTATGATGAAGCTGTTGATTTTACTCATTCTATAGAATTAAATCCTGAAGCAGACTGGAGAAACGCAGCCGAGATTGCATGTGACTGGATAGGGGCGCATCCAGAAGACGGAGATTATAGGCCTGTATTCAAGCCTACAAAATCAGATATTCTAGTGGCTGGAAGCATTTTACGCGAGCATAATATTGATCCGGATAAAGATAAAATAATTCTTTTGCACGGAGAAAGTACTTGTGCTTTGCGTTCGCTTCCAGCAAAAACTATGGCTGAAGTTGCATATAATTTAGCAGAAAAAGGTTATAAAATAGTTATGCCCGGAATGGCATCGATTAGTAATTTTTTTGAAGGTGCCGATGAAAAGATTATTGATCCAGAAATTGTAAAAAATATAGTTTCTTTAAGAGAAGAAGTTTTAGGAGAACAAATCGCACCTAGAGCAATAATGTGTACAGCCTGTTATTCTTGTTTGATTATTGGCGTTGATAGCTTATATTCTCATCTGGCTGCCGCACTCGATATTCCTAGCCTATTAGTATACGGAGCGTTTGATCCTGTTCTTAGAGCCAAGCATTATCCTAAAGCCACCATACTGCATAGGCCTCTTCCGTGTGGTCCTTGTCAGTGTCTTGGTAGATTCTGTGCAAGATATCCTGGTGATTGCGCTCCATGTATGGGGCAATATACAGCAGAAGAAATTTCTAATATAGGTATAAATATAATTAAGAATGGTCCTATAAACCGAACATTAGAAGAGCTAAAGCCAGAGATAAAACGAATATGCCCAGCATGTAAAATAGAATGTACAGAAAGTAATTTATATACCAGAAAAGCTAATTTCTTTTATATCAAATGCCCGAATTGTAAAACAATTTTTACTGATAGAGAAATGACGAAAGAAGAGAAAAATATTTCTGTTCCAGAATGCATTCCTTCAGATAAACATTTAGAACACTATTCGGTCATTCTTGGACAGCTTGCCGATGCACACGAGATAGAAAGAACTGTTAGGCTATTTACTGCTTCCGGTATACAAGACAAGATGAATAATTTATTAATAGAATCGGGCTGGTCAATTAATAATGAAGAGAATGAATTGTTGGCATATATATATTCCATCGAAAAGACTCCCAATCTTATCGATACTATAAAAGAAGATATGAAGATCTTAAAAAAAGATGGACTTATTTTTATTTATACGCCATTAGCAGACAAATGCATTACAAACGCCTGGAGTCATTTAAATACGCCACGAGCCGGAGAAAATATTAATTTAATAAGCACAAAGGGTTTTGGTTATATTGCCGAAGATTTAGGTTTGACTTCTCTAAAGGCGGATATTATTGGAGATAGTGCCTTAATGGTATTTAAAAGGAAAATAGATTATCATGGCAAAATATCTAGACAAATTTCTAAGTACTATTCCACAAAGTCAAGCTAATAGTATATTTAAGTTTCTAACTGCCTTAAAAGATCAAGGTAGTATTAGAACAGAACAAGAATATAATACCAAGCTTAGAGAGCTTACGGCGGAGCTTAATAGAACCGTTCCTGAGCCAACAATCAAAATATTTTTAGCTGTTATTCGGGAAGTAATTTCATCTGATAGCTATAATGCAATGGTAAGGGCTGCTGGCTATGATATGGAAACAGCTTTTAAAGAAGCCGAACAAATTTCTGAGGTTCTTTCTTTACATAAAAGTTTATATAAGCTTACCGTTCCTGGTGCTTTAAAAAAAGCCATTGATGATCTTGAAAGAAAAATTGATTTATATGAATTTCTAAATAGTTCTGATTATTCAATTGGAGAATTCAATACCTTTAATAACTTAAGAAATTTAACTGATAGAACCGACCCCTTAGCTAACCAGCTATACTATGATTTTAAAGCAAGGGCTGAAGTTTTAAACACTTATGACGCGAATATAGATCTTGTTGGTGAAGAGTTATTGATGCCAGCATATAATACAAAACAGATAAATATTACTGATATCATTGTTGCCCCAACTACTGAATCAACAATTCCAAAAACTAATTTAGAATTTGCTGAATCTGATATTAAAAATATAATTGATAATACAGCTTATACATATTGGCTTTATCCGGTTTTGTTAGATTCAGTTAACACGTCTGGAGTTAAAGTAAAGCTAAAATTGTTACTTGGTAATGCATTCCAAACAATAAATACTTTACATATTGAACCAGCATGTAATTATCCTATGGTACTAGAATCATTGATTTATTCATCGCCTGATGGGACTACCAATACGATTACTGCAAATCTTACAATTAATGTAATGAAATCGGTTACTTTGAATTTTTCTCCGATTACAACGGATACAATTTATTTAGTTTTTAGACAAGATAATTATGAAAAGCTTACTTATTATCATCAGCCAGATAGAGATATTTGGGACTATACGAATATTAAAGGATATCAAGACCCTGAAGAAAATGATGATATTAGGTTATTGCGAATCTCAAAAGAATTAAATGAAATTATACTTGATAAAAAGATTCGTGATATTTGCAACATTCCGGATGAACCTGACTGGTCTAAGCGTACCGGCTATCAATATATGTTTGGTTTTGATAATATTAAACTTTTTAATTCTGACTATAAAAACTTAGGAATTTTTGTAGGTCCAAAGATTACTATTAAAAAACCAGGTATTATTGCTATGAAGTCAACAGAAGCAAACCAAACTACCACTATAAGCGGTTTTGCAACAAATATATTTTCTTTTGAATATTATATAGTTAAACGCAATTTTGATTCTAATGGCGGATTTATTGATACAGAAACGCTTCCAATATTGCCAATTGGATACAATAAAACAGTTCCAAGTGAGAGGTTAATTTTTTCAGAAGCATCAGGTTCTGTTGCTTATAATGTAGCGCTGTTAAATTTTGTTCCAGATATATCTGCTGCAGACCCAGTTATAAAAGTAAATCTACTTACTGAATTGGCCATAGGAACTGATTTTTATGTTAAGGTTGGAGATAGAGATTATCGAAGTGACTGGGCAACAGTATCAACAGATATAGATGCATTAAAAACTTCTTTTGTGCCGCTTGAGATTAGAATCAAAATTGCTAATCCTTCAATTACTTCAATATATACAATTAGCTATAAGATCAAAACTGACTGGCCAGTATCAGACTATATAACATTACAAAGATCAGGAAACTTGTTTGCAGAGGTTACAAGAAATGGTGGCAGGGAAGAAATTGAAAAATCAGATATTTATCCTGTTATTATTATGAGAAGAAATCATTCAAATGGGAAAGTTACGTGTTCATTAGAAGAATACAAACTACTCATGAATACCTACGACAGTAACAAATTTAACTAGCAGGTGATTTAATTGATTAATAAAGACTTACGGTCTATAAATACAAACATGTTTCTAAGTAAGCTTGATTTATTATTAGAACGTCTTCGTGTGAAATATGAAAGTGGCAGTTATTCGACCGAGCAAGAAGTTATAAGCGAGTTTTTATCTGCTATCAATATTTTTTATCAAGATTTAAAAACTCCATTTCTAACTTTACGGCCAGTTAAAGAAGGGGAATTACCTGATTCAGTTAAATATAATGAGCTTTTTGATGAGCTAGAAAACGATCTTCAGATTGCTTTTAGAGAATTAGATACCTTAGAAAAAATGGTAATCAAGAACTTTAATTATATGGTATCTGAAAGAGATAAAGTTAATAAACTTCTGAAACGAGTAAATTCAAAAGTAGGAGATTATATATTATATGTAGATGATCCTGTTGGAGATGCAATCTATTTTAAAGATAGTTTTAATGATACCTCAAAAATAGAATATGGTTCCGACTTGCTTACCGAAAAACAATGTGAAATTTATCAAGCCGAGGGAATTATTACATTACCACCAATTCTAGATGCTATTTCTACATTAAGAAAATCTAATGTTAGAATCAATAATAACAGTAACGGGTCAAATGGCAATATGTATGACTTATCGGCTACTTCGCCACGTAATGATATCGAAGATATTCTTGACGCTAATCCCGATACATGGTTTGAATATGAAAGGGTTCAGTATTCCAAAGATAATGATGACGAACCACTCCTTTTGGATTTAACATTATATTTTAATAAGCCACAAGTTATTAACTTTATTAGAATAAATCCTAATAATTTTGGTACTCAGGCTCCAGTAAAAATTGAGCAAATTGATACATCTATTGATGGCAAAGAATGGGTTTCTATTAAAGACGATGTTCCTATTTCTGGATTTTTACAAGAAGACGAGGATAATATTTTTACACTAGCACCTTCTACTTCAAAATATGCAGGTGAAGGACGATATACATTCACTCCCAGAAAAGTCAAATATGTACATGTTTCTTTGTCGCAAAACATCCCATATATTATCGAAACAACAACTGGGTTACAGTGGAGATATGCAATTGGTATTCGCGATATAGAATTACATGGTATAAAATACTATGAAAATGGAGACTTAATTTCTACACCGTTTTCGTCTGCATTTGAAATACAAAAAGTTTCATTACTTGCTAGTGAAAACCCTATGCAAGCTTCAGAGCTGGCTGATATTACGCATCAAGTTTCAGTAGACGACGGGGCTAGCTGGCATAGTATACAGCCCCAAGATAGAATCGGAACAGAAATACCTGAAATTCTTAATTTTAATACTGATGACGAAGGAGCCATAGAAACATCTTTTCCAATTTATAATATTAGACATAGAATGTTACTAAGTAGGGATTCTAGTCAATTTACAGAAGGATCTTCAACGTTTAGAAAAACCGTTAAGCTAACTTCTGATATAGCTGCCGTTCCGCAATTTTCTCCAATGTATATTTCTCTAACTCGCCCGCCAGTAAGTGGAACTATTTCCGTTTTGAATCCAATGTGGGGTTCTAGAAGCGATAATACCAATAAGGTTTCTTTAGCTAAACGTATTCTAGGATTATCTACAGGAAATCCTGGTATGAAATTTGCTTTACCAAAAGAAATCAATGATAAAATAAAGCTAGGCGAACTCTCTAAAGATGATATTATTATCTGGGCAGATAATGATAGCTCATTTACTAGAGTAGGAAGTTTTTCTGGAGCGACAGACCAATATGATAAGTGGTATACCCTTAATATTGTTGGGGATGAAGCTATTTTACAATTTGGTTTAGAAACAGAACCAGACCCTTCTTCGGCCAAGGGATATGTTCCGCCAGCTGGAGCTGTCATTGCATTTTCATTAAGCCGTGAAAGATTATTATTATCTGCAAGCGCTCCATATAAGGCTAATCTAGTTATGCTATCAGATGGAGATAAAAAGAATTTTAAAATTACTAAGCTAGTTGAGACTGCAAAAACCTCGTCAGATGAAGAAATTATTCCGGGTTCTACTATACATAGGCTAGAATACAAATACGTCACCGACGGAAGTACACCTACTTTTACGGGCGATAGCACAAATGTTTTTCAAACTAAAGTAACATATGTAGATGGATCGTCTGAATTAGATGCAAGTGGCAAGTATTCGATAGATTATACAAATGGAATTATATATAGTTATAATACAACACCAGCTGATAGTTCTATAACAATTACATATACTTATGATATAAAAGAAGAATTAACTGAGACTGACTGGGATTTTCTTGTCGGAGCGGACAATTTATATGACACCATAGAACTTAAACCAACCGGATATTCGCAATTATCGGCTACAAAAGATTTGACTGCTAGTGCAAGCAGCAGATATGTAGATCTTGGTAAAGAAACTATAGTTCCTGGATCTATAGTTGGTATAACTTCTTCAATGTTTACCGGCACAGATGTTGTTCCTAAAGAAGTCGCATTTGTTGATGGTAGAAGAGAATTTCCTAATCCGGGTAGATGGCACGCAGGAGAAACAGAAACAGATACTTCCGGGTATTATTCTATAGATTACAGAAATGGAAAAATGTATTTAGCGGGCTCTCTTGCTGCAAGCGGTCTTCCAACCTTAAGCTTTTATTATACAGAAATATATGCTGAATATAATATAGCTAAAGCAATGGACGAGACAGCATATACTGTTGATTTTGCTAATAATAGAATCATACTAGATGAAAGAGAATCATTAAAATTATGGGGTGATTCGTCATCTTTTATTAAAAGAGACAGCTTAATTAAAGTAATATATCAATATGTGCAAACGACAAGAGAGTCTATAGAAGAATTAGAACCTTATTTTACACCTATAGTCAGAGATTATGTTCTTAAGATATTACCAAAGGGATAGAATGCAATGAGCATGGAAGAAACCTATAAAGAACAAATACTTGAAGAAATTCTTCGGGAATTTTTAGAAGATAATACAATTCCAACAGCAGATGAACTATTGGAGGCTTACGAGGAACGTGTAAGTTCAACTAGGGATATGACAGTGCCCTTTCTAAGCGATACGGACTATTCTGTTGAATATAATTCTGACTCTAGTGCCTCGGCCTTCAATTCATTTTTTGAATGCGCCCTGAGCGATCTAAAGGCTTTATATGCGGAAATATGGGAACGCACTACAGACTCTATGGAGTCATATGATAGGTGGCGTATGGAATTAGATGGAATGTATAAAAGACTTGTTGATCTTGAGAATAGAATAGATAGCTTACTATTTTTAAGACAGGATACAGTTGGGTATTATAATCATATAGATGAAAATCTTACAGATTTTAGTAAAATCGATCTTACAAATACAACGGCTAAAATTGATGTAGCCAACCATATCGTTACCATGGGGGAAACAACTTCTGCAACTGATAAGCTAGATATGAATTCCATTACTACAGAAAGTGCCTCATTTGCTTTGCTTAATAGAAAAGAAATATCTTTTGCCAAAGATGCTCCGGAAACTAGTATTCTTAAGGCATTAAAAGATGTTACGACAGAACATTGGCAAACAAGAGTAAAAACCGTTAAGCAAAACAAGGATGTTTCTGGAGAACTTAAAGTAAAATTAGCTGATTCAGCAGTAGATGTATCTAGAATAGTTTACAAATTACATTCTTCAGATACAAATAGTTCTGTTATAATAGTAGCTCAGTATTCAAATGATAATCATAATTGGTATAACTTACCAACAGATAATTATACGCAAAGTGTTGATAAAATTGCTACATTTGTTTTTCCGACGACATCAATGACTTGGGTAAAATTCATTCTAACTAAAGTCGGCCCTGATGACATAATAGATGGACAATACGTATATGAATTTGGCGCTCAATCAATTGAATTTTATACTACCGCTTTTAGTACATCAACGGGAAGTATTTTTATGTCAAAGGAATTACAGGCACTTGATGATGACGGAGATCCTATCGAATTTTCAAAAGTAGCCCTAGAAACCTGCCAAACGGTACCGGAAGATACCAAAATTACATATTGGGTTAAAGCATTAAACGATGACGAAGAAACTACATTCGCAAAAATAGCTCCATATAATATAGATAATGCAGTTGATACTATGCAGGTAGATTTTGGAGAAATTTCCGAGACAGAAGAAACAAGTTTAGTAAAAGTTTCAAAGGATGTAAGTGGTTCTAGTCCAGAAAGTGCATTGTTTTTTGCACAATATCCGATGGTAACTGATAAATTTGCATTAATTGGAACTAACTCTACAACAGCATACAAAATATCATCTGCCAGCTCTGCAAATATTGTATTAGATTCTTTAGCTTTATATAGAAATGTTGGTCCTTTATATGGAACAACTACTGAGGTTAGAGAAGCGCCGCTTGGCTGGTTTTATGATTCAACGAAAACATACTTAAATACTACAATTTCTATTGAGAATCCAGATGGTAAAACAATAGATTTTGGTCCAGCAGGTGCATTGCTTGATGGGAAATTAGTTCATGGAAGTATTGTAATTCCAAAAGGAATTCATACTTTTAGAACACATATTAATAATACAGGGATTATATCATCTGGGACCTATCTAACAGAAACAACATTATCTGCTGCCGACACGAGCGGGAAGTATCCATATAATCATCAAAAACTTATAGAAGGATATAATTATAGTTCGTCGTTTACTGGAGTAGAGTATTATTCTGGTGTTGATGTATTTTGTGGTAATTATTGTTCAAAGGTTAGTATTTTTGACTTATTAAATAATACAGAAGAAGATGATTATAGTCGTTTTGCAATAGACACAGTAGATATAAGTGGTACAATATATACAGTATTTATTGTTAGGTTTAATCCAAATATATCCGACCATACCAACGAGGTATTTACCTTGTCATATAAGACCAAAGAAAATGTTTATGATACTATAGTATTAAAAGCCGAATTAATAACTGAAAATTCTGAGTATACCCCTCAGTTTACAGCTTATAGGCTTAAATTAGGTATCTAGGAGGGTTTTGATGTCTGAAACAAATGTAAAAAAGATTTATATTCAATACGTTAAAAGACCACAGGCAAAACAGGGGACTTTTGATTCAGATAATTATAATGATTCTGTGGATGAAATATTATCAGATTTGACTAATCTAGCTACGTCTTGGAATGTCGAACTTCAGCCCATCCTAGAAAGCCTTCCACATGGAACCACTGATACTCGCTGGTCGCTTCCTAGCAGTATTGATCCAAAATCGAATGGTCTTGATGGCAGCCAAATCTTTATGGATAACAGTGCAACATCTAGTAGTGATGATGGTATATATTATGACTCCTCTAATTCGCGACCATATACGATAAAAGAAGTTGCAACTAATTTATCAGATGACATTGGTGATTTACGCCAAGAAGTAACGGAGCAATTAACAGGACTAAGTAATGGCTTGTCTGCAGAACAATGGACAAGGCTTGGTATTTGGGTAAGAGATGGCGGTTCAACTTCTTCATCTTCTACATCTACAGATGGCATTGCTAGAACAAATAGGACAAATTTAAACAATACAATTGATGATGTTTATACAGCTGGCGACCCTCCTAGTTCGCGTTTGACTTATACTGTTCAAGAAATGCTTGATGCTATAGCTGCTTTGCATGGTGGGACTGACTGGTCGGATGATCCTTCCACATGGAATCATAGTTCGGTCAGCACGGATTTTACTTACATTAATAATTTCATTGGTAAAGCCGCAGGATTAGACACTCCAAATTATAGTACTAATTATTACGTGACAGATTCAGATAGCTTAGAAACTGCTATCGGCGACTTAGATACGGCATTACATGCAACCGATACAGAACAAGGATATATAAATACTTTTATTGGAAAAAGTTCTGGAAACGAAACGCCTACTTATAGTACAACAAATTATGTTGCTAATGGTGATAGCTTAGAAGTTGCTATCGGGAAATTAGATACGGCAGTTGCTTCTTATGCCGGTCGTCAACAATGGACTTTTAGTAGCCACACCAATATAGCCGAACCTGTAGTAATCAACCATAATACGGGAGTAACTTTTCCATTAGTCCAAGTTATTGATACAACGGTTATAGATTATACTGGTATTGTTATAGATGAGGTTTATAACTATGAAAATGAACATTCTATTGCAACAAGTGATGAGTTTTTAACTATTCAATTTATTAATCAAAATACCTTCCATGTATATACAAGCGCCACAGATGGAATAATTGTAGCTGTTTTCTAGGAGGAATAATGAAATTTCATAAGGAAAATGGAGTACTTGTACCAAAAGGAAGACTTATGAATCAATCTAGAAAATCTCCAGTTCAGTCAATTGCCTCTGTAAATAGCCTTAGGCAGATATTGAATACTGGAGAACTCAATATTTGTATTATGCGTAGGCTTGGAGGAATTGGAGACGTGTTAATGAGCACTCCTTCTCTAAAAGCCTTAAAAGATGAATGGCCTAATTGTAAAATAACATATGCTACTGATTTTAATTACGCGAATAATGCATTAGTAGAGGTTTTAGAGCATAATCCATATCTTGATAAAATTATTGCATACCAGACTGTTAATTCTTATAGATTTGATTTAGTAGTAGATATTACAAGCGTTTGTATTAATGAGGAAAGGCTCACTTGTAAAAATAAAGAACGCCATGTAAGGAATAGGATAGATATATTTGCCGAAAGTATTGGCGTAAATTTGGAAAGTTCCGGGTTTATGCCAATATATAAAGTAACCAACGAAGAACTAAACTGGGCAAAAGAAAAAATTGAAAGAATAGTTTACCCAAGAAAAAGAAATAATCTAAAGATTATAGGAATACAACCTAGTGCTTCTAGTATTAATCGGTCTTGGCCAATAGAAAAAGTCAGAGAACTTGTAAATAAGCTTAATAAGTTTGATAATACTTTTATAATTGTTTTTACTGATGAAAAATCTAAAGAATTATGGAATTTCCCTAACGTAGCTAATATAAAAAATTATTCTATATCTTGTGTCTCTGCCCTAATTAACGAAACAGATTTAATGGTAACACCAGATAGCGGATTAATGCATATTGCTGGAGCATTAGGAAAGAATACAATAGCTATTTTTGGAAGTACGGACCCGGAATCCAGAATTAATCATTATCCTAATACTATTGCCATTAATAAAAAATTTAAATGTTCGCCATGCTGGTATGATCATTCGCCATGTAATTCTACTTTTATGTGTATGAAAAGTATCACCTCGAGTGAGGTGCTTGAAGTTATTAACAACTCTAATATATTGTTGAGGAATAAAAGTGTTAATGAGACTTTAATAGAAGAAAAAATAGAAGAAAAAATATTAGAAGAAGAAGAAGAAGAAGAAGTAAAAGAAGATAGAAATGTTAATTATATAGTAAGAGACGATGGCCTTGGAGATCTTGTTTCTTGTCTTCCCTCTTTTAGTGCTTTTAAAAAAGCTCACCAAGATGAAAAAGTTGTACTTGTAACTCTTCAAAAAAATGTAAATTTTTTCTCGCATGCCAATTGTTTTGATGAAATAATGCCACTTCAAAAGAAGTGGCAAGATATTATGTTAAATGGCCAAGTATATGATGCAAGAGATTTATTTGAAAAAAATAAAATCGAGGGTCATGAAGGATGTTATTATGAAGAAATTGATAGAATGACAGCAATGGCCAATTTTTTAGGAGTTGTACCAGATAAAGATTATAGTTTCTTTTCTATTGAAGAAAATGATAGACAGACATTAGAACTCTTGAGAAACTACGGGATTAATCCAGAAACAAAAAAAATAGTAACTATTCAGCCTCGTGCAACTTGTCAAGCCAGATCGTGGACAATAGATTCATGCAAGAAATTAATAGAAAAATTATATATAAAGGGTTATTTTCCGATTATACTTGGAACATCATATTATAAAATATACGATAGTTCTCCTGGATTAAATTTAACGGGAAAGACGCCTCTCGGGATTTTTAACTCTTTAATCAAAATATCAAATCTATTTATTGGCGTAGACTCCGGTGGAATCCATTTAGCTGGAATGAACAAAGTCCCATTTATAGCTATATTCAATTCAATTCCGCCAGAACTCCGTTTAAATTTTTACAATTCTTATATTGTCATTGTTCCATCTAGTTTAGATTGTTGTCCTTGTTGGGATAAAAGATGTACAACAATGCAATGCATGAAAATTATAAACGAAAAAGTAATTATGAGAGCCGTTAATGAAATAATTGGAAAACCAAAATTAGCAAAAATTAAATATGTATAGGAGTAGGTATGACGCAGAATAAAAAAAATTATAGAGCACTAATTATTCATCCTAATAATGATTATAACTGCGGAGACCAGATTACATTTCTTGGAACAAAAGCCTTGTTAACTCAAGCTCTTGGTGGGTCTGAATATCTAGATGTTGTACAGTTTGATATATTACGTGCCGAACGCGAACTTGATACTTATGTTTCTCAGTATTGCTGGGGGAAGATTGATTTAATAGTATTGGCGGGGTCTCCCTGGTTATGGGTTGGGCTTGAGAATTCAATTAAATATAGATTGCTAACTGATGCTATTCGTAGATATCCCAATGCTAAATACTTGGCATTGGGAATTGGAAGCTGTTTTGACAAAAAGGTCTACGAAGGAATTATGACAAATGTAGATAAATGGTTTTATAACTCTAATAAAAGAAAAGAATTTCTTAAGTATGTTTATAGTAGATTTAGTGCGATATATACTAGAGATGCTTTTGCTCAATTATTATTTGAACAACTTAATATAAAATCAAAATTAGTTTATGATACTTCTCTTTATTCAACTTATTTTATTAAAAACAATTCGAACACTAAAAGAAATAAAAAGGTGTTATGGTTTTACGATCCTTCCAAGGGAGTATCAAGTAACAATCTTAGTTTTAATCCAAATGATTATATCGAGTATCAACTTGATTGGGCAAAAGATAATAATGCAGATATTTATTGCAATACAGCTGCAGATATATCGTCTCTTATGGAAAGAGGTATCAATGCATCTTTTAGTGTTGATCTAATTCATTTATCTAAGAAGTTTACTGAGTATGATGAAATGCTTACGGGCAGAATACATATGGGAGTTTTAGGCTTTATTTCTCGGATTCCAAAAATTACATTATTACCAATTGATACCAGATTTTTAACAGTAGAAAAATTAGGTTTTAATATTAAATTTATTGGAAGTCCATGGAAATATAAACCTTCAGTAAAACCAAATGATATTTTTAAGGAATTAGAAAAAGAAGAAAAGTTTATTATAGGAGAGCTTAAAGATGCTTTATAATGAATATCTGCTTATTAAGAAATACATAGAAGAAGATATAAATCCAACTAATGGACTTGATTTAGGTTGTGGCCCTTCTAGACAAGCAGAAAGCGGAAATCACGATTGTCAAGCATTTAAAGGTATTTTAACAGGAGTAGATAGCAATCCAAATTTTTGTCCTGATATTTGTTGTAACATATTAGATTTAACGACTAAATTTAAAAAAACATCTATGCAGTTTATAACCCTAGTTCATACCCTAGAAGATTTAGAAAATCCCTACGAATGTTTACGTATTATTGCGGATTTACTTAGTTATAATGGTATCTGTATTATAATTTGTCCATATAGATATAAATATCATCGCATAGGAACAAAAGGGGCGAATATGGGGCATAAATATGATTTTGAGCCTCATGATTTAGAGTATATGATTTGGAAGTCATTCGGTCAGTTAAAAAAGAATTATGAGATTTTAAGCAAAGATACCCTAAATAATAATTATAGTTTTGAGATAGTTTTGCGTAAAAAATGTAAAGATATTAAACGGGGAAATGCAGGATTTTTTCATATGTGGGAGGATGATGGAACAAATGATCCAAGACGCAACTAAGAGTAAAAAATCTCTGGCTTGCTGGATTGTAGTACGCGACGACTCGTATTATATAGATATGGCAATTAAAAGCGTTCTTCCCTATGTAGAAGGCATTTATATTTTAGATACAGGTTCTACGGATAATACAATAGAAGTTATAGAGTCATTTAAAAGTCCTAAAATTCATCTAGATAAAGAAAGACATAATTTTGACCGACCCAATTTTGATAAAGGAGACCATACCTGGACGCATCCATATTGGCAATGGAATGAAAAATATGACGGTAATAGCTTAGAAGCCGAAACTAGAAATAAATGTGTATTCAGGTGTATTAAACGTTTCAATCCAGACTGGCTCTTGCAATTAGATGCAGATGAAGTTTTTACTCCTTTATTTTTTAAACAATTAAGTAATTATAATTTAAAAAAGACAGTTGCTATTAGTCATTCGACTGAATGGTTTGTTACAAATAAGCTTTTTCGAAGAGACATGAATAAGCATATTTTCAATCCCCACGTTAGATCATGGAATGCACACTTACCAATTAAATGGGCAAAACCCGACAAGAAATCTGGACATGTTTCTCCTCGTTTTAACGCATTTGGAGCGCCATCATGGATGGACGGCATTGTACATATACACTTACATAATACATTTGGCCCCAAAGCAGATTCGTGGAAAAACACGCAAAAGAAAGAGGTATTAGATATCATAAACAAGGAAGCGTGTTTTACTTCTTATAATTGGGATGGACTTGATTTTGTTGTAGAAAAATGGAAAAAATGGGGTGGTTGGGTTGACTAATTACGAACAACACGAAAAAGAACCATTTGCTGGCTGTGAAAATCCAGATGTACCAATGGGTAAATGGTTATTAAGTAATATACCAGAAAAACCTAGAAATTTGTTAGATGTAGGCTGTGGCACTGGTGTTCACACAAAATGGTTTAACGAACAAGGAATTGATACAGCTGGTATAACTATAAATCCCGAAGAGATTAAAAAGAAAGTACACGAAAATGTTCGTTATGGTGATATGTTATCTATTCCATATAATAATAAAACGTTTGACTGTGTTTTTGCTCTTGGGGTACTAGAACATACTCATTCTCCATTTATAGCTTTAGCTGAGTTTAATCGAATACTTAAAAATAATAAGTATTTATTTCTAGATATGTGTGGTATTGGATGCATGATGATACAAAATCCTATTTTTTGGTATCATAAAAATGTCTTATTTCCTATACAAATTAGAGATATGCTTTTGCGTTCGGGTTTCGAACTCATCGGGGGTTCATGGCATGAAGAAATAAACGGAAATAATTATCGAGGAAACTCGCGAGCGCATTACTTAGCTAAAAAAATTAAGGATATATTAATATGAATTTAATGTTAGTATTACCAGAAAATACCTTTTTAGACGATGATAGCTTTGTTGCTCCTCTAGGTCCATTATATGTAGCAAATGTAATGAAAAGTACTGGAAAATTTAATGATATAAGGATCTTAAAATGGAATGATTTTGTCAATATAGCTTCTTCTTTAAAAAGCAACGATATAGTTGGTATTACGGGAGCAAGTATACATGAAGAATATTTTAAAGAATTACCTAAATTGATAAATAGTAATGTTTATACTATGGCAGGTGGAGCATTAGCTACGGTAGCGCCAAATAGAATATTAGATTATGGTTATAATCTTGTTGTAAGAGGAAAATTCCAGGATTTATTAGATGTCCCTAAATTTATTGGGAAAAATCATCAGCCTTGTATTTATGAATCAAAGTACTCCAATGATTATTTACATATGAATATAGATTTTTCTCTAGTAGAAGAGTATTTCCCTTTAAACGAGCGAATTGGCTTAATGTCAAGTCATGGATGTCCATATAGTTGTGCATTTTGTGCCAAAATTATGGATAAATTTATTTTAGCTGACTCAAGCGAGTTTACAAAAAAAGTTGAATCGATTAAGGCCAAATATAATCCGTCAATGTATATATTCTATGATGATAATATCCTTATTAAACCGCCAAGATTTATAGATTTAGCCTTTAAATTGTCAAAGCTAGATATAAAATGGCGTTCACAGGCAAGATCAAATTTTGTTACAGAAGATATAATTAAGGTAGCTTTAGATTCTGGCTGTATTCAGCTTAGTTTTGGAGTAGAATCTGGTAGCCAGAAAATTTTAGATAATGTGAATAAACAAATAAAAGTTTATCAGAATACTAAAGCATTTTCTATTTGTAAAAAAATGGGTTTAAAAACAAAAGCTTTTATTATGATAGGACTTCCTGGAGAAACAGCCGAGACAATAGAAGAGACAAGAAAGTGGGTTTTAGACAATTCACCGGATTTTGTGAGTTTATATTCTTATTTTCCTTTTGAAGGTAGCGATATTTATAAAAATAGCTCTGCCTATGATATAAAATTTGATACTACTAATATTAAAAAAGCTTATGCTCTAAAAAACGGAATTTCTCCTGTTATTGTTAGAACAAAGGAATTAACCTCAAAAGAACTTGCAGATTTCAGGGAAGATTTGGTATCTGATTTTAGAAAATCGGGGATAGTGGTATATTAATGAAAAGCAAAATGTTACTTATTTGTGGATGCTATCGTTCCGGTACTACAATTATGGGACTTATGTTAAATGCTCATTCTGAAATTATTGTAACAGATGAACTCCAAACATATCGAGCATATTCTAATACCGATAGGAATTTAAACGGATTTTATTATCGTTTAAATATGTTATTGGGAAGGCATTCTTTAAAGGCTAGCGGAATTAGAGATAATGTTTTAGGCGAAAATATAAAGTTCTTTCGTGACGAAGTGGAAAGAATGAATAATAATATAACATATGATAAGCTTATAGAATTATTTGAAAGATATTCAATAAAAGATTTTATTTATTACGGAGATAAGCATCCCGGATATATCTTTGACTTAGATAACTTTAGTAAAAATTTTATAGATTTTAGTAATATAAGAATTATTTATCTATTACGAGATCCCCGAGATGTTATAGAATCGCAACTTAGGATGTTTGATGTTAAAAAGAAACCTAATTCTCTATATCCGGATGGGCTTACAGATAAGGAAGTAAGGCTACACCACAAGTGGTGTAAGAAAAGTATCGATGAATGTTTTAATTCAAATTATTATACTTGGTTGGACGTTGTTAATGAGTGGGAAAGAGTTAAACCATTATTGTTGCCATCAAGATTTATTGAAATTTACTATCGCGATTTAGTTTGTAATCTAGAAAATGAAGCTATAAAAATAGCTAATTTTCTTGATATCAATAAGGAAGAAATCGTAAAAATTTTTAATAAGCTTTTTAAACCAGTTCGTCATGAAGCATGGAAAATTAGATTGCCTAATATAAATAATCAATTACCAGACTCCTGGAAAATAGCAATGGAAAAATATGGTTTTATTTAATAATTACAAATAATTATAATAATTAGGATTAGGAGCAAATGATACGTGAGTATATTTTTGATATAGAGCAGTTTAGTAAGTACTGAATAATTTCTTTAGAATAATAGGAAAAAGATGATAACATTAGATGAGATAGTTAAATTAATTACCGGTTATACGCTATTAGGTCGAAAAAAACAGGAAGCATTATATAATAATATATTAAATATATTAGAGTTACCTGGCGATATAGCCGAAGTCGGTGTATATAAAGGTGGCTCATCTTTATTATTGGCTCTTGCTGCTCCAAATAAAATTATACATGCCTTCGATACTTTTATGGGATTACCTGTACCTACGAAAGTTGATTCCCATAAAGAAGGAGAATTTATTGCAAGTTTTGAATCTGTTCGTGCATATTTATCTCAAGTAAATAATATAAAAATTTATCCAGGTAAATTCCCTGATTCCGGAAATGTTATAAAAAATAATAAGTTTTGTTTTGTTCATGTTGATGTAGATTTATATGCAGAAACGTTAGAGTGTTTAAAGTTTTTTTACCCTCGTTTAGTTAGTAATGGCATAATGATAATAGATGATTATAATTGGGGAAGATGTAAAGGTGTAAATAAGGCTATTGAGGAATATTTTATTGATAAAAAACAGGAAGTTAAGGAGATTAATGGAAATAAACAAGCTATTATTATAAAGTAGGAGCGATGATATGTTATGGCTGATGATATAAGACAAGATATTAGGATTCATGAAAGACTTGCCAAGCTAGAGCAGGCCATCGAGGCAATGAAGCAACTTATTGAAATGCAGCATGAAGATGATCAGGAGCTTGCAAAAATCCAGCGCGAAGACAATCTAAGACTTGAAAAAAAGGTAGATCAAATATTACATAATGATAAAGATAAGATAGAAAAGATTAATAATGTTCAAGGTGAAGTTATTCGCGTTAAAGAAACGGTTAAAAATATTAAAGCTATATTATGGGTATTTCTTGTACCCTTAGCTGCAGGAATTGCAAGGTGGTTTATATAATGGATATCGAGGAAGTAAAAAAGATGGACTGGTCGAGTAGGAAATATAGATCGGCTTGGTATCTTACTGCAATGTTTACTTTTTTTACAATGATACCCGGGATAATATCTTTTGTTTCTTCAATGGTAACAGGAAAAGTTATTAACTTTGAACTCATTCCTGTTGGTTACTATGTTACATTAGTAGGGCTTATCTGGGGTGTTTATTTTGGTGCGAATGTAATAGAAAAGCTTCCATCGCTAAAGCAAAAGAACGTAGTACAGATAGAGAATTTTGATGGCGCAGGCGGACAACCTGAAGATAGTCTAGGTAATGAACCTTAAAAGGAGGAATTAGTAATGCCTAATCATGATGGAACGGGTCCCGAAGGAAAAGGACCAGGAACTGGTAGAGGTAAAGGACCCTGTGGAAAAGGCAAGGGTACTGGCAAGGGACAAGGTAGAGGACAAGGTAAAGGTAGGAGACGAAGAAATCGTAGAGGTCAATAATGGCAGCAACTTTAGCAGAATTAGAAGATAGAGTAGCAGTTATAGAGAATGATTTAAGGCTTGCGATAGAAGTACTTAATAATATACAAACAGCGATTACTAACTTAGCTTCTTTAGAACAATTAAGAAGAATTAATGCTATTCGCCAGGAAGAGATAGACGATTTAACTACATCTTATCAGGATCTTAGGCGGGCAGTTGAATTAATTCAAGCAGAAGTATTTAAGTAAGAAATACATTATTCCCTTCAATTGCGCTAGCGCTTATTATAGTAGCTGCTGCACTCCATCCTTGATATCTTATTGTACTTGGAGCAAGAGTTTCACCATTTAGATACTCTGGAAAGCTCCAGGTATTTCCATTTAAGGGCAACTTGTTTGCATAGCATATTGCTTCATAAAATTGTTTTGCTCGGTCCATTCTATTTCGTTTAGCACATGCGGCAACATAAAATCCTGTTATCATAGGCCAGAGGCCACCATTATGATATTCATTCGGTCTATTTCTAAACTTAAAAGTATAGCAATTTTTCAGATTTTCCCAGTCTGGATCTAAGGTAGTAATAACTGGATAATAAGCAGGTAACAGCGAAAGATTTTTATTGATAATAGAATCAATATAATTATCTACTAAAAGGTTCTGCTCTTCATCAGATACATCAAATAAGCTAACTAATGTATTCGCGAAAGCATCGAATCTGAAGCCGTATCTAATAAAGAAGTATGGTACCCAATATTTATTGGCGCAACATAAAGCCGCCTCAATCTTACTTCTATATAATGTAGAATGATATTCATTTCCATAGTTACCAATCCAATAATTATTCCTAATATCATTTATTAATTTATTAATATCTTGAATTTGTTCAGGATTTTCCGTCTTAAATATAGTTGACCTAATATAGTTATATTCTCTTTGTGATTGCAGATATAATAGCTGGTCATATAAGATATATCCATACTGAATATATTCATCAGCCCAATCTCCTGATTGTGGGATATATAAAAATCTTCTGTTATTAAATTCCCACGCTCCAAGCAGATACTTTACACGCTCAATAGATGGCCATAGGTATGTGAGAAATCCTATATCTCCGGTTCTTCTAAGATATTGACCACAGCCAATAATAAACCATAGATTAGAGTCAACTCTCCCTACGGTATTCCCATAGCTTGTATGGCCTGTTTCGGGGTTTACGTTACTAGGTATTTCTCCATGTGGACCTTGATAATGAGAGAGAGTAGTAAGGCCATACCGGAAGGATTCTATAAGGGCTTTCTGAGCCGTTTGCAGGGCCGCCAAGCCTATTATAATATGATCCCTACCCCAGATGCGTTTATAATTATTTTGTTCGCTTAGAGAGGCTAAGAAGCCGTATGGGGTAGCAAGCCTATATAGGAGGTCTAAAGATTGTTGTAGGCACTCTGGAGTATTCATTATAATAAGTCTTCATCAAGTCCTACTTTCCTGTCAATTCTATGAAAAGTAATGTTATTATCATCATAGATATGCATGTTGTGCGTATAGGGCTTGTTCATGTGTAGCTCGTGGTATTTAATACCTTCCCTGGCTAGCTGATTTATTGTAAATTTTCTTAAAAAGTCAGATCTTGCTGTCCAAAGCACAATATAGTCACCCTTTTCATACCATTGGTTGACAGTTTGAACTGCTTTAGGAAATGCTTTTGCAGAAAGATAATATTCAGGAGAAACTTTTTCTAGCAGAGTACCATCAATATCGACGACTCTAACTATTCTGTGTTTTTCTGGCATATTTGCACAAAGGATAGAGTCCATTACTTTTTATTGATGTATTGGACACTGATACGAGGGTTATATTCGGCATCTCCGCCAACAAGAGTTCCATTTTCATATACAGGCGCTTCTGGTGTTTTTTCGCCAATATATACATATGTTGTACATACATTTCTTTTGTCGATTTGCTCTAGTTTAAAAAAGAAGCCTATGATATTAGGAACTGCAGTCAACATGTTTGCTAAAATAATAGCAGCATCTGCAAGGGTTTTTAAATGTAGCTGATTTGACCCGGGAATACTTGAGATCTGTTCTTTATAATTATAATCTCCGTATACAAATTCCATAGAACGAATATTTGTTCGTGCCTTGAGGGCTAACTGAAAAAAGTTAGCTAACTCTTCTGGCTCCATATTAATTACGTTTTCTGTTCCGGCGAGCTTAAGTTCGACAACAGGGAATAATTCCTTTTCTCCTAGAGTTTCCTTTACGAACTCCGCCTGGTTTTTAGCAGTACTTTTATATCCTCTTTTCATCATTAATCTCCTTCGAATTATTTTTCAACTTAAGAATTGCTTCTTTGATATGAGAATGTATTGTATCTTTATGTCTTCCTAGATTATTGCTTATCTGTCTTAAGCTCATACCTTCTTTGTATACTAGATATAATAAGAATCTTTCATATGGTGTCAAGATTGAGAATAAAGTTCTTTTGGGATCTATAATCCATGCTAACGACAATTCTGGTAAATCGAGTAAATAAAACTCTTCGTCGTTTTCTGTAATTAAATCAGCTTCAGACATATTTGTCCGTTCTAGATTTAACGGTTCTCTTTCTATACGTAGTACCCATTTTTTTATATGCCATCTCAAGTATTTTGTTATATATCTTACAAAGCTGGTACCGGGATAACGTGTATACTTATTTAATAATTCAATAAACATAAGGCATATCTCATTATATATATCTTGTTGTTCATAGAAACTACATTTATTTTTAAGATATTTATAAATGTTAACTTGCCATGTTTTACTTTCTTTTCTCTCTTTATTTTTAATGGCAAATAGTGCTAGAAAACTTAATGTATCTTTTGAGTTAAATACATAAGATGAAGTGTGTAGATATCCTTTTAATAAATAAACATATTTCATGAAGTATACGTGAAAAGAGAGAATTAGGTCGGAAACAATTTCTTTTTTCTTTTCTGTAGAAGTATTACTATTTTTGTATATTTCAACTAGGTTATCTATTTCTTCGTAAGTTTTATACTCTGTTATATTTGACATGTGTTATCACTACTTGTAATCTATGCTGGATATTTCTATAATTGCTCCTCCTGGTATTGTATCGTTCGCCCACAGTTTCTTTGTTGATCCTATACATATTTGGCAATCATCATGAAAAAACTCTATTTCTTTAAGAGCATCTAAGACTAGTTTTTCTAGGTTATCTTTATCTGGTTTTTGTATATGCCATAGTTTCGGTGCATTATCTTTTAGTTTATTACTATTTTTCCCTGTTCTGTAATGAGATTTTGGCCTAGGCATAAAGAAGGTTAAATTTATTTCTATTGCGCCTTTAAGTGGAAGTGGAGGCGCAACCTTTTTTGCAGTATCTTTAACTATTTGTTTCCATTCTTGATGTGGTCCCTGCGGCGTATAGACGTGTGCATGGTTTCCTCGAGCAAAAGCCTTAATTCTTGGTTGTGCTCTAGGAACACCAGGAACATATATCCAGTATTTATTGCTACGTAAAAATTTCTCAGACGAGAATACCGCATCCAGAGGATTGAATTCCTTTAATCGTTTTGCTGCCATAATTTTCCCTTCTCAAAATTTCTAATAAATCGCTCTTGTTCGTCTGTATTGGGAAATAAAGACAACAGTTTACTTATTTCGTCAATAAAGCTTGTTATATATCTATCTTTTGCATCAGAAATTAGTAATTGATAAGTATGTATAGTTCCTCCTTCTTTAGCAGAGGATTCAATTGCTCTATCTCTAATATATTTACAGAATTCCCGTAATTCGCTGAACTCATCTTTCATTTCATCTTTTGTTTTTGTTCGTGGTTTGCTATTAGATATAGCATTAATTACCGTATCGATATCTTTTACCTTAAGAGAAGCAGTGAACCTGGCAGTAAGACCTATAAGCCAGGATAAATGCTCGATAAAAGAGTCAATGTCAGTTAATATATTGGCTAATATTTCGCTATCAGTTTCTGAAGTTTTTAGTATTGCATAAAGCTTTATTGTATAGTCATTATAGAAATCAGAAGGTTCTACTGGAGACTCATCTTCATCGCGGTTAGCATTATAATACTGACATGCTAGTTCTGATCCAAATTTTGTCCAGCTAAGATATATTTCGATCCATTTGGCTAGTGTATTAAAATATTTAATGAATTCCGATGCCGCTGCAGCTACCACCAGTATTCTTTTTCTAAGCCCTCCCAATCCAAATAGGGAAAATCCGTTTTTGATTAGATATGAGTTTTGAAAGTTTCTGATTACTGTTCTAATCGAGCCCGAATAAGCATCTACCATTGAACGCTGTTCTGGTTTCTTCTCTTGTAATCTTAAGCCATCTATGTATGTATTATCGCTAATTTCATAGAGTGTAAGAAAATTATCTTTATCTTTAAAGCATAGGTTATATATTATGTTTAATCTGTCTTTTAGCATAGCGGCTGAGCGCATAAACTTTTCAACATCTTCCTTGTCTTCGGGCAATAATGCTTCTATAGATTGATCTATAGCTGTAAGGAATCTGTTGAATTCTGTCGACAGGAGAGTTGAATATGAGCTATTCATGTTCATCCTCAACTAGCTGTCCTTCTGTATTCAGGACATAGTCGGATTTTACTCTGTCTCGTCCGGTAATTAATTGAATTTCCTTCTCTATGGGTAAACAGCTTGCTACTAAGCATAAATTAGAATGCTGATTTATCTTCCCGTCCGTTGCGTCATCAATTTGTTTAATGTATACATCTGAAAGCTTTCTTCTACCGCAGCGAACTTCTTCCATTTGTCTAGCGTATTCAGAATATACTTCAGCAAAGTAGCGTTTTGTAGAACGTCCGATACTTGAATTTTCTACTAAAATTGCTGGACCTCCTGCTTCTACTGGAACCCATGAACTATTTTTCCCACAAAAGCCAGTAAATGTATGTGTAATTGTTTTTGAAGATCCTATTTCTTTAATTTTGCTGCCAAATTTAGTAATATTTCCACTTATCACAATATTTTTTACGGGCTTATCAGTAATAGTACCGTTCTCGACAAGATATCCGAGTTTTCCTGTGACTTCAAATTCGCCGGTAGTAGTATCTACCCATCCGCCCGCACAATCTTTAACATATACTCCTTTTTTATTAGATGGAATTAATGCAGCTAGTTCCTCGATACTATCAGGACCTTCTTCGTTCGGAAGAATAAACGTATTTGTCATCCTAATCATTGGCGCGGTGTCAAAACGCTGACTTCTTAAATTTCCTGTTAACCCATGAGATTTCATTTCTTCTGCTACTTTATCAGGTAAACCAGAAAGAATTTCATTATATGTATCTGCAGAATTGAGAGCAAGTTGCTGAATACCATTTTTAATCAAGTATGTACGTTTTCCTTCAGTAGCTTCGTCATCATAAGGAATAGCTCCGTGACAGTTTGTAATAAAAATATTACCTAACTTTACATCAAATCCTCCATCATCAATAATATGAAATGCCGGATTTTCTGAAACTTGACCACCCAGACGAGCTTTTAATGAAAGGTCTATAGAATCATCATGTTTGTTTTGTAGGATAATATCGCACTCGCTGGTGTGACCATATACTTCATGAGCTAAAACCCCTACAACGTCGGGGCCTAAAATAACATCAGCTTCGCCTGCTAGTACGGCTGCGCTTTGCGCTCTATCCGTGTCTATGCAATCTTGTGTAGTTTGATTTGCTAAATCAATGATAATTTCTTCATAGGATTTTTCAGGAGAAAACCTCTTTAATACTTCAAGACCGCCAGTTCCTCGGATAAATTTGGATATTGTATTGCCTTTATCTGTTTTAGCTTCAATAGCGAAACCAGTACGTGACACTACTGTATCAAGTTCGTTACCTGAAGAATCTGACAATTCGGTAGAATCGTTAATATTAAAAAATATTACATTACATTCTTCTAATTTTTTCCCTAGTGCTCTTTTAGTTGTTTCGCGGGCAAGCGAGACTAGCTTAAAAACGTCGTCGGTAGGTATAGGTATTCTTGTATCTGTACTAAATGAAGCTTTGTTTTCGCTATCAGTTTCGGTACGCGGATACCATTGATGGTTATCTTCGTCTATTTGTTTTTGTACTCGTTCTCCACTTCTCTGAGATTTTTCTATACATTTTTTAACCATTTCATGAGCAGCAGAATTAGTTTCAAATTCTTTAATTGAGGTTTGACCTGTTTTAAGGAGATTTACAGATGTGAATGCTGTTGCCTTAGTACTACTAGAACAATTAAGCCCCATAAACATTCTTTGAATCTTTTCTTCGCCCTGGTTGTTTATTTCAACTCCTGACATTTCTGGCATTGAAACAAGTCCGCGTTCATTTGTTTGAACTATAATTCCATAGCGTCCTTGAAGTCGAACGATAATACTATTAATTTCTCTACCAGGAGCGCTTTCTTGAAAAGACTTAAGTCCCTGGTCTATTATTCTTGTAAAATCTTGTTTAAGAGGAGCGTATTCATCTGGAAAAGTTTCATTTAATTTAATTTCTTCTTCTGGCAATTCAAGTTCAAGTTCAAATTCTTGACTATCTTCCTCTGGTGTTTTAGATGATTTCTCGTCCATTTTTTCTCCTAACTAGCCATGCTATCTTTATAATATCTATCTAAGGCAATCTCTGACTTTCTACCAAATACACCGTCTACCTTATCTTCATAATATTTTAACCCTTTTAATGTTCTTTGAACAGATGTAGATACAGTATACCTCAAATTATCTAAGTTAATTTTTAGTCCAGGACATACTTTCCTTAGCTTTTTTATACCGTTAACTATATTATATCCCGTTCCGGGAAGTTCTCTATGTCCTTTGATATTATCAGGGTCGATGTTAAGGTCTAAGCATAGTTCTGACAGGATTTTATAGAGACTTTCTATTTGTGGCGAAGGCACGAAAGAGTTATCTCCTTTATAACATAAAGATACCGCTATTGATTTGCTATTAAAATTACCAGCATGCCATGTGATATTTGTAATATCGCTTGTATAATAGAGTCTGCCATCTGGTAAAATCATAAAATGATACGTAATACCTGGGCATCCAGAAGAGGAGATATGGTTGGGGCCAATATCGTATTCTGCTAGACGAAATAATTCTTCTTCTTTACGACAATTACTGGCAGTACAATGGACTATAATTTTGTTTATAGTCTTTATATCTCTCTTTTTGTAAGTTTTATACTCATGAACTGGGAGTACTAGTCTAAAATCTTGAATACTAGGATCTTTTTTTATTAACATCTTTCCACCTTTTTGATTCTCGATATCTTTTCTTGCGATATTCCCTAGCTTTTTCAAGAGCTTCTTTATGAGTCGTAGTATTTTTCTTTTTGACATCTCTTTCTTCTAGTGTATCATAAGTTTTAATATAGTTCTCGATTTTTGACAGCAGTAGTGCAACGGTAATTTTTTCATCATATTTTACTACTATATATGTCCATCCGGCCTGTTCTGCTGCTTTTTTCTTAATACGATCTTGGTATTGTTGTTTTCTAAATTTTGATATTGCTTCCTCGTCTGATATACCTCCAAAGTTAACAGGAAAATAGTGTTGTTGTCCATGGCATTCTATTATTATTTTTAAGTCTTTGATTATCCAATCAAATTTTTCTCTGCCACTTTTGAAGTTAGAGTTAATTCTATTAACTGGATATTCTTGGTAAATACTATAATTTTTAAATGATTTAGATGTTCTTAGAATTCTGCCAATGGTTTTATGAAGCTTGGAGGCGTTTTTTCGGTAAGACTTTTTAAAACGAGAGTCTTTGGCCATAATTATTTTAGCTTTGTAATTGGATAATTACTGCCTTCAGGTACAAACGATAGCTGTTCTTCTCTAAGTTGAATTATAATACCTTTCTTGCTTGGTTTCCCAAGAATATTTGTATAGCTTATTTTAGCTTTAATATATATTGTGTCAGTTGTTTCATCTTTCCAGATAGTAGAATGAAGAGATGTTTTGTTGTCTTTAGGTTTAATTACTAGTTGTTCGACCTCATCTAATGTTAGTAGCTCATCCTGATTTATTTCTTGGTCTTCTTTCTTAAGCTCTTTTACTATTTTATATTCAAATAGATATTGGTGGAATGGTTTTAAATAGTTATCTCCTGCATCTTCTGGCAGCACGTTTATATTCATCACTAAGTGTTTATTTCCGCTTGGCTCTATAATAAGAACATTAAAACTTTTTAGATGCACTGTTCCAACATGCGTGGATTCGTAAAATTCATGAGCAATTTCGTTTTTAAATCTTATAAGCCCATGTTTCTTTCCGCAATTAGTACCTGTTAATGAAGATACTTCTCCAAGTAGAGTTAATTCAACTTCTCCATATGGGCTTAAGTATTTATTAAGACTTGTTCTTGTATAAGACGACATTTTATCTCCTCTTATTGATATAGGTAATTCCTTTTGACTGGATAAAATTAGCGAGTTCCTGCCATAGAGAATCATCTTCTATTGTTTCTAAATGGCCTCCTGTGATTTCTTCTATATATGTTTTGAGTGTTAGGGTATCAACAAAGTACATATATTCTCGAACTCCGTAATGAATAGTAGCAAGATGCCAAAATCTATTGCTATTACCTTGTACTTTAAGTGGAAATCTTTTTGAAGAAACTAAAATGAATCTCATTTTTTTACTTCAGTAGTCTTGATTGGCTTTTTCCCTAATTCTTCCATTAAAGTATCTTTTATTTCTGTATACTTTTCATATACTTCATTACGTGAATTATATAGAACATTTATTTTTACCATAGTATTGCATTTACAGCATACTAGAATAGGAATAGAGCTTGCATAAAGTTTTGGTGGTAGTTGGCCTGCAATAACTTGAATATTTTTATAGCTATTGGCTCTTTCTTCTTTAAGCCAAGTACATCCACACTTAGGGCATTTTAATATATTAGTTGCTTTTTCCATTATTCGCTCTCTAAGAATTTGATATCATTTTGTGATAATCCGTTAAGCTGTATTTTTTCTTCTTTCTCTTCCTCGTCATCTTCTATATCTTTGATTGTAAGCCCAAGTATCCTAAGAATGTCATTAGAAATCATCCTGGCTTCAATTGGGCCTTCTGAGTTATCTAGTTGAATATACTTGATTTTACCGTCTTTTCCTTTGTATTTAATCATACAATCACTCCTAAGTCTATTTACTAAAACCAACATTTTCCAGCACATATACATTTTTTACAATTACTTGACCAGGCTGGTATTATAGTATCGCTTATAATAATATTTTTGACAAGACTCGTTGTCCTAATCGCGTTATCTATATAAGCACTGTCAATATTAAGAGTTTTTACTGTATATGAAGTTTTGCTGGATGTCAGATCAATGTAAAGTTTTTTTACTGGAGCTTTATCAAGAGACTCATTTAAAGCACATACCTCAAATTTTGTTTTAATTGACGTATAGATTTGCCAACTAGATCGCTTTTTACCTAATTCTATATATTCAATTTGTCCCTTATTATTTACAAGGATAAGGTCTATAGGTAATCTAAATTCTAATTTGTTGCTATTCATAGATAATTTAAAGTTGGTTCCAATAGGTAAATATTGAAGCTTTTTATAAAATTCTGAATGAAACTTCTGTAATAGCAACCATCCGTCTGCAGCCTGTTTAAATAGAAGTTCCTGATTTTTTTCTTCTTTATTCATCCCGGGAACCCACCATTGTTGATCCCAAAAATTTCTAGCTGATTTAGACGAGATGGGGTTTCCGGTACTCATTGAATAAGAGTACATATAGTATATTGTTTTTGATATTGCTTTAATATAATCGGATTGATAGAGGGATTCTATAGGATATTGGTCGCGAAGCTTCCATCGCGCAGGGCAGGATTGGAATGTATCTAATTCATGTGCATTAATAATCATTATATTAGTAGTATACACATTCTAGTATTACCAAGCCAACTAATAGTAATATGGTTAAGGTAAATAGTGTAATAGTTAGGGTAGTTATCTCAGCATTATAGGATTTATCCTTCTTTTCCATTTTGGCACTCTCCCTTCTATCTATATATTACCCCATAGCATTCCATGCTGACCAGTTTTGTTTCATTTGTGCATTAAGTGATGGTACCTTTTTGGCTTTGGACCCGCATTTGGGACACCTAATTTTGCTAGTATTATCGTTCCATGAAGAAAAAACTTCATCAAATTCATGTTTGCATTCTTTATTTTCACATACAAAATCGTAGATTGGACACATTTTTTCTCCTTAGTTGCCAGAAAAGTTATTTGTTGTTGATCTCGTATTTAGAAAGTGGATTTCTTTGCAGTGGAAATCTATAGTTACTCCCGGGTGATTACTATAGCAGTAATTTGTTATACGGCCCTTTTGAAAGATGCGGCCTGCAATTCTTATTTCTTTTATTTCATCAACTTCTCTAATAAAACTTTTACATTTGGCATTCGATTTAATTATTATATTAGACAGGGAAACGCGCCAATTATACTTAAATATAGGTAGTATTTCTCCGGAGATAATTGTGGTTGACGGCAACCTTCTTATCTCAAATATTAATCCATTGTCAGCAAGAATATAATCTTTATAAAGTTCTAAAGGTTTAATTTTATCTGATATAAATCTTTTTGGCATTTCATTATAGGAGGTCATATGCAACTTAAACTCCAGAATGTATTACTATTTTATTAGTTAAAATCGATTTTTCCGTATAATATACTTCATCTATGGATTGAATTCTACATTTATAAAGGAAATGTCCATTATTAAGCTTCATTGCGAAAGATTTTCCAGTCATTGAAATATCAGAAAAGAAATCAATAAACATTTCTGTTCCACTCATTGTTGAACTAATGATTTCTATATTCTCAAGAGTTATTATTCTATACGAACTCTTTCTGTTGGATTGAATTTCCCATCTGGATTCTGGAAGCATATTTATTATAAAATAAATAGGTTTTTCTTTTATAGTGAATACAATTATACTATCATAAATATCTCCGCAACATAAATTTCCTTTAAATTTAATATCTATTAGATTATTCATAGTCTTGTACCAACTGAAATTCCCGCGCCCCACTTTCCTGTATAAATTAAATTAAGCCCCAACCATAAGTCATTAATCAATGGTAGTTTATCTCCTAAATTATATCGCGCTGGCTCAAAAGAGCCGAATATTTTTCCATTTGTGTTAAATCCTAGTCCTAATCTTGCAAATCTCCAATTACTATATTCGGGCGTACCTCCTAGAGCAAGAAAAGTAAAACCTATAGATGCTCCCAAATCATATCTTCCCATGTTTTCGCTAGTTAACATATTATCTATAGATATATCTATTGATGGCGCCCACCAATGCCATTTGGTGGGGAATGGGATGCTCTCGACAAACTCAGATGAAGTAAGCTTTAACGTATATTGTTTGTCTTTAAGTTCTGGACGTGATTTATTTTTTAAATAGATAGCATGGTAGAAAATTCTTCTCTTTTCTTTTGTCAAACCTAGAGCAGTATTTACTATAATGTCTATATCATCATATTTTAGCGACCAGGGTTTGGCCTTTGAAGCATCAAAAGTTATAGTTCCATATGGCATTTCCCCGATTTTAATATCTTTTTTCTGTAATTGTGTAGTATATTCATATATATCACAGAATTTACATTCGCTCGGTTGGTCTGGTGGAGTATGCGAAACACTATTATCAGATGACTGGTCGGATTCTATTTTTCCCTCTATAGAAGCAACTGTTTTACCAACAGCAGATAAATCAGCTTCCATTTTTTGAAGATCTTTCTTTATTTTATTAACTGATAATTCCGTTCCCTTTAAGAAATTCTCGAGTTCCTCTTTCCCTACTATTTTCGTTTCAGCGCGAGCTATTGAATCTGTAATTTTCTTAAAACTTATATCATGTTCCATTAATCTATTAGATATAGAACTCATAGTAATATAGTTCTTTGCTAAAGCAAAGCCTATTATTCCTATAACTATTAGATATATAATATCTTTTATACTAAAGTTCCACTTAGGATTTTTCATCTATATTCTCCTTCATTTAAAGTAGCTACTTTTGTTGACCAGCTAGTTACAGTTCTTCCATGAAGCCTAGACCATGAAACAACTGGATAGGAAAGGTCAAAAATTCTGTTTCTCTTATTACCCTGAAGGGAATAATTTCTTGCAGGAACTTCATAAAACCTAGAGGAAGAGACAGAATTGCAATGGCATTTATATGAATAGCATCTATTTAACAACCAGGTTGGAAACGTCATTATTGTTTCCTTATTACCATGTTGCGGCATCCCCATCCGATTCAAAATTATTGGATGGCTTTTTTTCTTCTCTATCGTCTTTACCACTGCGTCTCAATCTTATTTCTTTTATTCTAGTTTTTTGGTCAGCTTTAGCTATCTCAGGAGCTACAGCTCTGAAAATACCACTAGCCGGGTACATATCTAGAAAGATTCTATCTTTAAAGTCTGTTATTTTGTTTTTCCCGATACCTAATCTGACTCGAGGAAGTAAATCCCCAGAGCTGGTTTTATGTACTAGAATTGCATCGTCAGGGCCTACTTCATGTATATCATTATACATGTGCCCAATAAATGATGCATCATATATTATGGCTCTAGTTTCTGCAATATTATTATTGTGAGGAATAGTAGCTGGAGGAAGCTTTGTATATTCAACTGAAGCTACAATACAAGCATGTTGTCTTGTGGCTGTATCCTTTAAGTGATTCGATAGTGTTTTAAAACGAAGTCTTGGTTCCATGCCTGCATAGTCAGGTGTTTTATGAAGATTATCAAGGATATAGACTATATGTCTTCCTGGATATCTTTTCTTTGCATGTGCAATAAGGCTTTCGCCGAAAGCAAATGATGCTCCATCGTTAGCATCTTTTAAAATAATTTTTCCTTCCTTGGCCAGCTCAATCAGATTTCTATATCCCATATTCCTTTTATCATATATATCCTTATCGCCGGTCTGATCTACAAACCATTTCGGATTTCTAACCTGATTGATAGTCAAATCAAGTCCTCCATATGATTGGACGACTAATCTCGGTAAAATTTGTGGAGAACTATCGTCAATTGTGTGATATATAACAGTCGCATTATTAGCATCATTGCTTGCTATTTCATATGCTAGTTGTACCAGAAAACTAGTCTTACCTGTATTTGCGGAACCGCCATAACACTTAAATACATCTTCTCTCCAGTTGCCATTAAGGTTTTCACCTAACATGCCTAGCCCTAATGGGCTTAGATGAAATCCAACAAAGTCACCAGTAGATTTTTCTTCATGTTCTTTCTGTGTTTCTACAAATGTAATGAAACTTTCTTGGCTTAAGGCATTTTCATTATATTTATCTTCGACTTGCTCAATTTGAGCAGCGCATTCATGCAGAATCATTCTTTCATTTCCTGGATTCTGTTTTATTTGTAGCATTGCATTATCTATAAGTGCGTCTTTTTGTTTCTGTTTTTCTCTTTCAGTCTGATTTTGTAATCTTTCTAGCTCACTTTTAATTGTAGATTTATCTATACCAGTAAATCTAGATAATACTTCGCATAACTGATCTTGTAGGATGTAAGATGATTCATTTACAATAAGCGGAATCATGGTATTACATACTTCTATAGCATCAGCATCCTCTGGATATTGGTCTAGCCTCCATTCAAACGCAGACCACTTTTTAAGTTTCAGAAATTCTTCTAGCCCGTTGGCTCTAAAGAAATCATCTGGGTCCAAATCGTTTGGTAGATTAATTACAGATATACGCAAGTCACGTTGTCCTCTTAATTTTTCGTCCAGTAATTTTCTAGTCTTTTCCTGGCCTGCTTTATCTCCATCTAATACCAATACAATATCCGTAATATTTAGTCTCTTCAATAGATTAATATGCTCGTCGCTAAATGCTGTGCCGCCAATTGCTACACAATTTGATAGTCCATGATGAGCTGCAGTAATGACGTCAATATAGCCTTCAAAGATATACAGGGGCGGCGTAAAGCGTTTAGCTTCATGTATTTGATATAGGCGCTTATTTTTCTGGTAGATATTACATTTTACTCCAGTAGTTTTTTGATTCTTATATTTACTACCATTAGGCTTTCCATTTTCATCTACTTTGTAGAGTAAATTTCTGGCAGCAAATCCAACTGGTCTTCCCCATTCATCAGAAATAGTAAATATTAAATTTGTTTCATCAAATATATCTGGTCTACCGAGGTCAATTTCATCTTGAAATCTTGGCTCGTATCCCATAGCTCTAAGCGTATCTCTGAAGTCTCTATAATTAACAGTCCCTATCTTTAGTTCTTCGAAGTTAAGCTTTTTCCATTCTCTTTTTTTAGCCTCTTTAAGAACTTCCTTATAATTACCAAATTTAGGATTAGCTATTAGCTTGGCTGCATCAGCGTATGCTCTATATGTCCGATATCTATACATTTCCTCCTCGGACATATCTTCGAGTTCTAGTTCTATTGCATATTTATCTGCTAAATATTTGATAATATCAATGAAGTTTGGGCCATCCAGCGGTTTGTTCTCTAGCCAGTGAACTGCCTGAAATATGTCTGCAGTTAGACCGCAACCAAAACAGAATGCATTATCTGGGTCTTTTGTACAAGTCATAGAGGCATTGGTATCATCATGTTTTGGATTAATACACATAAAGTTTTTGGTAATATCTATTTCGTGTTCTTGCAGATATCTTCCAAGATAGTTCTTTAGTTTCTTTACCACATCGTCAAGATTTCGTAGTTTCTCCCTCATTATTGTTTTCTCCGCTGATAATAATATCAAGATCTTCTAATGGTACACTGTCCCCGTTAGCTGTAATTTCTTTAAGATTACCAAATCCATCGAAACACAGATTAGTATATGGGCAATAACGACATTCCCAATCTCCAGGCCAATTACTACTAGATTTAGATCTTGTCTTTTTCCATAGGTCATATTTGGACTTGCTAATGTCTTTATTCTTCCAACGTTTTTCTATTTCTTCTTTTTCGTATTTGTATTTAAAATCTGCAGGCGGGACTACTTTATTTTTTATGCAGTCATCAAGTAGTTGATATCTATCAAATATATCTTCAACGGTATAGTCCATAATAACATGGCCTTCGACCATAGGTCTATGTACAACTTTTCCGTCTGCAAGTTCATCCTGGATTAAAGTAATTCTATACGTGGTATGTCGTCCTGAACCACGATGAAGATAGAACATTTCAAAGTACTCAAGCTCGGGCCATTCATATTTATATATAACTGTTTGTAATAAATGTCTATCATTGGGCTTGCCGATAACTCTACTGTTCCCGAAAATCTCAGTTTCTTGTTTGTAATGATGAATCGTTTTTATCTCAACACCAAAATATGCTCCGGCAGGCTGCTTGAGGATGGCATCTAATTCGCCGCTAATGTTATATGTGGAGTCATACCATTTAACATGATCTCCTTCCCATATCCCCATTTCTTTCCATTTTTCAATAAGATAAGATTCGCAGGCATTGCCTAGCTCAGCCGAAAAATTATTGTCTCTGTTTTTTTCTCCAGCTTCGGCACCGATACATCTTAGATATGATTTTCTTAGGCAATTACCGAGAATTTTAACTGTTCCGTCGGGATTCTTAATTTTAACAGAAGCTTCACTTGGGTAATAATGAATACTATTTTTCCCTCTTATTTTTCCTTTAGATATATGTGCTTCTGTAGCTTTTATCAAGTTAAATACCATTATTCTCCTTTTCTTTTATAGCTGACTAATCTATTTGCTACTTCCATGTAGGCCCTTCCTTCGTATTCCTGCTTATCTATCTGTATAGCATCTAAATACTTACGGAATCCTTCTAGCATTTTAGGAGATAAAGTCGCTAGTTCTGTATAATCTCTTACAAGAAGGCCAGCGAGGTAGATACCAGCGCATTCTTCTGAGCAAAATTCATGTGGTTCCCGTGTCTTGAATTGCTTTCGTACCCAACCGTGTTCTTCGGCAGCCTGAAATGCCATGTCGTTGTTTTCTACTTCAACTCTTCTAACTATTCCGCAGCATTCACACTCAATATAATAAATTTGTTTTTGAGCTATTGCCATTAAATTTTCCTTTTATATATTGTTGTAGAACTACCTGAAATGTTTTTATTCTACGGTTTCATTATCATCGTTTTCCTCTTCTGTGCAACAAGAGTCAGAACATGAGTCACATTTATTACAGCAGCTATTCAAAGCAGCTTCTTTACTTTCTTCTTTAGCTTCTTTAAGAGCTTCTTCGTCTGTCGAAGGATTCATTTTTTTTGTCCAGAAATCACGAAATTCGGTTTCGCCGAGTATTTCTTTTTCTACGAAGAGGTCTATAAGTAACAAAATTGCAGTACGGAGGTATTCAAATTCCTGCCCCATACGACGCTGAACCATATTCGTGGCTTCTGTTTCCTTCATAATCTCATGGAATAATGTTCTCATAGCAAGGACTGACTGATAAGCGTCTTGGGCAGTAGGTTTCTTGCCTTTAGCAAGCTTCTTCTCAAGCCTAGTTACAGTACTTACCGCATTAGATAGATCATCTTCTTTTTCTTTATTAGAATCAGAATCAAAGAGTTCTTGTTGATTGGATTCATCTTGAGATAATTCTTCTGTAGCTGTTTCTAGATCTTCTTCATGCAAGGTTTCTTCTTCCATTATTTTCTCCTATAGGTCTTCGTAACTCTTTTTAATCGGGTATTGTATTCCAAGAAATATGCTTTTACTTAAATTAAAGTCGGTGTTTCCATCTTCATCTTGATAAATAACTGAATATCCTAGGCATTGAGGCCCGAAGCTTAGCTTTCCTTGTTTAGAATAATCTAACGGAACACAAAGACATCCTTGTTCTAAACAAAGTCTACCTTTTTTAATGATACATGCTATTTGATGGGTATGTGCAGTAACAACAGAATCAATGTCATCTCTATCGGCAAAGTATTCCCATGCAAGAACTGTGGTTTTGCCATCTACTTTTGAGAATGAAAAAGGATGCAGAAAGATTGTTTTTCCAATTTTAAAGAACCACGATTCCTGGCCAGGAAAATAATTTACGTTACTAAAATCTAATCTTTCTTTCTCGTTTCCATCATCGTCATATATTATACCATTACATATATGTCCCAAAATTTCCTTGCTAATCATGAAAGTAACAGATGGCGAGATGTTCTTATAAAAGTAACTATTTAATCTAAACTCGTGGTTACCACGAATAACAAAAACTTCTGGGAAAGTCTCAGAAAAGATTTTCATATATTTCATGGCCAGATTGTATTCTAGCCGTAAAGGAACGGATCTTTCTTTTGGAAATGTGCTTACAGCATGCAAATCCATCATATCACCGTTCACAACCAAGATATCTGCATCTTTATGCTCTTCAATAATTTCCATAATCAGGTCATCACGCTCAAATGGAATATGAAGATCAGACAAGCATAGGATTTTTCGTAATTTAGTTCCAGCGTTTACAATACCTCGAGGTCTTGTAATAATCTGTTCTTCTTTATATTTTTCTTTTATCTTGGCAATTTCTTCCCATGCGTTTTCAAGGATTTTCTTCGTTTTGCTATTTTCCTCTTCTTTAAGAACTTCTGGTGGTTCATATGAAAGCCCAAGATTTGAACATTTACGCTCAATTGCTTTCTTGGAACGGTTATAGCCCTGCGTTCTAAATTCTTTTAAAATTTCTCCTAATTGACAGTTTGGCCGCAGCTCTTTTAATAATTTTTCTTCTTCATCCGACCATGCCATTGCTGTTTTGGATATTCTTTTTTTAACTACCTTGGCCGGTTTAACTTTCTTCTTCGACATTTTACTCCTCTCTTTGGCCTAGCTTATCTCTATATCTGTAATCATCTTCATATTTTCAGCTCCAGCTGCCGATACTATAACACTAGGCTGAAATCCAATTTTCTGTCCATTGAGTTTTATAAATATTTTAGCATAATTGCCTCTATGTTTATTACATATAGTACCTATTCTCTCCAATTGTTTCTGACTAGGCTCAATAATAATTAAGTCTTTTATTTTTTCTTCCTTTTGCTTAATTAAATGTTCAACCGAATTAGCAATAAGCTGTCTATCTGCGCCTGGATTACCTCTTATTGTAGCCTTTAATAATATAATATTACCTTCTTCGATTATATCTCTGCATATTGTAAACTGTTTAGGAAAGATTGTCACATTTGCGGTACCATACAAATCTTCTAGTTGAAAAGTTGCCATTTTTTGGCCTTTTCTAGTTGTAATTTTTTTAGTAGATGCTATTACTCCTATAAGTTTAACATGTTCGTCATTAGTATGGTCGTCTAGGCCAGAAGTATGCGAAGTTGTTTGAGTAAGTATTTCTTGTTGAAATTTGTATAAAGGATGACCGCTAATATATAGCCCTATTGTTTCTTTCTCAAAGCTAAGCTTTTCTAGTTCATCTAGTTCATCAGTTTTTGATATTTCTGGTAGTTCTGGTTTAATAGGAAGTTCGGGTTTCTTTAAGTGGTTTTTTGGTTTTTCGTTACGCTCTAATGCTTCTCTAATTTCTTCTTCTCTCTGTTCATATTTTTCTACTCTTTTATGATATGTCTCTAGCTTTTTTTCATAAGCTTGTGTCTTTTTTGTGTAATTATTGAGAAGCTCTGTAGTTTCAATTACTGCTTTTCTATTAATATCTAATGAGTCAAAAGCTCCGGCTTTTGCAAGAGCTTCAATAGTTCTCTTGTTAACACTTAGAACTTTTGTTCTTCTATAAAAATCGTGAAAATCTGTAAAGTTACCGTTCTCTCTTGCTTGTATTATAGCTGCAGAAACTTTTTCTCCTGCATCTTTAATTGCGCCAAATCCAAATCTAATAGTATTGTTAAAAATAGTGAAGTCTGTTTTAGATTCATTAATATCAGGTGGCAGAACTTGTATTCCTTTAGACCTACAATCAGATAGATAAGCAATCATCTTGTCGCGCTCTCTAACATGATTTGACAAAAGAGCACAATAAAATTCTGTAGGATAATAAGCTTTTAGATATGCTGTATAATAAGTTAGAAATGCATAAGAGACTGCATGAGCCATGTTAAATCCATAGTCGGCAAACTGCTTAATTTCGTTAAATATTGCTTTTGCATTTTCTTCTGTTATTCCATTTTTTATCATGCCATTAACTAATTTCTTCTTTTGCTCTGCCATCTTTTCTCGAATCTTTTTACCGATAGCCTTTCTAAGATCATCGGCTTCTTCGAGAGTATAACCCCCAAGATCTTGAGCAATTTTCATCGTCTGTTCTTGATAGATAATAAAACCATTTGTATTTTTTAATATTGGTTCAAGCTCGGGAATTCTATAACTAACATTTTCTTCCTTATTTCTTCTTTTAATATATGAAGATACAATACCTGCATCTAGTGGACCAGGCCTATATAAGGCTACAAGAGCAGCAAGGTCTTCTATAGACTCTGGATGCATTTTAATAGCTAATTCTCTCATTCCGCCGCCAGTATCTAGTTGGAAAAGACCATTGGTATCTCCGTTCTGTATAATTTTAAAGGCCTTTTCATCATCCATTGGAATTTTTTCTAGTTTTATATCAATATTATAATTTTCCTTTACTAATTTAATGCAAGTATCCATAATAGTTAGAGTTGATAGTCCAAGGAGGTCAACTTTTACTAGTCCTATGGCCTCTATATCCTTCATATCCCATTGGGTTACTAATTGTCCATCGCGGCCTACAAATAGAGGTGTAATATCCATTAGAGGCTTAGGGCTTATAACTACTCCTGCTGCATGTACTCCATCGCCCTTAATCATGCCGTCTGACTTCTCGGCAATCTTAGTAATTTCACCAAGTTCTCCATCCCATAATTCTGGAGCTGCTTTCTTTACTTCTTCCCATGTTGGTTCGTGGCCTCTGGCACCAGGTGGTACTAGTTTAGCAGCCTTTTCTCCTAGTGCTATGGGTTTCCCCTGTGCTCTAGCAAAATCTCTTACTGCGCCGCGAGGTTTAAATTCTGCAAATGTAGCCATTTGTGCTACTTTATCTCTACCATATTTATTCTCAAGATACTTATAAACTTGATCTCTATTGCTAAAATCACAGTCTATGTCCGGCATTTCCTTGCGGGCTTTGTTTAAAAATCTTTGGAAGAGTAGCTTATATTTAATTGGATCTATACTTGTAATTCCCAATGTATATGCCACCAAAGAACCCGCAGCACTTCCTCGCCCTGGACCTACGACAATATTATTGTCCCTTGCCCAGTTGCAGTAATCAGAGACAATAAGAAAATACGATGGAAATCCCATCTCGTTAATTGTTTTAATTTCGTATTCCAGTCTGGTTATATATTCTTTTCTCTCAGATAAGCCAAGCCTTTTAAGACCAGCATATGTATGCTCTCTTAGTGTTTCTGGATCTCTGTCTCCGTACTTTGGAAAGATATATGTCTTTTTATTAAAGACGCTAACATTACATCTGTTAGCAATTTCTACGGTATTACTTATGGCATCCGGATATTCTTTAAAAAGGGCCGTTACTTGTTTTTCTGACTTAAGGTAAAGCTGTGAATTTTCATATTTTTCACTATCGCTTTGCTCAACTGTACTATTCGTTGCTAAAGCTATAATCTGGCTATGCAATTTAGCATTTTCAATTACTGTATAATGTGCATCGCAGGTAGCTACGTATTTTATATTTAGTTTATTGGCAATTTCAATTTGATGATTAAGCATAAATTCATGAGGAGGAATAATATTTTGTAACTCAATATAGTATCTGTCTCCAAATATATTCTTAAATTTCTTTGCTTCTTTCTCGGCTAATATGAGTTTTTCTTTATCCTTTAGGCCAGCAAATACATACTTCTGAAACTGACCAAGAAAACAACCACTTAGACATATAATTCCTTCGTTATACTTCTTCAGTATTTCTAAATCTATACGTGCTTTATAGTAAAAACCTTCGGTATACGCAAATGTAGATAGTTTAAACAGATTATTAAGACCTGTTTCATTCATTGCTAGTAATGTTATATGTGAATAAGGTAATCTTCCGTCTTCTCCTTTTTCGAAGTCTTTTCTTGAGCCTGGTGCCATATAGGCTTCGATTCCATAAATAGGTTTTATGCCTTGTTTTTTGCATTCCTTTCTAAATTTAAACATACCAAACATATTCCCATGGTCTGTTAATGCTATTGCATTCTGACCTAATTCTTTTGCTCTAGACACCATTTGTTTGATACTCATAGCTCCATCGCGAATACTGTATGAGCTATGACAGTGAAGATGTATAAACATTTATTTATCCTTGCATGAAGTCTTTGTAACTCCTGCTGTTAGCCACGCAAAATTCTAATGTATTAGAGAATATTCTTGATAAGATTTGCCCATCAGTCGTAGATTCTTTTTTATATACTTCTTTGTACATATAGTCTCCGTGTGTAGAAACACTTCTGTATCCGGGTATTCTACTCATTGATATTCTGTTTGCCTTAAAATGGCTGATGCTATGATTATAGGCTCTATTTCTAAGATTAAAAAAAAAGAGCATTGTTACCTTTATATTAAGCTAAATTCGCATAATGCGTTTTGTTCTATTATTTTATCCGCTTGTACATCTGGATAATCTTCTATATACCAAACTTTTGTAATTCCTGCATTTATTATCATTTTTACACATACTATGCATGGTTTATTTGTACAATACATTGTACTATTTTTAATACTAATACCATGTCTTGCTGCTTGTATTATACAGTTTTGTTCAGCATGAAGTCCTCTACATAATTCATGACGCTCACCAGATGGAATATTTAATTTATTTCTAATGCAAATCGAGTCAGAGCTTTGTATATTAATATTATTACATGCTGTACAGCGATAGATAGTGTGTTCTCCATTATTTAGCTGTTGTTTAAAGAATCCCTGACCATGGCAGACAGGACATTGCTCTAATCCCACACAGCGACTTATACCCCTTGGCGGGCCATTATAACCTGTTGCTATTACTTGATTATCTTTAATAATTATTGCTCCTACTTTACGTCTGAGACATGTACTACGTGTACTAACCAGTTCTGTCATTTTCTTAAAATATTCTGTCCAGCTTGGCCTATTCATAGATAATATAGTTTCCTTTCTCTTATATGTTGTTACTTTCTCAATAATTATTGCTATTCAAAAGATGAATATCTAAAACCTGTTGTACTATAGGGTGGAAAGCTCATGATTCCCATTAAAGAGTAAGTAGCTATTACTAGATGGAGCTGGGCATCTAAGTTATGTAATAAATCAGAAGTGCTGTATGATACATACTGTCCTGACGAAGTGCTTTTTCTATAGTGTCTGCTTTTGCAAAGATTTGTAAAAGTCATGAATTCTTTATGTTTCTACATATGTTAATAAATATATCATACCAGCAGGCTGTTTCTTTATTTTCATCACTTCGTCCTCTCCGCCCACTTGG
>Ga0180433_10001346_pt1 | contig 41089 bp, 31 predicted proteins | sample SS_ome_8_FD_132980 | JGI IMG/M metagenome (GOLD analysis project Ga0180433, IMG submission 132980) | Hypersaline lake sediment archaeal communities from the Salton Sea, California, USA - SS_1_D_1 metaG | ecosystem: Environmental > Aquatic > Non-marine Saline and Alkaline > Hypersaline >... | reverse complement strand
GAGCCCGAGAACGTAGAGCCCGAGAACGAGACGGGCGGAGTGCTTCGCGGAACACCCGAGTCCTTCGAGTTGGAGTTCAAGGGCGGCCGGAAGGCCATCTTCGGGAACCCGCGGAATATCCCCTTCCGCGCGGGCGATCAGGCGATCGTCGAGGTCGACCGAGGCCAGGACATCGGCGTGATCATCCGCGAGGGTGATGAGGCGAGCAAGAAGCTCAGGGACAAGGGCATTCTCGGTCCGATCCTCCGACGCGCCACGACCGGCGACATCGAGCGCCGCGAGGAGTTGGCCGATAAGGAGGCGGAGGCGCACCGCATCTGCCAGCAGTGTATCGCGCGCCAGAGCCTCCCGATGAAACTGGTTGACGTCGAGTGGCAGTTCGACGGCAACAAGATCCGCTTCTACTTCACATCGGACCGGCGAGTCGATTTCCGGAAGCTCGTCCGCGACCTCGCCAGTATCTTCAAGACGCGTATCGAGATGCGACAGATCGGTGTGCGGGATGAGGCCCGTCGCCTGGGCGGCTTCGGCCGCTGCGGCCGCTACTACTGCTGTCGCGGCGTTATCAGCGACTTCGATCCGGTGACGCTCAAGATGGTCAAGGAGCAGCATCTCGCGCCGGGCTCCCCGAAGATCTCCGGCGGTTGCGGGCGCCTGATGTGCTGTCTGAGATACGAGCGCGACCTGTACGCGCAGTCCAAGAAGGAGTTCCCCAAGGTCGGTACGAAGGGGACGATCGAAGGCGAGTTGTTCAAAGTCATCGGCACCGACATCTTCCATAGAACCGTAACGCTCGGCCGCAAGGACGATGATCCGATCACCGTAACGCTCGATGATTTCAAGAAGGGCAAGATCATAGCGGTCGGTACCGAGGAGGCGGAGAAGGTCAAGGAGGACTACTGGAGCGAGGCGGAACGCATCGCTCGAGGCGACGAGTAGCGGAGTCGCTCCGATACATCGAGAGGACACGATGGCAGGCAAGTACTACATCACCACGGCGATCGACTACGTCAACAGCGCGCCGCATATCGGGACGGCGTACGAGAAGATCTCGGCCGACGTCTTTGCGCGCTATCATCGGCTTCTCGGTGACGATGTCTACTTCCAGATGGGCAACGACGAACACAGTCTCAACGTCGAGCGCGCCGCCCGCGAGAAGGGCATGGACCCGCTGGCGTACTGCGACGAGATGGAGGGCGTGTTCCGCCACATCTGGGAGAAGCTCGAGATCTCGTTCGACCGGTTCGTCCGGACGACGAGTGACGAACACGAGCGTCGCCTCAGCCTTCTGTTCGAGGCGCTGTCTGATGACGTCTACAAGGGCCACTACGAGGGCTACTACTGCGAGTCGTGCGAGGCGTTTCTCCAGGAGAAGGACCTCGATGATGGGAACTGTCCGACGCACGGGACGGAGCCTGCCTGGATCCGCGAGGAGAACTACTTCTTCCGTCTCTCGAAGTACGCCGACGCGCTGCTGAGACACATCGAGGAGCATCCGGAGTTCATCCAGCCCGAATCGCGCAGGAACGAGATCGTCCAGCTCATCAAGGGCGGTCTCGATGACATCAGTGTGACGCGCGCGGGGTCGGAGTGGGGTGTCCCGCTTCCGAAGGACCCGTCGCACGTCATCTACGTCTGGGTCGACGCGCTCACGAACTACATCACGGGTGTCGGATTCGGTGAGGACGAGGAGACGTTCAAGCGCTGGTGGCCGGCCGACACACATCTCATCGGCAAGGACATCACGCGGTTCCACTGTGTCATATGGCCGGCGATGCTCATGAGCGCCGGTGTGGCGCTTCCGAAGACCATCTACGGTCACGGCTTCGTCTACTTCAAGGGACAGAAGCTCTCGAAGAGCCGGGGCGTCATCGTCAACCCGCTTGAGGCGTCCGACATGTTCGGCCCGTGTGCGCTTCGCTACTTCCTCATGCGCGAGGGGACGTACGGCAGGGATCTTGATTTCACGTGGGAGCAGTTCCGCTCGCGATACGATTCGGAGCTTGCTAACGACCTTGGCAACCTCGTCTCGCGCGCGACCGCGATGGTCGAGAAGTTCCTCGGCGGCGAGGTCGCGTATCGGGCTGAGGGCACGATCGTCGGAGGTGGCGGATACGAGCTCGTCGATCTGGCGAGGTCGGTCGCCGCGGACGCGGCGAAGGCCGTGACCGAGTACGCACCGCAGATCGCGCTCGCTCGCATCTGGGAACTCGTCCGACGCGCGAACGCGTACATCGAAGAGGAGAAGCCGTGGGTCCTCGCGAAGAGTGATCCGGATCGGCTCACACAGGTTCTCTTCGATGTGCTCGAGGTGGTCAGGCAGGTCGCCATCATGACGTGGCCGTTCATGCCCGAGAAATCGGAGGAGATCCTCTCGCGGCTGGGGCAGACGCTCACGCCGGGGGACATCCCGTACGACGAACTCCTCTCCTGGGGATACGGCTGGACGCCAGGAACGACGGTCGCGAAGGGCGATCCCGTGTTCCCGAAGTACACCGACGAAGACCTCAAAGCGAAGTTCGACGTTCTGTCGGGCGGCGCGTCGCAGAGCGACGCGAAGGCGGAGAAGGACACTCCCAGGAAGGACGGAAAGCCGATGATCAGCTTTGACCAGTTCCAATCTCTCGAGTTCAAGCTGGCCAGCGTCCTGGAGGCCGAGAAGGTCGAAGGGGCTGACAAGCTCCTCAAGCTCAGGGTCGACCTCGGGGGAGGCGATGTCCGCCAGATGGTCGCGGGCATCGCGAAGAGCTACGCGCCCGATGAACTCGTCGGGAAGACGATCCTCGTGCTCGCGAACCTCGAGCCGGCTACGATCCGCGGCGTGGAGTCGCAGGCGATGCTGCTTGCAGCCTCCACCAGCGACGGTCTGACCGTGCTCGTGCCCGACCGCGAGTTCCCGGCCGGAACGAAGGTGAGCTAGGTGCTCGTCGACACCCACCTGCATCTCGACCTCAAAGACTACGACCAGGACCGCGAGGCCGTCATCGAGCGGGCGCGCGCCGCAGGCGTGCGCTTCATGGTCAACATCGGCTTCGATCTCAAGACGACGCGCGGCTCGATCGCGCTCGCGGAGAGGTACGAGTTCTTCCGCGCGAGCGCCGGGCTCCATCCGCACGAGGCGAAGCTCTGGAACCACAAGTTCGAAGCTGAGCTGGAGGGGCTCGCCGGGCACCCGAGCGTCGTCGCCATCGGCGAGACGGGGCTTGATTTCTACCGCAACCTCTCCCCGAAGGGAGACCAGATCCGCGCCTTCCGCGGTCAGATCAGGATGGCGAAGCGGCTGGGGCTTCCCCTCGTCATCCACAATCGCGATGCCCTCGACGACGTGCTCACCGTCATCGATGAAGAGGAGGCGGGGGAGGTCGGCGGGGTGATGCACTGCTTCCCCGGCGACGCCGAGTACGCGCGCGAGGTCGTCGACCGCGGATTCCACATCGGCATCGGTGGTCCGATCACACTCGAGAGGAACGGGCGGCTCGCCGAGGTCGCGCGGACGATCCCGCGCATGCGTCTCGTGCTCGAGACAGACGCTCCCTGGCTGACTCCACAGCCTCACAAGGGGAAGGGACGGAGGCGGAACGAGCCGGCCTTCATCGTCAGTGTTGCCGAGGCGATCGCTGCGGCGACCGGAATGTCGTACGACGATGTGGCAAGACAGACCACGGGCAACGCGATGCGCCTCTATGGTATCAAGCCGCCGCGGCCGTCGATCGCCTACGAGATGTGGGGCAATCTCTATCTGAACATCACGAACCGCTGCACGAACAAGTGCGAGTTCTGCATCCGCTATCAGACCGACGTGCTGTGGGGATACAATCTGAGACTCGACCACGAGCCGACCGCCCAGGAACTGCTCGAGGCCATCGGGGATCCGACGCACTACAAGGAGATCGTCTTCTGCGGATACGGCGAGCCGACGGTTCGTCTCGATGTGCTGCTCGAGGTCGGCCGGGCGGTGCGCGAGGCTGGTGGGCGCGTGCGCGTGAACACCAACGGCCACGCGAGCCTCATCTGGAACAGGAACGTCGCTCCGGAGCTCGCGGAGGCGGCGGATGCTGTCTCGGTCAGCCTCAATGCGGAGAGCGCCGCGGTCTACGAGCAGATCTGCAAGCCGGCATACGGGTCCGACACGTACGACCACGTCAAGGCGTTCATCCGGGAGAGTCTCAAGGCGGGGCTCGAGGTCACGGCCAGTGTGGTCAACGTCCCCGAGGTTGATATCGAAGCGTCACGGAAGGTCGCGACGGAACTCGGTGCGAGCTTCCGTGTGCGGGGAGGCTGAGCGGTGGATGCGCGCTCTCCTGCGTCGATGCTGTCGAAGTATCGGCTTGCGCCATCGAAAGACCGCGGGCAGAATTTCCTCGACGACCAAAACGTCATACATAAGGTCGTCGAGTCCGCGGCCATCCGCCCCGACGATCTCGTTGTGGAGGTCGGCTCGGGGTTCGGAGCTCTGACGTTCGGTCTTGCCGAACGCGCCGGCCACGTTATCGCGGTTGAGCTGGACTCCGGCATCGTACGGGCGTTCACGGAGGAGTACGGTGAGCCAGCGGGAGTCACGCTTGTCGCCGGTGACATCCTCGACTTCGACCTCGCCGCGGCGTGCTCGGAGTTCAACAGGGAGAAGCTCGTCGTCGCGGGCAATATACCGTACAGTGTCACGAGCCCGCTCATCGCGCGCCTCATCGACGCCGGCGAGCACATCTCGCGGGCCGTGCTGATGGTCCAGGCCGAGGTCGGCGACCGACTCACGGCGGGACCGGGGACCAGCGACTACGGGAGGCTATCGGTCGTCGTTCAGTTCCACGCGGTCGTGCGGCAGCTCTTCACGATCAGGCGGACATGTTTCACGCCGAAGCCCAAGGTCGACTCGCGCGTCATCGAGATCGATTTCGAGTCCGCGCCTGTGCGCGACGCCGAGAGGACCACATTCGAGACCGTTGTGGCGGCCGCGTTCGGCAAGCGGCGCAAGATGCTCCGCGGAGCGCTGGCGGATCTGCTCGGCGAGCGGGGAGCAACGGTGGAGGGACTCCAGAGGGCATCGGGCATCGATCTCTCCCGTCGCGGGGAGACGCTTTCGGTCGAGGAGTTCGAGCGCATCGCGCTCGCCATAGGTACCGCGGAGACGCCGTGAAGACTTCCTCCCACATCGCGCTGCTGCTGGTTGTGCTCTTTGCTGTCGTTGTGACGATGGGGGGAGCAGCGTACGGGCAGACGGCTGAGCCACCACCCGTCGAAGACGGGGAGGCGTCGGATGGAGAGGGCGTCGGAGCGCCGGGCGACACACTCGGTGGGGGAGCGCCCGGCGACACCCTCGGAGCTCCGGCCGACAGCCTGGCAGGAAACGCGCCGGTCGCCATGAACGAGCACATGGAGTCGTTCCAGAACACGGGTCCCGGGACGCGCCCGCGCGTCGCCGAACTCGAGCCGGAGTTTCACCCGGTCTACAAGCTTACGTACAAACGCGATGAGGGGATCGGGACGTGGGGACATGATTTCACCATGAACTACCCTCTCTCGAAGAAGCTCAAGTTCAACTCGTCGGCCAGCATCACGACCAAAGAGGATGAGATCCTCAATCGCGAGAACCGCCAGGAGACCTGGAGGGCGGGGCTCAACTACAATCTCACCGGCGCCGTCGGCATGGGCGTGAAGTTCAATCGTTCCTATCAGATCGACACGCGCAATCCGGGGAGGCCGACCGAGGTCGAGACGTCTCGCGAGAAGGAAACGATGGACTTCTCGACCAGCTACAGCAAGACGCACTTCTCAGGGTTCTCGACGAGCCTCAGCGCGTCCGCCGGCATCGAGCGCAACGACTACGCCGACATCACCAGCAACGGCTCGACTCAGAATGTGTCCGCGACGCTGGGCTACGAGATCGTTGAGAACCTAGACTCAACTGTGAGCTACACGGGTCGACACTCGGTGCTGGACTCGAAACAGGGAGACTTCGAAAGCACCGACGAGTCGGTGAGTCACGCACTGAGTGCCGACTTCGACTACGAGTGGGCCGGGCACCTGTTCAAAGCCGACGCGCGCCGGTCGTACTCCGAGACCCAGTATCCCAAAGAGGGCCAGACGGAGCAGCGCGACCAGGAGAGTGAGGGCCTGGACTTCAGCACGGAGTTCCAGCCGCTTGCGAACCTCGGGATGGACTTCGGCTACACCTACACAAGGAACCAGACGTACTACATCGTCGAGACGACGAGGGACAGCGATATCCGCTCGCGAAGTGTCAACGGCAAGCTCGACTACTCGCTTGGAGCGACCACGTTCTCCGCCCAGCTCTCCTCCAAGAAGGACCGAAGCGACCAATTCAGCATCCAGACCGGCGACACGTACAGCGACAGCTTCGGCACCACGATCATGCACACGTTCAACTCCAAACTCAGCAGCACGTTCCGGGGGAGCGTCTCGCTCCTCTCATTTCACTACGACGATCCGGAGGAGAACGACCAGGACCGAGACCTTCTCAACCAGGAGGCGACGGTGACGCTCAGCTACAAGCCCCGGACCGATATCTCCGCCGATCTCTTGATGCGCGTGAAGGAGAGCCAACTCATCTACATCCGGACATCGAGGACCGGCGACAACAAGACGACGAACACCTACAGCATCCAGCCTTCCATCAGGAAGGTCTTCAGTCCGACCGTGAGCGTCGATCAGAAGTACGAGCTCTCGGCCGACTACTTCTTCTACACGTTCGACACGAGCTCGAATTCGCTCATCCGGAACTTCGGTGTCACAACAGATCTGACCTGGCGGATCATGGACCGCATCAACACGACGTTCACGCACCGCTACCGCGGACAGGATGAGGGGAGCTATGTCGAGGGTGACGACGGGATCGAGCGCTACGGGAAGAGCAGCGAACGGGATACGCACACGCTGACGATCCTCGTTCGGTACAACCTGTTTGGCCTGGTCGAACTTGAAGTCCAGCAGGACTACAACGTCTCAATGAAGTGGGTGCTCGAGGGAGACACGAGACGGCTCTCCTGGGAGAAGCACGATACGAGTCTCCAGGGTAAGGCGAGCATCAGTCACGACCTCGAGAACGGTACGAAGCTCCGTGCGTCGGTCTCGAGAACCCTCAGGGACGCGCCCAACATCAACGAGCGCCAGCAGGACGTCTGGAATGCGTCCATCTCGCTCGAAAGGACATTCTAGTGAACAGGCGAGCACACTTCATCCTGATAGGGCTTCTCGCACTCCTGCTGTCTTCGGCCGGCTGCCTGTTCAGTCCGCGAGACCCCGATGGACCCCCGGACGATGTCGCGGACAATTGGGAGACGCCGGTGACCACCACGATCCTCCGCGAGAATCTGAAGGCTGCACTCGAAGGCGAGAACATCGGGAACATCTCGGACTGCTTCACGGACGACTACGTGTTTGAAGTTGATCCGTCGGACTACATCGATGCCGGGGCTGAGGGCGATGTTCGATACGCCGACTGGGGCAAGGACGATGAGACCCAGGCGACCCAGGCGATCTTCGCCAGCGCATCCGATATCAATGTGACGTTCATCAATGTGGAGTCCACCGACGAGAGTGGAGATGACATGTACCGGCGCGAGGACTACGTGTTGACGATCTTCTGGCAGTCCGGACAGAACATCAACGAGGAGATCACCTACAAGGGCCAGGCAACGCTCCATATGCGCCGCGAGCAGTCAAGCTGGGCCATCTACCGCTGGGTCGACAGCCGGACGGTGGAGCCATCCGAGAATGAGACCTGGGGTGTGCTCCGCGGTGACTACCGCCAGTAGTGCAGCGTGGCAAACAGACTCCGCGTGCGGGCGACTGCCGAATACTCGCCACTTCGATGCGTCCAATTACTCGTTGCCGGGTCCTGTCGGCACGAGGATTGCACTCATATCCATGGTTCAACGTGTCTCGGAACCTGTTGCCCTGCAGCGAGTTGCGGGCTCGGCCGGGCGACCAGGCATGGTGAAGACGTTGACAACGCGCCCGGTTCTTGATATGTTCCAGTAGTGTGAGTGAGGACACTGAGGAGGGATCTCACGATGATCAGACCATCCGCGCGGCCGACACTGGCCATCATCCTTCTTGCTGCCCTTGCACTGGGTCTTGCAGGCTGCTCGCTGTTCGCGCCCGAGGGCGGGGACCCGCCCGGTGGCGGTGGTGGCGGCTACAAGGAACGGACGACCCGCCCGAACGTCATCCACAATCTCATCAGGTCGTATCAGGAGATGGAGGCCGACGAGTATGACCTCCTCTTCGCCGAAGACTTCACGTTCTGGCTGAACCCGGACGACCTCAACGATCCGCAGAACCCTCTGCCGCAGTACTGGGGGAAGGCCGAGGACTCAGAGATCACCCACAATATGCTCGACGAGGGCACCAATGTCATCTCGATCGCGCTGACGCTGACACAGCTCGGGAGCGAGGAGGAGATCCCAGGGCCGAACCCTGAGGATCCGCCGATGTACAGGTCCGTGTATGATGTCGACCTCTTCGTGTATCTGCCGAACGACCTGACCCTCTGGGCCAATGCCGCCGCACAGTACACGTTCTCCGAGGATCCGATCGAGACCGGGCCGAACGGTGAGACGCTCTGGGAGATCTACAAGTGGGAGGATATTGACGATCCCGCGCGCCCGACGATCCCTGGCGACTTCGAGCTGGTCTCTATCACGGATCTCAAGGCGATGTTCCGGTAGCCGGACCACCGCCGCAGCGCGCTGAGCATGAGGAACAGACGATTCACGGGGGACGGGAGACCGTCCCCCGTTTTCTCTGTCCCTGGCCGGCGCTGTCTTCATCTGTCGCCGATCGCCTCCTGCTGTTGACTCCCATCTGCACCGGGCCTAGAATCCAGACGATCAGCGGAGTTCCACGCCGCGTCAGCACGGAGTCTCGCCTGTACCATGGATAGACCCTCACCGTGTCGTTCAGCCCACGATGCGGCTTCCAATGCGAAGGGACCGTTGTGGCCCGAACCAGAGCCCAGAAGAAGCGCGACGAGAGGATTCGGCGGGTGCTCTCCATTATCCGTCTCTGGCTGATCGTCATCGCGCTCGCGCTGATCGTGATGGTCGGCGTCGCCGAGCTGTTCTCGAGCGGCAGGGCGGGCATGGTCCGAGAGCGCATCTTCGGGAAGCGCGACATCACCGAGCGCGCCGAACGACTGGACGCGGCGCTCGATGACGCGCTGGCACGCCTCCACATCACCGCCGTGAGCTCCGAGCGCGCCGAACTCGACACACTCGGCTATCTGCTTCCGCACTGGGAGAAGACGGGACGTATCCCCGCGGGGACCAGTCTCTACGAGTGCAACCTCGCGTTGACCGAGGCCATGCGTGGTTCGGGCGGGAAGCTCATCCGTGTTCGAGAGACCGACGCCGACTGGAGAGGTCTCCAGTCACTCGATCTCCGCTTCGGACTCGGGAAGATCGAGACGCATCACATCGTGCTCAAGGAGACCGAACGGGGGGACGCGCCCATCGTCGCGAGGCGGGAGGATGCCGCCCCGCGAGTCGCCATCGTCATCGATGATTTCGGGTACAACCGGGCGAAGACGACGCTCGGGTTCCTCGCGCTCGAGGACCCCATCACGATCGCGGTGCTCCCGCAGTGCCCGTACACGAGGAGAATCGCGAACGAGGCGCATGAGGCGGGCAAACAGATCATCGCGCACATTCCGATGCAGCCCGAGAGCTATCCGGACGCCAACCCCGGTGACGGAGCGCTGCTGGAGCGTCACACAGCCGATGAACTCCGCTCCCTGACGCGCGCTGTGCTCGATGAGATCCCACACGCGCGGGGAGCCAACAACCACATGGGCTCCCGGTTGACGACCAGACAGCCGCACATGCGGGCGGTGATGGGGGAGCTCAAGGAGCGTGGCTTCTTCTTCGTTGACAGCGTGACGACCCCCAGCTCGGTGGCGTACGCGGAGGCACGACGCGCGGGGATCCCGGCGGGCCGGAATACTCTCTTCCTCGACAGCTATCTGGATGAGACCGGACGCCTCGATGTGCCGGGCCGACTCCGCGCGCTTGAGGAGGCGGCACGCAGGAACGGGTTTGCCATCGGTATCGGACACCCGAAGTCGGAGACGCTGGATGCGCTCAAGCGCGGTCTTCCCGAGATGCGGGCGCGCGGTATCGAGATCGTCTTCGTATCCGAGCTCGTGGAGTAGCTCCGCACACGCGGGTCGAAGCTCATGGAGAGATCCAACACACTGAACTGCGGGAGGCACCACATGAGACTGTCGGTCAACGTCGACCACATTGCGACGGTCCGTCAGGCGCGGATGGCGAGCGAGCCGGACCCGATATGGGGTGCGGTTCTCGCCGAGCTCACCGGCGCGTGCGGCATCACCATCCATCTTCGCGGCGATCGCCGGCACATTCAGGACCGTGATGTCAGGGTTCTGCGCGACACGGTGGCGGGCGTGCTGAATCTGGAGATGAGCACGTCCGACGAGATGCTCGACATCGCCTGCGAGCTTGTTCCCGACATGGTCACGCTCGTGCCGGAGGGCGAGGGCGAACTGACCACGCAGGGAGGGCTCGACATCATCGCCGACGAGGACCGTGTGCGGAACGCCGTGGAGCGTCTTAAGGGGCGGGGGATCGCCGTGAGCATCTTCATCGATCCGGACGTCGTTCAGGTCGGTCGAGCGAAGGCGGTCGGCGCCGACATCGTGGAGCTCCACACCGGTATCTACGCGGAGGCCGAGGACGCCGACGAGGTCGAACGCGAGTTCGAGAAGGTCCGCGTCGCGGCCATCGCAGCGAACGAGATGGGTCTCGCCGCCCACGGCGGCCACGGACTCACATATCTGAACATCGGCCCCATCGCATCGATTCCGGAGATCGAGGAGGTGAGCATCGGTCACAGCCTGATCGCTCGGGCCGTCATCGTCGGGATGGAGGCGGCCGTGGCGGAGATGTTGGCGCTTCTCGAGGCGGGGGAGTAGCCCCGCGGGCCTCATTGGGGGCCATTTGCCGTTGACCAGACCGCGCATAACCCGGTAGAATCAGAAGTTAACTTGCCACACGGGAACCTCGTTGAACGCTCCGGGGGAGTCGTCCCGGCGTGTTGTGGAGGAAGTGCATGACACCGAAAATGCGATGGAAGGTACTCCTGGTTTTTGTGGTCGTCATTCTGGCGGCCTGGAGAGCGTCGTACACGTTCCGGTTCCTCTCGATGAGCGAAGAGGACCTCGCGGCGCTGTCCACCGACCAGGTCGAGCAGCTCGAGGCGAACGCGATCCGGCTCGGTCTTGATCTGCAGGGCGGCATGCACATGGTGCTCGAGGTCGAGAAGGAGGGGCTGTCGGCGGACGAGTCGAAGGACGTCATGGCTCGGGCGCAGGAGGTCATCACCAATCGTATCGACCAGTTCGGCGTGGCCGAGCCGTCGATCCAGATCGAGGGTGACGACAGGATCATCGTCCAGCTCCCGGGTCTTCAGGACGAGCAGCGCGCCAAGCGTCTCATCGGGCGGACCGCTCTTCTCGAGTTCATGCCGGTCGCTGTCATGGAGGATACCGATATCGTCCTGCGGGCGATCGACCGCGCACTCTCCGAGCAGATGCTCGCCAGCGGCGAGATCTCGATGGAGACGGAGACGGGTCTTCCGCTCTCCGAGACCGAGCGGCTTGAGCGTGAGCGTCCGTTCTCCGTGAGGCTTCGGTTCCCCGGCGAGCTGCCGTTCATGGCGGAGAGCGACGTGGCGTGGGCCAAGGCGAAGCTGGCGGGTCTTGACCTCGCCGAGGTTCTTCCGACGTACCCGGACGATCCCACGAAGCCACGCTACCGTCTCGCCTGGCACGCGGATACCCGCGTGCTCTCGGATGACGGCGAGGACTACCGCGGGTTCTACGTCCTCGAGAACGAGCCCGTCATGCTCGGTTCGTCGGTGGTCTCGGCGGATGTCAGACCGGGGCTCGATCAGGACTACCCGAACGCTCCCGGCATATCGCTCAGGCTCTCGCGCTCGGGCGGCCGGACGTTCGCGGATTACACGGGCAGGAACATCGGCAACTACGTCACGCTGGTTCTCGACGACGTCGTCCAATCGGCCGCCGTCATCAAGTCGAGGATCCCGGCCGGGACGCCGGCGTCGCTGACGGGCAACTTCACGGACGAGGAGGCGAGCGACATCGCGATCGTGCTCCGCGCCGGCCGTCTGCCCGCTCCGATGACGGTCATCGAGGAGCGGACTGTCGGTCCGTCGCTCGGTCGCGACTCGATCAACCTCGGCGTCCGCGCGATGCTCATCGGGTTCCTGCTGGTCGTGCTGTTCATGCTCATCTACTACAAGGCCGCCGGCGCGATCGCGGTGTTGGCGCTCGTCGTCAACGTGCTCCTGATCATCGCGCTGATGTCGTCGCTCCCGGTCGACCCGAGGCCCGCGCTGACGCTGCCCGGTCTGGCGGGCATCATCCTGACGATCGGCATGGCGGTCGACGCGAACGTGCTCATCTTCGAGCGCATTCGCGAGGAGCTTCGCAATCAGAAGACCATCCGCGCAGCGATTCGCGACGGGTACGAGAGGGCGTTCCTGACCATCATGGACGCGAACGTGACGACCCTCATCGCCGCCGGTGTTCTGCTCTACTTCGGAACGGGGACGATCAAGGGGTTCGGGGTCACACTCTCGCTCGGCATCATCGCCAGTATGTTCACGGCGATCGTGGCGACGCGTGTCGTGTTCGATCTCTTCACATCACACTGGAACGTCAAGCACCTGAGCATCTAGCGAAGTCGGCCGGGCGCTCGTGACGCCCCGGCACTGGAGGTCACGAAGATGGAGTTTCTGGTCGGCACGCACATCAACTTCCTGGGTCACCGGAGGGCCGCGTTCATTCTCTCAGCGGTCGTCATCCTGATCGGTTTGATCTCGCTGGCCGTTCAGGGGGGTCCCAAGCTTGGTATCGACTTCGCGGGCGGCGTCCTGCTGCAGGTGAAGTTCGACCAGGCCATTACCGCGGAGAGTGTCCGTGAGTCGCTGGAGGCGGTCGGGGTTGAGGAGGCGGAGATCCAGCACTTCGGCGGCAACCGCGAGGCGATCATCAGGCTGATGGCGGAGGACGCCGAGGCCGACGATCTCGCCGGTCGCATCCTCGAGCGGCTCAATACCGATAACCCCGGAAACACCGCGTCGTTCATGCGCGAGGAGCTCGTGGGACCGAAGATCGGCGAGGAGCTCAGGGCCAAGGCGACGATGGCGATCATCTACGCACTCATCGGCATCCTGATCTACATCTCCCTGAGATTCGAGTTCAAGTTCGCCGCGGGCGCCGTCGCTGCGCTTGTGCACGATGTGCTCATCACGCTCGGGTTGTTCTCGCTCACCGGCCGCGCGATCACGCTTCCGGTCATCGCCGCGTTCCTCACCATCGTCGGATACTCACTGAATGATACGATCGTCATCTACGATCGTATTCGTGAGGACAGGCGGAAGCTCTACGGCAAGAGCTTCGTCGATATCGTCAACACGAGTCTCAACGAATCGCTGTCGCGGACGCTCGTCACCTCACTGACCACGCTGTTCGTGGTCGTCTGCCTGTTCATCTTCGGTGGCGAGGTCATCAAGGACTTCGCATTCGCGCTCATGGTCGGTGTGATCGTCGGTACGTACTCGTCGGTCTACGTGGCCAGCCCGCTCGTTGTCGAGTGGCAGATCAAGCAGGAGGCGCGCAGGCGCCGGAGGCACGGGTAGCCTCTCGGGCGGAGAGCCGTGCAGCGGAACGACAGACGTTCGGCCGGCGCGGCGGACGCCGGCAGTCAGAATGGAGGCGGCGCTCCCCGTGGGCGCCGTCTCTGCATTGCAGCAGTGGTGCGCGCGGCGGCGGATTCGCGGACGCGCGATGAACTTGAGCGGCCGGCACTGCGTCTAAGGGAAGTACCGGAGGGAGCTATGGAGCGGCGGTCGATGAGAACAGTGCGTGTGCTTGTGGCGGCGGTTCTGGTGGTCGCGCACGTGGGCGGCGGACCCGCGCGCGCGGCGCGCGCCTCAGAGGACGGTCGCGGTGTCACGATTGCGCAGCTGAAGTACCGCGGAGGCGGTGACTGGTATGCGAACCCGACGGCGCTCCCGAATCTGCTCGACGCTCTCGCCGAGCGGACCGACGTGGCGGTCGCGAGACGGCCGGCCTCGGTGGCGCCCGACCAGGAGGAGCTCTTCACCTATCCCATCATCCATATGACCGGACACGGACGAGTCCAGTTCGCGCCCGAGGATGTCGCGAACCTTCGTAAGTTCTTCGAGCGGGGCGGCTTCCTCTGGGCAGACGACAACTACGGGATGGACGCATCGTTCCGCGCGGAGCTGTCGAAGGTTCTGCCGGAGAGCCCGCTCGTCGAGCTGCCGTTCGACCACGAGATCTACACGTCGTTCTACGAGTTCCGTGAGGGCCTGCCGAAGATCCACGAGCACGACGGCGGGCCGCCGCACGGCTACGGGGCATACCTCAACGGCGAGCTCGTCGTGTTCTACAGCTTCAACACGGACATCGGCGACGGTCTCGAGGACGCCGAGGTCCATGATGACCCGCCCGAGAAGCACGAGGCGGCGCTGAAGATGGGCATCAACATCGTGGTGTACGCGCTGACGCACTAGAGCAGCGCGGCGATGGAGTGCCGATCCGGGCCCCGCGTCGGCGATCGCTCCATTACAGAGGCGGCAGAGAGATACCGCAGCTGAAAGGCACGAGATGAATCGCGCACCCGAGCAGGGACACGCCGAACTCCTCCGGCGGATCCACACCGTCGGTCGGCAGTGGAGGATGCGGGCGGTCACCGCCGGTCTGCTCCACGTGCTGGTCGTCGTGCTAGGCGGGTCGCTCCTGCTTCTCCTGCTCGAGAGCTTCCTTCCGATTCCACCGCTTCTGCGCATGATCCTCATGCTTGTCCTTCTGGGGGTCGTGGCCTACGCGCTGATCACACGCGTCGCTCGTCCGGTGGTCCGTCGGATCGATCCGGTCGCCATCGCCGCGCGCATCGAACGCGGCTACCCGGAACTCGGCGAGAGTCTCGAGTCGGCGACCGAGCTGTGGGCAAAGCGCGGCTCAGGACGGCAAGGCTACTCGGTCGATCTCATCGACGGACTCATCGTCAGGACGGTCGAGCAGATCGCCGGGCTGGATCTCGGCTCCGCCGAGCGGTCGCGTGGGCTCGGGCGCTCGGGGGTCGCGCTCCTCGTGCTCGTCGCCGTCGGTGCGGCCGGCTTCTTCGCGATGGGCCAGCGGCTGGGACCGGCGCTCGACCGGCTGCGGCAGCCGCTGGACAGGGAGACGCGCCCCGGTGTCGCGCTGATCGTCTATCCCGGAGACGTGACCGTCGTCGCGGGAGACGACCTGGAGGTCGAGGCACAGCTCGTCCTCATGCCGGGTGCCGTGTACGCCGCGCCCGCGCTGATCGTCGACCGAGGCGGCGAGGTCCCGGTGACACGCGCGATGCAGGAAACGGAGCGGACGCTCGTGGAGCCCGACGGCGACGGCGCCGAGGTGGCGAGCCATCTGGAGACCATTCACGACATCCGGGCACCGCTCTCGTACTCCGTGGCGCTCGCCGGCGGCGCGAGCCTGTCGTTCGACGTGGCCGTCATCGACCCGCCGTTCATCACGGGACTCGACGTCGAACTCGCATTCCCCTCATACAGTGGACTCGTGCCCAGACGGAGCACCGACACCGGCGGCGATGTCACCGCGCTCCCCGGGACATCCGTGAGTGTGACCCTGAGCGCGAGCAAGCCGCTGGAGTCGGCGCGGCTCGGTCTGGTCTCCGGAGCGGACATCGAGATGGAGCGGCTCGGGCCGGACACGTTCACCGGTCGGTTCACCGTCTCAGGGGATGACGCCTACTCCATTCACGTGATCGACACGGACGGGCTGGCCAATGCGACCCCACCGACCTATACGATAGCCGCCATCCGGGACGAGCGTCCGCTCGTCCGCATCGTCGAACCGGGCGAGGACCGCGACGTTCCGCGTGAGATGATGCTTCCACTGTCGATCTCGGGCATCGACGATTACGGCGTGACTCGCATCGATATCCGGTACTCGCTCGAGGGCTCCGCTGAGGAGGTCGTCTCGACGCTCCAGCGCTATGGCTCCCGAGGGCAGCGCGAGGTCGTTCTCGAGACCGTGTGGGATCTCTCCGAGACCGGTCTCCTGCCGGGAGTGATGCTCGTCTACTATGCCGAGGTGTTCGACGGCGATCTCGTCAACGGTCCGAAGAGCTCGCGAAGCGAGAGCTATCTGCTTCGTTTCCCATCGATGGCCGAACTCTACAGCGACGCCGTCGGTGAGCAGGACGAGATCATCGACGATCTCGATGAGCTGATGGAGGAGCAGGAGGAGGTGCGCAAGGAGTTCGACGAACTCGAGGAGGAGGTCAGAAGCGATCCGGAGCTTGACTGGCAGGACGAAGAGCGGGTCGAGCAGGCGCTCGAGCGTCAGGAGCAGGTTGCGGAGCAGGTGTCCGAGATGGCCGAGCGGATGGCCGACCTCGGTGATCAGATGAGCGAGACCGACCGGGTCACACTGGAGACGCTCGAGAAGGTCGACCAGATAACGGAGCTTCTCGACGAGGTGGCGACCGACGAGATGCGCCGGCTCCTCGAGCAGATTCGCGAGGCGATGCGTGAGGTCAGCCCGGAACAGATGAGCTCCGCGATGGAGCAGATGACCTTCACGCAGGACGACTATCTCAGACGACTCGAGCAGACGCTCAATCTCCTCAAGCGCGCGAAGGCGGAGCAGAGCCTCGCCGATGTCGCAGACCGCGCCGAGGATCTGGCGGAGCGGCAGGAGCAGATGGCGCGCGAGAGCATGGGCATGGAGTCGCTCGACGCCGAGCAGAGCGCCGAGATGGCGGGTGCTCAGCAGGACATGACGGCGGAGCTCGAGCAGCTCAAGCGTGACCTCGAGAAGGCCATCGCGGAGATGCAGGAGGTCGACCCGGAGGCAGCCGCGGAGATGCAGCAGGCGCTCGATCAGCTCCAGCAGTCGGAGACCTCGCAGAAGATGCAGGACGCGGCACAGAAGCTCGGCGAGATGAAACCGCAGGAGGCCGCGGCGCAGTGCGAGTCCGCGTCGAGCGATCTCAAATCGCTCTTCTCGAGACTCTCCAACTGCAAGGGCTCGATGGCCTGCAGTCTCCAGGCACGCGACCGCGAGGCGACGCTCCGTGCCATCGACGAGCTCCTTGCGGTCTCGGTCGAACAGGAGGAGATACTCGAGGTCGTCTCGGATCGTCCAGGACTCGCGCGATCCGAACTCGTGCTGCTTGTCGCAAAGCAGACCGATCTTGCCGAATCACTCGCCCACATCGCGGAGCGGTTGTTCCGCGTGTCGAACGATTCGTTCGAGATCGACCCGGCCACCTACCGCAAGATCTCCATGGTGCGCGGCGACATGGTGCGGGCAGCACAGCACCTGGCCGCCGAGAGCGCGCGCGCGGCCGAGGCAAACGTGCAGGCTGCGCTCGAACGCGTGAACGGGCTGATCGTCGAGCTTCTCACGTCGAACCAGTCGAGCTCCTCCAGCGGCGGCTCGGGAGCGCTCCAGCAGATGATGCAGCAGCTCACGCAGATGGCGGAGCAGCAGGCGCAGCTCAATCAGATGACGGAGGCGCTCAGACAGCAGATGGGTGAGCAGGGGAGCATGTCACATCAGGAGCAGCTTGCACGGATGCGCGCGGAGCAGGAGCGGCTGATGGAGCAGGCACAGCGTCTGGCCGAGGAGTTCGGGAACCGTTCGGAGGTTCTGGGGCGCCTCGACGACACGGTCGAAGAGATGGAGGGCACGCTGGCTGAGATGGAGGAGCATGGCGCGTCGCAGGAAGCCGTCGATCGCCAGAAGCGCATCCTCTCGCGGCTCCTCGATGCGCAGCGCTCGCTCCGACGACGCGACTACACGCGGGAGCGCCGGTCGAGCGTCGGCGAAGCGTACCGCCGGAGCTCACCCGACGCGCTCACCGACGACATCACCCGGGCGCGGCGCGAACTTCGCGAGGATCTGTTGCGTGCGATGCAGCGTGAGTACCCGGCCGAGTACCGCGAACTCATCCGCGCGTACTTCGAGAGTCTCGCCCGCGATATGGAGGATGACTCGAGCGACGGTCTTGAAGGCACCAGCGCGCCCGATGCGACGGAAGATGGTGGTGGGAGCGAAGGGGGTGGTGAATGACGCGGAGCCGACAGAGCATCTCATCACGATCGGCAATCCGCCGGGTGGTCGCTGCCGCGATCCCGGCGCTGGTGGCCGGCACGCTTGTGCTGCTCCTGTCACTGGCGCCTGTGACGCCTCCTGCGTCGGCGCGGGAGATCCACGAGGACGAGACCATCGCGACGCGGATCACCGATGTCCGGCGGGCGCTCGCGCTCGAGGAGTATGAACGGGCCATCGGTCTGGCCGAGGAGCTCTTCGCCGAGTACCCTGAGGATCTTGCGGTCTTCTGGGCGCTGGCGCGAACCTACGCACAGGCCGGCCGAGACCGCGACGATCTCATCCCTCTGTTGACAGACTATCTGACGAGGAACCCGGGTGATCGGCGCGCGACGATGGAGCTTGGCTCCGCGCTGGCGCGGGAGGGTCGGGCCGACGAGGCTCACGCGATGTGGATCGAACCGATGCGGGAGCGGGAGGTGGATCTTGGTGGCTACTCCGAGGTCGGGTCGCTCGAGGTCCGACACCGCATGTTCGAGTACGCCATCGAGACGTACCTCGAGGGACGCGCGCGCGCGGGGCAGGACCACCTGTTCAGTCAGGAGCTCGCCCGGGCGTACGCCGCCACCGGGCAGAACGAAGAGGTGATCGCCGAGTGTCTCAACGCCGTGATCGCGAACCCCGGGATGGTCCAGTGGGGGATGAACATGGTTGAGGGCGTTCTTGAGACGAGCGGCGACCGGGCCCTCGTCGAGCGCTGGGCGACGTCCATCGCCGGGCGCGAGAACGCGCGACCGCAGGAGCTCAGCTTCGCGGGCAGCCTCTACGCGCTCGTAGGCAGGATGGACGAGGCGCTCGAGGCGCACACGCTCTCCGACCAGCTCGGCGGCAGGCGCGGCATGGAACTGCTCGAGTACGCCAGGCTGGTCCGCGACCGCGGCATGCTTGCCGAGGCCGAGCGCGCGCTTGCCGTGCTCTTCGAACTCTACCCGGCCGGCGCAGCGGCCGCCGCCGCAGGGAGTGAGCGCGCGGGCATCCTCGTCGAACTGGGCGACCCGGTCGGCGCCGTGTCTGAACTCAAGCGGTTGGCCGGCGTGTTCGCGGGTCGACCCGACAGCTACGCGGCGCTCATCGAGGCCGCCGAGATCGAGCTCCACGAGCTCGACGACCCCGCTGCGGCACTGACGACGCTCGAGGCGTTCCGGATCAATACGGGAGGGATCGCGCGGCCCACACTCCACAGGGCCGGACTGGTCGAGGTCGATGCCAGACTGGCGCGTGACGAACTCGATCTTGCCTACCGGAAGGCGGGCGCGATCGTCGCCGGAGGAGCCGAGGACGAGACCGCCGAGCGGGCGCGCTACGTCATGGGGCTGGTGTCGTTCCTCCGAGGAGAGCATGCGGCGGCGGTCACAGAGCTTCGCGAGATGGTCGAGAGTTTCGTAGGCGGGCGGCTCGCGAACGACGCCATCCGACTGATGCTCATCGTCTCGGATGCGATGGAGAGCGGCGATGAGGAGCAGGCCTCCCTCTATGCATCCGCGCTCAAAGCCGAGGTCACCGGCGACATCCGGACGGCGACGGAGATCCTCGACACCGTGGCGACGCGGTTCGCGGGGATGACGGTTGCCTCGGAGGCGCTTCTACGGCTCGGGTCGCTCACCGAGGCACGTGGCGAACTCCGTGAGGCGCTGGATGTCTACGCGCGCGCGCTGGGGGAGAGCGAGTCGATCGCCGTGAAGGCCGAGGCGCGGCTGCGGCGCGGCAGAATCATGAAAACCATGCGGGGACGCGAGGACGATGCCATACGGGAGTTCGGGGCGTTGCTGGAAGAGCTCCCACCGAACCATCTCTCCGGTGAGGCGCGACGCGAACTCGAGTCGCTGAGGCGGAAAGGGGCAAGCGAATGAGGATGACTCCGACGAGTAACGTTGCCAGGAGAGCCGCCCACAGCACGCGGCGACCGACACCGACTGGCCTCACACCGCCCGCTCTCACGTCGTCGTTCATCAGTTCATCGTTCATTCTGATGCCGTTCATCACGCTTCTGCTCACCGTGGCAATGGTCGCCGGGGCGGCGGCGTCCACACTCGTCCCGATGGACCTGACGCAGACCGATCATCTCAAGGCGTACGGTGTTGCGTACTGGGCGATCGAGAAGGGCTACCGCGTCGAGTGGCTTCTCAACTACCGAGGCGGTTCGTTCCACATTCTCGACGGCGGGACCGATGTAGAGAGCGAGTGCCACTACCGCGGCGTGCTCTTTGAACCGACCGGTGGCGCGGCGCTCCAGTCGATCTACACAACGATCGAGTCCGAGAACATGGAGGTCGTGCTTCTTGAGAAGGCGCCGGCCGTCGCGCTCTACGCTCCCGACATCAACATCCAGCAGTGGGACGACGCGGTGATGCTCGCGCTCGACTACGCCGAGATCCCCTACACCGTCATCTGGGACCGCGAGGTCCAGGCCGGAGACCTCGCCGACTACGACTGGGTCCATCTGCACCACGAGGATTTCACAGGGCAGTTCGGCAAATTCTACGGGAGCTACCGGAACGCGGAGTGGTACAAGCAGCGGCAGGCCGACTTCGAGCGTCTGGCGGCCGAGGCGGGGTTCCCGTCGGTCGCGGCCCACAAGAGTGCGACCGCGCAGGAGATCCGTGAGTACGTGGGCCGCGGCGGATTCCTCTTCGCCATGTGCTCGGCGACCGACAGCTACGATATCGCCATCAGCGCCATGGGCGTCGATATCGTCGCCGAACCGTTCGATGGCGACCCGCCGGAGCCCGGATACCAGGAGCGGCTCGACTTCTCGCGGTGCCTCGCATTCACCGACTTCGAGCTGTTCACGAGTCCCATGGTCTACGAGTTCTCGGACATCGACATGACCGAGGAGGTCAAGACGCGATCGGAGGAGACGGACTACTTCACGTTGTTCGATTTCGCGGCGAAGTACGATCCGGTCCCCGCGATGCTCACGCAGTGCCACGTCGACATCGTGAAGGGCTTCATGGGACAGACGACGAGCTTCCGACGCAGCCTCGTGAAGCGGCACGTACAGATCCTCGGAGACTATCCCGGGCGCGACGAGGTGAAGTACATCCACGGCAACTTCGGCCGCGGCACCTTCACATTTCTCGGCGGGCACGATCCCGAGGACTACCGCCACATCGTCGGTGACCCGCCGACCATCCTCTCCATACATAAGAACTCACCCGGGTTTCGTCTTATTCTGAACAACGTCCTGTTCCCGGCCGCAAAGAAGAAGGAGCGCAAGACGTGATACCAGTCATCCAGCGAGGGAAGGCACTGATCGTCGCTGCGGCGCTCGGATTCGTCATGGTGTCGTGCGGGGAACTCGTCGATACCGCTCACTTCCGCTCCGATGAGGCTCGCACCGGAGCGTACCCGAACGGCGGGACGCCGACACTGGCGGAGCCGCTCTTCACGTATGATGCCGGGGCACCGATCTACTCATCACCCGTCGTCGCGAGCGGCCGCGTCGTCTTCGGAACGGCCGCCGGGGAGATTCTGTCCCTCGATGCGCGGACCGGCGAGCGTCTGTGGTCGTTCCAGACGCGCGGGCGGGTCAACTCCTCGGCCGCCATCGGAGGTGATACGGTATTCGTCGGCTCCTCTGACGGAAACGTATACGCGCTCGACGAGATGACCGGTCGATCGAACTGGCGGAAGCGCGTCGGCGCCCCTGTCAGCTCGTCCCCGCTGTTGTCGGACGGAATCGTCTACGTGGGCGGGACCGACGGAATGCTCCACGCTCTGAGTGCGGATTCCGGCGAGACGGTCTGGGATCGGCAGGTAGGCAACGCCGTGAGCTCATCTCCCGCGACGGCCAACGGGATGCTGTGCGTCGGGACGTGGGACGGGATGCTCGTCGCGCTCGATGCGTCGGACGGAGAGGAGATCTGGACGGTCGAGGTGGATGATGCGGTCGTCGCGACACCCGCGATAAGCGACAGCTTCATCTACTTCGGGAGTCAGGACCAGAACCTCTACGCCGTCTATCTCGATAGCGGCGGCTACGTGGGTCAGATTCCGGTCGACGGACCCGTGAGTGCATCACCCGCGGTCACAGATGATCGAATCTACTTCGCGAGCTGGGACCACGCCGTGTATTCGGTCGATCCCGGTTCCGGCGAGTTCAACTGGATCTTCCTGACCGGCGATGCCGTGCAGTCATCACCCTGCGTCTCCGGCGGGCGCGTCTATGTAGGGAGTGGTGACAGGTACATCTACTCGATCGACGCGGAGACCGGTGAGGAGGTCGCGCGGTTCGAGACGGGTGGACGAATCAACGGTTCACCCTGCGTCTGGCGGAACACGCTGTACATCGGCAGCGAGGACGGAACGCTGTACGCGCTCCGGTAGCCGGTGAGGGCGTTCGCGCCCGGCGAATCGCGGATCCCCCGGGATCTTGTCTCACACTGAGCGACGGCTGCTTCCCTGCCGCAAACAAGATGGAACGGAGGACGCAGCGAGGGTGTACAATCGGGCCAACGGTGCTGGATGTGTTCACCGGGGCACGAGAGCGGCGCCATCCCGCTAATCTGCGGGGACGCCATCTACGGAGGCAACACCGGCGCGCCATCCGTCGTTTCCGACTACGGTTGCGACTGCTGGTCGGCGGACGGCCCCGAGGTCGTCTACGAGTTCACGGTCTCCGGCGGCTGGTCGACCTTTTCGGCTGTGCTGCTCACCGCGGATCCTGATGTTGATCTGTATCTTCTTGACAGCTGCAACGAGGGCGACTGCATCGACTGCGGCGACAGCCCCGTATACGAGGCGGACCTCGCCCCGATGCCACCGCACGCCGATTTTGCCGCGCGCCGGTGACCGTCGCCGGGTCGAGCCGCGTCTACGCCTCCGGGACCCACGTCAGCAGCAGTTCGATCTCGGCCTGGAAATCGGCTTCGTCGCCCTCGCTGAATCCGACGTGGCGGTACATCAGTCGACCCTGGTGGTCGATGATCGCCGTCGTCGGGATGCCGCGTACGCCGTACGCGTCGAACGTATCACCACACATGAAGAACGTCTCGTACGTCACACCGGAGTCGGTGAGTACCTGTCGTGCCGCGTCGCTTTCCTCGCTCGACGTGATAGAGATGAACCTGACCGGCATGTCCTCGAAGGTGGCGCTGAGCTCTGCGAGGCGTGGCAACTCCACGCGGCAGGGTCCTCAGCCGGCCCCCCAGAAGTTGAGAACGAGAATCATGCCCTCGCAGTCGGCAAGATCAACGGTCGAGCCGTCGGCACCACTGAGTGTGAAGTCCGGCGCGTTCTGGACCCCTCCGTAGCGGTACTGCGTCACGATCGCATCGAGCGAGGCGGTGTCGCCGGCGCGCGCGACCCACTCCATCAGCACGTCGCCGCCGTTCTCCGTGGGGTTCGGCGAGCGCGCGACGATGGGCGCGAGAAGCTCGACGGCGCCCTCGGCGTCGTCGGAGGCATTGTAGATCTCGAGCAGATGCGTGACCATCACATCGTCAAGCCCCGGGCTGCCGGGTGTGATGGCGATGGCCCGGAGGATTGCGGACTTCGCCGCGTCGTAGTCGCCGAGCCTGTAGTGCGCCCAGCCGATGCTGTCGAGCACATTGGCGCTGTCGCTGGCAGAGGTCGCGAAGACCAGCGACTGCTGGCAGATCGACAGTCCGAGTTCCGGATCGAGACCGGTGTCGGCGAGCCCGTACCCCACAGTGTTCAGACTCGTTCCGTCACCGTGCTCGGCCATCAGCTCCGCCATGGCGTACGCGGATGGCATGGCCGCCTCGCCGTCCTCGTTGCGCAGGCGCATGAACCGATGGTAGTGAAGCGCGTACTCGTGGCCGGGGCCGGGTGAGGTCGCCAGAAGTGAGTCGATGAACGCGACCTCGGTTCCCTCGCCGCGGAGCAGCATGACCTCGCCGAGCATCGGGCGGTACGCGTTTATGAGCACCGGCTTGAACCACTCGGGGACGTCGCCCTCGAGTCCGAGACCGGCTTCGGCGAGTTCCAGAGTGAGACCCGTGTCGGGGAAGGGGGTCGGCCAGCGGTCCGTGAGCGCCGGATGAACGGCGCTTCGGATATAGGATGCGCCGAGCAGATGCTGCGCCGTGCCGTCGCCGCGGTCGAGGATCTCACGCGCGATGGTGTCGGCCTTCTCGACCAGAGCCGGCGACTCGCCGTAGTAGAGATTCACGAGCACCAGGTAGTGTTGCTCGGCCAGAAGCGGCGTGATGAGCTGGTCCGGAACGCCTCCTTCGAGCATCTTGTCGATGTAGCTCGCCATGTCCACATCGTCGCCGAGCTCGCCTATGGACTCCGTGATGGCGGCCGCCGCCTGGTCAACGTAGGCCTGCTCGAGATCCGGATGGTCGGCGGCGAACGCGAGGACGGCTTCGATCCGCCCCGTCGGCTCCTCGATCGCCGCGAACGCCTCGATCTGCTCCTCGATGCGCCCCTCCTGGAACTTCGCGAAGCCCCAGATGATGATGGCGCCGGCGATGGCGACCAGAACAATGAAGATACCTCTTCTCATGGACTCTCCTCGGTGGCGCGGGGCCGTCTGAGGGCCTCCGCGCGAAGCTCTCTCGTTCGTCCAGCGCAGGTCGCACAGGAGCTGGGGCGACACGCACGGGTCCGATGACCGGGGTCCAGTATACGGCTTGCCGGTTGACTTTCACAGAGTATTCACGTAGGCTATCTTGCCTAGACATGGGGAGATGCGGATGATGGTGGCTGGCGGTCACCCTTGGAACGTCTCGGTTCAGAACGCCTTCCGAATTCAGGAAGATCTGAGGTCCGGACTCGTTCTCAAGGACGATTTTGGTGAGATAGGCAGCATCGCCGGGTTCGATGTCTCCTTCTCCCGCGAGCGGGACCTGCTTCACGCGGCCGTCGTCGTCATCGACGCCGGGACGCTCGAGGTTCTCGAGACCGTCTCCGCCTCGGCCGAGCCGACCTTCCCGTACGTGCCCGGTCTGCTCAGCTTCCGCGAGGGTCCTGTGGTCGAACTCGCGTATCGGAAGCTCCAGACCCGGCCGGACCTTCTCATGTTCGACGGCCAGGGCATCGCGCACCCGCGGGGGCTCGGTCTTGCCTCCCACATGGGGCTTCTCCTGGACCGTCCGTCGATCGGCTGCGCCAAATCGCGCCTCATCGGCGAGTTCAAGGAGCCGAAGCAGAAGCGCGGCGCGATGCGGACGCTGTCCATCCAGCGCAGGAAAGTGGGCGTCGTCCTCAGGAGCAAGGACAACACGAAGCCCCTGTTCGTCTCGCCCGGCCACCGGATCTCGGTGGAATCCGCGGCGGAGTGGGTGCTTCGGACGGCAAAAGGGTATAGACTGCCGGAGCCGACCCGGCTTGCACACATTGCAGCCGGGCGCGCGAAGCGGTAGACTGCGAATCAAAAGGACTCCGTTCGGGCGCCCGCCGTGGCGAGCCGGACGCAGCCCGGGAGGTGAAGAGCACGGGTGGAGCTATCAGACGATAGAGGGATGGGAGGTGTTGAGATGCCCAGTTCGTTTCCTGCCTGCCGCATGTGTGAGAAGGGTGTGTTGATCCCCTTGTCGGATTACGGGCGCGACGGGGCGGCCATTACGTACAAGGCATGGGTGTGCTCCAACCCCGAGTGTGGATTCCACCTCAGGATCGACAACGGCGAGATCAGTCGCGGCTCCAGAGTCAACGAAGCAGCCAAGTAGAGCCGGACGCTTCAGATGTTGGGTCGGGATGTGTAACTGCGAAGTCCCGGTTTCGCCCGTGCTCGCCTGCCCGGGGACGCACACAGAGACGAAGGATGACATCATGCTTCGAGCAGTGATCTTCGATCTCGACAACACGCTGACCGACTTCATGCGTATGAAGGAGGTCTCCATCGACGCGGCCATCGAGTCGATGATCGACGCGGGGCTCTTGCTCCCCGCTGAGGAGACCAAGCGGAAGCTCTTCGAGATCTACGACCGCGAGGGCATCGAGGATCAGCGTGTCTTCGACCGCTTCCTCACCGAGGAGTTCGGTGAGATCGATCCGCGCATCCACACGGCCGCCATCCTCGGGTATCGCCGCGGCCGCGAGTACACGCTCGTGCTCTACCCACACGTGAAGCGGACGCTGCTCGCTCTGGCGAAGCGTCAGCTGAAGCTCGTCGTGCTGTCGGACGCGCCGCGCTATCAGGCGTGGTCACGTCTGTGCTACCTTGGGCTCGAGCACTTCTTCGACCATGTCATTACATTCGATGATACGCAGGTCCGCAAGCCCGACCGTGCGCCGTTCGAGAAGGCCATCGAGCTTCTCGATATGCACCAGGACGAGGTCATCATGATCGGTGACTGGCCGGCACGCGACATGGTGGGCGCGAGCGGCGTCGGCATCAAGACCGTCTACGCGAAGTACGGAGACACATCCGGGGCCACACACTCAGGCGCCGACTTCGAGATCGATGACATCTCGGAGCTTGTCTACATCGTGGATGAGCTTCGCGGCAAAGAGAACCTGACGGACTCCTGATGGGGAGCGGACGAGGGAGGTGGTGATGGTCAGGGGCGTTGGTACGGATGTCGTGGATATCGAACGGTTCGCGCGCATCATGCGTCGCTCGCGAGATGGATTCCGCGAGCATCTCTTCACCGAACGAGAGATCGCGTACTGCGAGCGCTACAAGAAGAGTGAGGCCTCCTACGCTGCTGTCTTCGCGGCCAAGGAGGCCTTCCTGAAGGCGCTCCGCACCGGACTCGCGCCCGGGATGCGATGGCAGGACGCTGAGGTCATTCACGAGCGGAGTGGCGCGCCGACCATGGTCGCACACGGACTCTGCCGTGAGCTCCTCGGAGAGGGGCGCGTGCACGTCACGCTCTCGCACTCCGACCTCGCGGCGACGGCGGTCGTGATCATCGAGGACGTGTAACCCGCTTCGCTCCGCCCCGAGACCCTCGTGTTGCTGATCTGATCCCTGAAACGGAGTATCTATGAGACTTGTCACCGCAGACACAATGCGCGCCATCGATCGGCACGCCATCGAGGTTATGGGCATCCCCGGACTCGATCTCATGGAAGAGGCGGGGATGGGGACCGTAGGCGTGCTCGTTGAGATGGCGGGGATCGACGCCGGCGACCGCGTCGCGGTCGTCTGCGGCACCGGGAACAACGGCGGCGACGGGTTCGTCATCGCACGTGGACTCCGGGAGTTCGGCGTCGACGTCGATGTCTTCCTTCTCGGCTCCGCGGGCGACGTGAAGGGCGACGCGCGCACGAATCTCGACTTCCTCGAGCCCGGCTCGCTCATCGAGATCGCGGATGAGAGAGGTGTCGATGCGCTCGCGGAGGCGCTCGACGAATCCGACGTAGTGGTCGACGCCATCTTCGGCACCGGCTTCCGAGGCGCGCCCCGCGGCATCGCCGGAGACGTGATAGCCGCGATCAACTCATCGGACCTGCCGGTGCTCGCGGTCGATGTTCCCTCGGGGCTCGACGCATCGACCGGCGGTATCGAGGGCGAGTGTGTCATCGCGGACTGGACCTGCACGATGGCGCTCCCGAAGAAGGGGTTCTTTCTCTATCCGGGCCGCGAGTTCGTCGGTGACATCCATGTCATCGACATCGGCATTCCCGACGAGGCTGTCGAAGCGGTCGGCGTGCACCTTCATGTGCTCACACCCGCGGAGGCGGCGCTGTTCGTCCCGGACCGTGATCCCGTGGGGCACAAGGGGACGTTCGGCCGCGTCGCTGTGATCGCGGGCTCGGTGGGATACACGGGCGCGGCGGCGCTGACGTCGATGTCGGCGCTTCGAAGCGGCGCGGGTCTCGTGACCGCCGGCATCCCCTCGAGTCTGAACGATATCCTCGAGACCAGAGCGACCGAGGTCATCACGCTCCCGCTTCCGGAGACGCAATCGCGCTCGCTTGGAACGTCGGCGCTGCCGAGACTGCGCGAGCTCATCGTCACCGCCGACGCCGTGGCCATCGGCCCGGGTCTGTCCATTCAGAGTGAGACGGTCGAACTGGTCCGGAGTCTTGTTGGCGCGCTTGATACACCGGCCGTCATCGACGCCGACGGCCTCAACGCGCTCTCGCCGGACATCATCGGCTCGCGCGCCGGGGAGGCGGCCGTTGTCCTGACGCCGCATCCCGGTGAGATGGCGCGTCTCGTTGGCTGCTCGCCCGAAGATGTACTTGTCGACCGCGAGCGTCTGGCGTGCGCCGTCGCGGAGCAGGCGCGGGCGACCGTCGTGCTCAAGGGGGCGGCTACCGTCATCGCCACCATCGCGGGTGACGTGATGATCAACCCGACCGGCAACGACGGGATGGCGAGCGCCGGGAGTGGCGATGTTCTCACGGGTGTCATCGCAGCGCTTCTCGCACGCGGGATGTCCGGTCCCGACGCTGCGACGCTCGGCGCATTCGTGCACGGCCTCGCGGGCGACCTGGCGGCCGATGCGGTCGGCCCGACCGGGATGGTCGCGGGTGACATTCTGGAGTTTCTTCCGCTGGCGTTCTTCGAGCTCGACGCGGAGCTTGCCGAGATCGAAGAATAGAGGGACTCGCGTCGAATCGGAGAAGCGAAGAGATACGACTCAATACTGCGGGACGGAGGAGCACGTGGACAAGAAACTGGTAGCCGATGCCGAGAAGCTTGCCGGAACGCTGTCGAAGATCCGGCGGCGGATTCACATGTACCCGGAGCTTGCGTACCAGGAGAAGCGGACCTCCGAGTTCGTTGCGGATACTCTGAGGAGTATGGGCATCGAGGTGCGGACGGGTGTGGCGAAGACGGGTGTTGTGGGCGTGCTCCGCGGAGCCTCGAAGGGCAAGACCGTCGCGTTCCGCGGCGACATGGATGCGCTTCCCATCACCGAGCAGAATCAGAAACCGTACCGCTCGCGTGTGCCCGGGGTGATGCACGCGTGCGGCCACGATGCGAACACGACCACGGTGCTCGGCACCGCGATGCTGCTTGCTGCGCGCCAGAGCAAGATCAAGGGCAACGCGAAGTTCATCTTCCAGCCCTCGGAAGAGGCGCCGCCCGGTGGCGCCGCCCCGATGATCAAGGACGGCGCGCTCAAGAGTCCGAAGGTCGACTACATCATCGGTGTGCACGTCGACTCAACCGTCCCGAGCGGGAAGATCGGTCTTCGCGACGGGCACATGATGGCGGCGGCCGATGACTTCAGCCTCTCGGTGCTCGGCGAGGCCGCGCACGGCGCGAAGCCGCACCTCGGCGTCGACGCCATCCAGCTCCAGGCGCACGTCGTGATGGCGCTCCAGCCCATCGTGAGTCGCCGCATGGACCCGACGCATCCGGTCGTCCTGACGCTCGGCACCATCCACGGCGGATACCGCCAGAACGTCATCGCCGACCGGGTCGATATGGAAGGGACTCTCAGGACGCTCTTCCCGAAGGACAGGAAGAACGCTCCGAAGATGATCGAGCGCATCGTGAAAAAGGTGACCGAGGCGTACGGCGGGGGATACGAGTTCGAGTACCGTCAGGGCTATCCGTCGCTCACCTGCAACTCCGCGCTGACCGACGTCGTACGGAAGACCATGTATGAGCTCTTCGGAAAGCGCAGTGTGGTCGAACTCGATACGCCGTCGATGGGCGGCGAGGACTTCGCGTATTTTGCCAACGAGGTGCCCGGAATGATGCTTCGTCTCGGGACCGGCAACAAGAAGCTCGGCTTCACCTACCCCTGGCATCATCCGAAGTTCGATATCGACGAGAAGGGGATGTGGGTCGGTGCGGCAATCATGGCGGGAGCCGGGCTGAGACTCCTGAGCAGCGAGTAGCTCCCGGCGCGAGCGTGTCGGGGTGGCTGCCACGGAAGTGAACGGCGGGGAGGTGTGACCATGGACGTCGGAGAACGCGAACTCATCAAGAGGATCCGGACCGCCATCGGCGCGCCGGGCCCCGCGACGATCGTGGGTCTCGGTGACGACGCGGCGGTCTACGAGCCGCCCGGCGAGTACGAGCTCGTCACGTGCGACGCCTTCGTCGACGGGGTACACTTCCGACGCGACTTCGCCAACTATCGCGAGATCGGCGCCAAGTGCATGGTCGCCAACGTCAGCGACATCGCCGCGATGGGCGGGTTCCCGACGCGCGCCGTGCTCTCGCTCGCCATCCCCGAACGCATGACGACCAAGGACATCGAGGATCTCTACCTCGGGTTCCTCGATGTCTGCAAGCACTTCTCCTTTGAGATCGTCGGCGGCGACACCGTATCGTCTCGGTACGAGCTCTCTATCTCCATCACCGTCCTCGGCGCGGTGGGTCGCGACCGGGTCGTGACGCGCGCAGGGGCGGTCGTGGGCGACGCCATCCTGGTCACCGGCCGACTCGGCGGGTCCGAAACCGGACTTCAGATACTGACCCGCGGGATGCCGAGGAGTGAGAGAGCCAACGACGCGATCAGGAGGCATCTGCGCCCGATCCCTCGTATCGCCGAGGCGCAGGCCATCATTGACGTCGCCACGCCGCACGCGATGATCGATATCAGCGACGGGCTCGGCAGCGAGCTCTGGCACATTGCGAACGAGAGCGCCGTGGGCATCCGCCTGAATGAGAACACCATCCCGGTCGATCCCACAGCGACGGAGTTCGCCGGGACGCTCTCGTCGACCCCGGAGAAGCTGGCGATCGGGAGCGGCGAGGAGTTCGAACTGGTCGTCTGCATTCCCCAGTCGGAGGCGGCAAGGACGATCGAACACGTGGCGGCAGTGACCGGAACGGAGATGGTCGTCGTCGGAGAGGTTGTTGCGGCATCCGACGGATGCATGCTTGTCCTCTCCGATGGTGGTGCGGTGGAGCTTCCCCGGGCGGGATACGAGCACATGGAGCCGCCGGAGGACGGATGGGGGAGGAGCGACTGATGAGGGAGCGGGGGAGTAGAGGAGGATGCGGTGTGGGAGTCGGCGGCCGCGTGCGTGATCGAAGGTCCGGTGTCCGGATGACATGCGCGTGGATGCTCATCGCCGCGACCGTGGTGCTCGCGCCAATGGCGCAGGCGGACGATGTGACAGGCAATATCTCGGTCGACACGACGTGGTACCGCGCGGGCAACCCTTGGACCGTCGCGACCAACGTGACGGTAAGGCAGGGCGCGACCCTGACGGTCGAGGCGGGAGCGATCGTCGAGTTCACGGGGAACTGGCTGCTGACGGCGGAGGGCTCAACAGGCGGCGCCATCGTGGTCCAGGGCGCGCCGTACGACAGCGTCTACTTCCGCGCGCAGAGCGGTGTGAGCCAGTGGCAGGGCATCTATCTCAGCCTGAACAGCGCGTCCTCTTTCGACTACTGCGTTGTGCTCGATGCGAAGACGGGACTCAAACTCAATACGTCGGATGCCCCCATCACACACTGCGCATTCCGGAGATGCCAGACCGGTATCCGGTGCGCCAAGTCGTCGCCCGCCATTACGAGCTGTTGGGTCAGCGAGACGGCGCTGTGGGGTATCTTGTGCGATGGAAGGGGACCGCCGATCAGCCAACCGGTCATCTACGACTGTAACCTCTTCGACAACGCCGGGTACAACGTGTATCTCAATGATTACGCGGCGAGAGTTACGATCATGGCGGAGTGGAACTGGTGGGGGACGACAGACCGCGCGGAGATTGAGGCCAGCATCTACGATGGAAACGACACCGGCGGATTCAGCTTCGTCGACTACGATCCCTGGCGCCCCCAGACCGTCGTCGAGGAGCGAACCTGGGGCTCGATCAAGGCTCTGTTCAGCGATTGAGCAGAATCAGCACACCCGGGCTTGCCCGGGAAGCCCCCTATAACCTACCCCTACAGCGCCCCTTCGAAGAAATCGAACAACACCTCAGATTGATTGTTGACAGCTTGCACAAGCTGTGATAGTATGAAGTTGTGATGGGGATCACAAAAGCCTACGGCCGGCATCGGTCGCAGGCTTCTATTTTTTGGGGACCAGCGACCGCCGGACACGAAACAACCGGAAGGTGGAAGCTGGATGCCGAACACAGCATGGACAAGGCGCGGAGGTAGTGAAGAGAGCGGGGCGACCACCCGGGCTCTCTGCCAGATCGTCATCTGTCTGCTGCTCGTCACCCTTCCTGCTCTGACAAGCGCCGGCGCCGCTGCCACGAACAGCGACGCTGCCGTCGAGGCGGCCACTGCCGGATCCGTGGCCGCTTCTCTGTCGTTCGAGCTGAGCGACCTGTCGTTCGAGCAGCACGAGGGGTACGATCTGGTCACCCTGGACGGGGCGCACTACACCACGACACCCGCCGACCCCATGCTTCCCCTCCTCAGCATCCAGCTCCTGCTTCCGCCTGACACTGAGCCGTCCGACATCAGCTGTGTCTACGGCGGCACCGTCTACATTCCTGGTGACTACTCCATACTGCCCGCTCCCCGGCCGACTCGGTTCTCGTCTGACGCGGCAGCGAACATACCCCATCCGAACGCAGAGACTTACAGCTCTGTGCTGCCCTACCCACGATCGGTTGCCCGGTTGGCCGGGGGCGGCTCTACTGGTGGGTACCGGATGGCCTCGGTCGCCGTGACTCCTCTGCAGTACATCCCGGCGACGGGCGAACTCCTCCTTCACACGAACGTCGAGATCACCGTTGAGACCGTGTTGGCTGAGCGCACGCCGGCGGCGCTGGCTCTCTCCTCTTCCGCCGGCGCTGCGCTCGCCTCGAGTGCCATCAACCCCGAGGCCGCGTCCGCCTACATGTCCATGGGAAGCCGCGACCGGGGCAGCGCCGAATACCTCATCATCTGTCCGGAGAGCATGGCGACCGCATTCGAGCCGCTCGCTGAGTGGAAGACCCGCAAGGGCGTTCCGGCTGAGATCATCACCCTCGAGGAGATCTACACGACGCCGCTCTACAACGGACGCGACGAGGCCGAGGAGATCCGCAAGTGCATCGCCGACCGCTACGCCGGCGGGGTCGAGTGGGTCCTGCTTGGTGGCGACACCGACGTGCTTCCGGCTCGTGACGCCTACGACTTCTTCTACGACCAGGGCATCCCATGCGACCTCTACTACGCCGACCTCGACCGCAGCTGGAATGAGGACGCGGACTCACGGTGGGGCGAAGAGGACTCGGACAACATCGACATGTTCACCGATGTCTTCGTCGGCCGAGCGCCGGTCAAGACCTCGGTCGAGGCCGGCATCTTCGTCGACAAGGTTCTTGAGTACGAGGGCGCCTCGTTCACCGTCGCCGGTGACTACGAGAGCGACATCCTCTTCCTCGCCGAGATCCTGTGGGACGACCCCGATCCGTACTCCGACGGCGGCGTCGCTCTCGACATGATCGATGACAATCACATCCCGAGCGACCATGACCCGATCACGAAGCTCTACGAGCGCGACGGCACGCTCTCGCACGGTGCCGCGATGTCGGCGCTCGAGACCGGTTACGGGATCGTCGTCCACGAGGGTCACGCGAACATCAGCAACGCGAGCATCGGTTCCAGCTCACTGACCATGTCCGACCTCGACGGTCTCACCAACGGTGAGCGGGGTGGGCTCTGGTACTCGGTCGGGTGCTGGTCCGCGGCGATCGACTACGACACCTTTGGCGAGCACTGGCTGACCAACGGCAACGGTGGTGGAGTTGCCTACGTCGGGAACTCGCGGTACGGCTGGGGCTGCCCCGGCTACCCCGGCGAGTGTGTCTCCGACCTGTTCAGCCAGCGCTTCTTCGAGTCGCTGTTCGAGAAGGACCTGGTTCATGCCGGGATCGTCCACGCGGACGCGAAGCACAACTTCGTCGGTATCGCGCGGACGGACGACTACACCAGGTACGCGATGTACGAGCTCAACCTCCTCGGGGACCCGGAGCTTCCCATCTGGACCGAGTCCCCGGAGCTCGTCACCGTGACTCACGACGACGCCGTCATCTTCGACGGGTCGCGCGCTGAGTTCGCGATTGAGGTGACGGTCGCTGGATCTCCCGTTGAAGCCGCGACCGTCTGCCTCATGACCGAGGGCGAGAACGATGCCATCTACACGGTCGTCGAGACCGATGCCGCCGGCCGCGCCGTCATCAGTATCGACGAGAGCGAGCCGAGCGAGGCGCTCCTGACCGTCACCGCGCACAACTGCGTCCCGTACGGCGCCATCATCACCCTCGGCGGCGCAACCGACGTCGACGATGATGTCTTCGTCGCGGGCCGCACCGAGCTTCAGCAGAACTACCCGAACCCGTTCAATCCGCGCACCCGGATCGCTTTCTCCCTCGGGACGAGCGAGCGGGCGCGTGTCGAGGTCTACGACGTGGCCGGTCGCCTGGTGAGCGTCCTTGTTGACGACGAGCTCGAGGCCGGCGAGCACAGTGTGGCGTGGAACGGCACCGACTCGACCGGTAGCGACGTCGCGTCCGGAACCTACTTCGTCCGGATGCTGACCGGCGGGTCGGTCGCCGAAAGAAAGATGGTGCTGATGCGATAGAGAGCTAATGCCTCTTGGGAAAGAACCTGCTGGCCGGTCTCCTGATCGAAGTCATCGGAGAGCCTCCTGGTGCAATGACCATCGCAGGGGCCGGCCGGCAGACCAGTTCATCCTCCCTCTTCCGCTCTCCCTATCAGACAGGAGTCTCCCATGCGACTTGCTATCGTAGTTATGGGCCTGTTTCTCGCCCTCTGGTTCATGTTCATCGATGGGCTCCTGACGGAGGCATACGGTCGGGACCTGGCGTGGGAGGCGTGGGAGGAGAATGCGCCGGTCGGGAGCGCCTCGGAGGGCGCGCACGCGTGGGTGACACGCGGGCTCTATGAGCGCTCAAACGAACTCGGGATGAGCAAGTGGCAGGCGGCGGGCACGGCGATGGGCACGATGCTGGTCTGGGAGGTTTTCGAGGTGCGGGGAATGGACGCGAAGGGTGTGTCGGTCCAGGACCTGGCGGCGAACAGCGTCGGTGTCGCCTCCGGAGTTCTCGGACTCGATCTTCACTTCTCGTATGCGTCATACTCCGATCCGCCGGAACGTGACGACAAGGTCTGGCTGAACGTGCCGGGCATCCCGATGAACGACATGACCTACGCGCTCGAGATCGTCCACGACGGGTGGGCGGTCGGGTACAAGTACATGGCCGATCCGGGCGACCTGGTGATCGGCTCGACGGCCATGCCCGTCCACGGTGGGGAGGAGGGCGCCTTCACGGCCGTGCCGTACGTCGGCTACGAGTGGAGGACCGGCTGGCACGCGGCGACGGGGCTCGACCGCGTCAACGGCGAGATCATGGCGGGCGGCGGCTACCGGTGGAACCCGTGGGGCCTCGGCATCGACCTCACCGGGCTGCTCCACGGTGACGATATGACATACGGCGCCAGTCTGTTCGCGGAGTTCGGTTCGGTGTTCTAGTCCGTTCAGTGTTCTCGATGGAACGGGAACCGCATGAGGATTCGGCCGGGACGCGAATGCCCCGGCAGGAGCGATACGGACGCTCGATCTGGTCAGAGGGATCAGCCATGTACAGGGGGGTCCACGAAGGACCTGGCCTGAAGCACGCCGCCGGCGGGGTCGAGCCATGCCGGCGGCGTTGCTTGTCCCGGACTCACGTCATCTCATTCAGGCAGACCGCGCCACTGCTATTTCGAGCCACTCTCGCGCCGCATCGTCTTCAGACCCTCGGCGACCGTGCCAAGGATCAGCTCGATCTCGGCGGACGTGATGCCCAGGTGCGGTGTGAACCTGAGGCCGTTGTGGCCGCCGTGGATCATAACGATGCCGTTGGTCCGCAGGAACTCCTCGAAGCCGCCGCCTCCCTCGACCTGATAGAACTCGGGGTTGAGGTCCATGCAAACGATGAGACCGGTGCCCCGCACGGCGCGCACGGCCCCCTCGTGTTCGCGCGCCAGCGCCTCACAACCCTCCAGAAGTTCCCTGCCTCTCGCGCGGACGTTCTCACGAAGTTCGTCGGTCAGAGTGTCCAGCACGGCGCAGCCGACCGCCAACGCCCGGGCGTTGGTCGTCATCGTGTTTCCGTAGGTCCCACGCACATACGTCTCGGCGGCCTTCTCGTTGAGCGCGAGCACGGACAGCGGGAACTGCCCGGCGTTGAGCGCCTTGGAGTAGGTCTCCATGTCGGGCGGGTCGCAGTCCTCGAACCCCGGGTAGTCGATGATGCTCAGGCACCCGTGCGCGCGGAGCGCGGCCTGGATGGAGTCAACGACCATCATGGCGCCGTGTTCCCGGCTGAGCGAGCGCGCGGCGTCGTAGAACTCGCGTGTGAGCGCCAGCCCGGAGTCGCCTTCCCCCATCACGGGCTCGACGTAGACGCCCTCATAGAAGATCCCGTCCCGTTGGGCATCGTCGAACGCTTTCCTGAGCGTATCGACCTTGTTGATCGGGACGAACTGAACGTCCCTCGGTTCGCCGCGAAAGCTGGCGAGCGCCTTCACGTAGGCGGCGCGCGTGGACTCGGAGAACCTGGCGGGTCGGTACGTGCGACCGTGGAACCCCTGCTCGAGCGCGAGTACGCGGACCTCGCGGCCCTCGGCCGGTCCGTTCGGCTCGGTCATGCGACGCGCGTGCGTATCGGTGATGCGCGCGGCGACGGTGACCGCTTCAGACCCGCTGTTCATGCAGATGAACTTCGTGAACGGGCATGCCCCCCGCCGGTGGCCGATCTCCCGCTTGAGGCTGCGTGTGAACCGGCGCTGGACGAGCGTCGGCGTCATTACGTTGGCCATGGGGAACGGCTCCGACATCGCCGTGAGCAGCGATTCCGGAGCGTGGCCGAGGCCGAGCATCCCGTAGCCGCCCGAGTCGTGCAGCACGGCACCGTGCGCCGTGACGATCCACGGCCCCGCCGCACCGAGCGGGACGTAGCGGCTGATGCCGCCCGCCGGGTAGAAGTTGAGGATGTCCTCCTGAAGCGCCCGGTAGAGCTCCTCCTCGGGTTGCGTAAGGAGCGTGCGGTCCTCGTCGCTCAGGGCCTTGAAGGCCTCGCCGGCGAGCGTGATGGCCCGGGCGAGTGTTGGTGAGTCGGCGAGGACGCGCTCGATGACGTCGTCGGACAGGCCGGTCGTGACGGCGGGTCCGGCGTGCTTGCGAAGCGTTGAGAGGATGTCCATGAGCCTGCCGGGCATCGGGTCTCCTTTCGTCGTGATGAGGTCGCGTGCGGAACAGAGGCGAGGTGGAACTCGCGCAAGGTCCGCGCATGCGCGGTCGGGCTCCTCCTCTCGGAGGGCGCGTCGGCATGGGCGTCCCCGGTGGGACGCTGGGCGACCGTGGGAAGTGCCCGGGGGCGCATGTCGACGGGCGATGCCGCCGGATGCAGCCGCGGGCGCGCCTCAGCGGAGGCTCTGCTGCTGCGGGATAGAACTGCGGTCGCGCCTCAGTGGACGCGAACACGGTGGTTCACCACCATAGTAGCGCATGGGGCGGAGAAATGCCAGGACGTAGCCGCTACTTCGCAGCCGCCGCGAGCTTCCGCTCGAGGATCGCGATGTGCTTGTCGATGATCTCCGGGCCCGCGATGTCGCCATGGCCGGGGACGACCGTCTCGATCTCGAGTTTCTTGAGTTTCTCGAGACCAGCGATCCACTGCTGCCAGTCCTTCGGTTGTCCGAACATGGTCACCGGGCCGGCCTTTGTATTGATGGCGTCACCCGCGAAGAGCACCTTCGACCGCGGATGGTAGACCACGAGTTCCGACCGGGTGTGGCCGGGGAGGTGCAGGATGACGATCTCCTCGCCGCTGATGGCGAGCGACAGCTCCTCGGCGACGTGCCGGTGGGGCGCTACGGGGTGGACGTTGCCGACCGTCGTCCGGAACGTCTCGGGCGTCATCTTGAGCATCTCCATGAGCATGCCCTGATAGTCGTGCTGCCCGAGGTGCTTGCGCATCTCCGCCATGCAGCTCGAGAACGAGCGGTGACCGTAGATGAGCGCGTGCCGGTCATCGAAGAAGCTCGCGGCGAAGCAGTGATCGAGATGGTGATGCGTCAGTACGAGGTAGGTCATCTCGCGTCTGGGCGCCGTCATCTGCGCGTAGTCCCAGATCGCGCGTGCCTGCGCCTCGGTCTGCCCCGAGTTGATGAAGACGAGCGCCTTCCGCGTCGTGACGATCCCAACGTTCGCGGCGTGATGATCGCCGATCGTCGTCAGATCGAGTATCGCGTGAACGCCGTTGGCCAGATCGACCGTGCGTGGCGAACCCATCCCTATCTTGTCCATGTCTCACCCCTGCTTGTCCTGCGACATCGTCCGCTAGCCAACGAAGATCGGTCGCTCCGAGAGCCTCGCGGACACGTTCAGCGGCTTGTATGGCTTGCCCGCGATCTTCTCTTCGATGATCGCGTTCAAAGCTTCGATCGACATCTCTTCCTGCTCGCCGCCGCGGACGCGGACGGTGAGCTTTCCGCTCTCCATCTCGTTGTCGCCGACGACACACGTGAACGGGATCCAGTGGCGTCCCGCATCGCGGATCTTCTTGCCGACGCTCATCTCACGGTCGTCGAAGTCCGTGCGGAACGGGATCTTCTCGACGAGCGCCTCACAGAACTCGGTGTGGCGCTCCGCCACCGGGATGACCCTCACCTGAGTCGGGGCGAGCCAGACCGGGAGCATCGGGACTTCCTTCTTCTCGATCTTCATCGCCTGCTGCTCGAGGATGGCGCAGATGACGCGGTCGATGGCGCCCGAGACCGAGGTGTGCATGAGAACGGGTCGCTTCTTCTGACCGTCCTCATCGACGTAGTCGATATCGAACCGCTCGGTGTTCTCGACGTCGATCTGAACGGTCGAGAGACAGAACGCCTTTCCCTGCGCGTCGACGAAGTTGAACTCGAGCTTCGCGACGAAGTAGAAGAACCGCTGGTCCCAGATCTCGACGAGCATCGGCCTGTCGGCCTGCTTCGCGATCGAGCGCCCGAACTCCGGGTCCTCATCGAGGAAGTCGCGGACGAACCGGACCGCGACCTCGTACTTGAGACCGAAGTCATCGAGGCACCGGGTCGCGAGCTCCATCTGCCTGAGGAACTCCTCACGTGCCTGGACGAGGTCCTTTGCGAGCGTGTGGAGGTCGGGCATGGTGAAGGTGCGCAGACGCCTGAGGCCCGCGAGCTCGCCCGACTGCTCGCGTCGGAACGAGTAGTGGCTGATCTCGAAGAGCCGGCACGGGAGCATCCTGTGCGACAGCTGCATGTCGTGCTGCATCATGTACTGACCGAAGCACGCGGCGAACCGCAGGAAGAACTCCTTCTGCTCCGAGATGACGACGTACTGACGCGCCGGAAATCTATTGAGGTAGCTCTTCAGATTCGGGTGCTGGTAGTCGTACATGATCGGCGTCTCGACGCGCATCGCGCCGTACTCGTTGGTGAGCGCGCTGACGTGCTCCTCGCAGAGCCACTTGACCAGCTGGCCCTGCGGGTACCACCGCATGTTGCCGCTGTCGGACGCGGGCTCGTAGTCGACGAGTTCGAGACGCTTCATCAGTTCGATGTGGGCCGGCGGCTCGGTGACCGCGCGCGAGCCCTCGAATTCGTAGTCACACATGCACTTGAGCGCGTGGCTCGTCGACAGATCGAAGTCGCACGCCTCGACATCGCCGCCGTCGGGCGTGTAGATGCGCCAGTCGGACTTAAGCTCGGCCTCGGCCTTGATCGCCTCGGACGCGTGTTCGTCCTCGGGCTTCCCCTTCGCATCGGTCGGCGCGATGGTCTTCGCGAGCTCGGAGAGGGGGTGACCCTTGCAGGCGACGTTGAACCCCTTGTAGAACCCGAACGGCGCCTCGAGCACCTCGAACTCGCCCGACTCGCTCATGAGCTCGCGGATGCGCGCGAGCACCTTCGTCGCGACGCGCGGGGAGGAGAGGTCGCTCGAGAGGTGCGCGTAGGGGTAGAGCATGACCGTGCCGACCGAGAGCTGCTTCGCCTGGTCGGTGATGGTCTCCGCGGCCTGCTTCGCGACCGAGTCGACGCCCTTCTCGTCGGGCTTCTCGGAGGCCATGAACGCGACGAGCGACTCGCCGCAGCTGCCCTGCATCTGGCTCTCGTCGAGCTCCGCGAGCTTCGAGACCGCCGAGGTCTTCTCGGTGACGTGGTAGCTGAACTTATCAGCGTGAATCAGAAGGATACGCATAGCAGACCGTCTTCCTGCACCCGTCCGGATGGCTCGGGCGCCTCAGATCCTGGCAGTGCCGATATCGGGAGATTTCGTCATATCGTAGCACGGAATCTGGGACCCGGCAAGCGGGGCTGGTTTCGGGTAGTCAGGGCTGAACACGCCGGCCGGCCCGCATCGGGGCCACCAGCTGCACGTCCGGGTCGCCTACTCCCCGTACGGCTCGGCGAAGTGGCTGTTCGGCTCGAGGTAGAGGATCTCGCGGAAATAGTCGAACACGACCGTGAACCGCTGGAACGCCGGGAGCCCGATGATGACATTCGAGCTGTCACCACCCTCAGGCGCCTCCGTGAACACGGTCGGCGGCTCGATGAGCGTGTATCCGCCGACGGTCAGGCTCTCGAGCTTGCCTCTGTATCCGTGGATGGGTCCGGACGCGCCGTGGCCGAGAAGAACGCGCTCCGCGTCGGGCCGGAGGATCCCTGCCTCCTCATCGATGACCAGATGCGCCACGTTGACCCCGCCGAGGTCGATGAAGATGTCCATGTTGATCAGCTTCCCGCCTTCGACCCCGACCGTCACGGGGATGCTGTACGAGCCGACCTCGTCGCGCGTCATCGGGAGCGCAACGCCATCACCGTTGTATATGTAGCCTGCGGGCTCATGCAGGACGACACGCTGTTCGTCGAAGTCGAACTCGGTCACAAAGTGCTTGAAGAAGCACCCGCAGAGCTGGCCGTCCACACCGGGGAACATGTCGCTGATCCTCTGGCCCGCCGGTGTGATGATGGCGGGCTGGTGGGTGAACTGAACGTCTCCGAACCGAATCGCCACATCCGACGCCGTGAACGAGTCCATCCCTTCACCTTCGCCGGCGCCCGTGACCTCCAGCGCCTGT
>Ga0180433_10001341_pt1 | contig 41203 bp, 54 predicted proteins | sample SS_ome_8_FD_132980 | JGI IMG/M metagenome (GOLD analysis project Ga0180433, IMG submission 132980) | Hypersaline lake sediment archaeal communities from the Salton Sea, California, USA - SS_1_D_1 metaG | ecosystem: Environmental > Aquatic > Non-marine Saline and Alkaline > Hypersaline >... | reverse complement strand
GAACTGAGGAAGCGCTACGTCAAAGATGCGTGAGAGGTGCAATGCACCGTGATATGTGCCTGGCACAGGTCAAGGGAAGCAGCGGCCATCCTGGGGTCGCAACGATAATGTCATGAACAAGAGAAAAAGGGTAGCTCAACTCAAGCACCGCAAGCGGAAGAGGAAGCTCGAGGAGAAGAAGAAGGCGCAGTAGGGTGTGCCGTCATGAAGCAGGCCTTTCTTCTCACCGGTGAGCCTGGTGTGGGCAAGACTACGCTCATAAGGCAGGCGCTCGAGCACGCCCGGATAAGGGCAGGCGGCTTCTTCACCGAGGAGATTAGGGCCGGGGGAGTGAGACAGGGTTTCCGAATCACTACCCTGGACGGACAGAGCGCCATTCTCGCTCACACCGACTTCAAGAGTCCGTATCGCGTCAGCAAGTACGGTGTCGACGTCACCGGCCTCGACAGTGTGGGTGTGACCGCACTCAAGGCCGCCGTGCGGGACCGCGATTTGGTCGTCGTCGATGAGATCGGCAAGATGGAGCTCTTCTCCCCTTCCTTCAAGGACACCGTCTTGCAGGCCCTGGATGGCGGAAAGAGGGTGCTCGGCACCATTATGTTCGCCTCTCACCCGGTGGCGGATGACATCAAGCGGCACCCCAATGTCGCTGTGGTCTCGGTGACCAGGGCCAACCGAGAGCAGGTCCTGAGCCAGATCGTAAGCTGGCTGGACGCGCCGGTAGATGGGGACATCGACGATGGACGTCGCGAAACGTAGGGCCAACATATGACAGACCAACCACCCCTGGTTCAAGCACTCCTCACGCCGCAAGCATACCCCCATCATCCCGAGAGGATCGAGCTGGTGCAGACACACATATCGCTGGTCTTCCTCACCGGCGACTACGTCTACAAGGTCAAGAAGCCGGTAGACCTGGGATTCGTTGACTACAGCACGCTGGAGAAGAGGAAGTACTTCTGTCATCAGGAAGTCGCGCTCAACAGGCGGGGTTGCCCCGACATCTATCTCGGTGTGGTGCCGATAGCTGAAGAGGGAGGCCGCATCAGGGTCGAAGGAGACGGCGAGGCAGTAGAGTATGCGGTGAAGATGCGCCAGTTGCCCCAGGAGACCACCATGGAGTACCTTCTCGAGAACAATAAGGTATCCATGCAGATGGTGGAGCGGGTGGCGCGAAGAGTCGCCGATTTTCACCGGAAGGCGGAGACCAGCGACGTCATAGCAGGCTACGGCGACGTGGACATGGTGGCAACCAACACCGGGGAGAACTACACCCAGACGGAGAAATACATCGGCACCACCATCCCACGAGACACGTACGAGGCCATCAAAGCACACACCGAAGGGTTCATCCGGCGGAACGGTCCTCTGTTCCGCAAGAGGATGAAAGACGGCAGAATCAGGGACTGTCATGGCGACCTGCACGCGGCGCACGTGTGCTTCACCGACGGCATCTGCATCTTCGACTGCATCGAGTTCAACGAGAGGTTCCGCTACGGCGATGTGGCCAGCGAGATAGCCTTTCTCGCCATGGACCTTGACTACCGCGACCGCCCCGACCTGGCGCAACACTTCGTGGATACCTACGTGGAAGAGTCCGGAGACACGGACATACCGAAGCTTCTCCATTTCTACAAGTGTTACCGCGCCTATGTGCGGGGCAAGGTGACGAGCTTCAAGCTCGACGACCCCCACATATCGGCGGATGAGAAGGAGGAGGCGATAGCCGTCGCCAGCAGGTACTTCAACCTTGCACAATCGTACGCATCCAGATGAACGGCTTTGGGGAGGCCTGAGTCCGTGTCTGTATGGCTCTTGCACGCAAGGATTCCATGTCGGGGAGGCGAGAAGAAGTGCCAGGTATGTTCAGTCCGGGTGAGTGCCTCGGGAAATCAGAGGGAAGCACTCCGGATGCCTATCGCTTGATGGTTGAAGAGGAAGTTCCGCTCCGAATGACAGAGAACCAAGAAGAAACAGGTGTAGAAGTGTAGAGAACCGCGACCTCACTGGGGAACTGGTGCCGCTGTGAGGTCTGCTGCTGCGGAAAGGAGCCAAGAGATGCAGGCAGTGCTTGTTCGAGTGGGAATAGATTCAAGTAAGGAGTCTGGGAGCTGGAATGCCCCAGTGAACGCTGCTGGTGAGTTCGCCTATGTCCCTATCCTTGAAGACGAGAAGAAGAGGATTCGCCCTGAATATGAACAGTATGCCCGAATGCATTACGAGCAGCTCAAAGACCTGTGCGAGAAGCTCGGGGGGCAGATTCCCCACAGGCTTTGTGGCAGATGCGCTCATCTTGATCCTGACTTTGAGCACTTAACGTATGGAGACGAACACAACAAGGGGAAGCGACTGTGGAACTTGAACCTGGGCGAGGGTGACATACTGGCATTCTATGCCGGGCTTCGACCTTCAGATGCTGGGCCGGGTGGATTGATTTACGCATTGATTGGCCTGTATGTTCTGGCCGGCAAGCCAAAGAGAGCCGAAGATATTCTGGAGGAAGATTGGCACAAGAATGCACATACTAGAAGATACTCTCAAATAGATGATATCGTGTTCTTCGGCGAAGAAGGTGTCTCGGGGAGGCTGGAACGCTGTATCCCCATCGGGGGCTGGCGTGATGGTGCGTATAGGATTACGAGGGAACTACAGGCTGAATGGGGTGGGGTATTCGTGACGGATGGGTGGATACAGCGCAGCGGAATGCTCCCTACTTTGCGTCAGCCAGAGAGGTTTCTCGAGTGGTTTGAAGACCAGAAGAAGAACATCGGTCTGCGTGCAACCAACAACTGAGGGCTTACTGATAAGCGCCTCAAAGGTGCATTTGCGACCGCTGGTCAAGAGGATGAGAAGATGGAGAAAGCCGTTCACCAGATTCATTGAAGCTGAACTGGGAACCGGCATTCTACTCATCACATGCGGCCTCCTTGTGACGTGGAACGCAGACGCGAGCGCGGAGTATTCGTCACGCGCACTGGCCAACGGCTGATGAAGCAACCACATTCTAGATTGCGGAATGGCGTTCCAGGCCAAGGGCATCTTGAGATGTAGTTGCCCGATTCATTGCGCGCGACCGATACGGGACGTCGAATCCACTAGGCCTGATGAATCAGGCAACTACGGCACCCGTGTTCGATGCAGATGGAGAGATCAGAGGATGAGAGGGTTCAAGGCGGCCACCATAGGACGTGGAACACAGAGGCGACCGGGGAGTATTCGTCACGTGCCGGCCAATGGTTGAGCAAGGAACCACATGCCACACTGCGGGATGGACTTCCAGACCAGGGCCATCTTGACATGTAGTTGCCCAATTCATTGGGCGGGACTGATGCAAGGAATCGAATCCGCTAGGCCTGATGAATCAGGCAACTACGGTGTGGCTGATCGACGCAGATGGAGAGGGCCAGAATGAGAGGGGTGAAGAGACTCCGACTGGCGAACTACGACTACTCGTCAGACGGATTCTACTTCGTGACGATTTGCACCGACCATCGAAAGCCTTATCTGGTGGGCAGCAATGGGGAGCTGGTTCGGCGCCTCATCGAACAACTGCCTAGCAAGGTGCACGGGGTGAGACTGGATTTCCTTCAAATCATGCCCTCCCACATCCACCTGATATTGATTCCGGAAGACTGTCAGGTTACATTAGGAGAGATTGTCAGAAGGCTGAAGGCAGCAGCCACGAGGCAAGCTGGGTTCAAGCTGTGGCAGCCAAACTACTACGAGCACGTCATCAGGAACGAGAAGGCGCTGGCGAGGATCCGTGAGTACATTCAGAACAACCCATCGGTGGAAAGGCTAGCATTGGAGCGGTTCCACGAAGCGTAGTTGCCCAATTCATTGGGCGACATGTGGCGCACGGTTAGACGCGGTCAGCTCTTGGAGACCGTACAGGGCTGTGGTAGCCATATCTGTTGGGCGGTCTTGCCTGATGAATCAGGCAACTACGGAAACCTGGTCGCGAGACACCCTGTGTGTGCCCAAGGTTGAAGGAGAACTCGCAGTCGGGTAGCCTTTCTCTGGTGAAGGGGGTGAGAAGATGAAAGAGCCGTTTGCCGGTTTCATAGAGAACGAGCTGGGGCCGCGCGTCCTGCTCATCACATGCGGCCTCCCCGGGACGTGGAAGACGGAGACCAGCGAGGAAGTGTCCAACATCAAGGGCTACCCCATCCTCCGGTCTGACCTCATAAGGCTGGAGGTGCTCAAGAATGAGGACATATTCGACGAGAAAGTAGCCTCAAGCATGGACAAACGGATGATGGTGTACGAGGAGACCTTCCGCCGGGCGGATGAGGACCTGGCGGCAGGTGATAGCGTCATACTCGACGCGACCTTCGTCACGCAGTCATTGAGACGGCGTGCCGCCGAGGTCGCAGCCAAACACGGTCGCACCTTCGTCATCCTGCAGACCTCATGCCCCCGCGAGGTGTCGATTGCCCGAATACTGAGGCGAAGCAAAGAGGACTATGAGTCGAACGCATTGACCGAGCAAGCGTATATCAACAACGAGAAGAGGTTTGAGAAGGTCGATCTGGATGACCTGAAGCAGCTACACCCGGACCTGGACATACTCCACCTGACGGTGGATACCGCATGCGACCCGCCCGAAGACTGGTACGTCATCGGCGTGGAGAAGAGGTAGGCTTCAGGGTAACCACCCACCGCTGAGACGAGACACCATCCAAACAAGACAACAGAGGCAATCATTGCAGCCGCCATAGCTCTTCACAGAGGACCCGGTCCCGGTTTGCTCGAAAGCCTGAGAACATCCTGAACAGGAAGGGGCACGCCGCGACCCAGAATAGGAATTCGCATACAATATATATAGAAGGCAGAACAACTTTCAGGGGGTGCCAGAATCTCTAGTCAGAAGATACATACAGAAGTCTTGGTTATTGGTGGTGGTCCGGCGGGAATCACCTTTTCCCGCACCCTAAAGAAGCTGAAACCGCAAACACAGGTCACCATGCTACGTCCCGAGGAACACTCAATGGTCTATTGCGCCATTCCTTACGCCATTGAGGGGCTTTTCGCTCCCCACAAGACGTTTAAACGGGATGAACTGGTAACAGACGCTGAAGTGAATCTAATCCTTCGAGCCGCAAAGGAAGTCGACTTGCAGGCGAGAAGCGTGGTCGATGAGACGGGTGACATTTACACGGCGGATATTGTCTTTATCGGCACAGGAGCTACACCTTTGCTGCCTTCCTTGCCGGGAATCGATGCAACCAATGTCTATACGGTGAAAACCCAGAATGACATGGAGCTTCTCCTTGAAAACGTCGATAGTGGCGCAGGACATGCGGTTGTGGTTGGTGCCGGCGCTATCGGTATTGAGCAGGCCCAAGCTTACCGCTCACGCGGGTTAGACGTCCATTTGATTGACATGGCATCTCACGTGCTGCCCAGCATGATGGATGAAGACATGGTCGAGATTCTCCATGAGAGAATGAGGGAAAAGGGTATCGAGTTGATACTGTCAACTCGTGTGGAGAGTATTGAGAAGTCAGGTGACCGGGCAAAGCGAATTGTCTTGTCTAATGGCGAAGCTGTTGAACTGAACCCGGAGCGTGATTTCATCTGCTTCGCTGTGGGTATGAAGCCGAACGTTGGACTGTTCCAGGGTCAGGGACTCGAAATGGGGCAAGACGGCATCATTGTTGACAACCGAATGCGGACCAATATCCCCGGTGTCTATGCGGCTGGTGATTGCTGCCAGTTTCTTTCGGCAATCGATGGAAAGCCTCTCAATGGCAAGCTGGCTACAAATGCCGTGCCCATGGCTAAAACAGCGGCGCGCGTAGTGGCAGGTTTGGATGAAGAATACGACGGCTTCTTCAATGGGGCTGCAACCTGTTTCTATGACCTGCGAATTGCCTCCACGGGTTTTACCAGCGCAACCGCCGAACAGCGGGGCATAGAATTCATCGCGGGATGGGGTGAAACCACTACTCTGTTTCCGATGATGCCTGGAGCGGGCAGGGTGAGGGTGAAGATTATTGCCGATGCGCGTGATTCGAGAATTATCGGCGGCCAGGTGGTCAACACACTACCTGCTACCGACAAGATAGACATTATCACTCTGGCCATCCAGCGGCAGCTTACCTTGAAGGGCCTGTCCAAGCTCAGTTACAGCGCGCAGCCATGGCAGAGCTTCATGCCAGCGAGCAGTGCGATCGTCGACGCGTGTGAGAACGCTCTCGATCGCTTCGCTGCAAAAGGAGAACCATTCCAGCACTCCGAAGTGCCGGGAAGTGTATGACAGCTGGAATCAAATTGATGCTGGACAAGCTCTCTCAGCCGCTCATAACGTCGATGCACTGCGTAACGACCCTGGCAAGATTGATGGGACTGTTCTGAGCTATGGTCACCACGACCACACCGGAGGTTTGGGACGACTCGTGCCGTAGATGAGGAAAGAAGTCGAATTTATTGGCCATGCTGACATCTGGCAGGCCAAATACGCTCCGCGTGCTTTGCGTGCTCTGCGATGAATGCCTGGAGACAGCACAACCAAGATGAAGATAGACCTGCATATTCACAGCAAGACCTGCTCCGACGGCAATCTCTCCATTGAGGAGATCTTCAAGGAGGCCAGCAAGAGAGGCCTTGACCTGCTCTCCATCACCGACCACGACTCCATCGGCTGCCAGGAGAAGGCAATCGCACTGGCGCGGGAGCATGGCATATCCTACATAACGGGGGTTGAACTGAATGTGACCTTCCACTATCTCGACAAGGCCTTCCCCCTCGATTTTCTCGGATACGGCTACGACATACACGACCGAGAACTGAGAGGCAAACTGAGGCTGATGAGGGAGCACCGGGAGTGGCGGGCACTCGAGATCCTGGAGAGATTGAACGCGGAGTTCGATAGAGAGAGTATCGAGAGGTTCACCGAAACCGATCTGCACAATATACAGGCCAAGGTTGATGGCGCATTGGGTCGGCCGCACATAGCCGGCTACCTGGTGGAGAAAGGCATTGTCAGCGACATTCAGGAAGCATTCGACAGGTACCTCGTCCAATGCGACGTGCCCAAGTACCCGCTTTCGCTGGCGGAAGCCTCGCAACTGGTGAGGAGCGCCGGCGGCGTTCTCGCGCTGGCACACCCCAATGACCCCCATGGCACATCGCTGGTCAACATAACCGCCGATTTGGAGCAGCAGACGAACATAATCGAGGAATATGTGCTAGAATACATCGACGGCGTCGAGTGCTGGCACTCACGAAACGACGAGAGGACTACGGGACACTACATCGAGTTCGCCACGAAGCACGGCCTGCTTATGACCGGCGGCAGCGATTGTCATCAGAAACCGATACTCCTCGGCACATTGGACATACCCGACTGGGTTGCAGAACAGTTCAGGCGACGAAGAGAGGAGTAGGGTCCTGGGGACACCTGGAAACAACAGAGAAAGGAGTTGCGCTTGAGCAAGGGGACAACGAGCAAGAGCGACATCAAAGACCCATCCCTCGCCCCACAGGGGCTGTTGCGCATTGAGTGGGCATCCCGGGAGATGCCGGTGCTCAAGTTGATAAGGGAGCGCTTCGCCCGCGAGAAGCCGTTGAAGGGAGTGCGTTTGTCCGGCTGCCTGCACGTGACCACCGAGACAGCGAACCTGGCGCTGGTGTTCAAGGAAGGGGGAGCTGAGCTGGCGCTGTGTGCGTCAAACCCTCTGTCGACACAGGACGATGTCACCGCCGCGCTGGTCACAGAGTACGGCATACCCGTCTACGCCATAAAGGGAGAGGACACCGATACGTATTACAGGCATATCCACGCCACCCTCGACCACAAGCCTCAAGTCACTCTGGATGATGGCGCTGACCTGGTGTCCACCATCCACAAGGAGCGCACCGAACTCATCGACGCCATAATCGGCGGCACGGAAGAAACCACCACAGGGGTAATCAGGCTCAAGAGTATGTCCAACGCGGGAAAGCTGAAGTACCCCATCATCGCGGTTAACGATGCGGACACCAAGCACTTCTTCGACAACCGTTATGGCACAGGCCAGAGCACCATCGACGGCATCACCAGAGCCACCAACATTCTGTGGGCCGGCAAGAAGGTAGTCATCTGCGGCTACGGGTGGTGCGGAAGGGGAGTGGCGCTGCGGGCAAGGGGGCTCGGCGCCCACGTGGTGGTCACTGAGGTTGAGCCCATCCGCGCCCTGGAGGCGGTCATGGAGGGTTACACCGTGATGCCGCTGCTGGAGGCAGCGAAGGTGGGCGACATCTTCATCACCGTGACGGGAGACGCCAGCGTCATCGACAAGGCCCATTTCCAGGTGATGAAGGACGGGGCCATCGTGGCCAACAGCGGGCATTTCAACGTGGAGATCAATATCCCCGTCCTGGAAGAACTGGCGGAGAAGAAGCGGCCGGTTCGCCCCTCCGTCGATGAGTATACCCTGACCGACGGCCGGCATATCTTCCTCCTCGGCGAGGGGCGCCTGATCAACCTCGCCGCCGCTGAGGGACATCCGGCAAGCGTCATGGACATGAGCTTCGCCAACCAGGCCCTGTGCGTAGAGCACCTGACCAAGAGTGACAGGGTCGAGCCCAAGGTCTATTCCGTGCCCAGGGAGATCGATAGAGAGATTGGCAGGTTGAAGCTGGCCTCCATGGGCATCACCATAGATACACTCACCGATGAGCAGAAACGATACCTGGAGAGCTGGGAAGAAGGGACGTAGACAGCAAAGGAGAGGAGTTGGCAATGACCACAACGTTCATGAGTGCACCGTCGATATTTCTCACTTCGGAGTCGGTTACCGAGGGGCATCCGGATAAGCTCTGTGACCAGATCTCCGACGCCATCCTGGACGCTATACTGGGCTGCGACCCCAAGGCGAGGGTGGCATGCGAGACCGCTGCGACCACCGGGCTGGTAGTGGTCCTGGGTGAGATTACCACCAACTGCTACATCGAGATCCAGGACGTAGTGCGCAAGGTGTTGCGAGACGTTGGCTATACCCGGGCGAAATACGGGTTCGACTGTGACACTTGCGGCGTGATGGTCTCCCTCAAGGAGCAGTCAAAGGACATCTCCATGGGCGTTGACAAATCGCTCGAAGTCAGGGGCGGTGACGCTCACAACGAACTGGAGACGCTTGGCGCCGGCGACCAGGGGATGATGGTGGGGTTTGCCTGCAATGAGACCCCCGAACTCATGCCCCTCACTATCTCTCTGGCCCACAAGCTGTGCAAGCGGCTCGCCGATGTGAGGAAGGACGGCACTCTGCGCTATCTCCGCCCCGACGGCAAGTCTCAGGTAACGGTGGAGTACAGTCGTGGAGTCCCCAAGCGCGTCGATTCGGTAGTGATTGGCGCCCAGCACGACCCCGCTATCACACACGACGTTATTGAACGGGACGTCATCGAGCACGTGATCAAACCGGTGATTCCCGCCTCGCTGCTGGACGACAACACCAAGTACTATGTCAACGCCACGGGGCGTTTCGTTGTGGGGGGGCCAATGGGAGACGCCGGCCTTACCGGGCGCAAGATACTGGTGGACACCTATGGGGGTATCGCACGGCACGGCGGCGGCGCTTTCTCCGGCAAGGACCCGACCAAAGTGGACCGCTCCGCAGCCTACGCGGCCAGGTATGTCGCCAAGAATGTTGTAGCTGCCGGCCTCGCCGACCGGCTCGAGTTGCAGGTATCCTACGCCATCGGGGTCGCTCACCCCCTCTCCATCTGCATAGAGTCCTTCGGCACGGGCAAGGTTGACGACCAGGTTATCATCGACCTTATCAACAAGCACTTCGACCTCAGGCCGGGGGCAATCATTGAGTCCATGAACCTGCGCCGCCCCATCTACAGACAGACCGCTTCCTATGGTCATTTCGGTCGAACCGATATAGACCTGCCCTGGGAGAAGACCGACAAGGCAGAGGTGCTGAGGGCCGAGGCCGGGCTCAAGTGAGGCGTGCAGTTGACGGGAGTGGTGCGACAGGCTAAAGTAGCCCTTGTCCAGCGCCCGGAGAAGGTGTGTGCGTCTAGGGCAGTGAGATTCGGAATATCATAAGATGAAAGCGGTGATCCTCGTTGGCGGAGAGGGCACAAGACTGCGCCCCCTCACCATCAATAGGCCGAAGCCCATGGTGCCAATTCTAAACCGGCCCTTCCTGGAGCACATGATTGCCTATCTCAGGAAGCATGACATCAATGACGTTATTCTGGCTTCGTGTTACCTTCCCGGCTCCATTCGAGACCACTTTGGCGATGGCAGTGACTTCGGCGTACAGTTGACATACGTAACAGAGGATTCACCCCTGGGCACCGCCGGGGCGGTCAAGAACGTTGAGCAGCACCTCGAAGAGACGTTCTTCGTGTTCAACGGCGACATCTTCACTGACCTTGACCTTACCCAGATGATGGAACTCCATCGCGAGAGAAGGGCAACGGTGACCATCGCCCTCACGCCGGTGGAGAATCCCACCATCTACGGTGTGGTGGAGACCGACACCAACGGCAGGGTAAGGCGCTTCGTAGAGAAGCCAAGCCCGGACGCGGTCACCACCAACATGATCAACGCGGGCACGTACATCATTGAGCCCGAAGCTCTGGCCTTCATCCCCAACGGCTGCTTCTGCATGTTTGAAAGGGAGCTCTTCCCCAAGCTGGTGGAGACGGGTGAGCCGGTCTACAGCCACCGCTCCGACGCCTACTGGATCGATATCGGCACCCCGGACAAGTATCTGCGGCTTCACCACGACTTGCTGCACAAGCAGGCGGCCGGCGCTTCGCCTGGAGAACAGACGTGTGTGGAGGGGGACTGCGATATCCATCCTGCGGCGGAGCTTGAAGGCCCGGTGCTTATCGGAAGGGAATGTGTGATTGGGCCCGGAGTGACGGTGCGGGGGCCATCGGTTGTCGGCCCCGTCTGCCGGGTGGGGGCAGACAGCGTCATTGACAGGGTCATCGTGTGGAAGAACACCCGTTTTGGCCGGGGGGTTTGGGCACAAGAATGTGTTATTGCCGAGAACGTACTTCTCGGCGACGGTAGCCAGATCATGGAACGCTCCATACTGGGAGACAATGTTGTGGTGGGCGCAGGTGAAACAGTGGAGCAGGACGCCAAGCTTGCGGCGAATGGCGCTTCACCCTAGTCCCCTGTTGCCCTCTAGTGGAGACGAAGATGCGCGTACTCATAACTGGTGTCACCGGCATGGCCGGCAGCCATCTTGCCGAGTACCTGCTTGGCCTCGGGAGCCTGGAGGTCTACGGCATATACCGATGGCGGAGCAGAGTGGACAACCTCGACGACCTCAAGAGGGCCGGCAAGGTGAACATCATAACCGGCGGGCTCAAGTCGATGTTGCACGATCGCGTCGACCCTACGAAGCTCAACCTCATAGAGGCCGACATCACCGATTCCTTCTCCATGAAATGGGTTATCGGCGCGGCGGTGCCAGACCGCATCTTCCACCTCGCCGCCCAGAGCTATGTTCACGCCTCGTGGGGTGCCCCAGCGGAGACTCTTCACACCAACATCATCGGGGAGGTCAACCTCCTGGAGGCAGTTCGTTCAGCGGAGATTGACCCGGTAATCCAGATCGCCGGCTCGTCGGAGGAGTATGGTTTCGTCCTTCCTGAGGAACTGCCGGTGAAAGAGACCAATCATCTCCGTCCCTTGAGTCCCTACGGGGTGAGCAAGGTGACTCAGGAGATGCTGGCGTACCAGTACTTCATGAGCTACGGGCTGAGGACCATCGTCACCCGAGCCTTCAATCACGAGGGGCCGAGAAGGGGAGAGGTGTTCGTCACCTCCAACTTCGCCAAACAGATAGCCGAGGTGGAGAAGGGGCTCAAGCCCCCGGTGATCTACGTCGGCGACCTCTCAAGCGTGCGAGACTGGTCCGACGTGCGGGACGTCATACGGGCATACTGGCTGGCGACGGAGAAGTGCAACCCCGGGGAGGTCTACAACATAGGGAGCAGCGTGGGGAGAGAGGTCAGGGAGATGCTCGACATGCTCATCGGAATGAGCAACGTCAACATAAAGATCGACGTGGACCAGGCCCGACTGCGTCCCTCCGACGTCAAGGTACTTGTGTGTGACTGCACCAAGTTCAGGGAACTCACCGGATGGAAGCCAGAGATTCCCTTTGAGAAGACCATGAGAGACCTCCTGGACTACTGGCGAGACCGGGTCTAGATGGGTTTTGCCAGGCGGCTCTCCAGATGAGGGCCCACCCCTGGTGCTGTCGCCCCGACGGCTTTCTCGATCATCTGTCCAGCGAAGCTGGGGAGAGCAGCCGCTCGGAAAGGGCAATGCAACTCAGTGTGTGCGCGCCGCACCGCGAGATGAGGCGACCGTGGAGGTGAAATGAGTTCAGCCATCAAGTTCGGCACCGACGGTTGGCGAGCAATTATCGCTGAGGAGTTCACCTTTGAGAACGTGAGGACCTGTGCCCAGGGCGTCGCTGACTATCTCCATGAGGTCGGCCTGGCCCACCGGGGCCTCGTCGTGGGCTACGACACCCGATTCGCCTCGGAGGACTTCGCCGCTGCAGCCGCCGAGGTCGTCGCCGCCAACGGTATCAGGGTGTATCTCTGCCAGAAGGCCAGCCCGACCCCGGTCATCAGCCACTCCATCCTGATGCAGAAGGCGGGTGGAGCCATCATTATCACCGCCAGCCACAATCCTGCCTCCTGGAATGGCTTCAAGTACCGGGTGGACCAGGCGGCTGCCGCCTCACCGGAAGTCCTCGTCCAGCTCGAAAAGCATATCTCCGCCCTTGAGGGTGGAGACAATGTCAAGCGGATGCCGCTTGAGCAGGCGATAGACGATGGGATGGTGCAGAGGTTCGACCCCGCTTCAGCTTACATCCGCCATATCGGAGAACTGGTCGACCTCGAACGGCTGCGTCGCAGCGGGCTCAAGGTGGCGGTGGACTCAATGTATGGAGCGGGCATAGGATACCTCAGCGGCCTGCTCAAAGGAGACGCCACCGAGGTCATCGAGATCCATGGTGAAAGGAACCCACTCTTCCCCGGCCTTCGTCCCGAGCCTATCGGGCCAAACCTGGGTGAACTGTGTGCCACAGTGAGAGAGAGCGGGGCCAGCGTGGGGCTGGCCACCGATGGCGATGCTGACCGTCTGGGCGTTGTTGACGAGCGGGGCAACTACCTCACCACCCTTCAGGTCTTCGCCCTGCTGGCGCTCTACCTCCTGGAGGTGCGCGGACAGCGGGGTGCCATCGTGAAGACGATAACGTCCAGCGCCATGCTCGACCGTTTGGGAGAGCTTTACGGCGTGCCGGTGTACGAGACACCCGTAGGCTTCAAGTATGTGGCACCCAAGATGACCTCCGAGGACGCACTGATCGGCGGTGAGGAGAGCGGCGGCTACGCGTTTCGCGGTCACATTCTGGAGCGAGACGGCATCCTGTCCGGCCTCTTCTTCCTCGATCTGATGGTAAGGGAGCAGAAGACCCCCTCCCAGCTCATAGATTATGTCTACGGGAGGGTGGGACCTCACCACTACGATCGAGTGGATGTCGAGTTCCCGCCGGAAGAACGTCAGGCCGTCAGCAACCGCCTTTCACAGGACGCCCCCAGCACTATTGACAGTACGAGTGTGCGGGAGGTACGAAGTGATGACGGCTTTCGCTTCCTGCTGGGAGACGGAAGCTGGCTCCTCATCCGCTTCTCAGGCACGGAGCCTCTCCTTCGCATCTACGCCGAGAGCGACAGCCCTGAGCGAGTCAGACGGCTCCTCGCTGAAGGCAAGAGAATCGCTGGAGTCTGACCGATGGTGAACCTGGACGACCCCCAGGTCTATGGCAAGTACGATGCTTCTGGCATGCTGAAGGAGGTCGGCGGGCTGTCCCGCCAGTGCACTGAGGCGTGGCGAAACGCACTCGACCTCCCCCTGGCTGCGGCATACTCCGACATAGACATGGTGGTTATCCTGGGAATGGGCGGCTCCGCCATTGGCGGCGACCTGCTGCGCGGCCTGGCATTGCACACCGGCAGAGTACCTGTTCTGGTCCATCGGGACTATGACCTGCCGTCGTCGGTGGGCGAGCGCACGCTGGTTATCGCGTCAAGCTACTCAGGAAACACCGAGGAGACGCTGTCCGCGTTCTCCCTGGCATTGAGAACCCCGGCCAGGAAGCTGGCCGTCACCACCGGGGGCCGTTTGAAGGCCCTTGCCGAGGAGAACGCCGTGCCCGTACTGCATTTCCAGTATGAGGGGCAGCCTCGTGCCGCCTTCGGCTTCAGCTTCTTCTCACTGCTCGGAATGTGCCACAAGCTGGGTATTGTCGCTGTTGAGCCGAAGGACGTGCGTGAGACGGTCACCCTTCTCGAGGGTGTTGCGGCACGACTCGGCCCGGACGTCCCGACCGAGGCCAACCCGGCCAAGAAGCTGGCGACCAGGCTCTCGGAGCGCATGATACTGGTCTATGGCGCCGGCATACTCTGCGAGGTAGCCCTCCGCTGGAAGAGCCAGCTCAATGAGAACAGCAAGAACCTGGTTGTGTCCGAATGCCTGCCCGAACTGAACCATAACGCGGTGGTCGGCTATGAGTTCCCCTCGTGGCTCTCCGACAAGGGGTTCGTCGTCATGCTCCGCTGCCCCTCGCTTCACCCCCGCATCGCAGCGCGATACCAGGTGACCGCTGAGCTTCTCGCCGATGCGCGCATCGCCCACGAAACCATCGACTTCCCCGGGGAGAGCCTTCTGGGCCAGATGATGAGTGCAGTCGCCTTTGGGGACTACGTCAGTTGCTACCTGGCCATGCTCAACGGCGTCGATCCCTCCCCGGTAAAGGCCATCGACTACGTGAAGAAAAGGCTTGCTGAGGTGGACTCCTGATGCTAGAATGAGCCGCTCGCTGGGTTCGCTGGAAAGGGGACGATATGGACTTCAGATTCACGCCGGACGAAGAGGCATTTCGCGAGGAAGTGGTGGCGTTCATCAAGCAGGAACTGCCTCCCGACTATGCAGCGGTCGGCGAGGATGAGTTCGCCCCGGAGAACTTCGAGTTCACCAAGCAGATAGCGAAGAAGCTGGGGGAGAGGAAGTGGTTGGCGATGAACTGGCCCAAGGACTACGGCGGGCTGGAAGTATCGCCGGTCAAGCACGCCATTTTCAAGGAGGAGGCGTCCTACTACCGGCTTCCCGGCACGGATATGGGGGTCGGCGGCATATCCTGGGTTGGGCCGACGCTGCTGCTTCTGGGCTCGGAGGAGCAGAAGAAGCAGCACCTGCCACCGCTGGCGGCCGGGGAGAGGTGGTGGTGTACCATGTACAGTGAACCGCAGGCCGGCTCGGACATGGCGGCCCTGCAGTGCCGCGCTGTCGCTCAGGGCGACGAGTACATCGTCAACGGGCAGAAGGTCTGGACGAGCGGCGGGCACATAGCCGATTGGGGCTGGCTGCTGGTTAGGACCGACCCGGACGCTCCGAAACACAAGGGCATCAGCCTCCTGCTCGTGGACATGAAGTCCCCCGGCATGACGATCAACCCCATCATAAACATGGCCGGCCACCATACTTTCAACGAGGTTTTCTTCGATGACGTCCACATTGCCAAAGCCAACATGATCGGCGAGGAGAACCGCGGCTGGTATCATTCAATGATCGCCCTGTCCTTCGAGAGGAGCGGGGGGGTCGCCCTGGCGGCCGCGGCCCGCCGCAATCTGCATGACCTCGTCGACTTCGTCAAGGACACCACCATCGACGGGAAACAGTTGGGCAAGGACCCATTCATCAGACACCAACTGGCACAACTCGCCATCGAGATCGAGGCAATGCGAATGGTGGGGTACCGCATCATATGGCAGCAGACGAAAGGGGAGATTCCGGGCGTCGAGGGCCCCATCGTGAAGACGCTGGGCTCAGAGACGCTTCTGAGGATGGCCAAGATTGCCACTCAGATGATGGGACTATACGGTCAACTGAGCCCTGGGGCCAGACGTGCCTTCCTTGACGGGCGGGCGTCGGATATGTACCTGACGGCGAACAGCATCATAGTCGCCATGGGAACAAACGAGATCCAGCGCAACATCATCGCCCAGAGGGGACTGGGGATGCCCCGCGTGTGACACTCTACCTCTTGGTGTACTGCTGCCTCTTGCGGGCACGGATGAGGCCGTATTTCTTCCGCTCTTTTATCCGCGAGTCTCGGGTAAGCATGCCGTAGCTGCGCAGTAGCGGCCTCACACTCTCATCCATGGCTATCAGGGCACGGGCAATACCGTGACGAATCGCCCCCGCCTGCCCCGTGTTGCCGCTGCCCGAGACCTTCACCGTAGCATTGAGCTTGTCCACGTTGTTGGTCACCATGAGAGGTCCCAGGATCGCTCTCTTGTGCCTCTCCTGTGTGAACATCTCGTCAAACGGCTTCCCGTTGACCAGAATGGGGCCTTCCCCACGGTAGAGCCGCACCTTGGCCACCGCGGTCTTCCTCCTGCCAAGCCCGTAGAAGTAAACTCTGTCGTTCAACCAGCGCCCCCTTCACTGCCTTTCCCCACCTGGGCCTCATGGGGATGATTCTCGCCCGGATAGACCTTGAGCCGCCGCAGCATGCTCCGACCCAACCGATTCTTGGGCAACATCCCCTCCACCGCGTATTCGATCACGCGTATGGGATGCGTCTCCATCATCCTCTCAAAGGTGGTGCTTCTGAGGCCGCCGGGGTATCCGGAATGCCGGTAGTAGATCTTCTGTTGAGCCTTCCTCCCCGTCACTCTTACCTTCGCCGCGTTCACGATGACGACGAAGTCACCGGTGTTCAGATTGGGGGTATAGGTCGGCCTGTGCTTGCCCATGAGAAGCGTGGCAACCTGCGTTGACAGCCTGCCAAGCGTCTTTCCCGATGCATCAATGACATGCCACTGCGCATCTATTTCCTTTGCCTTAGCGGTGTACGTTTTCATCCAATACCCTCGGGGTAATTCACTTTCATCAAACATAATCCGTGGGGAGGGAAAGCGGGACCGGCAACACCCGGCCTGCTGCACTGAAGAATCTCCTGAAAGACCGTTTCATCGCTCTTCCCCAATCCGACCTTCACCAGAGCGCCCAGAGTGTTGCGCACCTGGTGAGGCAGGAATGAGTTGGCTGCCATGTAGAAGGCCACCAGCTCATCCTCCCTGGCGACCTCCGCCCTGTGGACGGTACGCACCGTGTTCTTCGGGCCGTCCAGAGCGCTGGCAAAGCCAACGAAATCGTGTGTGCCCAGAAGGGCCTGACAGGCCCGGTTCATCGCCGCCACGTCGAGAGGCCTGGGTACGAAGCAGGCGCTTCTGCGCAACAGAGGCGACAACGTAGCCCGGTTGAGTATGCTGTAGCGGTACTCGCGGCTGAGAGCATCCCTCCTCACATCGAAGTCATCGCCCACCCAGAACGCCCGCCGTACAGCGATATCCGCTGGCAGATAGTGATTCAACGCCCGCAGGAAGACCTCCGGGGTCAGACGCGATGCAGAGCGAAAAGAGACCACCTGCCCGGTGGCGTGAACACCCTGGTCGGTGCGACTGGCGCTGGAGATTCGAATGCTCTCACCGGTGACCCTCATCAGGGCACGCTCAAGCTCCCCTTGAACCGTGGGCACATTCGCCTGGACCTGGAATCCGTGGTATCTTGTACCCTCGTACTCCACGACAAGCGCTATTCTCCCGGTGTCCATATGGTCCATACTATTTCACCAACTCCAGTTGCGCCATCGGCGCCCCATCGCCGCGGCGAGGCCCAAGCTTGGTGATGCGAGTGTAACCGCCAGTCCGTTCACTGTAGCTGTCGGCAATCTCACCGAACAGCTTGGCAACCACCTTCTCATCCACTACAAAGGCAAGCGCCTGACGTCGGGCATGCAGGTTCCCCTTCTTCCCCAGAGTGATCATCTTCTCGGTGAAACCGCGCACCTCCTTCGCCTTCGCCTCAGTAGTCACGATCTTCTCATGCTCCAGAAGGTCGGTTACCAGGTTTCGATACATCAGCATCCTGTGGTCTGTCGACCGCGACAGCTTTCGACCGGCAACGCGATGCCTCATTCCAGACCCTCCTCTTCTCCTCCCCCCTCTTCCGATATCGCTTCGTCTTCGGCTTCCTCTTGGGCTCCCTCTTGGGGTTCCTCCTCACCTGAATCGAAGCCATGTTCCCTGAGTTGCCTCCGCACCTCCTCGAGCGCCTTCTCTCCCAGGTTCTTTATCTTCAGAAGGTCTTCGTCGGTACGCTCCAGCAGCTCGCCTACCTTGGTGATACCGGCCCTCTTCAGACAGTTGAACGTACGCACCGAGAGGCTGAGCTCCTCGATAAGCGTGTTGTAGTGCTCAGGCAAGATAGGCAAGCCAGCCTTCTCGCCGGCCAACTCGGGGTGATAGGCAAGGTCATAGAACAGGTGAACCTTCTCCACCAGTATCTCAGCCGCCTGGCTCACTGCATCGATCGGCGATACAGTACCGTCGCTCCACACCTCAAGGATCAACCTTTCAAAGCTGGTGACCTGGCCAACACGAGTGTGCTCCACGGCGTAGTTGACTTTGCGAATGGGGGAGAAGATTGCATCTACCGGGATCACCCCTATGGGCAGGCCATCGCTATGACCGGCAGGCACGTATCCCCGTCCCTGCTCCACGTTGAACTCAACGATGAGGCTGGCATCAGGGGAATCCAGTGTCGCCAGATGAAGGTCGGGATTCACTACCTCAAAATCGGCCGAGGGATCGATGTCCCCAGCGTGAACCAGCCCTTCACCGCTGGCTTCCAGAGTCATTCTCCCCGGCACCGATGTGAGCGCGCGGAGTCTCACTCCCTTCACATTCAGCAGGAACTCTATGACGTCCTCTTTCATGTGGGGGATGACGGAGAACTCGTGCTGGACACCCTCGATCTTCACCCATGTTACGGCGGCCCCGGGCAGAGAACTCAGAAGCACCCGTCTCATGGCGTTTCCCAAGGTGATGCCAAAGCCTCTCTCCAGAGGCTCCGCAACGAAACGACCGTACTTCTCTGAGATTTCCTGACATTCCACGCCGGGCATCAAGGTCTCAGACAAACTGTTACCTCCAATAGCTATCTGGAGTAGTACTCCACGATTGACTTGTCGTCGAGCTTGATCTCGACGTCGCTACGAGCGGGCGGAGTGACTACGCTACCAGCAAGGTTGTCCCTGTCGAGGCTGAGCCAGCCGGGGATCACCTTGTCGTCTATGCGCTCAACCATCATCTTGTAGTATTCCGTACCCGTGCTCTTCTGATTCCAGGCGATGACATCGCCAGCCTTGACGGCACAGGAAGGGATGTCCGTCTTGCGGCCGTTGAGGCTGATGTGTCCATGTCGCACTATTTGGCGAGCCTGCCTTCGTGAGTCGGCGAAGCCCAGGCGATACACCACATTGTCCAGCCTCATCTCCAGAATCCGCAACAGGTTCTCCCCGGTGATGCCGGGGCTCCTCTCGGCTTCAGCGAAGTGTCGGCGGAACTGCCTCTCCATGATCCCATAGCTGCGCCTTGCCTTCTGCTTCTCCATGAGCTGGACGCCGCGGTCTGACATCCTCCTCCGTCGCCTCTGAAGACGTTGCTGGCCGGGTGGTAAGCGGCGTCGCTCAAGGGCGCACTTCTGAGTCGTGCACCGCTCCCCCTTGAGCATCAATTTCTCGCCCAACCTGCGGCATAGCCGGCAGGCCGGGCCGGTATATCGAGCCATCTATCCTCCTTGAAGCTGCCTAGTAATCATATCAGATTCTCGCACACTGTGCCTCCGTGCACACCACCACCCCTGGTGGCCCGAACACGGGTCGGATGGCATCCCTCATACGCGTCTTCTCTTCCGGGGACGACACCCGTTGTGGGGAATGGGGGTCACGTCCCTTATGCCCGTAATAGTGAGCCCTGCCGCCTGGAGCGAGCGGATTGCCGCTTCACGACCACTCCCCGGCCCCTTCACATACACCTCGACCTGCCTCAGTCCGTGCTCCATCCCCCGCCTGGCCGCCTGCTCAGCAGCCATCTGGGCGGCATAGGGAGTGCCCTTGCGCGACCCTTTGAAGCCGACGGTGCCGGAACTCCCCCAGGCAATAGTGTTGCCCGAGGGGTCAGTCAGGGTAATGACGGTGTTGTTGAAGGTTGCCTGGATAAAGGCAAGGCCTTTGGGAATGGACTTCCGCTCCCTCCTCTTGAGCCCTCTGGGTTTCTTCCTGTCCGCCATAAGCTCTCCTCTACTTCCTGGCCACGCTGCGACGACGCCCAGCAACCGTCTTGCGGGCTCCTCTCTTCGCCCTGGCATTCGTGCGGGTGCGCTGACCGTGAACCGGCAGGCCGCGACGGTGCCTGGTGCCGCGATAGGAGCCTATCTCGACCAGTCTCTTGATATTGAGATTGACCTCTCTCCTCAGCTCTCCCTCGACCTTGTACTCTCGGTCGATCGCCTCACGAATGCGGCTGGCCTCGTCTTCACTGAGGTCTTTGACCTTGGTATCCGGGTCAATATTGGTCTGGCCGAGGATTTTCTGGCTCAACGATGGCCCAATACCGTAGATGTAAGTCAGACCGATCTCTACTCGCTTGCCTTTGGGAAGGTCTACACCTGCTATCCTCGCCACTTTCTGCTCTCTCCCTTCGCCGAATTCACATTATACGCGGCGCTACACGGGCGACAATACTACCCCTGCCTCTGCTTGTGCCGCGGGTTCTGGCAGATTACCCGCACAACGCCCTTTCGCCTGATTATCTTGCACTTCTCACATCTTCGCTTGACCGAAGCCTGGACCTTCATCTGTTTCGCTCCTCATTCCGCACTCAATCGTCGCCTCACCTAGAGGCGGTAGGTTATCCTGCCTCTGGACAAATCATAGGGCGACAGCTCAACCAATACCCTGTCGCCACGAAGGATCCTGATATAGTTCATCCTCATCTTGCCCGATATGTGGGCCAACACTCTGTGCCCGTTGGCCAGCTCGACACGGAACATAGTATTGGGCAAGGGCTCAATCACCGTTCCTTCTACCTCAATCTTTTCCTTCTTGGCCATACTATGCTCTCCGTCAGTCGAGCCTGGTCAGTACCTCAGGCTCTCCGTCCGTCACCGCGATGGTGTGCTCGAAGTGAGCACACATACTACCATCCGCGGTGGTTACCGTCCACTTGTCCTCGCCGACTTTGGTGCGCCATCCCCCCACATTCAGCATGGGCTCAAGGGCCAGAGTCATTCCCCTCTGCAGCAGAGGCCCACGCCCCGGAGGCCCGAAATTGGGTACCTGCGGGTCCTCATGCATCTGCCTGCCAATACCATGCCCCACGTACTCCCGCACCACCGAGAAGCCCCGACCTTCGGCAGATGACTGGATCGCCGCTGAGACATCGCCAAGGCGGGCGCCACTGCGCGCAGCCGCGATGCCCGCGTCCAGAGCCGCTCTCGTAGCTTCAATGAGCGCCTCGGCCTGCGCGCTGATCTTTCCCACACCAACAGTCAGGGCAGCATCGCCATGAAAGCCGTCGATGGCCGCTGCGAAATCGAGGGAGACAATATCCCCTTCGCAAATCGTCCTTTTCCCCGGAATGCCGTGTACCAACTCCTCATTGATCGAAACACACACGCTTGCTGGAAAACCGCGGTAGCCCTTGAATGAAGAGGTGGCACCATGGCGTTCCAACTCATGAACGGCTATTGAGTCCAACTCCCCCGTAGACATACCCGGCCTCAGCCTCCTTGCCAACTCGTCGAGCACACTCGCCACTATCCTCCCCGCCTTGCGCATGACATCGATCTCTTTCGGCGACTTGATTATTATGCCCATTTCATTCGTTGCTCAGCGCAGCCAGTGCCTCTTCACCAACCTGCTCTATCCCCTTCGTCCCATCCACCTCAGTCAGCTTGCCCGCTTCCCTATAGTAGTCAATGAGAGACGCGGTCTCAGCGAAATACACCTCAATCCTCTTTCGCACCGTATCGGGCGAATCGTCAGCACGTTGATAGAGCTCACCCCCACACTGGTCACACCTGCCCGCCACTCGGGGCGGCGAGGCTATCGGGTGGTAAGGTGCTTGACAGTCCCGACATATCAGCCGACCGCTCAGCCGCTTCACCAGTTCCTCAGTCGATACCTTGAAGTATAGCACCACATCCACCGCCTGCCCTTTCTCTTCGAGCGCCCGGTCAAGCGCCCTTGCCTGCTCCAGAGTCCTGGGGAAACCGTCCAGTATGTACCCATTGCGGCAGTCGGCCTGAGCAATCCGCTCCAAGAGCATACTGATGGTTATCTCATCCGGGACAAGAAGCCCCCGGTCCATATACGACTTTGCCTTCTGTCCCAGCTCATCCCCCCTTCGCACCGCTTCCCGGAAGAGGTCACCCGTAGCGATATGGGCTATTCCCAGTTTCTGGGAAATGGCACCGGCCTGCGTTCCCTTGCCGGAGCCGGGTGCACCCAAGAAGACAATACGTAGTATGCCAAACCTCCTTACTTGAGAAAGCCTTCGTAGCGACGCATCAACAACTGAGCTTCGAGTTGCCTCATAGTATCCAGGGCAACACCCACCACGATGAGCAACCCAATGGCCGGCAGTACCAGAACCTGGATAGTGGTGACCTTCTGGATGACAAAGGGCGATACAGCAATAACGCCCAGGAACAGGGCGCCAGCCCACGTCAACCTGACCAACACGCGATTGAGATACTGGTCCGTCGCCTTACCGGGACGGATGCCAGGGACGAAAGCACCTTGACGCTGCAGGGTCTCCGCCAGGTTCTGCTGCTGAAATATTATCAAGCTGTAGAAGAAGGTGAAGCCAACCGCCAGGAAGAAGAACGCAACCCAGTACAGCCATCCCGTGGTGGCGAAAAGGTTCTGGACGGAGTTGGCGAAGTTGGGATCCTGTCCCACCGGGTTGGCGAAGAAGCTGGCGATCACCCCAGGGAACGTAATCAGGGCCATGGCGAAGATCAACGGTATCATTCCCGATGAGTTCACCCGCATCGGGATGTGGGTGGAGCCTGACTGTCGATACATCCGCCCGCCGCGAAACAGGCTCCTGGCATACTGCACCGGGATACGCCGATGGGCCTCGGTGAAGATGACAATAACAACCACGACAGCCAGGGCAAACAAGATGAATATCGTCAGCCCAATCATGTTATTCCTGGCCAGATAGCCCTGCTTGACCATATCGGGCAAAGTACAGACGATGCCGGCAAATATTATCAACGAGACACCGTTGCCGATTCCATACTCGGTGATTAGCTCACCAAGCCACACAAGGAATATAGTCCCCGCCGTCATCGCCAGCACCATGGCAGCGGTGGGGAGAAGATTCGGCCCGGACAGGCCAACGTTGCTGACAATCCCATATCCTTGAAGCACGATCAGATTGCCGTACGCCGACAGAGCAGCGAGCGGCACTGTCAACATATGCGTATACTGGTTGATCTTAGCCCTTCCTGCCTCACCCTCCCTGGATATCGCCTGCAAGCGAGGGATCACCGGAACCAGCAACTGCATGATGATCAGCGCGGTGATATACGGGTAGACCCCCAATGCCGCCACGCTCACCTGCCTCATCGCCCCGCCACTGAACAGGTCCACCATACCCAGCAACGGCCCCAGACCCTGGCCCTGCTGCAGCAGTTGCTGCATGGCGTCCGCATCCGCCCCCGGCACGGGGACATGGGCCACGAAGCGGAAAACCACCAGTATGCCCACGGTGAGCAGGATTCTCCACCTGAGGTCAGGCTGACGAAAGGCATCAATCATCGCCTGAATCAGGCTTGGTCTGCTCTCTTTACGAGCCTGCGTCAACTACTATCTCCTCCGCCTTTCCCCCGGCTGCCTCAATCTTGCTCCTTGCCGTCTGGCTGAACTTGTTCGCCTTAACGACAAGGGGTTTCTCCAACTCACCGTCGCCCAGAACCTTGACCGGCTTTCTAAGCGACTTGATCAACCTCTCTTCCACCAACCGCTGCGGCGTCACCTCACCCTCAAAGCGATTGAGGCTGCCTACCTTGACCACGGCGTACTCCGTTCTGAAGATATTGGTGAAGCCTCTCTTCTCCGGCAAACGCTTCATCAACGGGAGCTGTCCCCCCTCGAAGCCGGGGCGCCTGCTGTAACCAGCACGCGACTTCTGACCCTTGGTGCCTTTCCCAGCAGTGGTCCCGTGGCCGCTACCCAGGCCGCGTCCGATTCTCTTCTTCGCGTGTCTCGCCTTCGACGGCGGCGCCAGCTCATTCTGCCTCACTGCTACCCTCCACCTTCACCAAGTGCTTCACTTTGTGCAGCATGCCCCGAATCGACGGCGTGTCATCGTGCTCGACGCTCTGGTTCAAACGGCGAAAGCCCAGAGCCTTGATCGTCCTTTTCTGGTCCACCGGATAGCCGATGCCACTCTTCACCCAGGTCACCCTCAGCTTAGACAACTGGCACCCCCTCGATGCTCTCCAACGGCCTCTCATGTCGCCTTGCCAGTGCCTGCTCAGGGTCTTGCAGCATCCTGAGGGCGCATACCGTAGCCCGCACCACATTCATCGGGTTTGAGCTTCCCAACGACTTGGTCAGGATGTCGCCTATTCCAGCCACCTCGAGTACGGCGCGAACCCCTCCCCCGGCGATCAGCCCTGTTCCCGGCGCCGCTGGCTTGAGAAGAACCTTGGCCGCCCCGTACTTGGCCACTACCTCATACGGGATGGTGGTACCCCTCATCGGCACCTCTATCAGTTCCTTTCGAGCGATAGCCCCTGCCTTGCGAATCGCCTCCGGTATCTCTCTGGCTTTGCCAAGCCCGGCGCCTACCGTACCATGGCCATCGCCAACCACGACCAAGGCAGTGAATCTGAACCGCTTTCCGCCTTTGACAACCTTGGCTACCCGCCTGATGTCGACCAGTTTCTCCGCTAGCTCGAACTCACCAGCATCCATAGCATTCATATTAGAACTCCAAACCCGTCTCTCTGGCGGAATCCGCCAGGGCCTTCACCCTTCCGTGGAATTTGTAGCCACCGCGGTCAAACACAACTGTCTTGACCCCCTTCTCCAGAGCCCGTCCAGCCACTGCAGCGCCGACCAGCTTGGCCGCCTCCACCTTCGACTTGGTCTCTGTTTCCGACCTGATGCTTCCCTCCAGAGTCGATGCACAGGCAATAGTGTGGCCCGCACCGTCATCCAGCACCTGTGCGTAGATGTGATTCAAGCTACGGAAAACGCACAAGCGAGGCTTTTCCTGAGTGCCCAGGACCCTCCTCCTCACGCGGTCATGCCTTAGCTGCCGTGCCTTTCGAGTGTCTTTGCCGCGTGCCACTATCTCTTCGTACCCACCTTTCCAGATTTACCTGGCTTGAGGCGGACTACTTCGCCCGCGTATCTTATCCCTTTGCCCTTGTAGTGGTCCGGAGGCCTTACGGAACGAATCTTGGCGGCAACATCGCCAACCAGTTCTCTGTCGATCCCCTTGACAGCCAGCCGCTGCGCCGCCAAAACCTCAATAGTCACCCCTGCCGGAGAGATGAACTCCACAGGGTGCGAATAGCCAACCTCAAGTACCACCTTGTCGCCCGTCTTCTGCGCTCGGTAGCCAACACCGACAAGCTCCAGATTCTTCTCGAAACCCTGGCTGACTCCGACCACCATGTTGGACAGAAGGCTCCTGGTCAGCCCATGACGTGAACGATGAATTCGATTGTCGCTCGGTCGGGAGACAATCAGGGCGCCATCATCCACGGTAATAGACATTGCCGGGTCAAAGGAGCGGGAAAGCTCCCCATTGGGGCCCTTGACCGTCACTTCGTTGCCCTTGATCTTGACCTCAACCCCCTGAGGCAATGGAATGGGCATCCTACCTATTCGAGACATCGTTCTCCCTTACCATACGTAGCAGAGAAGCTCACCGCCGACCCCCTGGCGCCATGCCTGTTGACCCGTCATCACGCCTTTGGATGTGGAAACAATGGCAATGCCAAGCCCGCCGTATACTCGGGGAATCTCCGACCGCCCGACATATACCCTGAGCCCAGGCTTGGAGACACGCTTGAGCCCGGCCACCATGGGCTGCCTCTTCTCTCCGTATTTGAGGTATATCTTCAGCATTCGCTGCGGCTTGCCTCGCAACACCTCATAGTCCCGAATGAAGCCCTCGTCCCGCAGAATCTTGGCAACGGAGGCTTTCATCCTCGAAGCCGGCACGAGTACAAAGTCGTGCCTGGCCAGGACAGCGTTGCGTATCCGAGTCAGCATATCAGCAATTGGATCGGTAACCATCCCTGCACCTCTACCAGCTAGACTTGCGCACCCCAGGCAGTTTGCCTTCATTGGCAAGCGTCCTCAAGCATATACGGCACAGTCCGAAGTACCGATAGTATGCCCGCGGGCGCCCACACTGGCTGCAGCGATTCCTCCGCTGCACCTTGTATCTAGGAGTGCGCTCAGACTTGACTATCTTGGAGACTTTTGCCATCTTTTCCCTTCATCCTCACGGCGGTTCTATTCAAAACGCCCAGCGGCCAGAGGGATTCCCATCTCTACGGCCGGTTCTACACTCTCGCAAAGGGCATGCCAAGAAGCTCGAGAAGCTTCCTCCCCTCGTCGTTGGTTCGTGCGGTGGTAATGATCGACACCTCCAGCCCTCGAACCCTGTCGACCTTGTCGTACTCTATCTCGGGGAAGATAATCTGTTCCTTCAACCCGATGGTGTAGTTGCCCCTGCCATCAAATGAATCCACTGGCGTACCCTGGAAATCACGAATGCGGGGCAGGGTGACGTTCAACAGCTTGTCCAGGAAATCGTACATCCGCTTCCCCCGCAGCGTCACCATCATGCCAATGGGCATGCCTTTGCGTAACTTGAAACCGGAGATGGGCCTCCTGGCCCTGGTGACCACCGGGTGCTGTCCGGTGATAGCCGCCAGGTCCTTCTCCGCCGCCTCGAGAGCCTGCGCGTTCTTGGTCGCTTCGCCAAGCCCGATGTTGACCACGACCTTCTGGACACGAGGCACCTGCATCACGTTTCTATACGCGAACTCCGCCATCAGGGCGGGCACTATTTCCTGTTGATACCTTTCCTTCATTCGTGGAGTCAATCGAGCACCTCGCCGCAGCCGCGACACACCCTCGCCTTGGCGCCTTCCTTCGTCGACTGAGACCCAATACGGACAGGGCGATTGCACTTGGGGCAGAGCAGCACAACATTGGAGACATGGATTGAGGCGTCCCTCTCAACAATGCCTGCCTGCCTCACGTTTGCCCGTGGTTTCACGTGCCGCTTGATTGTATTGACACCTTCCACAATCACACGCTGTTCCTTGGGAAAGGACTGCCTGACTTTCCCTGACTTCCCCCTGTCCTTGCCGGCAATCACCAGCACCGTATCGTCTTTCCTGATCTTCACTGCAACACCTCACAGCACCTCGCGAGCCAACGAGAGAATCTTCATGAAGTTCTTCTCCCTCAGCTCCCTCGCTACTGGGCCAAAGATGCGGGTCCCCCTTGGGTCGTTCTTGTCGGTCAGGATCACCGCCGCGTTCTCATCAAAGCGGATGTAGGAGCCATCGACACGCCGATAGGGCTTGGCGGTGCGCACCACCACAGCCCGAACAACGTCGCCCTTCTTGACAGCACCGCCAGGAGTCGCCTCCTTCACCGAAGCCACGATCACATCACCGACCCGCGCATACCTCTTGCGCGTCCCGCCAGGGACATTGATACACATGATGCTCTTGGCCCCGGTGTTGTCAGCCACCTTCACTCGCGTATACGGCTGAATCATCTACGCCCGCCTTTGGACAGCACTTCCATCACCCGCCAGCGCTTCTCCTTGGACAGCGGCCGCGTCTCCACAATCCTGACCGTGTCGCCCACTCCACAGGTGTTCTGCTCATCATGAGCTTTGAATCTCCTGACCCGTCTTACTGCCTTCCCATACAAAGGGTGACGCCCGTAGGATTCCACAGCCACCACCACGGTCTTGTCCATCTTGTCGCTGACCACACGGCCTTGCCTGATCTTGCGTCTCTTCGCGGCTTCTTCAGTCAACTCACTACCCCTCTAGCAGTTCTCTCTCCCTCATGACCGTCTTCATCCTGGCGACTCTTCTCCTCACATTGCGAATCTCATGCAGATTCACAAGCTGTCGGGTAGCCAGCCGAAACCTCAGATTGAGCAACTCTCTATACGTGTCGTCGAGCTGCTTCTTGAGCTCCTCGGAGCTCATAGAACGAATCTCTTGAATCCTCACTGCATCTTCCCTCTCACTACTGCACGCCCGAATCCCGGGACACAAACCTGGTATCAATGGGGAGCTTGTGAGATGCCAGGCGCATAGCCTCCTTGGCAACCTCCTCCCTCACCCCAGCCATCTCAAAGAGGATCCTGCCCGGTTTGACCACGGCAACCCAATGGTCCGCCGAGCCCTTGCCACTGCCCATCCGCGTCTCCGCAGGCTTTCGGCTCACCGGCTTGTTGGGAAACACGCAGATCCATACCTTGCCGCCGCGTCTCACGTGGCGCACAATAGCACGACGTGCCGCCTCGATCTGCCTGGCAGTGAGCCAGGTAGGTTCGCGAGCCTGAAGACCATACTCGCCAAAGGAAAGCGTATTGCCCGATTGAGCTTTACCTCTGCGTCGCCCTCGGTGCTCCTTCCGATACTTAACCCGCCTCGGCTGTAGCATACCAGCAGTCTCCTATTTGGCCTCCTCGTTGGATTCCTGTTCCCCTTCCGCGTCCTCCGCGACGTCGTCGTGAAGCTCGACCGGAGCTTTGTCTTCCCCAGCCTCATCACTCTTCGCAGCAGGAGTCTCCTCCTCCGGCCGGTCATCAACTGCGCCGGCAACCTCGCCTTGCTTCACGTCCTCACCCTCCGCGACGGGGGCAACCTCTTCCACAGCCTCCGCGGCTACGGGACCTTCCTCCGCCTTCTCCGCCGCCTCCGCGGCTGCGGGAGCCTCCTCCGCCACTTGCACAGCCTCCGCCACTGCGGGAGCCTCCTCCGTCACTTCCGCAGCCTCCGCGGCTACGAGGCCCTCCTCTCCCTCGGCGGCAGCCTCGGCCTCCGCACCCTCCGCCTCACCCCAGGCTGCGACTCCGCCCGGCGCCAGCTCCTCAATTGGTATCTCCTCACGCTCGGGCACGATATCCCCCTTGTAGATCCACACCTTGACCCCAGTTCGGCCCAGTGTAGTACGCGCCTCCGCCAGAGCGTAGTCGATGTCGGCGCGCAGCGTGTGCAGGGGTACCCGCCCCTGGTGCAACGTCTCCCTCCTGGCATACTCGGAGCCAGACAGCCTCCCTGAGCACATGACCTTTATCCCCTGGGCTCCGCTCTCCATGGCGCGGGAGATGGCTTGCTTCATCGCACGCCGGTGGGAGATGCGCCGTTCCATCTGGTGAGCGATGTTGCTCGCCACCAGGTAGGCGTCGAGTTCCGGCTGCCTGATCTCCTGGATATTCAGCCTTATCCGTTTTCCGGTGATCTGCTCCAGGTGCAGCCTCATCTCGTCGACCCGCTGCCCCCCTCGGCCAATGACAATTCCGGGCCTGGCGGTATGCACCGTCACCGTCACCTGATTGGCTGCCCGTTCGATCTCGATCCGGGAGATATCGGCTTCGGGGTACTTCTTCTCGATGGCTCCCCTGATCTTGAGATCCTCCTGCAGGAGCTCAGTATAGTGCTTGTCAGCGTACCACTTGGCCTGCCAATCCTTGGTCACACCGAGTCTAAACCCTACTGGGTGAACCTTCTGCCCCACTCATGCCTCCTCTCTGACCACGACGGTGATATGGCTGGAGCGCTTCCGAAGCGGCTTCACCCTACCCCGAGGCCCCGCACGGAACCTTTTCATCCTGCGCGCCTCATCCACGTAGGCGCCAACAATCCTCAAGTCCCCTGGCGTCATTTCGAAGTTGTTCTCCGCATTCGCAGCGGCAGATTGCACCACCTTGGCCACAGTCCGAGCCGATGGAGAAGGTAGAAACGTCAGAATGGCCAAAGCTTCATCCACCTTCCTGCCCCGAACCGTGTCGACAATGCGGCGCAGCTTTCGCGGCGATGTTCTCACGTGTTTTGCCGTTGCTCTTACTTCCATTACGCCAGCTTCTACTTCTTCTTCCTTATCCGGGTAACCCTCTCCGACTTGGCCGAATGCCCTTTGAAGGTCCTGGTGAAGGCGAATTCACCCAGCTTGTGCCCGACCATGTTCTCGGTCACGAAGATAGGCACATGTCTCCTGCCATCGTGCACCCCGATGGTATGACCGATCATCTCCGGCACCACCGTTGATGAGCGCGACCAGGTCTTGACAACTGCCTTCTGACCGGACTGGTTGAGCACCTCCACCTTCTTCAACAGCGCTGAGTCGATAAAGGGACCCTTTCTCGAAGACCTCGACATCCCTACTTTCTCCTCTTCACGATCATACTGCTGGTGACCTTGTTTCGGCGGGTGCGATAGCCCAGGGCAGGTTTCCCCCACGGGGTCTTCGGGCCGGTCAGGCCGATGGGAGAGCGACCCTCACCCCCTCCGTGAGGGTGGTCTCTGGGGGTCATCGCCGAGCCGCGCACCGTGGGGCGCCGGCCCAGATGCCGACTTCGCCCCGCCTTGCCCAGCTTGATATGGCGATGATCGACATTGCCGATTTGCCCAATTGTGGCGAAGCACTCGATATGAATCCGTCTTATCTCACCGGAAGGCATCCTTACCAGGCCGTAACTGCCCTCCTTGGCCATGAGCTGGGCGGAAGCACCAGCGCTTCTGACCAACTGCCCACCCTTGCCACGATGAAGCTCGATATTGTGAACCGCTGTGCCGGTGGGGATCGCCCTGAGCGCCAGGGCATTGCCCACCTTGATCTCAGCGTCGCCCCCCGACATTATGCTGTCGCCCACCTTGAGGCCAATGGGGGCCAGAATGTAGCGCTTCTCTCCGTCCTCATAGCTGACAAGGGCAATCCTCGCAGAGCGATTGGGGTCATACTCGATGGCCGTCACCTCGCCACGGATGCCCAGTTTGTCTCGCTTGAAGTCGATGATGCGATACATCCTCTTGGCTCCGCCGCCCCGATGGCGCACCGTTATGCGTCCCTGGTTGCTTCTCCCCGCATTCCTCTTCAACGGCTTGAGCAGGGACTTCTCCGGCTTCTTCTTGGTAATCTCCTCAAAGGTGGAGCCGGTCATGCCCCTACGCCCCGGCGACGTTGGCTTATATACCTTCAGTGGCAAAAGGTTCCTCCTTACACCCCTTCAAAGAACTCGATTTTGTGCCCCGCCTTCAGGGTCACCACCGCCTTCTTCCGCGGTGATCTCCTGCCCCTCCTTCTGCCTGGGCCCCGCCATTTGGCAGGCAGATTCACTACATTCACCTTGTCCACCTCGACCTTGAACGCCTGTTCCACAGCCTGCTTGATCTGCTGTTTATTGGCGTCAAGCGCCACCTCGAAAACATACTTGCCCCGCTCTTGAAGAGCCGTGCTCTTCTCGGTGATCACGGGCCGTCGCAGTACCTCCAGAATCTCCATTTCTGTCCTCTACGCCGTTACCGGCGTTTCTCCCTTCCGCTCAGGCGTCCATAGCTCCTCAACCACCTTGACCGCAGCCACAGTGATCATCAATCTCCTGTGAGCTAGAACATCAACAACGCTGAGCATGTTGGCGGGCAGGGTCGTCACCCGCTGGATGTTGCGTGCCGATTTGTACAGGTTGGGCTCCGGCTGCGCCGTGACAATGAGAGCAGACGAATCGACCCCCAGGTCTTTCAGAATGCGGGCCATCTCCTTCGTCTTGGGCTCCTGCAGACTGAGCTGGTCCAGCACGATGATCTCTTCGCTGGCAACCTTCGCCGACAGCACACACCTCAGCGCCAGCCGCCGCATCTTCCTCGGCATGGCCTGTCGGTAGTTCCGCGGGTGAGGCCCAAACACCACGCCTCCACCGCGTAGAAGAGGCGCCCGCCTGCTTCCCCGCCTGGCAAAACCGGTCCCCTTCTGGCGGAACAGCTTCCTGCCTCCACCGGAAACCAGCCCCCTGGTCTTTGTGCTCGCCGTGCCCTGCCGAGCATCGGCCAACTGCCTTACCATGGCCTGATGCACCACCGCCTCATTCGGCGGCACGCCAAAGACCGCGTCATTCAACTCGAGCTGATCGACAACCTCGCCTGCTACGTTATGAACTGGAACCTGCACCATAGCTAGTTATAAGCCTCCAACGGAGCCTCTGATAGACGCCCATCCCTCAAATACAGCACCCTCTGCGCCCTCTGAGCGATACGATGGTCATGGGTAACGACAATGAAGGTCTTGCCCTGCCTTCTGTTCAATCCAAGCATAAGCCGGATGATCCCGGCACCTGTCCTGCTATCCAGATTACCGGTGGGCTCATCGGCCAGGATAACGCCAGGGTTCAGGATCAGGGCGCGGGCTATGGCTACCCTCTGCTGCTCGCCACCAGACAGCTCGGACGGCTTGTGATGCATGCGGCGTCCCAGACCCACCATCTTGAGAAGCCTTTCCGCCCTGGCCTGATACCTTTCGTTGCCAGAGATCGGCAGGACAGGCGTCAGTACGTTCTGCAAAGCGCTCAAGGTGGGCACCAGATAGTATGTCTGGAATATGAAACCCAGCTTGTTTCGCCTTATCTTGTAGAGCTGGCTCTCGGCAAACCCCGAAGTCTCCATCTTGTCTATGAACACCTGCCCGCTGCTGGGGCGGTCCAGTGCACCGAGCATGTTGAGCAGAGTGGTCTTGCCACTCCCCGAAGGTCCGAGCACGGCGACGAACTCGCCCTGTCTCACCCTCAGGTTCACATTCCTCAGCGCCGGCACCTGCGTCGCACCCCTTCCATAGACCTTGTTCAGTTTCCTGGCTGTAACAATGCTTCTCCGCGGGCGTCGCCTCGCCGGGCGACGCGCCCGCGTATCATCAACCTCACTCCGAAGCGCAGCGACCGTGTCGGAGTCCTCCTTGTGCTGGCGTGCCTCCGCTCGCTGCTGATCGGCCATCGTCTGTTCCTCCATCAGCATTCCTCTACAAAGCCCTCAGGCTCTCTATCGGGCTCACCCTGGCCGCCCTCACCGCCGGGTACAGCCCTCCAATCAAGCCCACGACTATGCCAAAAACGCCTATGATCACCACCAGCCTGACGGTGATGATGGCGATCTCCGCACCCAGATACTGGTCGACGCCTTGCCCCGCTCCATAGCCAACAGCCAGGCCAAGCAGAGCGCCGATAAGGCCGATGGTTATCGATTGCAGTACCACCGAGCCGATGATGTTCCCGTTGGACCAGCCCGATGCCTTGAGTATGCCGAACTCCTTGGTCCGCTCGATTACTGAGATGAGCATTACGATGAAGATGGAGATCCCACCGGCGATCGCCGCCACCAAGGAAACGATCCACAGGAAGCCTCGCATCGTGTTCAGGGATTCGCTGATGTTCTCTATGATGTCCTTGGCCAGAGTCACTCTGACCGGGACATCAACCTCACCATCGGCATACTTCTCCTCTATGGCTAGCGCCACCGCCTCCACTTCGTCAACATCGTCCGCGACGACGACCACACTGGCAATCTGGTCAGTGGATAGCCCCGCGAGTTCCTGAGCCGTCGCAAGAGTGGTGTATATGTCGTAGTCATAGGCCATATTGCCCGTTTCAAAGACGCCAACGAGGGTCATCTCGACGCCCTCAGGAGGGGTATTCACATTCTTGACCGTGAATGCTTCGCCGATCTTGGGCATCTCATCGGCACTCAGTTCCTGCTGGGCATAGTCCCATATCGTCCGGCCCACAATCACCTCGTAGTCGTTCTCCAGGGTCCCGCTTTCGCCGTCGCCGACATCAAAGACATGGTCAGGGTGTGTCGGTCCCTCCATCTCCAGGTCTCTGTCCAGGTCCAGCCCGGTAAGTGGCACAGCCCCCTCAAAAATAGCATCCTTAAACAGAGTCCCGACGGTCGTAGCGGTAACTGAGGGCGCGGCAGACTCCACGTGCTCTATGTCCTGCTCTATCTCATCAACATAGGAGATGGGAAGCGGGGTACCCTCTCTCGCCCCTCCCATCATCCCTGGCGGTGCATCTGCTGAGTAGACCAGAATAGCCCCACCCAACTCCTTCATCGTATCGCTCATCGTCCGGTCCATACCGTCGGAGATGCCGAGCAGAACCGTCATCAGGGCACAGCCCAACGCCGTTCCCAGAATCGCGAAAAAGGCGATCCCTTTCCTTCTGAACGCGTTGCGGATGCTGAATCCAAACATTGCCTAAAGCTTCAACCCGCCGATTTCCTGATAGTGAGGAGACCCATCCTGGCCCCGGGCACCGCCCCTTTCACAAGGAGCAGGTTGCGCTCCGGGTCGGCCTCCACCACCTCGAGGCGACGCACCGTCACCTTCTCGCTTCCCATATGACCCGCCATCCTCAGCCCTTTGAAGACCCTCCCCGGCGTGGTGGTTGCGCCTATGGAACCGGGAGCGCGATGGCGGTCGGACTGGCCGTGGGTCTTTGGACCGCCGGCGAAGTGATGGCGCTTCACCGTCCCGGCGAAGCCCCTTCCCTTGGATATCCCGACCACATCGACAAGCTCGCCCGGCTCGAAGATGCCGGCATCCACCCGTTGGCCCACCTCGATGGACTCGATTTCCGACGCCTCGAACTCCCTCAGGTGCTTGAGTAGCCCCACGCTCTTGAGATGTCCCTTCTGCGGCTCATTGAGCCGCTTCGCCGTGCCGAAGCCAAGCTGTACGGCATCGTAGCCGTCCTTGTCAGCCCTCTTCACCTGAGTCACGAAACAGGGCCCGGCCTCAATGGCAGTGACCGCCACGACTCTGCCGTTCTCCCGAAACAACTGGGTCATCCCTATCTTTCTTCCAATAAGTCCCGTAAACATATCGCAGCGAGTCCTACAGTTTGATCTCTATGTCCACTCCGGCAGGCAAGTTCAGCCTGGTTAGAGCATCTATGGTCTTTGACGTCGGCTCAAGTATGTCTATCAGACGCTTGTGCGTGCGGATCTCGAACTGTTCCCGGGAGTCCTTGTCTATGTGGGGGGAACGTATGACACAGAACTTCCTGATATGAGTGGGCAACGGCACCGGTCCCGCTACCCTGGCTCCGGTCTGCTCCGCCGTTTCCACGATCTGCCCCGCCGATTCGTCCAGCACCCTGTGATCATAGGCCTTCAGTTTGATACGAATCCTACGCTCGGGCATCTATGCTCCTCCCACCTTGACAGTCTTATGCTCGACCATGCCCTGGGGTGCCTCCTCGTAGCGGTCGAACTCCATCGAGTAGTTTGCCCTCCCCTGGCTGATCGACCTGAGGTCGGTTGCGTACCCAAAGGTCTCAGCCAAGGGGACGAAACAGCGGACGATTTTAGTCGCGCCGTGGGATTCGACACTGCTTATCTGACCCCTCCTCGAATTGAGGTCCGCAATGACATCACCGAGGAACTCCTCGGGCGTGGCCACCTCCATGCTCACCACCGGCTCAAGCAGAATGGGCTTCGCCTTTCTCGCCCCTTCTCGCAGCGCCATGGAACCGGCGATCTTGAAGGCTATGTCCGAGGAATCGACCTCGTGGTAGCTCCCATCGCAGAGAGTGACCTTGAGGTCGACCATCGGGTAGCCGGCCAGAGAGCCACTGGCCATGGCTTCCTTGATTCCACTTTCCACATGCGGTATGTATGCTTTGGGGATGGCTCCGCCCTCAATCCGACTGTTGAACTCAAAGCCGCTGCCCCTCTCGCCAGGCTCGATCTCGATCCACACGTGACCGTATTGCCCCCTGCCGCCACTCTGGCGGATGAACCTGCCCTCCGCCCTCACCGGCACTGTTATGGTCTCCTTGTAGGCGACCTGAGGCTTGCCCACGTTCGCCCTGACGTTGAACTCCCGCGACATTCTCTCCACAATGACCTCGATGTGGAGTTCTCCCATTCCAGAGATGACGGTCTGACCCGTCTCGGCGTCGTAGCGCTTGGCGAACGTCGGGTCCTCCTCAGCCAGTTTGGTGAGTGCGTCGTCCATCCTGTCCTGGTCCGCCTTGGTCCGGGGCTCGATGGCCACCGCGACCACCGGCTCGGGGAAGCGAATCGCCTCCAGGACAACGAGAGCGTTCGGATTGCACAGTGTATCGCCGGTAAAGGTGTTCTTCAGACCCAGCGCAGCAGCGATGTCGCCCGCTTCCACCCGGTCAATCTCCTCACGGGTGTTGGCGTGCATTCGCAGCAGCCGGCCGATCCTCTCCCGGTATTCCCTGCGCGAGTTGTATACCTGCGCCCTTGCCTCAGCCTTGCCCGAATAGACCCTGAAATAGACCAGCCTGCCAACGAATGGGTCGGTAACAACCTTGAAGGCCAGCGCAGCGAACGGTGAGCCGTCGCTCGGCGAGCGATGGGCCTCCTTGCCGGTCTTGGGGTCGACGCCCATCACCGGAGGGACCTCGGCCGGAGACGGAAGATAGTCGACAATCGCGTTGAGCAGCGGCTGAATGCCCTTGTTGCGCAAAGCGGTACCACAAAGAACGGGCACCACCTTGTTCGCAATGGTTGCCCGTCTCACAGCGCCCTTGATGTCGTCGGTGCCTATCTCAGCGCCCTCCAAATACAGCGCCACCATCTGATCGTCGTTTTCCGCCAGCCTCTCTATCATCACTTCTCGATAGCGCTTTGCCGCTTCCGCGTACTCCGGCGGAATGGCCTTCTCCGTCGGCTCTTCCGCAAGCCCTCCGGCAAATACCCAGGCCTTCTCCTCCACAAGGTCAATGACGCCCTCGAAGGCTGCCTCACAGCCAATGGGCACCTGTATCGGCAGGGCCGTGGCATGCAGTCTCTCGCCAATCATGTCCACGGTGCGATAGAAATCGGCGCCCACACGGTCCATCTTGTTGACGAAGCAGATTCTGGGCACACCGTATCGGTCTGCCTGCCGCCACACCGTCTCCGATTGGGGCTCAACACCGGCCACCGCGTCCAGAACCACGACCCCCCCATCCAGGACCCGAAGGCTTCGCTCCACCTCGGCGGTGAAGTCCACGTGTCCCGGGGTATCGATGATGTTGACGTGATGGTCACGCCAGAAGCACTTCGTCGCGGCAGCCGTAATTGTGATTCCCCTCTCCTTCTCCTGCTCCATCCAGTCCATCTTCGCTGTTCCGTTATCTACCTCGCCCACCCTGTAGGTACGACCGGTGTAGTAGAGAATCCTCTCCGTGGTCGTAGTCTTCCCCGCATCAATGTGGGCAATGATACCGATATTCCTGATGAGTCCCAGAGGGACCAGCCTGGCCATAGCCCTCACCACCGATAGTGCACAAAGGCCCTATTGGCCTCCGCCATCCTGTGAGTGTCCTCACGCTTCTTGATGGCTGCACCCTGTCGCTGCGCGGCATCCAAGATCTCCGCCGCAAGCTTCTCCGCCATGGACTTGCCGGCGCGTGCCCGCGCTGATCGCACAATCCACCGCATGGCCAAGGAAAGGCCACGGTCCGGCCGGACCTCCACGGGCACCTGATATGTCGCACCGCCAACGCGGCGCGGCTTCACTTCGAGAAGTGGTGTGGTGTTCTTGATCGCCTGCTCGAGGGCATCAACCGGGTCCCTCTTCATTCGGTCCCTCACCGTGTCGAGAGCATCATAGACGATCGCCTCCGCCACGCTCTTCTTGCCCCGCGTCATCACCCTGTTGACCATCCGGGCCACGGCTACGCTTTGGAACCGAGGGTCAGGGTCAATCTCTCGTTTTGTCACCCGGGCTCTTCGTGGCATTCTCGTCCTTCCCTCTACAAAGCGCTTGACTGTCTCGGCTGCTTCGCCCCGTACCTGCTCCGTCCCTGCCGCCTGCCCTCGACCCCCTCCGAATCCAGCGTCCCGCGAATGATATGGTATCGGACTCCGGGAAGGTCCTTGACTCGTCCTCCCTCAATGAGCACGACGGAGTGCTCCTGGAGGCTGTGCCCCTCCCCGGGGATGTAGGCAGTGACCTCCATGGTGTTGGTCAGTCTGACGCGGGCCACCTTCCGCAGAGCGGAATTGGGCTTCTTGGGCGTCACGGTCTTCACCGCAGTACACACCCCACGCTTCTGAGGTGAGCCCGTTCCCGCCTGCATCCTCCCCTTCAAGGAGTTGTATGCCCAACCCAGCGCCGGCGCCTTGGTCTTCTTCTTGCTCTTTTTGCGCCCTGACCGCACAAGCTGATTAACCGTAGGCATTCTTTTCTCCTAATTGTGGCCATAACAAAAGGCCGCAAGCCTTAAGACTGAGCTGCAACCCTAGCCCGGCCTGGCAGGTCTTCCGACCTCCAATCCCCCCCCCTGGCTAGTGAGTGAGCAACAAACAATCAATTTACCATCATTTCACGCACGTGTCAAGTGAAATTATGTGCGGGTTTTCAGCACCCTTTCCCATCCGCCCAAATCCCTCCTCAACTCAACCGTCGCCTGAGGGAACGCGGAGCCCGCCAGCGATGCCGCCGTCTCTGCCTGCGCCGGCCCGATCTCCAGAATAACCGCACCCTGCGGGCGCAACCTGTCGCCAGCTCCTCGGAGAAGCCGCCGCACCTCGTCCAGCCCATCTACGCCCCCACCAAGAGCCTCCGACGGCTCGTGCATCTCTATCTCATCGCCGAGCCCTCCCAACTCCGCGTTGGTGACATAGGGAAGATTGGCGACTATGACGTCCACCGGATCGTCAAGCGGCGACAGCAGATCGCCTTCCAAAAGATGGACACGCTCTTCAACACCGTGCTTAACACAATTGACCCCGGCTATGTCCAGGGCGCGACGGGAGATATCAATAGCGAATACCCTGGCGTTGGGCAGACGCAGAGCCAACGACACCGCAATGGCGCCGCTGCCGGTACCGACGTCGGCTATACTCGGGTCCCCCAGCGGGAAACGGCCGCTGACGAAGTCGAGCGTTTCCTCAACGAGCAGCTCGCTTTCCGGCCGCGGAATCAGCACGCCCGGGGCAACGTGGAAATCATAGCCAAAGAACTCGCGGTGCCCGGTGATATAGGCGACCGGCTCCTTCGCCACTCGACGGTTGACAAGCTGCGTCAAGACCTCGACGTCGCTATGCGACAGGTCCTGCCCCAACGAGGCATACAGCCTGGCGCGGTCGATGCCCAGTACATGCATGAGGAGGATCTCTGCTTCGAGATGGGCATCTGTGGTGGAGTGAGCGGCCAGGGTCTGTGAGGCTTGACGCAGCGCCTCGCGTATGGTCAAACCAACTGTCCCTCCAACCGCTTCGCCTGCTCGCTCGCGGCGAGAGCGTCGATGAGGGGATCCAGGTCCCCTTCGAGAATCCGCTCCAGATTGTGCAGCGTCAGCCCCGCTCTGTGGTCGGTGACACGACTCTGGGGGAAATTGTAGGTACGGACCTTCTCCGAACGTTCTCCGGTGCCCACCTGCGACCGGCGCTCCTTGGCCACCTCTTCAGAATGCCTCTTCTGCTCCAGGTCCAGGACGCGAGCCCGGAGCACAGCCATCGCGCTGTTCTTGTTCCTCAACTGGGAGCGCTCGTCCTGGCATTTGGCGACGATGCCCGTCGGAAGGTGGGTAATACGCACCGCCGTGGCCACCTTGTTCACATTCTGCCCCCCATGCCCTCCAGCGCGGAATACCTCCAACTTGATGTCCTCGGGGCTGATACCCACATCCACCTCCTCGGCCTCAGGGAGAACCGCGACGGTAACCGTCGAGGTGTGGATACGGCCGCTCGACTCAGTGACGGGCACCCGCTGCACCCGGTGCACACCACGCTCGTACTTGAGCCGGCTGAAAGCACCCTTGCCCTTGACCTCGAAGATGACCTCCTTGAAGCCGCCGACGCCGCTCTGGTTGCTATCGATCACATCGACCAGCCACTTCTGGGACTCGGCATAGCGGGTGTACATGCGGAACAGGTCGGCGGCGAAAAGGCCGGCCTCATCCCCGCCAGCACCAGCGCGAATCTCCACTATGACATCTTTGTCAGCATACGGGTCACGGGGAACGAGGGCGGCCTCCAGCTCCCGGGTCAGGCTCTCCAGACGCGCTTCCAGGTTCTCCAACTCCTCCTTCGCCAGCGCACCCATGTCCTCGTCCAGGCCGCCATCCATCATGGCACGCGTCTCTTCGATGGCCCGCGCCGTATTCCTGTACTCCCGATACAGGGCAACCATCTCGCTGATCGCCGCCTGCTCCTTGGCCAGACTCTGAAGGCGCTCATAGTCAGCGGCAATCTCAGGCTCAGCCATGAGCCGACTCAGCTCCTCGTGCCGTTTCTCGACCGCTTCCAGTCTCTCCAGCATATGCCAACCACCAACAAAAAAGACCCCGAACGGGGACGGTGTCATTATATCACAAGCCGGCTACTGCTCAAAGCGGACATCGGGGCTTCTCAGCATGCCCACCACATCCTGCACTGGCACGCTCTCCTGTTCCCCCCGGTCCATGTGGCGCAGCACCACTCTGCCAGCGCGCACCTCGTCGTCGCCCATGATAAGGGCGTGAGCCGCACCCAGTGCATTGGCCTGCCTGAGCTGCGCCTTGAGGCTGCGATTGCCCAGGCTGGGTATGGCAATGACTCCAGCGCGGCGAAGCTCAGCGGTGAGTCTCACCGCCTCCGCCTTCGCCTCGTCTCCAAGAGAAGCGACGAAGACCTTCTCCCCTGGAGAGGCAAGCGGAGCCATACCCTGTTGCTTCACGCCGAGCACGACCCGCTCAATTCCTATCGCGAAGCCAACCGCCGGGGTCGGCTTGCCACCGAGTTCCTGTATAAGGTCATCGTAGCGTCCTCCACCACCCACGGCGCTCTGCGCGCCCTCCCGCCCTCGCGGCTGGATCTCGAACACCGTCTTGGTGTAGTAGTCAAGCCCACGCACCAGACGATGGTTCTCCTCGAAAGCGATTCCCAGCACACGCAGATACTCCCTGACGCCATCAAAGTGGCCGCCACACTCCGGGCACAGGTGCTCACTGCTTCGTGGCGCCGACTCGGCTATGTCCTGGCATGAGGGTTTCTTGCAGTCCAGCAGACGCAGCGGGTTCTTCTGCAGCCTCACCCTGCAATCCGGGCACAGCACGTCGACGTGGGCTGAGTAGTGCTTCTGCAGCTCCGCAAGGTAGGCGGGGCGGCACACCTTGCAGCCGATGCTGTTGAGCTGTATGGCGATACCGGTCAGGCCCACAGCGGCGCAGAACCGCCACGCCAAATCGATGACCTCAGCATCGAGCGCCGGGTCGCCGTCGCCGATGGCCTCAGCGCCGAACTGCTGGTGCTG